>WNGB01000432.1_pt1 | contig 65230 bp, 63 predicted proteins | sample 5400681 | NCBI WGS metagenome assembly WNGB01 (sample SAMN13153367, study PRJNA577476) | soil metagenome | isolation source: 115 cm soil or saprolite under grassland replicate 2 | place: USA:California | collected 2016-06-15 | reverse complement strand
ACCGCTGGGTAGCTATGTCCGGCAGGGATAAGCGCTGAAGGCATCTAAGCGCGAAACCCGCCTCAAGATGAGACCTCCCAGGGCGTAAGCCCTCTGAAGGCCCCTGGAAGATTACCAGGTTGATAGGCCGCAGGTGTACGCGCCGTGAGGCGTTCAGCTGAGCGGTACTAATCGGCCGTGCGGCTTGACCACGTTGCACTCATCACTTCGACGTCGCTTGGTTGCACTCGAGGATCAACGTAAACAATTGCCATCCGATTCCCGGTGGCGATGCCGGAGGGGCCACACCCGTTCCCATCCCGAACACGGAAGTTAAGCCCTCCAGGGCCGATGGTACTGCGCTGGTAACGGCGTGGGAGAGTAGGTCGCTGCCGGGGTAACTCGAGCGCCCGGGCCGAAAGGTCCGGGCGCTTTGCTGTGTCCGACCGGGATCAAACGATCGACCGAGCGATCGCGATGAGGATCGTCGCCGACCAGTCCATGACAGGTCTGACGATGCGTCCGGTCGCGCCGGTGAAGACCAACGCGAGCAGGATCAGCATGCCGTATCGCTCAAGCATCCGCAGAAACCCCGTCGCGGCCGCTGGCAGCAGGTAGGGCAGAAAATGCCCGCCGTCGAGCGGGGGAAGCGGAATCAGATTGAAGATGCCGAGGGCAAGGTTGAGGGTGAACACTGCGCCCAACGCGACCAGCACCGGCGCCGGGACTATGCCGGCCGGTCGCAGCCACAGGTAGATGACGATGGCTCCGAACGCCGCGAGGAAGTTGGCGATTGGTCCGGCGATGGCGACCCAGAACATGTCGCGCACGGGGTGCCGGAAATTCCGCGCGTCGACAGGCACGGGCTTGGCCCACCCGAAGCCGGCGAGCACGAGACAGATCGCGCCCATCGGATCGATGTGCGGAAGAGGGTTCAGGGTAAGTCGGCCGAGGCGCCGCGCCGTGGGGTCTCCGAGGCGATCGGCCACGAGCGCATGGGCCAGCTCATGAACCGTCACCGCCACGAGGAGCGCAGGGAGCTGCAGGAGCAGGCGCTGGAGGAAGAGCGCCGGATCACCGAAGAGATCCGTCATTCACTCATGCGAGGCGGGCGCTCGTCGGGGGGCTCGTCCGGCAAGGGATCGCCCGCGACGCGGTAGCGCTCGTCGAGCCACTTTCCCAAGTCGATGAGTCGGCACGTGAGCCCGCAAAAGGGCCGATGCGGATTCGCGGCCCAAGCCGTCCTTCTTCCGCAACGAGGGCAGCGGGCCTGCTGGCCGGCGACGGGCTCGTCGGATGCCACGGCCGCATCCTAGCCAGCGGGCCCCGGCACTGTCAAACGCGGCCGGGGCGTTGACATGGAGGACAAGGCGCGAGAGGATGAGTCGTGTTTCGGCTTCTGCCACGCGACGAGAACTTCTTCGATCTTTTCGAGCAGCAAGCCGGTCATATCGTCTCGGCGTCCCGGGTGCTGGAGGAGCTCACGCTCAACTATCCGAGCGCCCAGGCCAAGGTCCAGCAGATCCGCGACCTCGAGCACGCGGGCGACGCGATCACCCATGAGGTGGTGCGGCGGCTCAACACCACGTTCGTCACTCCCATCGACCGCGAGGACATCTACGCGCTCGCGAGCTGCCTCGACGACGTCCTCGACCTCATCGACGCGGTGGCCGACCGGCTTCTCCTGTACAAGATCAAGACGCCGACGGATGGCTGCATCGCCATGGGCAAGATCATCGTCAAGACGGCCGAAGAGACGGACCGGGCGGTGCGCTGCCTCCGCACGCTCTCGCAGGAATACCGGAAACATTGCATCGAGGTCAACCGGCTCGAGAACGAGGCCGATCGCCTCCTGCGTGACGAGCTCGCCGCGCTCTTCGAAGGTGTCACGGACGCCATCGAAATCATCAAATGGAAAGAGCTCTACGAAACGATGGAGTCGGTCACTGACCGCTGCGAAGACGTGCTCAACGTCATCGAGGGCATTACCCTCAAGATGGCCTGAGCCGGGCGGGCCGACCCGGGCATGAGCGGAGCCGTCCTGCTGGTAGCCTTCATCATCGCCGTCGCCCTCGCCTTCGATTACATCAACGGATTCCACGACGCCGCGAATTCCATCGCCACTGTCGTCTCGACGCGCGTGCTCACGCCCATGCAGGCCGTCGCCTGGGCCGCCTTCTTCAACTTCGTCGCCGCCTTTGGCTTCGGTGTTCAGGTCGCCAGGACGGTGGGGAAGGGTGTAGTCGAGTCAGGGGTGGTGGACCAGTGGGTCATTCTGGGCGCCCTCACGGGCGCCATCATGTGGAACCTCATCACCTGGTACTTCGGCATCCCCTCCAGCTCCTCACATGCGCTGATCGGCGGGTTCGCCGGGGCCGCCGTCGCCAAGGCGGGCTGGGGGGCCCTCGTGGCCACCGGCCTGATCAAGATCACCGTGTTCATCGTATTGGCCCCGGTCCTGGGCATGGCACTCGGCTTCGCCCTTATGGTCGCTACTCTGTGGACCTTCCGGCGGACGCGTCCGAGCCGGGTAGATTCGCTCTTTCGGAAGCTCCAGCTCGTGTCTGCGGCCTTCTATAGCCTCGGCCACGGCACGAATGACGCGCAGAAGACCATGGGCATCATCGCCATCCTCCTCTTCTCCGGCGGGTATCTCGGATCAGAATTCTATGTGCCCCTGTGGGTGATTCTGGCGGCCCATGCGGCCATTGGTCTCGGCACCATGGCCGGGGGGTGGCGTATCGTGAAGACCATGGGTATGCGGCTGACCAAGATACGTCCCGTCGGCGGCTTCTGCGCCGAGACTGCCGGCGCTGTGATGCTCATCGGTACTGCCGTCGGCGGTATCCCGGTCAGCACCACTCACACCATCACGGGCTCCATCATGGGCGTGGGCGCCACCCAGCGCCTCTCGGCCGTTCGCTGGGGCGTGGCGGGACGTATCGTCTGGGCCTGGATCCTCACCATACCCCTGTCTGCCACGCTGGCCGCCGCCACGTGGCTGATCCTGCCCCACGGGTGATCCACATGAGGTGCGCCGGGCACCTTCTGGCGATGTTCGTCCTCCTCGGGGTGGCTGCCCATGCTTCAGCGAAGGACGTGGCGGAGCTCACGGCGCCGCTTCTCGCGGCGCGCGAGCGCGACGCCTTCGGAAGCGTGGACGGTCGGGTCTACGCGGAGGGCCAGCGAGGCGGCGCCGAGTCCACACCCTATCCAGGCGTGTCGGTGCTCCTCCTCCCGCGTTCCGAGGAATTCGAGGCGGAGATGGACGGAATCAAGGCCAGTTACCGGGACTCCCTGGACGCGTTTCTCGAAGCCGAGCCCAAGCTGAGCGCGGCCCGCGTTGCCTACGAGCGGGCGATCGTCGACGCGGGGGGCGGCCAATTGCTTCTGGGGGAATCGTCCGATGCCTCGGGCGCCTTTCGGTTCGCGCGGGTCCCCGAGGGAGCCTGGACGCTTCTCGCGTGGAGGGAGATGCCCCATGCCAAGCGTCCCACGTCGCTCAAGGCAGGTGAAGCTCGGCGCTTCAAGACGCGCCCGCAGGTGTTCGGCTACACATCTGTCGTGTTCTGGCGAATCCCGCTCCAGGTGACGGCGGGTCAAGCGGTGGCAATCCGTCTTCACGATCGTAACGAGTGGCTGACGGGAACGAGGGAGGATCGGAGGGTTCCCGATCCGAGCCAGCCGAGCGCTCCAAAGGGGCAACCGGCTCCCCCCAAGTAGGAAAAAGAGCAGGGCGCCAACCCCCCGTTCGGGGAGCGGCGCCCTGGCTGCTTCAGAACGATGGATCGACCTACTTCTTGTCCTCGGCCTTCTTGTCCGTCGATTCGTCTTTCTTGGCGCCCTTCTTGCCCTTCTTGTCGCTCTTCTTCTCCATCTTGTCGCTCTTCTTGGTGTCATCGGCCTTCTTCTCATCCGCCTTGGGGGCCGGGGCCGGCGCCTGGGCTGTTGCGAAGCCCGCGGTGCCGAAAGCGAAGGCAATGCCGATCACCAATGCAATGATCTTCTTCATGTGGTTTCACCTCCTTTCCGTCCATCCAGGATATGCTTCAAAAGAGCCTTACTTTGCGCTTACTTAGATACTTTGACGCCAGCCGTCATGTCAAGATTTATGTAGCCCAATCGAGCCCGGAGGCGGGCCGGGATTGACCCTAGCCCCGCCCCGTGGTAAAACGCTCCAAGCTCCTCTCAATGCCCTTCCACGATAGATCCAGAAATTTAGGCTTCAGGCTGCTCTGGCTCGTTGCCTTGGGCTACCCCGAGGCGGCGGGAGCGGAGCCTGAGGCGTTTGCCCTTCAGAGCCGGACCATCGAAACGCTATCAGGTGAGGCTGCCGTGGCCCTCCCGGGTGGTCTCGTGGAGCTAGGACCGGGTCCTGACCTCCAACCGTCAGACGGAGCAGGCACCGAGTCATTCAGCCAGGCGACTCCCCGCGTTCCCATCCGGGACAATGCTGAGGTCCAGCGTTTCCTGGAGCACTTCCAGACCGGGTATCGGCGGGCTGTGGTCGAGCGCTGGATCGAGCGCTCGGGTCGCTATGCGGGGATGATTCAAGGTGTTCTGAGGGCAAAGGGCCTGCCCGAGGATCTCATGTTCACGGCAATGATCGAGAGCGGCTTCAACCCGGTTGCCGTGTCGCGGGCGGGGGCTAAAGGTCTCTGGCAGTTCATGGCGCCCACCGCTCGTCGCTACGGTCTCCGCGTCGATCGCTGGGTCGACGAGCGTCTCGATCCCGAAAAGTCCACGGTGGCCGCCGCGCGCTACCTTGGTGACCTCTACGCCATGTTCGGGTCCTGGGAACTGGCCAAGGCCGCCTACAACGCGGGTGAGATGAAGGTCTTGCGCGCGATGAGCGTACTGGGCTCGAGGGACTTCTGGGAGCTCACGCGCGGGCAGGTGTTGCGGGACGAGACGAAGAACTACGTCCCGGCCATCCAGGCGGCCACCTTGATCGGCCGCGAGCCCGAGCGATACGGCTTCGCCGCCTCGCAGTCCGGGCCTCTCGCGTACGAGCTGGCGCCGGTGCCCCAGGGCATGCAGCTGGCTCGGGTGGCGGCGCTGGCCGGCCTGAGCCTTGATGCTCTCCGGGAGCTCAATCCCGAGCTTTGGAACAAGCAAACGCCCCCGGGCGGGTCTTATCTCCTGAAATTCCCCCTCGGGACCTCCCAGCGCTTTGCCGAGGCCCGGGTTCAGGATCGGAAGCTCGGGACAGATGGCCGGCAGACCATCAAGCTCGGAGTCCACGTAGTCAAGGCGAGGGAGACCGTGCGGAGCATCGCCAAGCGCTACGGTATCTCGCCCGCCGCACTCGCCCGCTGGAACGAGCTTGACGAGGGCGCGCATCTTCGCCCTGGCGTCCGCCTGCGTATCGCCTCGGCTATCTCCGCCAACTAGCTCGGGCAGTCGGATGAAGGTGGAAGTCCGCCTCTTCGCGCTTCTCGAGCGCTATCTCCCTGCCGGTGCGGACGGTGACACCGCCTCGCTCGACGTCCCCCCCGGGACCACGGTACGCGATGTCATCGAGCTGCTCGAGATTCCCGGTGAGCTCTCCTGCCTCACCGTTATCAATGGCCGCGATGCTCCTCCCGAGCGGCTTCTGGCCCCCGGCGACGTGCTGTCGATGTTTCCGCCCCTCGCCGGAGGAGCGTGAACGACACCCGCTGATCCTTTCGGAGGGACACCATGCCCACGGTCAGACTCAGAGCTGCCATCGAATATCCCGCGGCTGCCCAGAAACTCTTCGAGCTCAGCCGCTCCTGGTTCAACCACGATTTCTCCGAGCCGCCCGCCATGAGCCGCGTGATGGCATGGGACGCCGAGTTCGGCACTCCGCACGGCCGTGCCATGAAGCGGGCGATGACACCGGGGGAGTTCACCCGGGCTGAGAAGGAGATGGTGGCGGCGGTCGTGAGCGGCGTCAACGCCTGCGAGTACTGAGTCAAGGCACACACTGCAGCCGGGAAGCTGCAGGGAATGACGGGGGACGCCGTGTGGTACGAGGCGGCGCAGATCGTCGGCATCACCAACGCGCTCAACGTGGCCGCGGACACGCTCGGCGTTCTCGGCGCCGTGGACGAGCCCATCGCGTCCGTCGAGGCGCGGGCTCTCTTTGCCGACATCCGCGACTTCTACCAGACCGACGATGTGCCGCTGGGTTTCCGCTTCATCGCGCATGACCCAGCCTATGCGGCCGACGTATGGGCGGCCGCCAAGCACGCCTTCGCCGACCATCGTCTTCCTCGCCGTCTCAAGGAGGCGCTGGCCTTCGCCGTTTCCATGACGACGCGCTCGGCTTGGGGGACGGCCTTGCACCTCTCCCAGATGCGACGCTTCGGCGTGAGCCCGCGGGGTGTCCTGGAAATCGTGGGCGTGACGCAGATGTTCTCGAGCTACACGAAGATCGCGGACACGTTGCAGCTCGAGCCTGACATGGGAGACATCGCGCCCGTGGACACGACCCCCGCGCCGGGCGGACCCATGCGCTGACGCCCGCTGGTGCGGAGGCGCTCAGGTCAGCGGCAGCTCCTTCGCGTACAGCGTGTACGGGGACCGGCGCGTGGCCTCGAGAGCTTCACGAATCTGCGCCTCGCCCTCTCCGGCTCCCGCCGCGAGGAGCGCGTCGAAGAAGCGCGTGTAGAACTCGTCCGGGAGCACAGTCACCGTGACGCGCAGCCTCAATCCGGGAGTGGTGAGGCGGCGGGCGTAGGCGAGGATGAAGCGGCCGCCCGGCGCAATGCGCGTGTCGGCGATTTCGCGCGAGAGGTCGAGCGGTACCTGGCGGGCGATCACGCGCTCCTCGACGCTGCCTACCACCGACTGATTGTCCGCGTCGACGAGCTCGGCGCGGACACGCACCTGGGGGGTCACGTATGTCGGGAAGGCGTGGCCCACCCCCGGCGTGGCAATGACCAGCGTCGCCCGGAGTTGGTCACCCGCGCGATAGCGAGTCCGGTCGGCCTGGAGCGTGATGTGGAGACCCGAGCGGACCATCTCCCGATCGTGAATACCGCGCCAGAGGTGTCGGCGATCGGGCATGTGGCAGTTCTGGCACTGGAGCCCCCGGCGCGCCGCGGGACTCTTCTTCCATTCTTCATAGGTGTTCTCGAGGGGCGTGCCATTGAGGGCGAGGCCATCGGGTCCGAACTGGTGGCAGCTCGCGCAGAATTCCGCGCGCAGGAAAGCGGAGTCCCTCGTCACGCCGCCATGCGGGAGCTGCGCGCGCGGCGCGCGGTTGGCCGTCGAGCCATCCCGGCGGGGCGGACCGAAGTGTTCGTGGCCACGCACGTGGCAGCTCGCGCAGATGATGCCGCGAGCCCGGAGGGTCGCGTCGAAGTCTGGATTCGGGACGAGTCGACCCGCCTCGTAGAGCTGGGGCCGCTGCTCGGCGACCGGCGCGTGACATCGGAAGCACGAGCGCGCGGCCCCCGGCTCGCGCCGCGCCATTTCCACGAGTTGGCCGGCGATGCCGGGACCCATGCTCTGCGAGTGCAGGGAGGTCTGCCAGTCGCCGAACTGCACGGGATGGCAGTCGCCGCAGGCTTCCGGCTTCAGCGAGCGCTCGATGGGCGAGAAGCGTGCGGGCGCCGGTCCCTGGGGCGGAATGGCGCCGCGCCAGTGACGCGCGATGAAGTCGCGCTCGGCGGCCGAGGTTCCGTGAGGCGGAATCGGATCGGCGGCCACGGCCGGCAATGTCAGCGCGAGGACGGCCAACACCAGGATACCCTCCGCCCTCCTCATGGCTCGCGAGCCTATCACGCTGGGCTCGGGGTGGTCCCCGCGTGACGAGAGCCTCTCCACCGCTTCCGCGACCTGGCTGCGGAGACGATCCTCGTCCACCGTGACCATGCGGCCGCCCTGAAGCTCCCAACCTCCAGCGATCATCGCGCTGTCGATGGCCAGCCCGCTCTCGCCGTTCACGACCTGGAGCGTCGCGTCGCGCAGCGGGACATAGCTCACGTGCCGGAGGTCGAGAAACACGAGGTCGGCCTGCTGTCTCTCCGCGATCCGGCCGAGCTGGGGAAAGCCGAGCAGGGCCGCCCCGCCGCCCGTCGCCATCGAGAGGACGTCATCCACCGAGAGCCACTCACGCGGATCGCTGCTACGGACACGGGAGAGGTAGGCGGCGAGCCGGAGGGCCCCGAACACGCTCTGGGAATCGGACGTATCGGCACCGTCCGTTCCGGCTGCCATGCAGACGCCGGCAGAGTGGAGCGCGTGGGCGGGTGCGATGCCGGAGCCGAGGCGGAGATTGCTCAGAGGATCGTGCGCTACGGTCGCGCCGCGATCGGCGAGGCGCCGGATATCCTTGCCGTCGATCCAGATCGCGTGGGCCGCGCTGAAGCCGGGGCCGAGCAGACCGAGCGTGTCGAGGTGCGCGGTGAGGCTCCGGCCATAGCGCGCAGCGATGCGCGCCCGTCCGCGCTGGACAAATAGTTCGGGAAGCCTGAGCGGAAGAAGTCGCGCCGGCCCCCATCCGTCAGGAGCCGGCCGCCTTCCTGCGCGGAGACGTGGGCGTGGCCGCTGATGTGGCCCGGAATCACCAGCCGGCCGCGCGCGTCGATGGTCTTGTCCCGCGGTCCGGAATAGGCGCGGCCCACGTGGACGATGCGAGCAGCTTCGTAGACGAGGACACCGTCACGAAGAAGCCGGCACCGCGAGAAGGTCCAGGCCCACGATGCGGCCCAGGGCGACGTAGATTAGGGAGACCACGAGGAGAAGGATGGTCCCCAGCGCCGACGCCATTCCCCAGTTCACCGCGGTGTTGGTGAAGTAGGCGACGCGCTCTCACCCGCGCGAGCCTCTGGTCTCTCGTGTGCGCGGGAGTGCACGCCAATGCGCCCAGGTGCAAGGCATTGGTGACACCTTTGGTGACACCTGCCGGCTCCTCGCGAAGTGCTGGGGGCACCCGAGGAAGGGTGCTATCCTAGTGAGGCAATGGAGGCACGAGGGAATCTGTCGGAACTGATCTTCTTGGTCGAGGAAGCTCCAGAGGGAGGCCTCACAGCCCGCGCCCTCGGGGAGTCGATCTTCACCGAGGCCGATGGCATTGCGAACCTGTACGACAAGGTCCGCGACGCGGTTCGTTGCCATTTCGAGGAAGGTGAGGTTCCCAAGGTGATCCGCCTTCATTTCGTGCGCGAGGAAGTCATCACCGCTTGAGGCTGCCGCGAGATGTCTCCGGCGACGATCTCGCGAGCGCCCTTGGTGATCTGGGCTACCGGGTGACCCGTCAGACCGGTAGCCATCTTCGGCTGACCACCCTCGAACGCGGCGAGCACCACGTCACGGTTCCGCGCCACGCGAGCCTGCGCGTTGGTACCGTGGCCGGCGTGCTGGGCGACGTAGCTCAGCACTTCAGTCTGACCAGAGAGGCACTCGTCGAACGCCTGTTCGAGCGATAGGACCCCTTCGCGTGCGGCGGGGACGCCCGCTCCGAAACCAGGGAGATGTAGGCCGCCGCTCGTCAGGGCCCGCCCGCCGGTCCAGCAGTCGTCGGCTGAATTCTTGGTCCTTGGGCGCCTACCGCCGGCCGTACAGCGGCTTGGGTCAGGGATGGCGCCGGCGCTGATCCCCGGTCATCGCTTGGTTCAGCCAAGGACGCGGAGGACGGCAGCCGGGTCCAGCCGGCGCCGGAAGGTGATGACGAGCGCTTCTGGAGGCAGATCGACGTCGGCGCAGTTCCGCTGCTCGTCGATACAGAGGATCAGGTTGGGGAGCCGTGCGCTTCGATACCGCTCGAGCTTCCGTGCCACGTAGTCGGGCGTCCAGAAGCCCACGATCTCCAGGAGCCACCGGCGCGACGGATCGGAGCGGTGCTGGAGGGCGAAGTCGGGGAAGATCAGCGTCCCGTCTGCGCTGATCGGCTCCGCCTCGCGCAGGACATCCCACTGCGGGGCGAGCCGTCGGAAGTCGCGCGCGAAACGCTCCTCGAGTTGGCTGTCATACTGGCGCGGCGCCGCGGCCGGGAAGATGGGATCGCCGGTACCGAGCTGCAGGGTGAGGCGTCGCCCATCGAAGTCGCACGCGGCTCGCAGGCGGAAGCGTGGGCACCACGCGAGCAGGGGCACGAGCTCGCCCAGGGCTCGGCCGTAGAGCCGGGTGTGGCGAAACAGCGCGTACGGTCCGGAGATCTCCAGGGTGGCGTCCGCAGTGCCCGATCGCTCCGCGATGGTGCAGATCAGCCCTCGCCATTTCGCCTGACGGACCAGAAGCCGGGTGTTCCCCCCGGCGTCGACCGTCACGCCGGTGGCGCGCAAGAGCAGTGTCTGCACCAGCGCGAGGTTGCTCCGCAGCGCCAGCTCCGCTGCCGAAAAGGGCTTTGCCGGTGGCTTGACGAGGCGCTCGCCCGGCAGGTCGGCGAACAGGGAGTCATTCAGCTCACCGGTGGTGACACCCAGCTCCGTCGCCACGCTGGACAGCACCGTCCCGGAAGGGGCGGGCGTCCGGGCAGCCTCCACGAAGACGAGCGCCCGGGCCTGCCTGGGGGGCACCGCCGCGCTGGGCTGGCTGCGCTGGAGCCTGTCCAGGACCTGGGCGGCCATCGCGAGCTTCCGGGGCGGCGCCTCGCAGGGGAGCGGCTCCCGGAGCCGGGCCTCGAGCTCGCGCCGGGGCCGCCCGGTGAATCGCTCATGCTCCTCCAGCAGGGTGCGCAACCACGGATGATCGTGCTCCCCGAGGAAGTGCGGCACCACCTGATGTCCCACCACGCTATAGCTGAGCAGACCGTCGGGCCGCAAGCCCCTGGCGTCTCCGGCGCGCTTGACCAACCTCGATGGTGTGACGGGTGACGAGCTCGTAGACCGTGGCGCGCTTGCCTTCGCCCGGTCGGAGCAGCCGCCCGACCCGCTGCACATGCTCGCGCTCCCCGAGGGCCCCGCCGACTATCACGGCGACGTCGGCGTCGGGTACGTCGAGCCCTTCGTTGAGCACCCGGGCCGACACGAGCGCGCGGAGGTCGCCCAGGCGGAACCGCTCGAGCGCGGCGTCGCGTTCTCGACGGCCGATGTCGCAGGTCAGGGGCATGACGAGGTGCTCGCGCGCAATGGCGTAGGCCGTCTCGTTGTCGGCCGTGAATATCAGCACGCGGGAGGACCGGTGACGCTCGAGCAGCGACGCGAGCGCGCGGCGCTTGGCCAGCGTGAAGGCCAGCAGTCGTCGCATCTGGCGCCACGCGGCCAAGGCGCGGCGACCCCCTGGGGCGCGGGCGGCATGCAGGGTGAAATCCATCCAGGTGGCCTCCGGGGCCGTGCGACGGAACTCGGCGTAAATCCCCAGGAACACGCTGCTCAGGCCGGTGTAGGCGGAGCGTTCCTCGGAGGAGAGATCCAGGTGCAGCGTGACGGCGTCGAAGCTAGCCAGGAAGCCCCCGGCTAGGTCGGCGACGGCAAGCTCGAAGAGCGTGGGCCCCACGAGCTCGGCGAGACGGGCAGCGGCGGTGCCCCGCGCAGGGGTGGCCGTGAGACCAAGGCGTGCCCCGGCGATGGCCATCTCGAGGGCCTCGTCGCGGAGGCCGCCGCCGAAGTGATGGACCTCGTCGACGATCAGGAGGTCGAAGCGGTCCCCGAGGTGGGTCATGTGCCGATACGCGCTCTCGAAGGTGGCCACCGTCAGCGGGTGGAGCTGGCGCACGCCGTCGCCATAGCACCCGACGGGGCCGCGATGCAACCGGTCGATCTCCCGCAGCCACTGATCGAGCAGGACACGAGTCGGGACCAGACACAGGGCGCTCAGACGTGTCCGCTGCACGGCGGCAAGCGCGAGCCGCGTCTTGCCGCTCCCGGTCGGAAGGGCGACGACCCCTCGGCGGTGCCCGAGTTCCCAGGCGGCCAGGGCTGCCTCCTGATACGGTCGGAGGTCGATGGTCGACCACGCTTCCCCGGTCGGCCGGAGCGGCGGCGTGATGTCCTGGAACCGGATCCCGCTCTCGACGAGCCATCGCTTGAGCGCGCGATACCCGATGGCGGGCGCGCGATGCACGCCAACTCGGGGGTCCCATACGACACCCGGCGCCGCGGCGAGGTTGCAATCATCGGGCGGGTCCGTCAGCAGGATGGTGCCCCGGTCGAATCGTAGCGTCATGGTCCGTGGGACTGAGCTCAGGTGCACGTCCGTCCGCCCCGACTTGTTAATACCTTGGCCAAGACGGCGCGGCAATGCCCAGAGATGGATACACCCACGCCCGCCGCCGCTGACTGCTCGGCAACCAGCGAAGGATCGCGCGTCACGTGCGGCGTGAGGTCCCGACGCTCGTCGCCTTCTCACTCGTCAGCGCGGTCTACCACTGGAACGACTTCTTCTGGCTGCTCTTGATGACCACCATCGATGCCGTGCGCACGCTCCCCATCGGCGTGGCCATGCTGCGCGAGGACGCGACGGGCACCCGCCGGCACATCATCATGGCGGGCAGCATGCTTGTGGTGGCCCCGGTGCTCCTCGTGTTTGCCGTCGCCCAGCGCCACATCATCCGCGCCTTCACGTTCACATAGCTCCGATAGCGACGGCGTGAGCCGGAGGACGACGGCCTCGGTCGCGCGTCAAAGGATTAGAAAGTAGTCGCGAAGCATTCTTGGGGCCCCTGTCTTCATGGCCTCCCGCAGAGCGAAACGGATCTTTCGTCCGGTGCCCCGCCGATCAGTCTCAAGTGCTGGGGAACGCGATCTTCATGGATGCGGATGGTTACATTCCGGGTGACACTGGCGTCCCGCCGGCCTCGTAGTGGTACACTCCTTTTGCTGATTTGACGGGGAGTTAGCTTCACGGAAGCGTCTAGGATCCCGGTGGGCCTCCCGGACTTCAAATCCGGCGTCCGGCTCTAGACAAGTCGGAGGTGGGTTCGACTCCCACACGCTTCCGCCATGCACATCTTCGACACCACGCGATGGAGAAGCTGGCGAAAAACGCGAAAGCAGGAGCGACGACGGCCCGCGGGAGCAGGATCTGGCTCTGGGCCGGCGCGCTCGCCGTGGCCGCGGCCGTGGCCGCGGGCGTAGTCGTCTATCGCGCAGCCGTGGCGGATCCCGGGGTGATTCTGCCCGACCAGGGCAATCGCCACGTGCAGACGCTCAACGAGTCCATCCCGCCCTACAACTCCGAGCCGCCGACCTCGGGCCCCCATCTTCCGTACATCGCGCCGTGGGGCATTCACACCGCGCCCATTGCGCGGCAGCTCCAGGTGCACAACCTCGAGGACGGGGGCGTCATGGTCCAGTACAACTGCGCCGATGGCTGCCCCGACCTCGTGGCCAAGCTCAAGGCCATCGTGTCGGGCTACGAGCATCAGGTGATCCTCGCCCCCTATCCCGGGATGAAGACCCGGATCGCCCTCACCGCGTGGACGAGGCTCGACGCGTTCGACGATTTCGACGAGAAGCGGATCCGCCGCTTCATCACGGCCTACCGCGGGATCGACCATCACCCGCGGTAGAATGCATCCATGAGTGGATGGTGCCGGCGGCTCCTCGGCATTGCCTGCGCCGGCCTCGTCTCGGTGGCGGCGAGCGGCTGCGCAGCGTATATCTCGCCGCTCCAGCCTCCGCCGTATCGCGATCAGATCACCGCGCCCTACGACGTGACCTGGACGGCCCTCATCCGGGCCCTCGCGTACGACAATGTCCCGCTGCGCGCGGTGGCCAAGGACTCGGGCGTCATCTCGTCGGACGACATCGTCTCGCCCATCGGTGTGTACGCCGACTGCGGGAGCAAAGGAGACAAGCCGCTCGAGGGCGAGGCCCTCGTCACCTTCACCGTGTTCGTGCGGCCGAATGGGGGCACCACGGACCTCCAGATCAACAGCAAGATGCGGACCCTTCGCTTGGGGAAAACGGGCAGTCTCAAGGCAGACCCCAACTACGAGTGCGTGTCGACAACCCGATGGGAGCCCAATTTCGTGGACACCGTTCGCCGCTACGTCAAGGAGTAGCCGATGGCGCCCAAGCTGCCCGAGCTCGTGAAGCGCGCGCGACGGCTCGCCACCGAGCGTGACCGGCTCGTCCAGGAGCTGGCGCGTGAGTGGACCACCGCCCTGCGCGGTCAGGGATTCTCGCCCCGTGACCTCGAGGAGCTCTGGGCGGGGCTGACGGAAGAGGCGGTGCGCAGGCTTCTCCAGACCGACACCCGCACCGCGGGCGCCGAGGCCATCCGGCACGAGGCCCGTGAAGTCATTGCCCGAGTACGCGCCCGCGTGGAGACCGAGCTTGCCCCGGGGGACTAACGGGTCGGTGTTGCTGCGCACGCTCCCCAGCGTGGACGCCCTCGTCACTCGGGTGGAGCCTCACCCGACCCTTGCCGGATTTCCACGCCGCCGTCTCACCGAGGCGGCCCGTGAGATCCTCGCCGCCGAGCGGAGACGAGTCCTCGAAGGCGCGGCCACCGCGGCTTCGGCCGACGCGCTCGCGGACCGCGTGGTCGCGCGTCTCTCGGAGCGCGGGACCTTCTCCCTCGCCCGCGTGGTCAATGCCACGGGCGTGGTGCTCCACACCAATCTCGGCCGCGCCATGCTCTCGTCGCGGGCGCGCGAGCGGCTCGAGGTCGTGGCGGCGGGATATTCCAACCTCGAGATCGACGTCGCCCGCAAGGAGCGCGGCTCCCGCTACGCGCACCTGGATGGCCTCCTCCAGCGCTTGACAGGCGCCGAGGCGTCGCTCGTCGTGAACAACTGCGCCTCCGCCGTGCTCCTGGCCCTGGAGAGCCTGGCCCGCGGGAAGGAAGTCGTTGTTTCACGTGGGGAGCTGATCGAGATCGGCGGCGAGTTCCGCATCCCCGACATCATGCGACGCTCGGGCGCCACGCTCCGCGAGGTGGGCACCACCAACCGCACCCATCTCAAGGACTATGCCCAGGCGATCGGACCCGAGACGGGACTGCTCTTCAAGGTGCACACGTCGAACTATCGCGTGGTGGGTTTCACCGCTGCCGTGGGGTCGCGAGAGCTCGCCGAGCTGGGGCGCGAACGAGGCGTGCCCGTCATGGAAGACCTGGGCTCGGGCTGTCTCATCGATCTCAGGCGCTATGGCTTTCCCTACGAGCCCACCGTGCCCGAGGTGGTGGCCTCGGGCGTGGACCTCGTGTCCTTCTCGGGCGACAAGCTCCTCGGCGGGCCCCAGGCGGGCATCCTCGTCGGCAAGGCCGACTTGGTCGGCCGCCTCGCCAAGAACCCGCTCAACCGCGCGCTCAGGATCGACAAGTTCACCGTGGCCGCGCTCGAGGCAACGCTCTACGCGTATGAAGCGGGCGAGGCGCTCGAAACCATTCCCACGCTGCGCATGCTGACCGAGGCGCCCGCCTCCATCCGGCGCCGGGCGCGCGGATTCCTGCGCCGCCTCTCCCCCGACACGCACACGCGACTCGGGGTAGCCCTCGTGGACGTGACCTCACAAGTCGGCGGCGGTGCGTTGCCGACGGTGGAGCTGCCCACGGTCGCGGTGGCCCTCGGCACGACGGAGCAGCCGGCCCAGGCGCTCGACGAGCGCCTCCGCGCGGGTCATCCGCCGGTGCTGGGCCGCCTCCTCGACGATCGCCTCCTGCTGGACTTCCGGACGATTCTTCCCGCGGATTTGCCGGCGCTCGCGTCCGCCCTCAGCAGCCTGTGACCGCGCCGAAGCACGTCGTGGTAGGAACCGCGGGGCACATCGACCACGGCAAGACTTCGCTCGTGAAGGCCCTGACCGGGACCGACACCGACCGCCTGCCCGAGGAAAAGGCGCGCGGCATCACCATCGATCTGGGCTTCGCCTTTCTCGAAGAGCCGGGCGGGTTGACCATCGAGATCGTGGACGTGCCGGGCCATGAGCGCTTCGTCAAGAACATGCTGGCCGGGGTGGGCGGCATAGACTTGGTGCTCCTCGTCATCGCCGCCGATGAAGGCGTGATGCCACAGACACGCGAGCACCTCGCGATCTGCCAGCTCTTGCGCATCAAGTCGGGCATGGTCGTCCTGACCAAGACGGATCTCGCCGATCCCGATTGGATCGAGCTGGTCAAGGACGACGTCGCCCAGCTCCTCGAGGGCACTTTCCTTGCCGGCTGTCCCATCGCCCCCGTGTCGGTGAAGACGGGGCAGGGGTTGCCCGAGCTGCGTCACACTCTCGCGCGCCTGGCCGCCGAAGTCCCCGGCCGCGCCACGGATCAGACGGCACGCCTGCCCATCGACCGCGTCTTCACCATCAAGGGCTTCGGCACGGTGGTCACGGGCACCTTGGTGGCCGGCCGCCTCGCCGTGGACGAAAAGGTGGAGATATTTCCGCGAGGATTTCAGGCCAAGGTGCGCGGTCTCCAGGTCCATGGGCACGCTGTCCCCCGCGCCCAGGCGGGGCAGCGCACCGCCGTGAATCTCCAGGGCGTGGAGCGCGCGGCCATCGAGCGCGGCGACGTGCTGGCTCCGGCGGCCGGCCTCCTGCCGACCGTTCTCGCCGACGCCACCCTCGAGCTCCTGGCCGACGCCCCGCGGCCGCTCAAGGCACGGGACCGCGTGCGCTTCCACGTCGGCACGCAGGAAGTGATGGCCCGAGTGCTTCTCGTGGACAGGCAGGAGGTTACCCCCGGCGGGGTGACCTACGGCCGCTTCCGCCTCGAGACGGCCGTCAGCGCGCTGCCCGGCGACCGCTATGTCATACGTTCCTACTCTCCCATCATCACCATCGGGGGCGGCACCGTGCTCGACATCGCGCCGCCCCGATTCAAGCGCAAGGGCGGCGCCCTCGCCGCGCACCTCCAGCTCCTCGAGACGGCTCCGGCGTCGAAGGTGGTCGAGGAGCACCTGCGCCAGGCGGGAGCGGCGGGGCTCCGCGCCGCCGATCTTCGCGCGCGCGTCTCCTTCGGCCCTGAGCGCCTCCGAGGCCTGCTCGACGAGCTTCAGCAGGCCCAGGCCATCACGGCCGTGGACCGCGAATGGTACGTCCACCACGAGGCGAGCGACCGTCTCCGCTCCCAGACCGTGGCGCTCCTCGAGGCCTTCCACGCCCAGTACCCGCTGCGGGGCGGGATCTCGCGGGAGGAGCTTCGGAGCCGGGCCGGACACGCCCAGGAAAGGGTCTTCGCCCAGCTCCTGGCCTCTCTCGAGGGTGACGGGGTGGTGAAGAGCGAGCGCGACCAGGTACGCCTGACCGCGCACGCGATCCGCCTCACCCCCGAGCAGCAACGCATCGTCGACGGGCTGGACGCAGACTTCCGCCGCGCCGGGGCCGCGCCCCCGGGGCCGGAAGAAGCGCTCGGCCGCCTCGGCGTCAAGGGCACGGAGAAGCACGAGCTCTTCCAGCTGCTCGTCTCCGACGGACGGCTCCTGCGCGTGAAGGAGTCGCTCTTCTTCCACGCCTTGGCCCTCCAGGAGATCCGCGACAAGGTGATAGCCCACCTGAGGGAGAAGAAGGAGATCGGCCCCGCCGACGTCAAGGACCTTCTCGGGGTCAGCCGGAAGTACGCCATCCCCCTCATGGAGTACTTCGACTCCCAGCGGATCACCGTCCGCCAAGGCGAGAGAAGGGTGCTCGTTGACAAGGCCAAGCCGGGCGCGTAGGGTGAAGGGGCGTAGCAAGGGAAAGGAGTCCCGCCATGTTCGGTCTGGGCTATCAGGAACTGCTGCTCATCCTCGTCATCGTCCTTATTCTCTTCGGCGCGCAGCGCCTGCCCGACCTCGCACGCTCGCTCGGTTCGAGCGTGAAGGAATTCAAGAAGGGTGTAGCCGACCTCAAGGATGAGGCGTCGACTACGGAGAAGAAGGACGACGACAAGAAGGTCTGACGCGACCGCAGCCCCTCCCGCCGCCACCGACTTCCCCGCGACTGCTCGTGCCTCCCGATCGCTACGCCGTCGGTATTGACCTGGGAGGCAGCAAGCTGCGCGGCGGACTCCTGAGCTCCTCCGGCCAGCTCATCGGCCGCCTCGAAGTGCAGACCGAGGCTTGGAAAGGCCCCCCGAGCGTCCTCGCCAACCTCAAGACCATGATCACCCGCCTCCTCGACTCGACAGATCCCGCGCGGGTGGCCGGCATCGGCATCGCCGCCGCCGGGCAGATCCATCCCAAGACCCACGCCGTCGTCTACGCCCCGAACCTCGAGTGGGAGAATGTTCCGCTCCGCGACGAGATCGAATCGGCCCTCGGCATGCCGGTCTATGTGGAGAACGACGTGCGGGCGGCCGCCTGGGGCGAATACCGCTTCGGTGCCGGCCGCGGGGCCGAAAGCCTGATTGCCGTCTTCGTGGGCACCGGCGTCGGCTCCGGGGCGGTGGTGGACGGCATCCTCCTTCGCGGGTCAGGCAACGCGGCCGGCGAGCTCGGCCACACCCAGGTCGTGCCCGACGGCGTGCCCTGCGCGTGCGGCCAGCGCGGCTGCGTCGAGGCGTATGCCTCGGGACGCGGCTTCGCCCGGAGGCTCGAGGCCGCCTTGGCCGCGGGCACCGAGACTCGTCTCGGACGAGAGACCGAAGGCAATGCCTCCCGCGTGACCGCGGCCCTTGTCGCCAGAGCGGCCGTGGAGGGAGACACTTTCGCGCGAGTCCTGTGGGACGACGCCGAGCGATACCTGGGCCAGGCCATCGCCAACTACGTCACGCTCCTCAATCCGGAGCTCCTCGTGCTGGGCGGCGGCGTGATGACCACCGTGCCCAGCCTCGCCCAGGGGCTCGAGCGCCAGGTGCGGGCCCACGCCACCGTGCTCTCCCGGGACGTCAGGATCGCGCGGGCCGGCCTGGGCGACTCCTCGGCCATCTTCGGCGCCGCCGACCGGGTCTGGGGCCAGCGATAAGCACGCTCACGCTCTGGGCCAGCAATGCGCGAGCGCACTTCCGGCGCCGCGCGGACATCTGGATCATGGGGGGGCTCGCGGCGCTCACTCTCCTCTCCCGGTGGCCCTATCGGGCGCGCATGCTCTACAACTGGGACGCCGTGCAGTTCGCTCTCGCCCTCCACGAATTCGACGTGGCCAAGCATCAGCCCCATCCGCCCGGGTATCTCCTCTACGTCGCGCTCGGCCGCCTGCTGAATATCCCGCTGGGCGATCCGAACCTCGCCTACGTTGCCCTCGCCATGGTCTTCAGCGCCACGACCACCGTCGCCGTGTACTGGCTTGCCCGCGCCCTCTACGACCGCGTCACCGCCGCCGCCGCCGCGACGCTCCTCGCCGTGAGCCCCCTCTTCTGGTTCTACGGCTCGGTCGGGCTGACGTATGCGGGCGAGGCCTTCGGCGCGTCGCTGGTCTCGGCCTTTGCCTACGGGGCGCTTCGAGGCCATCCGCGAGCTCTCTACGGCTGTGCGGTGGCCCTCGGCCTCGTGGGCGGCATCCGGCAGTCCGTCCTCGTCCTGCTCTTCCCTCTCTGCGTCGCGTGTGCGGTCCTCGGAGTCCGGAGTCTTCGGCGGCTCATGGTCGCCGCGAGCCTGATGGTGGTGGCTGTACTCTCGTGGTTTCTCCCCATGGTATGGCTCACGGGCGGGCTGGGTCCGTATCTCCGCGCTTCGACGCAGCTCTATGGGTCAGTGGTGCTTGCGACCTCGGTGCTCGGCGGCTCGCTCGACGTGACGTTGGCGCAGGCGCGCTATGTCCTGGCCTCCGTGATCGTGGGGCTCGGGCCCCTGACCCTGGCCGTCTTCGCGCTGCCGCTCTACATCCGGCGCGCGGGCTGGGGCAGGGGAGACTGGTTCCTCGTGGCGTGGATCGTGCCGCCCGCAGCCTTCTACACGCTCGTCCACTTCGGCCAGGCCGGATACGTGCTCACCTTCCTTCCCGCCCTGGTCATCCTGTTCAGCCGGATGCTCGTGGAGGTCGCCGCCGCGGGCTCCGAGCGTCTCCGCCGGCCCAACTGGCGCTGGGGGCTGACCGCGGCGGCTCTGGTGCCCCTCTGCCTCGTGAGCACGGTCTTCTTCGTCAGCGCGCGCCCGGTGCCGCGCGAGTTCAACAATCGCACGGGCGGGACCTGGATGTGGCGCGCCAAGGACGAGGCGCATGACTGGATCATGAGCCGCACCGCGGCCGCCCTTCGTGAGCACGAGGCGGTGATTCGCACCTATGTCGAGACCATTCGCGCCGTCTACGATGCTTCGGACACCGCCCTCCTCACCGAGGTGGGCAATCCCCGCTCGTATCCGTGGCTACGCCACGCCATGTTCTACATGCCGGAGTTCGCGATCTACCAGGTGCAGCTCGGCGATGTCCCCCTCGGCTTCTACGCGCCGCAGTCGGCGGCCACCATGATCCTCACCCCCGGGTCCACCATCAACGTGCCCCGTCGCATCCGCCAGCTCGTCTGGTTCGTCGATCACTGGGATCCGGCCGTCCCCCGGCCGCGGGGCCTGCAGGAGATCCAGCTGCCGTACGGCCGCTTCCTCTACGTGCTGCCGATCGGTCGCGGCCGCGTGGAGCACGCGGGCTACACCTTCGTCCGCGACAAGCGGTGAGAGGACGCGGCGCACTCCTCCTCACCGCGGCTGCGCTCGCCGCGGCGCTCGCGCTCTTCCTCCAGCGCGAGCGTCTCATCGTCGGGAGCATCGACGTCAGCGGGTTTCCCCTCGACGACCCCTGGATCCACTTCCAGTTCGCCCGTAACCTCGCCTCGGGTCACGGGTTCGCCTACAATCCCGGCGTTCCGGTAGCCGGCTCCACGGCGCCCCTCTGGACCCTCCTCCTCGCCGGGATGTTCAAGCTCGGTGGAGCCCATCCGGCGTGGGCGAAGCTGGCCGGGGTCGTGGCGGCGCTGGCGGCCGCGTGGGTGGCGCGCCGGCTCGCTCTGCTGTGGACGGGTGACGCCGCCCTTGGATTGACGGCGGCGCTCGCCACGGCGTGGAGCGCGCCCATCGTCTGGGGTGCGTTGTCGGGCATGGAGGTCACTTTGGCCGCCGCCCTCGTCACGGGAGCGCTCGCCGCCCACACGGCCGGCCGCGTCGCGCTGTCGGCTGCGCTGGTGGGACTGGCCGCCCTCGCGCGCCCCGAATCCGTGTTGCTGGTTCCGCTCCTGTGGCTGGGCGGCCCCGTGACCTCGTCGCGCACCGCGATCGCATGGGGCGTTCCTTCTGCCATTCTCACGCCTTGGATCGTCTTCAACCTGCGGACGGCAGGGACGCCGTTGCCCGCCACAGCCGCGGCGAAGGTCGAAGGGGGCCTGGTCGGATTCCTCTCAGGGGCCGGCGAGCCACTGGCCACCACGCTGCTCTGGCGGCCATGGCAATTCGAACGCGAATGGATAGCCTGGCTCGCGTCGGTCAATCTGCTGCTACCGGTCTTGATCGTGCCCGGGCTCTGGGTCTTGTGGTGGCGCGGCGGGCGCTACTGGGTATGGCCGGCGTCCATACTTGTCGTCCATCCGGTCGGGATGGCGCTGATCGCTCCCTACCGCGGTCCCGCCTTTCAGGAAGGACGCTACTCGATACAGCTTCTGCCTCTGGCCATGGTCGTGGCGGCGAGCGCGCTCGCGCCGCTCGTCGGGGCGGCCCGAATCCAGCCCGCGTGGGGGCGGCTGGTCTGCGCTCTCCTGCTCGTCGCCTCCCTCGCGCCCCTCGCGGCGGGCGCGACGCGCTACGCATGGGCCGTCCAGAACATCGACGCCATGCAGGTGACCCTCGGCCGCTGGGTGGGGGCGCAGACGCCGGCCAATGCCCGCCTCGCCCTCAACGATGTGGGCGCCATCACCTATCTCGGGCGGCGCGAGGTGATCGACGTCATGGGCCTCGTCACGCCCGCCATCATTCCCTATCGCCGCGAAGGCGAGCCGGGCGTCCTCCGCTACCTCGAGCAGGCTTGCCCCGACTATCTGATCGTCTTCCCCGCCTGGTTCCCATCCCTCTCCGCCCGCGCCGATCTCTTCACCCCCGTCCACAGGGTCAAGCTCGACCACAACACCGTGGCCGGCGCCGACGAGATGGTGGTGTACGAGACCGCCTGGAACCGCGGGCGCGCCATGCCCACTCCGTGTCCTGTCACGGCGCTGAAGCCTGCCGACAGTTCGGCGGGTGGGGACGGGGGCAGCCTCCGCGGACCACGCTGAGTCGCAGTCCCCGGGGCCACTCTGGCCCGCCACGAGAGAATGGGTTTCGGCTTCGAGAACCCCCGCAGAAGACACGGGTCCGCGGAGGCTGCCCCCGTCCCCACCCACCTCCGCCGTGGTCAAGCCCCCACCGATCAAGCTTGGGTTTGACCAGAGCCTGCAATAGTCCCGGGTTGGGTTGCTGTCGCAACAGCGGAGAGGGAGGGGTCGTGAGGGTGCCCTCCCTGAACCCGTATCTTCTGGGGAGGTTCTCGAAGGCATAAACCACGGTCTCGTGGCGGGCTAGAGTGGCCCCGGGGACTGCGACTCGGCGTGGTCCAGGGAGGGCACCCTCCCGACCCCTCCCGGAGGGCATCCCTCGGGGAGAAGGGCCCCGGCCGGCGAGTTTCAGGAAGATGGCTCCCGCCAGATATACTGCTCAAGTGAGGAAGTGGCCGGGGCGAGTGGCACTACTGATCTTCTGGGGAGCCCTAGGCCTCGTCGCCACCGCCGCCTGGGCGGAGATGTACAGGTGGACCGACGACCAGGGCAGTGTCCACTACACGCAGGGCATGGATAGCGTGCCGGATCGATTCCGCCCCAAGGCGCAGATGATGGCCTTCCCAGAGCGCCCGGCCACACCCGTGGCCAGCTCGTCGCCCGGTGACGCCGCCGCGGGAAGCGCAACGCGCATTCCGTTCACGCCCGGCAAGCCCATCATGGTCTCCGCCAAGGTCAATGGCGGCAGCGCCGCCAACCTCATGCTCGACACCGGAGCGTCGGTGACCGTGATCAACCCCCGCGTGCTCGCCGGCATGGGCATCGGATCGACGCAGGCCGTTCGCGGATCCGTCAAAGGCGCCACGGGCTCTGCCGACGTCCTTTTCGTGCCCATTCAGAGCATCGAGGTCGGCAGCTCCCGCTCGGGACCGCTCCGCATCGCGGCCCACGACGTCGATCTCTCGCAGGGAGACGGGCTCCTCGGCCGCGACTTCCTCGATCAGTTCAAGGTCACCATAGACAGCACGGCCGGTATCGTCACGATCGCCCCGAAGTAGAGATCGCATCGCGCTCGGGAGCAGCTACCGCGACGCCCGGTAGCCTCCTTCCGTGACATCGGTGACATTCCCACGGACTGGCCGGTGGGCGCCTTCCTTGCCCTAAACGCGCATCGGTGTTACGTTTCGCCCTCTATGGACTACAAAGATACGCTCAACCTCCCGAAGACCTCCTTCCCCATGAAGGCCAATCTGCCCAAGCTCGAGCCCGACATGCTCGCGCGCTGGGACGACATGGACATCTACAGCCGGATCCGCCAGGCGTCGGCAAATCGCCCCTTGTGGATCCTGCACGACGGCCCGCCCTATGCCAACGGCAACATCCACATGGGAACGGCCCTCAACAAGATCCTGAAGGACTTCGTGGTCAAGTCGCGCGCCATGCTGGGGTACAACGCCGTCTACGTGCCGGGCTGGGACTGTCATGGCCTGCCCATCGAGCATCAGGTGGACAAGGAGCTCGGTCTCGACACCGTGGATGGGGACGTGCGGCGAGCCATGGACCCGCTCGAGAAGATTCGCCGCTGCCGCGAGTACGCGCAGAAGTACATCGACATCCAGCGCGAGGAGTTCAAGCGGCTCGGCATCTTCGGCGACTGGAAGCATCCGTACGTGACCATGGAGCCTGCCTATCAGGCCGTGATCGCCCGCGAGTTCGGCCGCTTTGTCGGCACCGGCGTCGTCTACAAGGGTCTCAAGCCCGTGCACTGGTGCATGCACTGCAAGACCGCGCTCGCCCAGGCCGAGGTCGAGTACGAGGATCAGACCACTGAGACGGTGTATGTCAAGTTCCCCGTGCGCTCCGCCTCTCCCGCCCTCGCCCAGGCGCTCGGAGGGAAGCCCGCCTCGCTGGTGATCTGGACCACTACGCCGTGGACGCTGCCCGCCAATCTCGCCATCGCGGTCAATCCCACCGAGACCTACACGGTGGTCGGGCTCGACGGGCAATCGCTGATCGTGGCCCGCCCGCTCGCCGAGGCCTTTGCCGGCCTCCCGGGGGTGCGTGGCCGCGCGTCCCTCACCGACGTGGCGATTCCCGGCCGGGCTCTCGAGGGTACGGTGGCCCGCCACCCCTGGATCCATCGGGACTCCCCCGTATTGGCGGCCGACTTCGTCGCCATGGACACGGGCACGGGGCTCGTGCACATCGCCCCAGGGCACGGCGAGGAGGACTACGAGCTCGGCCGGAAGGCGGGCCTCAAGATCTACAACCCCGTGGACGACGACGGCCGCTATGTCCCCGAGGTCGAGCTCTTCGCGCGCATGACGGTGTGGGAGGCCGATCCGAAGATCGTCGAGCACCTGCGCGCGATCGGCGCCCTCGTGGCGGAGGTCACGCTGAACCACGAGTATCCGCACTGCTGGCGCTGCAAGAACCCGACGCTCTTCCGGGCGACCGAGCAGTGGTTCATCTCGCTCGACCAGAAGGGCCTGCGCCCGCGCGCCCTCGCGGCCGTTCAGAACGAAGTGGCGTGGATCCCGGCGTGGGGGCGCGACCGCATCTTCAACATGATCGCCCACCGTCCCGACTGGACCATCTCGCGCCAGCGCGTGTGGGGCGTGCCCATCGTGGCCTTCTACTGCGGGGCCTGCGAGGCGCTCCTCGTCGAGGAGCGTCTGGTCGAGCACGTGGCCGCCATCATGGGTGACGGGCGGGGCGCCGAAGAGTGGCACGCGCGCGCGGCCAAGGATCTGTTGCCGCCCGGCACGCGCTGTCCCAAGTGCGGAGGCGAAGAGTTCCGCAAGGAGACGGACATTCTCGACGTCTGGTTCGACTCGGGGTGCAGCCACGCGGCGGTACTCGAGACCCGGCCCGAGTTGCGCTGGCCGGCCGAGATGTACCTCGAAGGCTCGGACCAGCATCGCGGCTGGTTCCATTCCTCGCTCCTCGAGGCGGTGGGGACGCGGAATCGCGCGCCGTACCAGTCGGTCCTCACCCACGGCTTCGTGGTGGACGGTGAGGGGAGAAAGATGTCCAAGTCGCAGGGGAACTACGTCCAGCAGGAGGAGCTGATCCCCAAGTACGGCGCCGAGGTCTTGCGGCTCTGGGTGGCCTCCGAGGACTATGCCGAGGACATCCGGCTCTCGCACGAGATCCTGAACCGGCTCTCCGACGCCTACCGGCGGATTCGCAACACGTTCCGCTTCCTCCTGGGGACGCTGGCCGACTTCGATCCCGATGGCGATCGCGTCTCCTACGATCAGATGGACGAGATCGACCGCTGGGCCCTCTTACGCCTGGGCGAGCTCATCGCGCGCACGCGCCGGGCCTACGAGGAGTACCAGTTCCACGTGGTCTTCCACACCACGCACAACTTCTGCGCGGTGGATCTCTCCTCGCTCTATCTCGACATCATCAAGGACCGGCTCTACACCCGCGCTCCCGATGACCCGAGCCGTCGCGCCTCACAGACGGTCTGCTTCGAGATGCTGACGGCGCTCGCGCGGATTCTCGCGCCCATCCTGTCTTTCACCACCGACGAGGTCTGGAGCCATGTCCCGGGCCGGGGCAAGCCGGAGAGCGTCCACCTCGTGACCTTGCCCGAGGAGCGCGGCGAGTGGGTCAACGAGCGCCTGGCCGCCGACTGGGAGCGCCTCCTCGAAGTGCGCGGCGAGGTGTCGCGTGCCCTCGAGTCCGCGCGCACGCAGGGGCTGATCGGCAAGGGTATCGACGCCGTCGTCTACGTCACCAGCGCTCCCGAAGAGCAGTGGCGCCCCCTCCTCACGGGCAAGGGCGAGGCCTTGCTGGCCACGCTGTTCAACGTGTCGGCGGTGAGGCTCACGCAGACGGTGCCCGCCGAGGGGGGAGTCCTCTACGAAAGCCAGGACATACCCGGTCTCGCCCTCGCCGTGGTACCCGCGCAGCGGCTCGGCTGGAAAAAGTGCGAGCGGTGCTGGACGTGGAGCCCGGAAGTGGGCGCCGATCCCAGGCATCCGACCCTGTGCGAGCGCTGCCTGCCCGTCGTTCTCGGCCGTTCATGACCCTGGTGATGCTGGTGGGCGGGATCATCGTGATCCTCGACCAGCTGGTGAAGTGGATAGCCCTGCACGCCCTCCCGCGCGGCGCTCCCGTGACCGTCATCGACGGCTTCTTCTCCCTCACCCTCGTCATGAATCCCGGGCTCGCCTTCGGAATGCTCGGCTCCGTGCCGCCGGGCTGGCGCTGGGTCGTCGCGCTGCTGTCCGTGGCCGCGGTGGGGGTGCTGGCGACCATCGCCACGCGTCTCCTGCCCGAGGGTGGGAAAGTGGCCGCCGTCTCCATCGGCATGATCTTCGGCGGCGCCGCGGGCAATCTGATCGATCGCGCGCGCTTCGGGGCCGTGGTGGACTTCCTCGACTTCTACTGGCGTGGCTGGCATTGGCCCGCCTTCAATGTCGCCGACTCGGCCATCAGCGTGGGTGTGGCCCTGCTCGCCTTCCGCATGCTGATGGCGTCGCCGCCCCAGGCATGACCGTCGAGGCCGCCAGGCGTGTGGCGGCCACGGTGAGCGCGGCCGAAACGGGCCGGCGTTTGGATCTGTGGTTGGCCTCGCGGCTGCCTGAGCTCTCCCGTACGCGGATCAAGACACTGATCGACGGAGGTCACGTTCAGGTCGACGGGGCCGCCCGCAAGGCCTCGCACCGGCTCAAGCCCGGGGAGCACGTCCAGGCCGCCCTGCCGCCGCCGCCGTCGGACGACATGGCGGCTGAGGCGATTCCTCTCCGCGTGGTGTTCGAGGATGCCCACGTGCTCGTCGTGGACAAGCCGGCGGGAATGGTGACGCACCCGGGGGCGGGAAGTCCCACGGGCACCCTGGCCGCCGCGGCGCTCGCCCACGCGCCGGAGATCTCCGGCGTGGGCGGCCCTCGCCGCCCGGGCATCGTCCACCGACTCGACAAGGGCACGTCGGGGCTCATCGTGCTTGCCAAGACGCGGGCGGCCTACGATTCCCTCACCCAGCAGCTCGGCCGACGCAGCATGTCGCGCCGCTATCTCTGCCTCGCCCACGGCGTGATCAGGCGCGACGAGGGCGTGGTCGACGCTGCGATCGCCCGCGATCCCCGCTCGCGGGTGCGGATGGCCGTGGCCCGCCCCGGCACGGGCAGGCGCGCCGTGACCCGCTTCCGCGTCCTCGACCGCTACGCCGGATTCACCTATCTCGAGTGCCGGCTGGAGACCGGGCGGACGCATCAGATCCGCGTTCACCTCGCGTCCCTGGGTCATCCCCTGGTCGGCGACACCACCTACGGCGTCCGGAAGGGCCGCGACATGCTGCCGGCCGACCTGGTCGAGGGCCTGGGGGGCGTGGCCCTCCACGCCGCAGGGCTCTCCTTCCTGCATCCCGCGACGGGCGAGCTCGTGGACCTTGCGTGTCCATTGCCCAACAGAATCGTCACCATTCTGTCTCATCTGCGAGACTAGCTCCTGTCATTGATCCTCAACATGCCTCTTGGCATGTTGACCGTGGGCGAGAACATGTTGACCGTGGGCGAGAAGGTGAGGTCATTTGCGCTCGCAAACGGGACGCCATGGCCCGTGGCAGGGTTGGCATGATGCGTGCTAACCTAATGGCGCGATGAGCGATTTCACCGCAGTGATCCTGGCCGCCGGCGAATCAAAGCGCATGCGCTCACGCCGCCCGAAGGCCCTGCACCTCCTGGGTGGCCGGCGGCTCATCGACTATCCGGTACGGGTGGCGCGCGCCCTCGGTGCGCGGGTGGTCCTCGTGGTCGGCCGCGAGGCGGACGCGGTGCGCGCGGCGGTGGGGGAGGCGCCCGATCTCGCTTATGCCGAGCAGAAGGAGCGTCTGGGCACCGGGCATGCGGTTCTCCAGGCGCGCGGCGCGTGCGGTGACGGGCCCGGGACGATCCTCGTGCTGCCCGGTGATCAGCCGCTCATGTCGGAAGCGATGCTTCGCGCCCTCGTCGAGCGACACACGGCGGCGGGCGCGGCGGCCACCCTGCTCACCGCGGTGCTCGACGATGCCACGGGATACGGACGTGTGATCCGGGAGAGCGGCCGCCCGGTCGCCATCGTCGAGCATGCTGACGCCACGCCGGCCCAGAGGGCGATGCATGAAATCGGCACGAGCGTCTATTGCTTTGACGCGCGCCGGCTCTGGAGCGCGCTGGATCGCGTGACGCCCCAGAACAGACAGGGCGAGTACTACCTCACCGACGTGATCGCCCTCCTCGCCAAAGATGGCGCGATCATCGAGGCCCTCGCCGCCCCCGACCCCGAAGAATGCCTCGGCATCAACGACCGCAAGCAGCTCGCCCACGTCGCGGCCGCGCTGAGACGGCGCACTCTCGACCGCCTCATGGCCGAGGGGGTCACCGTGCTCGATCCCGCCGCCACGTACGTGGACGACACGGTGGAGATCGGTCCCGACACGGTGGTCTATCCAGGGGTCGTTCTCGAAGGGGCCACGGCTATCGGCGCCGAGTGTGTGGTGGGCGCAGGCTGCCACGTGAGCGGAAGCCGCCTGGGCGATCGAGTCACCCTCAAGCCGTACTGCGTGCTCACCGATTCGGTGGTGGAAGCCGATGCCCAGCTCGGGCCCTTCTGCCACCTTCGCCCGAAATCGCATGTGGGCACGGCCGCCCGGGTCGGCAATTTCGTGGAGCTCAAGAAGTCGCGCCTCGGGCGGGGGAGCAAGGCCAGCCACCTCGCGTATATCGGCGACGCCACCGTGGGCGACGAGGTGAACATCGGCGCGGGGGTGATCATCGTGAACTACGACGGCGTCGACAAGCACGAGACGAAAATCGGCGATCGCGCCTTCGTGGGCAGCAACAGCAGCGTGGTGGCCCCCCTCACCATCGGAGACGACGCCTTCGTCGCCGCGGGCAGCGTGGTGACCAAGAATGTCCCTCCGGGCGCACTGACCGTCGAGCGGAGCCAGCAGGTGACGAAAGAAGGCTGGGTCGCTCGCCGTCGCGCCCGGCGCGGCCCCGCCAAGAAGGAGCACTGAGGCCGTGTGCGGCATCGTCGGCTACCTCGGCGACAAGGACGCGGTGGGTGTCATCGTGGACGGGCTCAAGCGGCTCGAGTATCGCGGCTACGACTCGGCGGGGGTGGCCGTGCTGGGGCCGGCCGGGCTCGAGGTGCGGCGCGCGGCGGGGCGCATCAAGGTGCTGGAAGGCGTTCTCCGTGAGCGGCCTTTGCGCGGCAGTGTGGGCATCGGTCACACGCGCTGGGCGACCCATGGACGGCCCACCGACGAAAACGCGCATCCGCACACGGACGGCTCGGGCACGCTGGTGGTGGTCCACAACGGCATCATCGAGAACTACCTGCCCATCAAGGAGCGCCTGAGCGCGGAGGGGCACGTCTTCACCTCGGAGACGGACACCGAGGTCATCGCGCACCTGATCGAGCGGCATCTCGAGGACACGCCGCGGCTGGAGGAGGCGGTGCGGCGGGCCCTGCGCGAGCTCAAGGGCTCCTACGCCATCGTGGTGCTGTCCAAGCGCACGCCGGACCGCCTCGTCGCGGCCAAGCACGGAGCGGGCAGCGTGGTGGTGGGACTGGGCCGGGGCGAGACCTACCTCGCCTCGGACATTCCCGCGCTCCTCGCCCACACGCGCGACGTGGTCATTCTCGAGGACGAGGACGTCGCGGTGGTGACCCGCCATGGCGTCGAGATCGCCGACCTCGGCGGCGCCCCCGTGTCGCGTGCGCCCACACGCATCCTGTGGGATCCCATCCTCGCCGAGAAGGGCGGCTACCGGCACTTCATGCTCAAGGAGATCTACGAGCAGCCGCGCGCCGTCGCCGACACCCTGCGCGGCCGCGTCTCGCCGGAGGGCGGCACGGTGGTGCTGCCCGACATCGGCCTCGACCCCGACGTGGTCGCGGGCCTCCAGCGCGTTCTCTTCATCGCGTGCGGCACGTCGTATCACGCGGCCATCGTCGGCCGCTTCCTCGTGGAGCGGTTGGCCGGGCTCTCCGCCGACGTGGACCTCGGCTCGGAGTTCCGCTACCGCGACGCGGTGCTCGGCCCGGAGACGCTCGTGGTCGCCCTCTCCCAGTCGGGGGAGACGGCGGACACCTTGGGGGCGATCAAGGCCGCGCGCGACCGCGGGGCGCCCATCGTGGGCATCACCAACGTCGTCGGCTCGGCGCTCCAGCGCGAGTCCACCGGCGTGCTCTACACCCACGCGGGGCCCGAGATCGGCGTGGCGTCCTCCAAGACCTTCACGGCGACCCTCACCGCGTGCTATCTCCTCGCCCTCTGGCTCGGCCGCCGCCGCGGCGCCCTCCTCGCCGAGGACGGCCGCAAGCACATCCAGGGTCTTCTCGAGTTGCCGCGCCTCATGGAGCAGGCGCTCGAAAGGGAACCGGAGCTCGCCGAGCTCGCCAAGGAGATGGCCACCTACAAGAACTTTCTCTTCCTCGGGCGCGGCATTCACTATCCGATCGCCCTGGAGGGAGCGCTCAAGCTCAAAGAGCTCTCCTACCTGCACGCGGAGGGCTACCCGGCGGGCGAAATGAAGCACGGCCCCATCGCGCTCATCGACGACGGCATGCCCGTGATCGCCCTGACCCCGCGCGATGCCTCGTACGAGCGGATGATGAACACGGTCGAGGAGGTGCGGGCGCGGGACGGGCGTATCATCGCCCTCGCTCACCAGGGCGATCGTGAGATCGGGGCCCGCGCCGCGCATGTGATGACGGTGCCCGCCGCGCCCGAGCTCTTGTCGCCGATCCTCATGGCCATCCCCCTTCAGCTCCTCGCCTACCACGTCGCGGTCCGGCTCGGCCGGGACGTCGATCAGCCGAGGAATCTCGCGAAGTCCGTCACCGTCGAGTAGCGAGCGTACTGGGCCAATTTACTTCGCCATACTTCGTTCTCGGTCGCCAGCGACGCTCAACGTACACCTACGTACGCCTCGCGCCGCTGGCTCCCTCGGGCCTCGTCTGGCTCGCAATTTGGCCCAGTACGCAGGTCAGGGCTGACTTGGCCGCGGCACCCCTTCCGCTGTGATATCGTACGAATCCATGCTGCGCCCCGCCGTCGCCCCGGAAACCATCCTCGGCTCGCTCAACCCGGTCCAGCGTCAGGCCGTGCAGGCTACCACGGGCCCCGTGCTCGTGCTGGCGGGGGCGGGCAGCGGCAAGACGCGCGTGATCGCGCATCGTATCGCCTGGCTCCTCGGCGTCGAGGGCATCGGCCCTCGTCACGTGCTCGCCGTCACCTTCACCAACAAGGCGGCCGGAGAGATGCGACGCCGGGTCGTGGACCTCCTCCTCCCCGCGGGCATCCGCCCGCCCCTCATTGCCACCTTCCATTCGGCCTGCGTGCGCATCCTCCGCGAGCGCGCCCGATTGGTGGGACTCCCGCCTTCCTTCGTTATCTACGACGAAGAGGACCGGCTCAGCATCGTGAAGGAGGTGATGCGCCAGCTCGACATGGACGAGCGGCAGACCACGCCCGGGTCGGTCATCCAACGCATCAGCCACGCGAAGAACCACATGCTCTCGGTGGAAGAGGCGGAGCGGCTCGCCCGCACCCCTCGCGAGGAGCGCATCGCCCAGCTCTACCGCCTGTACGAGGACAGGCTGCGCGCGCTGGGAGGGGTGGACTTCGACGACCTGCTCCTCCTCGTGGTCAAGCTGCTGGAGACCTCGCCCGAATCGCTCGCGTGGTATCGCACGCTGTGGACCCACGTGCTCGTGGACGAGTACCAGGACACGAACCGCGCCCAGTACCGCATCATCCAGCTCCTGACCCAGGAGCACCGGAACCTGTGTGTCGTCGGCGATCCGGATCAATCGGTCTATCGGTGGCGCGGGGCCGATCTCCGCAACATTCTCGACTTCGAGAAGGACTTCCCCGACTGCCTCGTGATACCGCTCGAGCAGAACTACCGGTCGACCAAGCGGATTCTCGACATCGCCTCCGCCATTATCGCCAACAACCGGGCGCGGAGGGACAAGCGCCTGTGGACGGAGAACGCCGAAGGGGAGCAGGCGAAAGTCTACCGCGCCTGGGACGAGAGCGAGGAGGCGGGCTGGGTCGCCCAGACGGTGCGGTCGCTGCACGGGCAGGGCCTCCCGTACGGCGACGTGGCCGTGTTCTACCGGACCAACGCCCAGTCGCGCGTGCTCGAGGACGCCCTCCGGCGGGCGAGCATTCCCTACGTGATCGTGGGCGGCGTGCGCTTCTACGAGCGGCGGGAGATCAAGGACATCGTCGCGTACCTGCGGCTGGCCGTCAATCCCGCGGACGACGTGGCCTTTCGTCGCGCCGTCGCCGCGCCGAGCCGCGGGGTGGGCAAGGCCACCCTCGATCGCCTGGCCGACGCGGCGCGGGCCCGCGGCGTGTCGTTGCTGTCCGCCTGCGCCGAGCTGCCCGCCGATCTCGCGAGCAAGGCCCGGCGCGCCCTCGACGACTTCGGCCGTCTCATCGCCCGCCTCGCCGAGCGGCGGGCCGCCCTCACGTTGCCCGCCTTCATCGACGAGGTGGCGATCGCCTCCGGCTATCGCGACGCTCTCAAGGCGGAGCGTACGGCGGAAGCGGACGCGCGGCTCGAGAACATCGAAGAGCTCGTGGCGGCCTCGGAAGAGTTCGTGGCGACCCAGGAGGCGACAGGAACCGAGAGCGTACCCCTCGAGGCCTTCCTCGACTCCATCGCCCTCGTGGCCGACGTGGACGCACTCGACGAGGACGCCGACGGGGTCACTCTCATGACCCTCCATTCGGCCAAGGGGCTCGAGTTCCCCGCCGTCTTCCTCACGGGCATGGAGGAAGGCGTCTTCCCCCACTCGCGCTCGATGGACGACATGGAGGAGCTGGAGGAGGAGCGCCGTCTCTGCTACGTCGGCATTACCCGGGCCGAGCAGCGGCTGTGGCTCTCCTATGCCCTTCACCGGCGCATCCAGGGCTATGGGCTGGGCGAGCCCTCGCGCTTTCTCCTCGAGATTCCGACGGAGCAGCTCGTGCTGCTCAATGCCTCGCGGTCCGAGTCGTCGGCCGGGCGGACGGCGGTCGCGGTTCCGGCGGTGGAGGACCCCGAGCTGCCGTTCCGGGTGGGGGCCAAGCTCCGCCACGCGCGCTGGGGCGAGGGGCTGCTCGTGGGTATCCAGCGAGAGGGCAACGACGTGATCGCCACCGTGCACTTCGCGAGCGTCGGCCGCAAGCGCCTGTCGCTGGAGTACGCGCACCTGGAGGAGCTGTAGCGGTGGCCGAGCCCAAGCTGCCCATGCCCAAGATCACCATGCCCAAGATCACCATGAATGAAGTCGAGAGCGTGGCCCGGCTCTCCCGCCTCACCCTCACCGACGCGGAGAAAGAGCGCATGCGCGGGGAGCTCGACGGCATCCTGTCGTATATCGACAAGCTCCGCGCTCTCGACACCGAAGGTGTCCCGCCCACCTCTCGCGCCGTGCCCATGACCAACGTGATGCGAGAGGACGAGCCGCGCGCATCGTGTCCGCAAGGCGTCATGCTGGCGAATGCCCCGGACCGGAGCGGCGAGTTCTTCCGCGTGCCCAAGATCATCGAAGAGTCGCCCGACGAGTCGCCCCACGGGTCGTAGGCATGCTCACTCGTCTCACCATCCACGAGCTCGGCGCCCGCTTCCGGAGTGGGGAGGCGACGCCCTCGCAGGCCACGCGCGAGTACCTCGACCGCATCACGTCCTTCGATCCCAAGGTCAAGGCGTACCTGGTGCGGACGTCGGAGGCGGCCCTCGAGCAGGCGGCGGAATCGGATGCGCGATTCGAGGCGAGGAAGCCGATCGGACTGCTCGACGGCATTCCCCTCGCCCTCAAGGACGTGTTCTGCACGCGGGGCGTGGAGACGACCTGCGGCTCGAAAATCCTCACGGGCTACGTCCCGCCCTACGATGCCACGGTGGTGGCGAGGCTCCGGGGGGCGGGCGGGGTGCTCCTGGGCAAGCTGAACATGGACGAATTCGCCATGGGCTCGTCCACGGAGAACTCGGCCTTCTTCACCACGCGGAATCCGTGGGATCTCTCCCGCGTGCCCGGGGGGTCTTCGGGCGGCTCCGCGGCGGCGGTGGCCGCCGACCTCGCCGCGGCCACCCTCGGCACCGACACCGGCGGCTCCATCCGCCAGCCCGCGGCCTTCTGCGGCACCGTCGGCCTCAAGCCGACCTATGGACGCGTGTCGCGCTTCGGCCTCATCGCCTTTGCCTCTTCGCTCGATCAGGCCGGGCCGTTCGGGAAGGACGTGGCGGACGCCGCGCTCATGCTCCAGACCGTGGCGGGGCACGACCCCCTGGACTCCACCTCGGCGCCGATGCCGGTGCCCGACTACGCGGCCGCGCTGTCCCGGGGCGTCAAGGGCTTGAAGGTGGGCATTCCCGACGAGTACTTCATCGAAGGGCTCGATCCCGAGGTGGAAGCAGCGGTTCGAGCGGCCATCGCCACCCTCGAGGATCTGGGGGCGCAGACCCAGCGCGTGTCCCTGCCGCACACCGAATACGGCCTCGCCGCGTACTACGTGATCGCGCCCGCGGAGGCCTCGTCCAATCTCGCGCGCTACGACGGCGTCAAGTACGGCCTGCGCGTGCCGGGTGCCCGCGACCTGATCGACATGTATTCCCGGACGCGCGGGGCCGGCTTCGGCGCCGAGGTGAAGCGCCGGGTGATGCTCGGCACCTACGCGCTGTCGGCGGGCTACTACGACGCGTACTACGGCAAGGCCCAGAGGGTGCGCACCCTCGTGCTCCGCGATTTCCAGCGGGCCTTCGAGCTGGTCGACGTGATCGTGGCCCCCACCACTCCCGGCGTGGCCTTCAAGTTGGGCGAGAGGGCAGATCCCCTGCAGATGTACCTCAACGACGTTTTCACCATTCCCGTCAACCTGGCCGGGCTGCCCGGCCTGTCCATGCCGGGGGGATTCACCCAGACGGGATTGCCCATCGGGCTTCAGATCATCGGCAAGGCCTTCGACGAGGCCACCCTGTTGAGAACGGCCAAGGCCTACGAAGCGGCCACGCCGTGGCGGGAACGGAAGCCGGCCTTGGAGATCACGACCCGATGAGCGCCGACGGCGTGAAGAGGCCATGCCGCCAACCGGATGCCTCGACAGTCAAGCAAGATGGATAAGGCCTACGAGGTGGTCATCGGGCTCGAGGTTCACGCGCAGCTTCGCACGCGGACCAAGATGTTCTGCGGCTGCTCCACCGCCTTCGGCGCCCCGCCCAATACCCAGACCTGCCCCGTCTGCCAGGGCATGCCGGGCACGCTCCCCGTCATCAATCGACGGGCGGTGGAGTTCGGGATCAAGACCGCCCTGGCCATCGATTGCACGGTCAACGCCGACAATCGCTTCGCGCGAAAGCACTACTACTATCCGGACATGCCGAAGAACTACCAGATCAGCCAGTACGAGGAGCCGCTGGCCGAGCACGGCTATCTCGACATCGAGGTGGCGGGCGCCTCGCGCCGGATCGGCATACAGCGTCTGCACCTCGAGGAGGACGTGGGCAAGCTCGTGCACGAAGGGACGCTGGAGACGGCCCAGTCGAGCCAGGTCGATTTCAACCGGGCGGGAGTGCCCCTCATGGAGATCGTCTCCATGCCCGACATGCGCTCCCCCGAAGAAGCGGCCGCGTATCTGAAAGCGCTCCGGGCCATCGTCGTCTACCTGGACGTCTGCGACGGCAACATGGAGGAGGGCTCGCTGCGCTGCGACGCGAACATCTCGTTGCGGCGCCCCGGGGCCACGGAGTACGGGACCAAGGTGGAGATCAAGAACATGAACTCCTTCCGCAACGTCCAGCACGCCATCGAGTACGAGATCAAGCGCCAGGCCCGGGCCCTCGATACAGGGGAGCGCATCGTGCAGGAGACGCGCCTGTGGGACCCCGACAAGGGCCACACGGTCTCCATGCGCTCGAAGGAGTTCGCCCACGACTACCGCTACTTCCCGGAGCCGGACCTGCCCCCGCTCGACGTCGCGTCTGCCTGGATCGAGCAGGTGCGCGCCACCCTGCCCGAATTGCCGGCGGCGCGGCGCCAGCGCTTCACCAAGGTCTACGCGCTCAGCGCATACGACGCGGACGTGGCGACCCAAAGCAAGGGGCTGGCCGACTACTTCGAGGCGGCGGCCAAGGGATCGGCCAATCCGAAGACGGTGGCGAACTGGGTGCTCAACGAGGTGTTGCGGGTCGTGCCTCCCGACGACGAGAAGGCCATTGCCGCATGCCCCGTCAAGCCGGCGGCCCTCGCGGGGCTCATTGCCCTGATCGAGGATGGCACGATCAGCGGCCGGATGGCCAAGGACGTCTTCGAGAAGATGCTCGCGTCCGGGGAGAGCGCGCGCGCCATCGTCTCCCGCGAGGGCTTGACCCAGGTGGCCGATGCCGGCGCACTGGGCGCGGTGGTGGACCGGGTGCTGGCTGAGCACGCCAAGGTCGTCGAGGACTACAAGGCGGGGAAAAAGGCCGCGCTGGGCTTCCTCGTCGGGCAGGTGATGAAGTCGACGTCGGGCAAGGCCAGCCCCGCCGTCGTGAACTCGCTCCTGATGGAGAAGCTACCGAAAGTCTGAAGGCTTGGATAGAATGGTGGCAGCCTCATGATACGGCTCCAGCACGTCTGTAAGCTCTTCCAAGGCGGGCCGATGAAGCTGCCCGCCCTCAGCGATGTCTCGTTCGTCGTCGAGAAGGGCGAGTTCGTCGTGCTCTCGGGCGCGAGTGGGGCGGGCAAGACCACCCTCTTGCGCCTCCTGTACGCAGACGAGCAGGCCTCGGAGGGCGAGATCGAGGTCGCCGGCTTCAAGGTCACCGGGCTCAAGCGCTCCGAGGTCCCGCTCCTGAGGCGCTCGCTCGGTATCGTCTTCCAGGACGCCAAGCTTCTCTCGGGACGGACCGTTTTCGAGAACATCGCCTTCGTCCTGCGCGTCCTGGGCACCTCCCGCCGCGAGATCACGCCCAAGGCCTTTCAGGCGCTGAAGGCGGTGGGGCTGGGGTCGCGCGCCCAGGCCTATCCGGCGCAGCTCTCGCAGGGCGAGGCCCAGCGCGCGGCCCTCGCCCGAGCCATCGTGAAGTCTCCCGCCCTCCTCCTCGCCGACGAGCCCACGGGCAATCTCGACGAAGAGATGGCGGGCGAGATCCTCGACCTCATCAAGGACATCTGGAGCCGCGGCACCACCGTGCTCTTCGCCACTCATCAGTCGCGCCTGGCCACCCAGCTCAAGCGCCGTACCCTGCGCCTCGAAGCCGGCGTCCTGACCAAGGACGAGGGCTGAGGAAGACGAAAGATGAGCACAGCGATGGGGGCAGCGCAGCGCTAGCCGCCCATGCTGAGCTTCATCGTCAGCGAGGCCTTCGTAGATCTTCGCCGCGCCGGCCGCGTGGGGGTCAGCGCCATCCTGCTCATCACCTTGTCGTTGACCGCGCTCGGCGGCTTCTGGCTCCTGTCCTTGAACCTCGGCCGCGCCGTCGGGCAGTGGCGTGATCGGGTGAGAGTGGTCGTGTTCCTCAAGGACGAGCCGACGCCGGCCGCCCTGTCCGATCTCACCCGGCGCGTCGAGGATCTCGAGGGCGTTCAGCGCGTGCGCTATGTCGGCAAGGCGGAGGCACTCAGCGTCCTGCGGCAGTCCCTGGGATCCCAGGGCGGCGTGGTCGATCACCTGCCCCGCAATCCGCTCCCTGCCTCACTCGAGGTCACGCCCGCCGAAGGCGCCACCACCCCCGAGGCGACGCGCGCGCTTGCTGCGCAGCTCGCGGCTTTGCCGGAGTCGGAAGAAGTGCAAGGGGGCGCGGAGTGGGTGGAAGGTCTCGCCCGCTGGCAGCGGCTCTTCGAGGTGGTGGGTCTCGCCGTGGGGGCGGTGCTGGCGTTGGCCGCCATCCTCACCGTGACCACGGCCACCACGCTCGTGCTCCATGTCCGCCGTGCCGAGACGGAGATCATGCGCCTGGTCGGCGCGAGCGAGGCGGTGGTCCGCCTTCCCCAGCTCCTCCAGGGCATGGTCCAGGGGCTCCTCGGTGCCGTGGTCGCGCTGGCACTGCTCGAGGCGGCCTATGCGGTCGGCGCGCCGAGGCTCGAGCCGCTCCTCCAGCTCACGCTCGGACTGGCCCGGGCGGTGTTTCTCTCCGTGCCGCAGATTCTCTTGCTCATCGCGGGCGGGGCGGTGTTGGGTGGATTCGGGGGCCTCCTCGCCCGCGGACGGGTCGTGGCGTGACCCGCGCCCTCCGGGTCGCCCTCGGCTCTCTGCTCGTGCTCGCCTTCACCCTGCCCGCGGTGGGGCAGCAGAAGAAGGACGGCGCCGACCTCGGCGACAAGGAGCATGCGCTCCAGCAGACGCAGAAGCGGCTCAAGGAAGAGCGTGCCAAGGCCGCGGACGCGCGGAAGCGCGAGGTGGGACTCCTCGCCGACCTCGAGGCGATCGACCGGCGATTGAGCGAGAAGCGCAAGCAGGTGGCGATCCTCGACGGGCGGATCCAGCGCTCCCAGGCGGAGATGAGCGAGCTTCAGCGCGACATCGTCCGTCTCGAGGGTCAGCGGTCCGGCCAGGAAGATGCCCTCGCCCAGCGCCTGCGGACCATGTACCGGCTCCAGGTCCAGGGCGGCGCCCTCCCCGTGCTTCTGTCGGGCGACGACCCGGTCGCGCAGGCCGTCCGCCTGCGCCATCTGGCCACGCTCGCCACGGTGGACGCCCGAATGATTCGAGAGTATCGTGTTACTTCTGAGGGTTTGACGGACCGGAAGGACAGACTGGAGGCCCGGCGCAAGGAGATGTCGGCCCTCAGGGGCGAGGCCGAGGGCGAGCGGGCCGAGGCGGACCGGGAAGCAGGCAAGCGGCGGACGATCCTGGCTCGGGTCAAGGACGAGCGGGTCTACCACGACCGCATGGTCGGCGAGCTGAGCGAAGCCACCCGGCGCCTCGAAGCGTTCGTTCGGGATCTCCAGGAGAGGCGTCGGGTCGCGAAGATTCCTCCGCCCACGTCGAAGGCGCCGAAAGTAGCACCCAGCGAGAGTGCGACGCCGGGCGTGGGATTGGGAGCGATGCGGGGCCGGCTGGTGTGGCCCGCGGAAGGGCGCGTGGTCGAGGAGTATGGCACACGCGTGAACCCGCGCTTCGGAACGAAGACGTTCCGGAACGGGATAGACATCGACGCCGGCGAAGGGTCGAACGTCCACGCCGTCTTCCCCGGGCACGTGCTGTACACGGGGTGGTTCCGGGGCTACGGGAATCTGATCATCGTGGATCATGGAAACGAGTACTACACGCTGTATGCTCACGTGGCCGACATGAAGGTGGCCGAAGGCGATGACGTCAAACAAGGACAAGTGATCGGTACGGTCGGGGATACGGGCTCGCTGCAGGGACCGCGCCTCTACTTCGAGGTGCGCTACCAGGGCAAGCCTCAGGACCCCGCCCAATGGCTCAGACCACGAGGTTAGGAGACAGGAGAACGCGATGGGCTCGTTTCGGAATGTGAAGAAGGCGGGGATGATCGCGGCAGTCTTGCTCCTGCTCACCCTGTCGCTCGGGGGCGCAGTGGCCAGCAAGAGCAATGACCAGGCGGCCACCTACGAGAACCTGCGCCTGTTCACCGAGGTGCTGTCCATCATCCAGAGTCAATACGTGGACGAGATGCCGCCCAAGGAAATCATCTACAGCGCCATCAAGGGCACGCTCCGCGGCCTGGACCCTCACTCCTCCTTCCTCGACCCCGAGATGTACCGGGAGATGCAGGTCGAGACCTCGGGGAGCTTCGGTGGCTTGGGCATCGAGATCACGCTGCGCGACGACGTCCTCACCGTGGTGACGCCCATCGAAGGCACGCCCGCCTACCGGGCCGGCGTCCTGCCGGGTGACCGCATCGTGAAGATCGAGGGCATCTCGACCAAGGACATGCAGCTGGCCGACGCCGTCAAGAAGATGCGCGGCAAGCCGGGGAGCAAGATCGTCATCAGCGTCGTCCGCGAGGGATGGCAGGAGCCGAAGGACTTCACCATCACGCGCGAGCAGATTCGCGTGCAGTCTGTCAAGAGCGGGGAGCTCGAGCCAGGCATCGAGTACATCCGCCTGCGCCAGTTCCAGGAACAGACGGGGAACGACATCGAGACCGCGCTGGAGAAATACTCCAAGGCCAAGCCCATCCAGGGGCTGGTGCTCGACCTGCGCAACAATCCGGGCGGGCTCCTCACCTCGTCCGTCGAGGTTGCGGAGAAATTCCTCGAGCCGGGCAAGCTCGTGGTCTACACGGAGGGGCGCGTGCGGAATCAGAACATGCGCTTCCAGGCGAGCGGCAAGCATACCTACTCCGACTTCCCCATCGTCGTTCTCGTCAACCAGGGCAGCGCGTCGGCGTCCGAAATCGTGGCCGGTGCCCTCCAGGACTGGGGGCGCGCAGTCGTGCTGGGCACGCAGAGCTTCGGCAAGGGCTCCGTGCAGACGATCATTCCGCTGTCGGACGGCTCCGGCCTGCGCCTCACCACCGCGAAGTACTACACCCCGAAGGGGCGCTCCATCCACGGCAAGGGCATCTCGCCGGACATCGTGGTCGAGGCGCCCAAGCCCGTGGCGGCCCAGCCGGGCGAGGCGGCGCCCCAGCCGCCGGTCGACGAGCAGACCCGACTGAACGATCAGCTCAAGAAGGACACCCAGCTGCAGCGCGCCCTGGACCTGCTCAAGGCGATGAAGATCATGGACAAGACCACCCGGCCGGCTGGCGCGCCGGCGCAGACCTCGGCGCGCTGACCGGGCGGCATGCCGGCGCGAGTCTGGACGGCTCTCGCCGGGCTCATCACGGTACTGTTGGTCGCCGTGGTGGGGCTAGACCAGTGGCAGGCGCGGCGAGGCGAGGCTAGCCTCTTCGGTCTGCCGTGGCGCGCGTCGCCGCCCCCCGCGGCAAGCGCGCCGGTACTGCCGAAGCCCCGGGGGTCGGCAGCGCCCGCATCCTCCTCCCCGGCTCCGCCGGGCCTGGTGGGGGCGCCTCGCGTCGCCATCATCGTCGACGGCCTGGGCAGCCGGCGTGACGTCTTCGACGTGCTCCGCGACATTCGCCGCCCCTTGACGGTTGCGGTGCTGCCGGGTCTGCCGTTGTCCGAGTGGACGGCCCGCGAGGCGTCGCAGGCGGGCATGGAGGTCCTCCTCGATCTCCCCATGGAGCCGTACCGTTTCCCCGAGGTGGACCCCGGGCCCGGCGCTCTGCTCATGGCCATGAGCCCGCGAGAGCTACAGGCGCAGATGGGGGCGCACCTGGCGAGCGTGCCCGGCGCGGTGGGCGTGACCAATCACATGGGGTCGCGCATGACGGAAGATCGCACGCGCATGCGCAGCGTGCTCGAGGTGATGGCGGGCCGACGGCTCTTCCTGGTGGATGGGCTGACGAGCAATCTCTCCGTCGCCTACGACGAGGCCAAGGCGCAGGGCCTTCGCGCCGGGCGTCGGCAGGTCATCGTGGATCACGCGGCCGGCGAGGCCGGTGACCGGGTGCGGTGGGACGAGGTGGCGTGGTGGGCGGAGAGTCGCGGCGAGGTCATCGTGATCGCCCACGGCCATCCCCTGACCGCGCGGCTCCTGCGCGAATACGTGCCGCGTTGGGAAGCCCGCGGCATGCGGCTCGTGCCCGTGTCGCAGGTCGCGCGGTGATTCACGTGACGGTGGCTCGCAGATGATCGTGCTCGGCATCGAGACCTCGTGCGACGAGACGGCCGCCGCCGTGCTCGACGGGGGGCGCAAGATCCTGTCGAGCGTGGTGGCGTCGCAGGACGATGTCCACGCTCCCTACGGAGGGGTGGTGCCCGAGCTCGCGTCGCGCCGTCACCTCGAGGCGATCGTGCCCGTGGTCCGCCGGGCCCTCGCCGAAGCCGGCATGGGACTCTCCGATCTCGACGGCATCGCCGTGACCCAGGGGCCGGGCCTCGTGGGCTCGCTTCTCGTGGGCTGCTCCGCCGCCAAGGCCCTGAGCTGGGCGCACGGCACCCCACTCGTCGGGGTGAATCACCTCGAGGGCCATATCTATTCCGCCTTCCTCGAGGAGCGCGCGCCCGAGCACCCCTTCCTCGCTCTCGTGGTGTCGGGCGGGCACACCGCCCTCTACGTGGTCGAGACGCCGCGGCGCTACGTGCGGGTGGGACAGACCCGAGACGACGCCGCCGGCGAAGCCTTCGACAAGGTCGCCAAGCTCCTCGGTCTGGGCTATCCGGGGGGCCCGGCCATCGAGCGCGCGGCCCAGGGCGGGAATGCCACGGCCATCCGCTTCCCCACGGCCAGCATGAGTGACGGCGCGCCGGACTTCTCGTTCAGCGGAATCAAGACCGCGGTGTCTCTGCACGTCCGGAAGGCCGGCGCGCTCTCGACGGCGCAGGTGGCCGACGTGGCCGCCTCCTTTCAGGCCACCGTGGTCAAGACCCTCGTCCGCAAGAGCCTGCGGGCGGGGCAGCGCCTCGGCATACGGCGACTGGTGCTCACGGGGGGCGTGGCCGCCAACACGGCGTTGCGCCAGGCGCTCGGGGCCGAGTGCGGTGAGCGAGGCTGGGAGCTCTTCATCCCGTCGCGCACGCTCTGCACCGACAATGCGGCCATGATCGCCGCGGCGGGGAACGATCGTCTCGAGGCGGGCGAGCGGGCGCCCCTGACCATGAACGCCGACCCCGGCATGACCCTCGCGTAGTGGCCATGCCGCGACTGGACTATGAGGCACTGGTGTCCGGGTTGCCCGACGCGCTCGTGGGAGTGGACGCCGATGTCCGCGTGGTGCTGTGGAATCCCGCGGCGGAGGGGTTGCTGGGACGCTCCGCGCGCCGGGTGATTGGCCGGCCGCTCAAGGAAGTGTTCCCACCCGATACGTCCCTCGTGCGGCACCTCACGGACACCCTCGCCACGGGCGAGAGCCGCTCCGAATCCTCGGCGGTGGTCGAGGGGCAGGACGGCCGGCCCGTGCGCGTGAGCATCGTGACCGCGCCCCTCGCGGGTCGAAGCGGCGCCATCGATTCCGCGGTAGCCGTGGTGCGCGACATCACGCGGCTGCATCAGCTCGAGTCCGAGGTCCGCCGCGGCGAGACGCTGGCCGCGGCCGGGCAGATGGCGGTGGGGCTCGCCCACGAGATCCGCAACCCGCTCTCGGCCATACGTGGCGCCGTGCAGCTGCTGCAGCGCGAGCTGGGCGACGAGGCGCGTTGGGGCGAGTACACGGACGTCCTGCTCAAGGAAGTGACGCGGGTCAACGGCATCATCGAAATGCTCCTCGACCTGAGCCGCCCCGTCATGCTCCGCGCGGTGCCCCTCAATGTCCACCAGCTGCTGGAGCGCGTCGCCCTCCTCCTCGAAGAGGTGGCCGCGGCGCGGCGGGTGTCCTTCGTGCGCCGCTACGATCCCAGCCTGCCCCCCATCATGGCCGACGAGGATCGCCTCGTGCAGGTCTTCCACAACCTCATGCGCAATGCCATCGAGGCCATGCCCGAGGGCGGCAAGCTCACCCTGGTGACGCGTCTCAGCATGAACCCGCTCTTCGCCAAGGTGGACCTGGGGCAAGGCCAGCGGACCATGGCCGAGATCCAGGTGGTCGACGAAGGGGCGGGCATTCCCGCGGCCACGCGAGAACGGCTCTTCACGCCGTTCTTCACCACCAAGGATCGCGGTCTCGGGCTGGGCCTGGCTCTCTGTCACCGCATCGTGGAGGAGCACAAGGGCGCCATGCAGGTCACGAGCGAGCCCGGGCACGGCACCGCCTTCTCGTGCTTCTTGCCCATCGCCAAGTGATGCGCGCTGAGCGACGCCGGAAGCACGGAGGGTAGAATGGCCGGCATGGCGGAAGGCCGCATCCTCATCGCCGACGACGAAGACGGTCTGCGCTGGGTCCTCGAAAAGGGATTCCGTGGAGCCGGTTATCAGGTGACGGCGGTGAAGGATGGCACGACCGCCCTGCGGGAAGCCGAGGCGCAGCCCTTCGATCTCATCCTCCTCGACATCCGGATGCCGGGCATCGACGGGCTGACCCTGCTCGGCCAGGTGCGCGAGAAGCGGCCTGATGCCCAGGTCGTGATCATGACCGCGCACGGCACCGTGGAGACCGCCATACAGGCGATGCAGCGGGGCGCCTACGACTATCTCGCCAAGCCTTTCGACCTCGACGAGGCCCTCCTCCTCGCCGAGCGGGCCCTGACCGCCCGCCGTCTCTCCCAGGAGGTCACCTCGCTCAAGACGGGCCTCAAAGAGGTCTGGGAATTCGGCGCGCTCGTCGGACGCCACCCCACGATGCAGGAAGTCTACAAGACGATCGGGCGGGTGGCGGCGAGCGACGTCTCCGTCCTGCTCCGCGGAGAATCGGGCACGGGCAAGGAAGTGGTGGCACGCGCGCTCCACCATTACAGTCGCCGGGCCGGGCGGCCCTTCGTGGGCATTTCGGCCGCCGCCATTCCGGCCACCCTCCTCGAGTCCGAGCTGTTCGGGCACGAGAAGGGCGCCTTCACCGATGCCAAGGAGCGGCGGCTGGGCAAACTCGAGCTGGCGCACGGCGGCACCGTATTCTTCGACGAGATCGGCGACATGCCGCCCGAGCTCCAGGTCAAGCTCCTTCGCGCCCTCCAGGAGCGGGCCTTCGAGCGCGTGGGTGGTCACGAGCTGATTCGCATGGACGTGCGCGTGCTGGCGGCGACCCACCGCGACCTCGAGGCGATGATGAAGACGGGGAAGTTCCGCGAGGACCTCTTCTATCGGCTCAACGTGGTGACGCTCTCCCTCCCCGCCCTGCGCGAGCGTCGCGGCGATACTCCGCTCCTCGTCGAGCATTTCCTCTCGAAGTATGCCGAAACGCTCGGGGAGCGCGTCATCGCCCCCGACACCATGGATCGTCTCGTCGGCTACGAGTGGCCGGGTAACGTGCGTGAGCTCGAGAACGTGATCCAGCGCGCCATGGTCATGGCCTCGGCGGGGGTGATCTTGCCCGAGCACCTCCCGATCGGGCCCGTCTCCGCGGCCGCGGGGGTGACCGCCGATGCCTCCCTCGAGGAGATCATCGAGCGCAAGATGGTCGAATGCGTGCGCGGCATGCGCGGCCAGGCATCGGCCAACCTCCACGGACTCATGGTGGGGCTCGTCGAGAAGCCGCTCCTGCGCGCCGTTATGCGCGAGACCAAGAGCAATCAGGTGCGCGCGGCTCAGCTCCTGGGCATCAACCGCAACACGCTGAGGAAGAAGTTGAAGGAGCATCGCATCGACCCCGACACTCCCTGACCGGGCTGCTGAAAAGGACCCATCTGCGTCATTTAGCAACGGCGTTGGGGCGCCCTCGGCCGCGGGCTCAACGTACCAGGGGCTCCCTACGAAGACCTGAGGCTCAAAGCGAAATGACCAAGCGCGATCGTGTGTCGGCGGCCCTCCGCGGCCAGCCCGTGGACCGGGTGCCCGTCGCTTTCTGGCTGCACAATTTCGCCACCGAGAACTCCGCGGAGGGCCTTGCCGCGGAGAGCCTGCGCCTCGCCCGGACCTTTGACTGGGATTTCCTCAAGCCGCAGTCGCGGGCCCAGTGCTTCGCCGAGATGTGGGGCCTCCGCTACGCGCCGTCGCGCGAGCAGGCCGTGCCGTACACGGTCACCCACGTCCCGCTCGCCACGGAGGCCGACCTGCTGGCGCTCGCCCCCGTCGACCCGCGCGCGGGCGCACTCGGAGAGCAGCTCGAGGCGTTGCGAAGGATTCGCGCGGCGGTGGGGCCCGACACGCCGATCATCTGGACCGTCTTCGCCCCGCTGATGGTCCTGCCCTTCCTCATGCCGGGAGGGAAGGATCAGGCCCTCGGGCTCATGCGGAGCGCGCCGCGGGCCGTCGAGCATGCCCTCGGCGCCATGGCGGAGACTCTGGCCGCCTATGCGCACGCCTGCGTGGAGGAGGGCGCCGACGGGCTCTTCTATGCCACCAATGTCGCCACGCAGTCGCTCATGTCGGCGGCGGAGTGCCGGCGCTTTCAGCGCCCCTTCGACCTGCGCGTGCTCGGCGCCGTCGACGGCGCGCCCTTCAACCTGCTCCACGTCTGCGGCGACGGCATTCTCTTCGATGAGTTCTCGAAGTATCCCGTCAGGGCGTTCTCGTGGGCGACGGTGCCGGGGAATCCCACCCTCGCGGACGGCCACCGCCGCACCGGACGGGCCGCCGTGGGTGGCTTTCCCGCCAAGCCGCACATCGCCTCGGCGACGGGCGAGGCGCTGGCCGGGCGGGCGCGGCAGGCGATCGCCGAGATGAAGGGTCGCTGGCTCCTGCTCGGTCCCGACTGCTCCATCAATCCCGATACCCCCGAGCCCCTCCTCCACGCCGCGGGCGCCGCCGCCCGCGAAGCGCGGCCAGTTTGAGAAGAGCCCATGATCCCGCTGATCCCCAAGAGTGACTTACGACTCGCGCTCGGCGTGCTGCTCTCGTTGGGCGTGGCGACTCACGCGGACGGCGCGGAGCCTCCGAGCGTGGCCGACCTGCCGCCGGCGCTTCGGGAGGCCGTCACGAGCCTTCATCCGGCCGCCGCCGTGCTGCGGGCTGACGAAATCCTCGTCGAGCGATGCGGGGCGGAGCACCGGCGCGACCAGGTGGTGCGGGCGGACTTCAACGGTGATGGCCGGGCCGACTACGCACTGTTGTTGAGAATCGGCGAGCCCAAGGCCGTGGCCGGCGAGGCTCTCAAGAGCGCATCGGTCTGGGCGGTGGTCTTCCTCGCCCGGCGCGACGGGCGCTACCGGCCGTTCATCCTGTCCAAGTCGGACGAGGTGATGATTCCTTCGCGGCAGGTGATTGCCCTTCGGCCATCGAGGCGGGTGCATTCGGGCGGGCATCCGGAGCGCTCACTCACGCTCACGCAACCTGCCATTGCTTCGATCCTCTGCGAGGGGACCGAGAAGATCTACTACTGGGTGAGTCGCGGGCAGACGTTCAGGGAGTTTCTTACGAAGGAGTAGTTCCCCTCGCCTTTGGATCCCTTGCCCTTAGGCCCCCTCACCTTTGGGCCCCCTCACCCTGCCCTCTCCCCCGTCGAGGGGGAGAGGGTGGAAGTGGGATCAGGACTTGGGGACGTAGAGATTGCCGCCGACCTTCTTGAACTCTGCGGCCTTCTCGCGAAGGCCCTGGGCAAGGGCGGCGCTCTCGTCGGCCAGGCCCTGCTTGGCCGCGTACTCCCGGACGTCCTGCGTGATCTTCATCGAGCAGAAGTGCGGGCCGCACATGGAGCAGAAGTGCGCGACCTTGGCACCGTCGGCGGGCAGCGTTTCGTCGTGGAAGGCGCGCGCGGTCTCGGGATCGAGCGAGAGGTCGAACTGATCCTCCCAGCGGAACTCGAAGCGCGCACGCGAGAGTGCATCGTCCCAGTCGCGCGCGCCCGGGTGGCCCTTGGCGAGATCTGCGGCGTGGGCGGCGATCTTGTAGGCGATGACGCCGTCCTTGACGTCTTGCTTGTCGGGCAGACCCAGGTGCTCCTTGGGGGTGACGTAGCAGAGCATGGCCGTCCCGTACCAGCCGATCATGGCCGCGCCGATGGCCGAGGTGATGTGATCGTAGCCGGGCGCGATGTCGGTGGTCAGGGGCCCCAGAGTGTAGAAGGGCGCCTCGTGGCACGTGTCGAGCTGCCGGTCCATGTTCTCCTTGATGAGATGCATGGGCACGTGTCCCGGCCCCTCGATCATGACCTGGCAGTCGCGCTCCCACGCGATCTTCGTCAGCTCACCCAGGGTGTCGAGCTCGGCGAACTGCGCCTCGTCGTTGGCGTCGGCCTGACAGCCGGGCCGGAGCCCGTCGCCCAGCGAGAAGGCGACGTCGTAGGACGCCATCAGCTCGCACATCTCCCGGAAGTGCGTGTAGAGGAAGCTCTCCTGATGATGGGAGAGGCACCACTTGGCCATGATCGAGCCGCCGCGCGAGACGATGCCCGTGAGGCGCTGGGCGGTCAGGGGGACGTAGCGGAGGAGGACGCCCGCGTGAATGGTGAAGTAGTCCACGCCCTGCTCGGCCTGCTCGATCAGGGTGTCCCGGAAAATGTCCCAGGTCAGCTCCTCCGCTTTGCCCCCGACTTTCTCGAGGGCCTGATAGATCGGCACCGTGCCGAGGGGCACCGGGGAGTTGCGGAGTATCCACTCGCGCGTTTCGTGGATGTTCTTTCCCGTCGAGAGATCCATGATGGTGTCGGCGCCCCACTTGGTCGCCCACGTCATCTTCTCCACTTCCTCCTCGATGGAGGAGGACACGGCGGAGTTGCCGATGTTCGCGTTGATCTTCACCAGGAAGGACCGGCCGATGATCATGGGCTCGGACTCCGGGTGATTGATGTTGGCGGGAATGATGGCGCGTCCCCGCGCGACTTCGGAGCGCACGAGCTCGGGCGACACCCCCTCGCGCAGCCCCACGAACTCCATCTCCGGCGTGACCACGCCCTGGCGCGCGTAGTGCATCTGCGTCACCGTGCGTCCGCGCTTGGCGCGGAGGCCCCAGCGTCCACCCGCGCCGGGCTCGACGTCGTCACGCTCGAGGATCCAGTGGCGACGAAGCGGCGGCAGCCCCTGCTTCAGGTCCACCGCGTAGTCGGCGTCGGTGTAGGGCCCGCTCGTGTCGTAGAGGCGGAGATGCTCGCCGTTGCTGAGGGTGAGGGCACGGACGGGCACGCGGATCGAGGAATTGGAGCCGGTGAGATAGGTCTTCATTTGGCCTCCCTTCGCTGGCATTACCCAGGTCAGGTTGTTAGCGGTCGGCAGCGCCTAGCTGCCCTCTCAGCCCGGAGAACCGAGCTCCCGCGTGAGTGACTCTGCGCGAATGCTACGGCCAAAGGCGGGGCGGGTCAAGCGGACGGGCGGCTCAGCGCGCCGCGGGGCGGACGCGGATGAGCACGCTCGTCTTGGCGCGAAGGCCCGAGCGGATATAGCGGCCCATCCACAGGGGAACCAGGATCCAGTACTTGCGGCGATAGGCGGCGAGGATCTCCGCCTCGAGATCGGGCCGGTCCTCCACCCACTCGGCGCGACCCTCGAAGGCGGGCCCGTCCCTGCGGGCCACGTGGACGGTGACGCGGCCGCCGGTCTTGATGCGCCGGGCCTTCAGGCTCGCCCGCTGGGTGGTGAAATAGAGCGCGCCGTCGTGGAGCCAGCACCAGGTGGGCACGGTGCCGGGCTTGCCCGCCGCGCTATAGGTGGTCAGGTAGATGTAGCGCGCGCCGGCGAGGGCTGAGCTCAGCTCGGGGAGGAAGGGCGCCGTCATGACCGCATGTGCAGGGAAGCTTGCGTCGACACGGCGTCCATCCTACCATTGGCGGACTCCGCGCTGAGGCGGAGGAGCCGCCCTCGCGCGCAATCACTCGCCAACCGGAGGAGCCATGCCCCCTCATCGTCACGCCTATCGCCCCGTCGTCATGGGTCGCCGTGGTGCCGTCGCTTCGGCCCACCCCATCGCCTCCATGGCCGGCATCCGCGTTCTCCTCGAGGGTGGCAATGCCGTCGACGCGGCCGTGGCCGTCGGTTCGACCCTGAACGTAGTCGAGCCGTTCATGTCGAGCGCGGGCGGCATCGGCCTCATGGTCATCTCGCGCGGCGGCAAGGAGCGGCACATGCTGGACTTCATCGGCCTGACCCCGGCCGCCGCCGATGCCACGCGCGCCACCGCGGACGAGCTCGCGGGCGGGCCCAAGTCCTGTGCCACGCCGGGCAATCTCGGCGGCTGGCTCGCCGCCCTCGAGCGCTTCGGCTCCATGCCGCGCGACCGGGTGTTCGGCCCCGCCATCGAATGGGCCGAGCAGGGCGTGCCGCTGTCCTTCATGAACGCGCGCTTCATCGAGCAGGCGCGCCCGCAGCTCGGCCGCTCGGCCGAGGCGCAGCGGCTCTATCTGGGCAATGGCGGGCCGCGCCCGGGCAAGGTGGTGACCTACAAGGAGCTCGCGAGCACCTTTCGCCAGGTTGCCGAAGGGGGCAGCGAAGTCTTCTATCGCGGGCCGATCGCGAAGGCTATCGCGCGCGCCGTCCAGGAGGCAGGCGGCTGGCTGGCCGAACGCGATCTGGCGGACTTCAAGCCCATGTGGCGCGAGCCCATTCGGATCGGCTATCGAGGCTTCGACGTGTATTCGGTGCCCCCGCCGTTCTCGGCGTTCCAGATGATGGAGACGCTCAATATCCTCGAGGGGTATGACCTCGAGGGCTGGGGCCACAACTCGGTCGACTATCTCCACCATCTCATCGAGGCGATCAAGCTCGGCTCCGCCGATCGCCTCGCCTATGCCTATTCCGGCGAGACGCCGATCAAGGGGCTCCTGTCGAAGGCATATGCCGCCACCCAGCGCGCGCGCATCGACCCGAAGAAGGCGGCAGTGAGCGAGGGGGAGCGTCACAGCGGCAAGAAGCTGCCGGGACAGATCGCGGAAGGCTATCCCGCGAAGTTCGAGAACGAGCAGACCACCCACTTCGTCTGCGCCGACGCGGACGGCGCGGTTGTCTCGGTCACCCAGACGCTGGGCGTTCCTTTTGGCTCAGGCTTCGCCATACCGGGCACGGGACTCGTTCTCAACAATATCCTCAAGTGGATGGACCTCGATCCGGCCTCGCCCAACGTGGTCAGGCCAGGGCGCAAGGCCGGCACCATGATGTCGCCCATCCAGGTATTCAAGGACGACGCCTTCGCGCTGAGCGTGGGCACCCCGGGCTCGTACGGCATTCTCCAGACCCAGCCGCAGATGCTCCTGAACGTGCTCGACTTCCGCTTCAACATCCAGGAGGCCATCGAACAGGCGCGGGTGCGCGTGTACGGCGACCGCCTGCTCGACGCCGAGTCGCGCATTCCGGAAGCGACGCGCGCCGGCCTCGCCCAGCGCGGCCACGCGGTGAACGTGATCGACGACTGGTCGTGGGTCGTGGGGGGCGGGCAGGGGATCGCGCGCGATCCCGAGTCCGGAGCCCTCATGGCGGGCGCCGATCCCCGTCGCGACGGCTACGCACTAGCCATCTAAACTCGCCCCCTCACCCATATTGGTGAGGGGGCGCACCGCTTCCCCTCTCCCCCCAGGGGAGAGGCAGGGTGAGGGGAGTCCAAAAGAAAAGTGAACGCGCACCACGTCCCCTCTCCCCCCAGGGGAGAGGCAGGGTGAGGGGAGTCCAAAAGAAAAGGAACCGCCACACAGAAGTGAACGCGCACCACTTCCCCTCTTCCCCCAGGGGAGAGGCAGGGTGAGGTGAGTTAAAGAGAAATGAGCGCCAAAGAAAGAATGGCAGTAGTAACCGGCGCCGGCTCAGGAATAGGCCGAGCCATCGCCGTGGCCCTAGCCGCCGGCGGCGCCCCCGTAGCCGCGCTCGACCTCGACGGAGCCTCCGCAGAGGAAACGGTACATCTGATCGTGAAAGCCGGCGGCAAGGCCAAGGCCTTCCAGGGCGACACCAGCAAGGCCGCGGACGTGGACCGCGCCGTCAGCGGCGCCGTCGCCGCCCTCGGCCCCCTCGAGATCATGGTCAACAACGCAGGGATCCTCGACGGCTACTTCAACGTGGACGAGATGGACGAGGCCGTCTGGCGACGGGTGATCGACATCGACCTTACCGGGGTCTTCCTCGGGAGCAAGCGCGGCCTTGCCGAGATGCTGCCGCGCGGCCGGGGCCGCATCGTCAACATGGCCTCGGTGGCCGGGCTCAACGGCACGGGCGGGGGCGCCGCCTACATCGCGGCCAAGCACGGTGTGGTGGGCCTCACCCGCCAGATGGCCGTGGTCTACTCCTCGCGCGGCGTCACCATCAACGCGGTGTGCCCGGGACCGATCCTGACCGACTTGCGACGGCACTCCCAGGCCATCCTCGGCCCCGGGGTGCCCGACATGAGCGGCCGCGGCATCGCGGTGAGCGACGAGCAGGTCCGGACCGTGGTGCCCGCCGGCCGACGGGGCACCGCGGAGGACATCGCCTCGGCCGTCTGCTACCTCGCTTCCGAGGAGGCGGGTTACGTCACCGGCCACGCCATGGTGGTCGACGGGGGCTGGAGGGCGAAATGATCACGAAGTTCTCGGCTCTCTACGTGGGGCAGATCGAGCTCGACCATGTCGGGCTCTCGGGCACGCCGGCCGATGAGCGCCGCTATTCCAACGAGCGCCTCGCCGAGGCCTTTCAGACCGCGAAGGAAGTTGCCCAGCACATGGACGAGCTGGGCTACTACGCCCTGTGGACGGCCGAGCACCACTTCCAGCACGAGGGCTACGAGGTCTTCCCGAATCTCATCCTCCTCGGCACCTGGCTGGCCACCCAGACGCGGCGGCTCAAGCTCGGCTGCGCCTTCAACGTGCTGCCCATGTGGCATCCCATCCGGCTCGCCGAGGACTACGCCCAGGCGGACATCATGACGGGCGGCCGCGTCATCATGGGCGTGGGTCGGGGCTACCACACCCGGGAGGTCGAGACCTTCGGCGCGCCCATGCTCGACAACAAGGCCAACCAGGAGCTTTTCGAGGAGCAGATGGAGGTGCTCTTGAAGTGCTTCAACGAGGAGTCCTGGTCGCACCGGGGAAAGCACTACACGATTCCCGCACCCGTGGAGTACCGCGGCTATCCCCTGAAGGAGATCACGGTGGTGCCGCGGCCGCTCAATCTGCCCGTCGAGATCTGGCAGCCCATCGCCTCGGGCAAGACGCTCCCCTACATCGCGTCCCGCGGCATCAAGGGCATGGTGACACTCAACGGCGAGCGCATCTTCGATCAGGTCGTGCGCGCCTATCAGGCCGAGGCGGCCAAGGCGGGACGAACGCTCGCCCTCGGCGAGGACATCTGCTGGGGTGTCGGCCTCTACCTCGCGGATAGCGTGGAGGAGGCGGTGACGCGCGTCGAGCCGTACCACGACGAGCGCTACAAGTGGTTCGCGCCCTTCGGCTTCGTGCGCTATGCCGACGAGGAAGGCCGCTCGTGGGGCATGCCGGGCGCGCCCGCACGCGTGCCGAGCATTCGCGATGGCGTCGCGCAGAGGGCGTGGCTGTGCGGCCCGCCCCGTCTCGTCGTCGAGCAGATCAAGGAGTTCGAAGCGCGCTATCCCGGGCTCGAGCACATGATGATTCACTGGGCCGAGGGCATGCCGCCGAAGGAATTCAAGGAGCAGCTCTCCTGGTTCGCGCGCGACGTCATGCCTGCTTTCGCCGGTCGCCGCTAGGCCGTTCGACACCCCGGGGGGGTATACCCCCACCCGGTAGCGCCCCCTCGTAATGGGCCCCCTAGGGGTTGTATTTTTCTCTTGCGCTCCCTCGTAGCCCGGCGATAATACCCTCGGCCCTACCGGGAGGCGCCGGGCGGCGAATCCCACACTCACTCGATGGAGGAGAGAGCGAATGGCAAAGAAGAAGCTTGCTTTTGGTGGTTACTCGATCAACTTCAAGGGGTGCAAGGACAGCATGGAGTCCGTCATGGGGTCGTCTCCCATCGGTCCCTCCGAGATGACCAAGAAGATCTGGGGCTACGTCAAGAGGAAGAAGCTCGCCAACAAGAAGTAGGCCCGCCACGCCTCGGCCGGATCGTCCTGAGCCTGCCCGGCGCCTCCAGGACGCTCCGGTCCTCTTGACTTGCGAATCCGTGCCCGCCACACTTCCGATATGCGAGCGATTCTCTACGACAAGACGTGTCACTGTGCGTCCTCGGAGCTGGCCCGCCGCGCCCTCACCCAGGCCCACGTCGAATACGACAGCCGCCCTCTCGACACGCACCCCATAGACCGCGACGGCGCCCTCCGGCTCGCCCGCGGCGCGCGGCGCTTCCTCGTCAAGACGGACGCCGGCTTCATCGAGCATGACGCGGCCCAGGAGCCGGTGAGCGAGGCGCAGGCGCTCGAGTGGCTGCTCCACGAGGACGGCCTCCTCCGCGTGCCCGTGCTCGTGTGGGGCGATCTGCTGGTGCGTGGCTTCACCGACGAACTGTACGAGCGCGCGCTCGGTGATCCGCCGGCGCCGGAAGGAGCGAGGCGATGATCCTCAAGGAGACAGCGCGGTCCACCTACATGGACGTGTCCAAGACCGACTGGGAGCCGACGCGCTTTCCCGGCGTGTGGACGAAGAAGCTCTACGAGGAGCCCTCGGGGCGCATGACCACGCTCACCAAGATGGAGCCCGGCGCGCGCCTTCCCAGCCACCGCCATGTGGGCATCGAGCAGAGCTTTGTCCTGGAGGGGACGCTCGTGGACGACGACGGCGCCTGCACCGCCGGCAACTATGTCTGGCGGCGGGTGGGCTCGGTCCATGAGGCGTGGAGCCCCGACGGCTGCGTCGTCCTCGGCATCTTCGACAAGCCGAACGAGTTCCTAGCCTAGCGTCCCCAGGATCTCGTCGAGCCTCCTGACTTCGAGGTCCGGCGAGACGCCGAGCCTGTCCATGGGAGCGGCGAGACGGTTGCACCAGCAGGCGCGGTAGCCGAAGGCCCTGGCGCCCGCCACGTCCCACGCATTCGACGACACGAAGAGGATGTCTCCCGCCGGTAATCCGAAGGCCCGTGGGCCGAGCTCGTAGACGGCGGGCGACGGCTTGTAGGCCTTGACGGAGTCCACGGACAGCACGTGGCGAAAGGCGCCGGGCAGTCCGCTCGAGCGCACCGCGGCCTCGAGCATGCGCGGCGAGCCATTCGACAGGATGCCCAGCGGTGTGCCGGCCATCGCGGAGAGCGCACCCGGCACGTCGGGAAAGGTCGCGAGCGACAGATACGCCTCCATCAGCCTTCGCACCGCCTCGTCTCCCGCGGCTATGCCCAGGCGATGGAGGGCGAAGCGCAGCGCCGCCTCCGTCACCGCCCAGAAGTCCTCGTAGCGTCCCATGAGGGTCCGCAGCCACGTGTATTCGAGCTGCTTCTGCCTCCAGAGGTTAGAGAGGGCCTGGGGATCGCTGGTGACGGCGCGACCCGCTTCGACCACGGAATGAACGTCGAAGAGCGTCCCGTAGGCGTCGAAGATGAAGGCCTTCGGTGTGGCCATTGGTGATCCTCCTGCCGGGTGGGAAGCCTAGCGGGTTGAGGCGGCGGCGGGGCGAGTCTGCACGACGGCATGGCGCCGCCGCTCGTTTGGACGGCGAGCGGGGGTCGGCGTGGGCCGTCGCGGCTCCTCGGCTATCTCGAAGCCGGACTCCACGAAGCCGTAGCGTAGGAGCTGCTTCGCATCGCGGAAGGACAGGCTGCGTGTCTGCGCGCCCATCACGATGAGGAGAAAGCGCTGTCCCTCGCGCCACGCGGCGATGGCGAGGTTGTAGCCTGCCTCGCGGGTGAAGCCCGTCTTGAGCGCCTGCACTCCGCCCGGATCCTGGAAGAGGGGAATGCGCCGGCTGTGCACGCGCCCCCGGTAGATGAAGCTTGCCCCTCCCAGGAGAGGCCGTGAAGTGGGATAGTCCTGCACGAGATGGCCGATCAGGCGCGCCATGTCCTGCGCGGTACTGCGTCCGGCCGGATCGGGAAGCCCATGGGCGTTGGCGAAATGGGTGGAGCGCAGCCCCAGCTCCGCCGCCTTCGCGTTCATGCGCTCGACGAAGGCTTCCTCCGTTCCACCCAGATGCTCGGCTACCGCCGTCGCCGCGTCGTTCGCCGACGCGATGGCCACGCCCTCCAGCAGGGTGCGGAAGGGCACTTCCTCACCCGCGCGGAGGCCCATGCGGTAACGGGGGGTCTCGGCGGCCCGCCGGGTGATCCTCACCGGCCCGTCCCACTGCGCCCGTCCCGCCTCGAGATCCTCACACGCCAGGTAGAGCGTCATCAGCTTGACGAGGCTGGCCGGCGCATGGTCCTCGGACGGATTCTTGGCGAAGAGCACGGTGCCGTTGGGGGCGAGCAACAGGACGGACTCCGCGCTCAGGCGCATGGGTCGGTCACTCTGTGCAAAGGCCGGAGCCGTCAGGAAGAGGAGGGCGGACACGAACGAGACGAGGAGGAACACTAAGGCGATTGTACTGGGAGGCGGTGCTCCCGGCCAAGCAAAAACCCTAGCGGATCGCCCGCTTCAGCTCCGGCGAGGGCTTGAACCTGGGCGTGCGTCCGCCCGCCACGTTCATCGGCTGGCCCGTGCGCGGGTTCTTGCCCTTGCGTGGCTTGCGACGGCCGACGGAGAAGGTCCCGAATCCCACGAGGGTCACGGGCTGGCCTCGCTTGAGCGAGGTGCGGATCGACGCGAGCATGGCGCGCAGTGCACGGTCCGCGGCGGCCTTGGTCCAGCCGCTCTCCGCGGCCATAGAGGCCACGAGGTCCGCCCGGGTCATGAGGAGAGACGCGGCGTCATCATATTGAGCGGGCGGATGCTAGCAGAGGCGTGGAAGAGGGTCAAGGCCGATGCCCACGCGAAATGGTATGGTTGACGGATCGTGAAGAAGGTACTGCTCTTCACCATGGAAGGCATCGCCGACGGCGAGGCCGCGCTGGCATTCTTTCAAGCGCGCGGCGCGGCCGTGGAGGTGCGCGATGTCGGGCGCGATTCCGGGGCCAGCCAGGAAGTGTTCCGCCTGGCCGGCCGCTTGGCCGTGCCCACCGTGCTCATCGACGAGCGGGTCTTTCTGGGCTTCAGCGCCCATCGCGAGGAGATCGAGACGCTGATGCGCGAGTGAATTCTTGCTATACTCCCTCCCGCCGCACGACGAGAGGATAGCCAACACTAGCCTCCTCCAGCGGCGGTTGCCCCGCGCCTGGGTCCGGTCCCCGCGACATAAGGTGCCACACTCAGACACCGGCCGCGCCCGGAGCCGATACCACAGCCGCCGGTGGTCTAGCTCTCATGTGCCGACGATCGGGGAGACCGACGCGGGACTCTGCGTAGAGTGTGCCGCTCGTGAATGTGCGCCATGCCCGGACGGTCGAGCAGCAGCCGGCGAGCCCATGCGCAGCCTTGACGATGACTCGTGGACCGGCATAGGATGCCGCGGGGCCGAGGAGATCGTCGGCTGCCTTCGCCGATGTCGGCGTGTCCAGATGTCGGACTGAGGTCGTCAGGCCGGCCGGGCTTCGCCATCGCCGGGAAAGAGTGCCGTCCTTCCTCCTTGCGCTCGGCGACGTCTCCATCGCCTGCGCTTCGCCAACCGTCCCGGCGCCGGCTGTGCCGGCAGGAGTGAGCGATATGCCCTCCGTCGTCAACCTCTTCGAATACGAGCGGCTGGCCAAGGCCCACATGACCCCGATGGCCTTCGACTACTACGCCAGCGGAGCCATGGACGAGATCACCGTGAAGGCGAACCACCGGGCCTACGACGACATCTTTCTGCGATACCGGGTGCTGGCCGGCGTCGGCACGCGCGACATGTCGACCACGGTATTGGGCCACCAGATCACCATGCCGATCGTGGTGGCGCCCACCGCGTTTCACCGCCTGGCGCACCCGGAGGGTGAGCTGGCCACGGCGCAGGGCGCGGCCGCTGCCGGGGTCATCTACGTCATGAGCACGCTGTCTACCACGTCCATGGAGGATGTGGCCAAGGCCAGCGCCGGCCCGCGGTGGTTCCAGCTGTACGTCTACAAGGACCGCGGGGTGACCCGATCGTTGGTGGAGCGTGCTGAGGCGTCTGGGTTCACCGCCCTGGAATTGACGGTCGACGCACCCGTCCTTGGTCAGCGCGAAGCGGACGTTCGCAATCACTTTCACCTGCCCGAGGGACTGACGGCAGCCAATCTAACCTCCCCGGCCCTCGGTCAGCTACCCGACGTGGCGGGGCATTCGGGGCTGGCCTCCTACATCGCCCGTCTTCTCGATGACAACCTGACGTGGCGGGACGTGGCGTGGCTACAGTCCATCACCAAGCTGCCCGTGCTGATCAAGGGCATTGCGCGCGGTGACGACGCGAAGCACGCGCTCGACTGCGGCGTGGCGGGCATCGTGGTCTCCAATCACGGCGGCCGGCAGCTGGACACTGCCCCACCGACCATCCGCGCGTTACCGGAGGTGCTGGACGCGGTCGCCGGGCGCGTCGACGTGCTGGTCGACGGGGGCATCCGGCGGGGGACCGATGTGCTGAAAGCGCTGGCCCTGGGCGCCCGGGCGGTGCAGCTGGGCCGCCCCGTATTGTGGGCGCTCGCCGTGGACGGCGAGGCGGGCGTGCGTCACGTACTGGAGTTGCTGCGCACCGAGCTCGACTTGGCGCTCGCCCTGTGCGGCTGCCACAACATCGCGGAGGTCACGCGCGACTTGATCGCTTGATCAAGCATGCCGAGCGACGACCGAGCTCGGCCGCGAGCCGGTCAGACCGCGCAGGGCTGCGCCGGCGGCCCGCTGTCCGGCGCCGTCGTCATGCCGAGGACGATGTGGTCGACCTGGGCGTCTGTTCGCGCAGGGCCATGGCGACGACCGCAACACCGGCGGCGGTCAGCACCGCGGCAACGATGAAGGCGACCTGCACCCCGTAGACGAATGCCTTGTCGGCCGCCGCGAGCAGTATGTTGCGCGCGGAACTCCCCAGGCTATCGGCGACTTGGGCCGCCCCACCGATCGAGGACTCGGCCAGTTTCACCGACGCCCGCGGCAGGGTCTCGATTGCGCCCGCGAGGCGCATCGCATAGACCGACGTGAATATCGTGCCGAGGACGGCGACCCCGACGGCGCCACCCACCTGGCGGGTGATCTGGTTCACCGACGCGGCGTCACCTGTCTGAGCCGCTGGCACGGCGTTCATGATAGCGGTCGTGGCGGGACCGAGCGATGGAGCCCAGCCGGCCACGTATACGAGACACCCCACCAGGACGAACAGATATCCGCTCACCTCGTCGATGACCGAAAGCACGATGAGGCCTGCAGCCATGCACGAGAGACCGAACACGAGTACCCGCCGGATCCCGAAACGCCGCTCGAAGACCGAGGCGAACGGCGCGATGAGGGCAAAGACTCCGCCCAAAGGCAGGAGCGCCAGCCCGGCGACGAGCGGTGACTCGCCCAGCACGAACTGCAGATACTGGGGGATCAGGAACATGATGCCCGTGAAGGTCACGTACAAGAGGAAGAGGACCAGCGAGCCGGCGATTACCCCGCCGTATCTGAACACGCGGACATCGAACATGGGGGTCTTGGACTGCAGCTCCCACAGTACCAGCGCCGCGCTGAGCGCGAGGCCTACGACGAGCGCCGCGATGATGACCGGGCTCTGCCAGCCCGCGTTCGGCCCTTCGATGATCCCGTAGAGCAGCGTCCCGAGGCCCGCCACCGACAGGAGCGCGCCGACGCGATCGAGAGAGGGCGTCCCTGGTTTCGTCGAATTCGGGACCACGAGCAGGCCCGCCACGATTCCCGCGATCGTCACCGGCACGTTGACGAGAAAGACCGATCGCCACGAGAAACGATCGAGGAGGAGTCCGCCCAGGATGGGCCCGAGCGCCAAGCCCACGCCGGCGAAGGCGGCATAGATGGAAATCGCCTTGCCCCGCTCCTGCGGCGGAAAGATCACCGCGAGGGTCGATAGCGCGGGCGGGAAGAGCAGAGCGGCGCCGACGCCCATGAGCGCGCGCATCGCGATCAACTGCAGGACCGACCGGGCGGACGCCGCGAGCACCGACCCGATCCCGAACACGGCGAAGCCGATGAGGAAGACGGGCTTCCGGCCGTAGCGGTCGGCGACCCCGTTGGCGAACAATACCAATCCAGCGAGCATGATGCCGTAGGCGGCGCCGACCCACTGGAGGTCCGCCGTGCTCGCGTTGAGCTCCTGCGAGATCGGCGGAAGGGCCACGTTGACGATGGTCTGGTCGACAGTGCTGATGAGAATCGCCAGGCTGATCACCGCCAGCGCCCACCAGCGCTTCTCGTAGGCCGGCTCGGTCGTCAGATCGACGTGGAGCAACCAGCGCGGATGTTCCATTGGCTCCTCACGGCGCAACAGGTCAGGTCGACTGCCCGTCGCGCTCCGACGTCACTAGCCCGCACTCCCCGAGACATTTTCAGATGCATCGACGTGTTCAGGTGGCTGAGCCCTTCGCCGCCCGCTACCGCCGCATCCTGCGGCATCGCGGGCACAAGAAAGCAGTGGTGGCGGTGGCCCACGCCATGCTCGTCACGGTCTATCATCTGCTGCTCCGTCGGACCACGTACCTCGATCCCGGTACCGACTACTACGACCGCCGTCACGCCGAGCGAGGATAGCCAACACTAGCCCCCTCCGGCAGCGGTTGCCCCCCTTCGTGGTCCCCGTCCCCACGACATAACCTCCCAGACTCAGACGCTGGCCGCCCGAAGAACCCGATGCCACAGAGAGCTCAGGATTCGCCGCGAATCTGTTCAGGCGATGGCTTGACTAATACACTCCTCGGCACGGTCAAGTTCCTGTCCCCTACAGTAGAACCGGCGGCCTGTCTTAACCCCCTTCAGGGCGACATCAGGCTACACTCGGCAGCGGATCTAGCGTCGATGATACGGCGCGGATCTCGGTACTCGCGGATGGCGCTGGAACCCGCTCGTGGAACCAAAACTGGAACCACGAGGGGGGAGACCGGACAGGATGACACGGAAGTGTTAGAATCTGCTGACGACCGCCGGGGTAGCTCAGTGGCAGAGCAACTGATTCGTAATTTCCCAAGGCGAGGTTGCGGGAAACGCTGATCCAACGCGGCGTTGCCCGTAACCTCGCTTCTCTTCTAGCCTCCCTCGTCATACCTGCCGTTTCTCGCTGAGGGACGATTGTCTTGCCTTTGTCCGAAAACCTCGCGAAGTTCGGTGCGGTTCAGCACATAATTCAGCACATCGACGGGGGTGGGGACTTTTCAATTACCGCAGATGGGGAAATTTGGATTCCCGTTGACAGGGGGTGCGAGTCGCAGGAGCTTTCGGAGCGTCTGGCGGCGATGACGCCGCGGCCCGACCTGCTCATCTGCCATGGCGTGTTGGCCCCGCGCGCCCCCTGGCGCGCGCGAGTGGTCGTGTACGGGCGCGTGGCGCCCGAACCCGGGCCCGCGGTGGCGCCGCGGGCCGCAGGTCCAGAGGGCCCCGGCGTGAAGAGCAATCCGCGGGCCTGGAGCTGGGCGGCGCTCATGCACCGCGCGCTCGGCATCGACGTGCTGGCCTGTGGCCATTGTGGAGGCCACCTACGCCTGATCGCCACGCTGCACGATCCCGCCGTCATCCGGACGATCCTCGCGCACCTCGCCCGCTCCTACTCGGGGCCGAGTCCTGGCCCCGGCCCACCCGAGTCCGGCGCCGCCGTGTCCTGATCGGATCGGCTCGTCGAGGGCACGGCAGCCGCCGTCGTGCCGATGCCGCGAGATGGGATTCGTGCTGATTCGGCCCGGTCCGCCGGCCGATTGATGGCGGTGGTGTGTCTCGCATAGGATACCGCTCACCCTGGCCGGCTCGCTCGACCCGTGAGGAGGCCGCCCATTTGCACTGTGGCATCGGGTTCTTCGGGCGGCAGCGGCGCCTGCGTCCGCTAGCCCCTCGTCGCTTCTGGTTACGGGGGCCCGCAACCACTTGCAGGCGGCCAGATCCGTCGAGTTCAGGTTCGAGATCCTCATTTGAATCCGTCTACGGTGGGCGACCGCCCGCGGTCGGCGCCCGGCGAGGGGTGCTAAGATGTCGGGCGCTGATCCGATGAGCGCGCGAGCGTCGAAAGTGCGGTGGGCCTTAGTGCTGGCCGCGAGCGCCGGCCTTGCCGCCATACCCTCACCTTCCTCCGCCCTCTCCGTCCAGGAGGCTTTGCTCCTCGCGAAGCCGGCCATCGCCCTCGTGAGCGCCCAGGTCAACGCGAACGTGACGGTGAATTGTGGCCAGGGCCCGGTGACGATCAGCCCAAGACCATACATCGAGGTCGGCACCGGATGGTTCGTGGACGGGCGGGGCTACCTCATCACCAACGCGCACGTCATCGATCCCGCATATCGTGTGCCGCCGTGGGTCGTTTTTGATCTGAAGCTGAGGGCGGTCGAGGAAGGCTGTGTGAAGCCCGCGGTGCGGGCGCGCGGGTTCGCGCCGGGTCAGCGGCCTGACCTCGAGGAAGAGATGCTCCGCGCGATTCCCCTCGCCGCGGTGAAGCTCACGCCGACGGCGCGGGTGAGCGTGCTGCTTTCCAATGGCGCGAATCTCGAGGCCCAGGTCGCGAAGTTCAGCGCGCCGATCACGCTCGACGCAAAAGGCAATCCGCTCAAGGATTCCGGGCGCGATCTGGCCCTGCTGAAAATCCAGGCCGGTGCGTATCCGGCTCTGTCGATCACGGACAAGGAGCCGAAGGTCGGCGACGAGATCCACATTCTGGGCTTCCCGGGAGTGGTCAGGGATCACGAGCTCCTCAGCCGGAGCGCCTTGAACGAAGCGTCCGCCACGAAGGGACAGGTGTCGGGATTCAACACGGATGCCATCGGGCAGGGCGTGATCCAGACGGACGCTTCCGCCGTCCACGGAAACAGTGGCGGGCCCGCGGTGGGTGACAGCGCATCCGTCGTCGGCGTCATGACTTTCATCTCCCTTCGCGGCAACACCGCGGTCCAGGGCTTCAACTTCCTCATTCCCGCCAGGGACGTGCGCGCCTTCCTGGTCGGCACCGACGTGAAGCCGGGTCAGAGCCGCTTCAATCCGGTATGGGCTGCGGGCGTCGCGGCCCTGTTCGACGAGCGGTATTCGGTCGCGCTCGCGCGGTTCCGCGAAGCGGATCAATTGCTGCCGGGCCTCGTGGACGTCAAGCGCTCGACGGCCGAAGCCGCGTACAAGCTTGCCCACCCGCCGCCCCGACCCTTCCCGTGGGCGTGGACGATCGCCGGCGCGGGCACGCTGCTGAGCGTCATCACCTGGGGCGCGTGGGCAGGCCGCCGATGGAAGCGCAATCGGTATCGAGTCCATCCGGGCCAGGTCATAGACTTCCTGGAGAGAGGGCTCAATCCCGTCCTTCTCGATGTGCGCGTCCCCGCTGACTACGAGACTAGCCCGCTCTCGATACCGAAGGTGATCCGCCTCGACCCCGAGCGAATCACTCAGGGGCCCATCGACCTGGCGCTCGACAAGAATCAGCTCATCGTCACGTTCTGCACGAGCCCGGACGAGCGAACGAGCGCGCAGGTCGCCCGGCTCCTGCGCCGCCAGGGGTGGAGCAATGTCCGGATCCTCAAGGGCGGTCTCGGCGCGTGGGCGAACGCGCGCCTGCCCGTGGAGAGCAAGTCGCACCTGCCCTCGATCGGGATCGAGATCTACCGGAACCTCACGCACGGCGACATCGAGCGGCGTCACTACGCTCCGGGCGTGGTCATCTTCGAGGAGGGCGATGACGCGCACGGAGAAGCGTACGTGGTCCACGCGGGGACCGTCGAGATCGTGAAGCGCTATCCCGGCGGCGAGCGCCGCCTCAATCTGGTGAAGGAAGGGGAACTGCTCGGAGAGATGGCGCTGTTCCGGCACGCGCCTCGATCCGCCGCCGCGGTGGCCGTCACGGAGGTGGAGCTTCTCGTCATGCGGAATGAACGGCTCGAGTGGCTGATCCGGAACCGGCCCGAGCTCACGCTCGAGCTCCTCAAGCACCTCTCGGATCAGATCGTGTCGATGGACCCGGACGCGTGACCTCCGGCGCAGCTGTGCCAGCGGCTCCTCGGGCGGCCGTTGTCTGAGGGCCCCGCAGTGCGGGCACGCCAGCACATCAACGGCAAACGCCCGGTGCATCAGAGCCGCCCAGCTCCAGGCAGGCGGCGGGCTCTTCTCCCCCGTGCCGTCCGGCCCTGCGGCCTGCGGCGCCGCCGCGGCCGTGGGCTCGGGCCGCACGCGTCCGTAGGCAACCACTCGCTCGCGCGAGCGGGCGCGCGGGCCGGCAGGCCGGACGGGAGGCAGCGACTGTCCGGGCACGACCATCATGTGGCCACCGCCGTATGGTGGCTGCACTTCTATTTCGAGGTCTTTGTCGTCGGCGTGGCAACGATCGGAGCCGCTGTCTTGAGTTTGGCAGTGGCCAGCGACTCGTCCAACATTTTTTACGAGCGCATCGCGGTCGTAGGTGTACTGCTGCCCCTCGTTGAGCTGCACGAGTACTTCAATGGCTTTTCGGATCGTGATCTCGGCTTCCCGCTGGTTCGGGGTGATCATGTAGCGGCGTTTGGGATTCGGTTCGGACAGGGCTTGCAGCACGACGGCCGCCACCTCGTCGGGTTCCTTGTATCGCGAGCGATCGCCGAGCCACGGTGCGCCCGCTCGTTTGGCCGCCGACCTGCTGATCTCCGAATTGTAGTTCCCCGGTTCAACGACGCTCACCTGCACGCCAAGTGGCGCCATCTCAGCCGCCAACACGTCGGAGAAGGCTTCGATGGCGTGCTTGCTCATGCTGTACGCGCCGGAGTTGGGGCCAGTGAGGATTCCCGAGATCGATCCGATGGTCGTGATGCGCCCCTTCGAGGCCACTATGGGGGACTGAATGCCTTGGTGACCCGATACGGGCCATAGCAATTCACGTTCATCAAGAAATGGAAATCTTCTTCCTTCGTTTCAGTCAGCGGGCCGCCGAGACCAACGCCCGCGTTGTTGACGAGCGCATAAAGACCGCGTCTCGCGCGCGTCACTGTGTCGACGGCCGCCGCGATATCGTCGGCGCTCGTCACGTCGAGCCGCAACGAGTGGACATTCGGGATGGCATTCAGATCCTTTAGGTCCTGGTCCTTGCGCGCGCCAGCGTAGACAAAGTAACCCTCTTTCACAAGACGCTCGGTGATCTTGCGGCCAATTCCGGTGCTAGCGCCGGTGACCAGCACGACCTTCTGAGCATTCGGCGCAGGAGCGGAAGCGATGTCTGCGGCCATAGCGGTATTGACCGACGCGACGACCATCAGGACGAAAGCGACGACGTGATTCATCGTGAGATCCCCTGACCTAAAATGGTTTCCGTAGATCGACACGCCGATGCCGGGCCGTAGTGCCAGCCACATATCTGTCAGCCCGTTCTCGTTACGGCTGGATTCGTCCCTGGCCTTCGCACGGCCCGGATGAAGCCTCCGGCATCTTGGGGCGATCCTGCCAGAGTGTGCCGGAGCGGTCAAACCAGAGCGGCCGGACAGGAAGGAGCGAAGCCAACATTAGGCGCCTCCGGCGGCCATCGTCGGGCGGGCGGGGTCGGGGCGACATACCAGGCCGGCCGGGGCGACATAGCAGGCGATTCTCGGACGCGGATCGCCGATGCCACAGCGCACGTCAAATGGCGTACGTCCTTCCTCTCTCAGATGCGGTCCTGGCGTGCGACGTACCGCTCAAGCTCCGCCTCGGTGAACGCCAGCTGTGCCCTTAGTGCGTTAGTTAGATGGCTGCTCGAAGGGCCGTGGGGATGGCCATCGACAATTGGAGGTGAGGCGATCGTATGAGCCCATGCTGAGCTGATGGCGCCTCGACATCGTCTCGGTGAGGAGGTAGCAGGCCATCTTCCTCGCCGTGCTCGCGGCGACTTGTCCGGAAAAGAAGAACCACGCGTGCGCGCCTTGCCCGGAC
>WNGB01000841.1_pt1 | contig 65509 bp, 52 predicted proteins | sample 5400681 | NCBI WGS metagenome assembly WNGB01 (sample SAMN13153367, study PRJNA577476) | soil metagenome | isolation source: 115 cm soil or saprolite under grassland replicate 2 | place: USA:California | collected 2016-06-15 | reverse complement strand
GTGGAAGATCCCGGCGTCCATCGAGCTCGAATACAACGTGCCCGAGGGATCCGACGCGGTCCAGGAAGTTCGCAACTGCGTGGACTACTGCCGCCGCGCGCTTACCACGTAGCGGTAAGCGAACATCGTGTCGCCGTTCTTCTGGCGATCCCAGAAGACCGGCGTCATGAGCCCCACCGTCAGCGCGAACGGCTGGATCGTCTGCGGCGGGTAGACGTCGTAACCCTTGGCCTTGTCGCTGAAGTCCAGGCCTGGGCCGATGATCGCGACCACGCCGCTTCGAGCTCCGCGCCACTCTTGCCTTTGAGTTCAGGCGGCAGCTCGTTCGCGTGTGCCTCGATGATCGGCCGCGCATCCGCGAACGACATGAACTGCGTGCGAGGCGGCGCCGGCGCCTGTGAGATCGGCGCGCGCTGCGGCGTCGCGTCGCGGCAGCCGGACGCGAGTACGAGCAAGAAGATGAAAAAGATCTTTGCGAGCTCCGCGAGCTCTGCGTGAGGACGCACGTGACTAGTCGCGGTGCATCGGGTTGTCCGCAGGCGGCGGCTCGATGTGGATGATCGCATCGGCGATCTGCGGGAATTGTTCCATCAGCCGATCCTTCACGTTGTGCGACAGCCAGTGCGCCGTGACCAGCGGCATCGCGGCCGGGAACCACACGTGCAGGTCGAGGAAGACATAATCCATCGACCCGCGGGTCCGGATGTGATGGCAGCCGAGCACCTCGGGGATGCCCATGACGGCCCGGCGGATGTCATCCTCGCCGATGACGACACGATCGGAAAGGATACCGGACGTGTCCCGCGCGATTTCGTAGGAGGTGCGGCCGATCAGGATCGCGATCGCGAGGCCGCCGATGGGGTCGAGGATGGGATAGCCGAACGCGACGGCGGTCAGCGAGACGAGCACGCCGATCGTCGCGAACACGTCGCTCCGCGTGTGCACCGAATCCGCGCGCAGAAGCTCGCTGTTCAGGCGCCGGCTTTCCCCTCCCTCGTAGCGCACGACCCAGAGGTTCACGAGAAGCGTCGCGCTCATGACCGCGAAACTGATCCACGAGATCCCAGGCGGTGTCGGCGACGCGAAGCGATGAAGGGCGGCGCGTCCGATTTCCAGGACCGCTAGGATCAGAAAGATGAAGATCCCCGCCGCCGCGAGCGTTTCGAACTTACGGTGTCCGTAGGGATGGTCCGCGTCCGGCGGCTTTCGCGCGGCGCGCAGTCCGATGAGTCCGATGATGTTCGATGTGGAATCGGTGAGGGAGTGGAAACCGTCGGAAACGACGCTGACCGCGCCGGTTGCGTACCCGAGCAGGAGCTTCGCGGCCGCGACGGCGAGATTCAGGATCAGCACGCGCGCCAGGACGCGTGCGACGGTCTGGTGGCGGCTCGGCGGATTCGTCAGAAGACTCGGGCGTGCCCCATCGGCCACCAACGGAGCTGGACCTTGCCGATGATGTACTTCTTCGGCACGAGACCCCAGTGCCGGCTGTCGGAGCTATTGTTCCGATGGTCGCCCATCACGAAGTAGTAGCCCTCGTCGATCACGCGCGGGCCCCAGTCATCGTGGCTGCGGTACTCCTGCGGCACGAAGCTGTCGTCGAGCGGGACGTCGTTGCGGAACACACGCCCGTCCACGATCCGGACCTGGTCCCCTTCTTCAGCGATGATCCGCTTCACGAACGACTTTTCCGGCTTCAGCGGGTAATAGAGCATGACGATGTCGCCGACTTTCGGATCGCCGAGGCGGTAGGCGAGCTTGTTCACGATCAGGCGGTCCTGATCCTGCAGCGTCGGCGCCATGCTCATGCCCTCGACGCGCGCGACCTGGAACCCGAACGTGACGATCAGCGTGGCGTAGACGGCGGCGGACGCGAGCGTCTTCAGCCACGCAACGAGCTCTTCGCCGAGTCGATTGAGCCAGATGGACGTGCCGTCGATCGCGAGCCGTGAATCCGGCGTGGCGACCGCGCCGCCGGAGTCCACCGGCAGCAGCGGTTCGAGCGGAGTCACGGCTTCCGGAGCGGCCTCGATCGGCGTCAGCTCCCCAAATCGATCCGGCTGCGGTGCGGCGAACGGGTTCTCGTGGTTGTCGTTCATAGCTTCAAGTATTCGCGCAGCCGTCGCGTCTGCGATCGGCTCACCGGGATCTCGCTCCCCTTACCGTCCTTCATCCGCAGGATGTAATTTCGGCTGAACCAGGGCACGATCTCCTTGATTTTATTGATGTTTACCAGGTGCGATCGGTGCACCCGCCAGAACACGGCGGGGTCCAGTCGCGTCTGGAGTTCATCCAGTGTCCGATAGTTGGACGTTCCTGACAAGCTGTTCGTTACAACCCGTATCTGGTCGTCCTCGACTGAGGCATGGACCACCTCGTCCGCGTGGACCAGCAGAAACCGATCCTCGACCTTGATCGCGAGCTGCTCCCGGCGCCCCTGCCGGTCCCCAAGCATCTGCAGCAGCTGTTCCAGATCCGGTTTTGCGGCGGTTTTTTCCGCCGCCAGCCGCTTGCGGACCCGCTCGACAGCCGTCGCCAGGCGCGCCGGCTCGACAGGTTTGAGCAAGTAATCGACCGCGTTCACTTCAAACGCCTCAATCGCGTACTGATCGAAGGCGGTCACGAAAACCAGCTGCGACTCCAGGCCAGCCTCGACAACGCGCCGCGCGACCTCGAAACCGGTAAGGCCGGGCATCTGGACGTCCAGCATCACCAGGTCAGGCTGGTACTCCTCTATTACGGTCAGCGCGTCGACGCCGTTTCCCGCCTGCGCCACCACGTCAATGCCGCCGAGCTGTTGCAGCAGAAAGCACAATTCCTGCCGCGCCAGCTGCTCGTCGTCGACGACGATCGCGCGGAGGTCCTCTGTCGATGGGATCGTCATGCAGGAATGCGCGTGTGTTCGGACATTTCCGGGATGACGATGCGCGCGCAGGTGCCCTGGCCGGGGACGCTGTCCAACTGCAGCTGGTAGTTCGCGCCGTAAATCACGCGCAGCCGCTCGTTGACGTTGCGCAGACCGATGCCCGTTCCCTTGACGCGCCCGGCCTCCGTGGCGGGTATCCCGATGCCGTTGTCGATCACGTCGATGATCGCGTGATCGTCTTCGCGCAAGCTGCGGATGGTAATCCGTCCCTCACCGAGCTTCTGCGCGAGCCCGTGCTTGATCGAATTCTCGACGAGCGGCTGGAGGATCATGCTCGGCACGACGAGACCCAGCGTCGCCGGATCGATATGTTTCTCGATCTTGAGCTGCGGGCCGAACCGGATGCTCTCGATATCGAGGTACTCGTCGATTGCCTCGAGCTCCTCGCGCAGCGTGACGAAGTGATCCTGACTGCGCAGCAGCCGCCGCAGCAGGCCCGACAGCTTGACGATTAGCATCCGCGCGGTTTCCGGCTGCGAACGCGTGAGCGACGAGATCGACGTCAGCGTGTTGAAGAGGAAGTGTGGGTTGATCTGGCTGGCGAGCGCGTCGAGCCGCGACGCCATCAGCAGCTTCTCCTGCTCCTGCAGGCGATGTTCGATGCGTGCGCTGTTCCAGATCTTGATCGGGATCGCGACCGAAAGCACGGTGCACATCAGGACGGCGAACCACATCCCCGGCGTGTGCGCCGGAATCACGAACAGTCGCAGCGGCCAGCGCTGGCCGACCGCCTGCTGGATCACCGCGAGGCCGATCGGCGCGGCGAGCAGGATCACAACCCAGTCGATTTCGGAACGGCGGACGAGCCGCCAGACATGGCGGTGCAGGCCGGTAAAGAATAACGGTGAGAAGTGCCAGATGGCTTCTTTCGGGCAGATCTCGCGCAGGCCGCCCCCCGCAAACCCGCACCCGATCGCGAAGGGCAGCGCGCCCCATTCCCCCGCGAAGAGAGGAGGAATCCCGAGCATCACGGCCACGATCGCGCCCGCATATGGACCGGCGAGCAACCCCGCGAGGAACGCGCCCGACAGCGTCAGGTCCGCGCCGTTGTTGCTCAGGACGAGCCGCCAGATGACGCCGAGCGTCAGCGGCAGCCCGATGCTCGCCGCAAAAATCAGCCGCTCCGGCCAGTCACGTTTTTCGGTCAGCAGAATTGCGCGGAACCACGGAAACCGGACGAGCATCGTCGACAGCACGGCCCCCACGGCGAGCTGCGCCATCAGCGTGAACAGCAGCACCTGTTCGGTCACCAGGTGGTTTGACATGAGGTTTGCAGCTTACGGTCTACCGTTTACGGTATCATTTCCGGATGATTCGACCGTTGATCATCGGCTTCGCGACCACGCTGAAGCACATCTTCAGGAAGCCCGTGACCGTGAACTATCCGGATCAGAAAATTCCCGTCTTCCCGAAGTGGCGCGGCAAGCAGGTCCTGATGCGCGACGAGAACGGCCTCGAGAAATGCGTCGCCTGCGGCCTGTGCGCGGTCGCATGCCCGGCTGACGCGATCTACCTCGAAGCGGCGGAGAACGACGGCACCGTCCAGGCGGGACCGCGCTACGCGAAGATCTACCAGATCCACAAGACGCGCTGCATCTTCTGCGGCTACTGCGAAGAGGCGTGCCCGGTATCGGCGATCTTCATGGGCAAGGACTACGAGCTCGCGGTCTACAGCAACAAGGACTTCATCTGGGACAAGATGGACTTGCTCGTCCCCGCTCAAACGACCAAATAATCGGGGCGCTTGGAGACATTCACGGCGCCTTCGATGCCGCGCGGACGATCGTCGCGCGCCATCCCGAGGTGCCGTTCTGGCTCTGTGTCGGCGACATCGCGAGCGATGACGGCCGCTACGAAGCGATGGGCGCGCCCATCTACTGGATTCACGGCAACAACGACAACTTCGACGCGATTGCGTCCGGCAATCTGCCGGCGGACCTCCATCACATTGCAAACGGGACGGCGGTCGATGTCGGGCCGGTGAGAGTCGCGGGTCTCGGCGGCACGTTCGCGCCCACATGGTATGAAACGTCCGCCGCCCAGCTGCCACATCCGACCCTTCGACAGGCTCAGGGTCGTCCCGAGCACGGTCGAGGGACGAAGAAGGGCAGCGCGAAAGCCACGGCGCTGGCGGACAAACGGCGTCACTTCGTCTGCGAAGAGGTCGAGGCGTGCAAACGTCTCCGCGGCATCGACGTATTTATGACGCACGAAGCGGCCAAACCCTTTCGTCCGTTCCCGGGCGGCCGCGGCCCCGATGCGGGGAAGGCGCAGGTCAACGAGGTGCTCGCCGAGATGAAGCCGCGGCTGCACCTGTTCGGGCACCATCACAGGTTTTCCGACGAGATTCGAGAAGGCGTCCGCTCGGTCGGGCTGGATCTCGTCTCGCGATCGTACCTGCTCATCGAATCGCGCACCCTCGAGATCCATACGGTAAAATATTGATCCAGCTCCACATGCGGACCCCTTTCCTCCAGGAACTCGATAAACGCGTCCTCGTCTGTGACGGGGCGATGGGGACGATGCTGTACGCGCGCGGCATCTTTCTCAATCGCTCGTTCGACGAGCTGAACCTGACCCAGCCGGACCTCGTGGCGGAAGTCCACAAGGAATACGCCCGCGCCGGCGCGGACGTGATCGAGACGAACACGTTCGGCGCCAATCGCGTCAAGCTCGCCGCGTTCGGCCTGGCGGAGCGCGTCCATGCCATCAACGTGCAGGGGGCGAAGATCGCCAGGCACGCCGCCAGGGACGAGATCTACGTCGCCGGATCGATCGGCCCGCTCGGTATCCGCATCGAGCCGTGGGGGAAGACCGGTGTGGACGAAGCGGAGGAATACTTCCGCGAGCAGGCGAGGGCGCTGCTCGAGGGTGGCGTCGATCTGTTCGTGCTCGAGACCTTCCGCGACGTCAACGAGATCGGCGCCGCGATCAAGGCCGTCCGCAGCATCTGCGACCTGCCGATCGTCGCGCAGATGACGACGGAGGAGGACGGCAACAGTCTGGACGGCGTGGCGCCGGAAACATTCGTGCCCGATCTCGAGGCGCGCGGCGCCGACGTCGTCGGCCTGAACTGCAGCGTCGGGCCGGCCGCGATGCTCGAGACGCTGGAACGGATGGCGCGCGTCGCGCACGTGAAGCTGTCCGCGCAGCCCAACGCGGGCAAGCCCCGCGAGATCGAAGGGCGCAATCTCTATTTGTGCTCCCCCGACTACATGGCGTCGTATGCGCGTCGCTTCATCAACGCCGGCGTGCGTCTCGTCGGCGGCTGCTGCGGCACGACACCGGATCACATCAAGGCGATTAAGACTGCCGTGCGATCGCTGGCGCCCGGCTCGGCGAAAAAAGGGGAGCGGACGAAAGCCGCGGCGCCGGCGGTGCCCGACGTTGCGCCGGTCGCGCGCGCGGAGAAGTCGCGCATGGCGAATACGCTCGCCCGAGGCGGGTTCGTCGTCAGCGTCGAACTGATGCCCCCTCGCGGCTACCAGGCGGACGCGCTGGTCGCGCACGCCCGGCAGCTGAAGATTCGCGGCGTCGACCTGGTCAACATCCCGGACAGCGCGCAGCCAAGCGCGCGCATGAGCGCGCTCGCCACGGCGGTGCTCGTGCAGCAGCAGGCCGGTGTGGAAACGATCCTTCACTACGCCTGCCGCGATCGGAACCTGCTGGGCATGCAGTCGGACCTGCTCGGCGCGCACGCGATCGGCGTGCGCAACGTGCTGCTCGTAACCGGCGATCCGCCGAAGGTCGGCGACTACGCAGACGCGACAGCGGTGTTCGACGTGGATTCGATCGGTCTCGCGAACATGGTGTCGCGCCTGAATGCCGGCGCCGACATCGGCGGCCAGCCGATCGGCGAGCCGACAGGATTTCACATCGGGGTCGCGGTGAATCCCGGCGCACTGGATCTGGAAGAGGAGCTGCGGCGGTTCGCCTACAAAGTCGAGGCGGGCGCGGAGTTCGCGATCACGCAGCCGGTATTCGATGCCGCGGCCTTCCGCGCGTTCTCCGCACGGATCCAGGAGCACGGCATTCCGATCCTCGCCGGAATCATGCCGCTCGATAGCGCGAGACACACCGAGTTCATGGCGAACGAAGTTCCCGGCGTCACGATCCCCGACGCGGTCGTCGATCGGATGCGCAAAGCGGACGCGAACGGACGGGCGAGGGACGAAGGGTTGACCATTGCCCGCGAGATCGCCGTGGAAATTCGTCCGCTCGTGCAAGGCGTGCAGATCTCGACCGCCCCGAAGGCGATCGAAATGGCGCTCGGGCTTATCGAATCGATAGGGGCCGTCGGCGCTTAAATGGGATATAGTCCAAAGCTTATGGCCTTATTCGACCGTAAGCCCGACGCGGACAGCGTGACCGGCGATGTTGCCACGCGTGCCCTGTCGGTGACCGCCGTCGAGAACGACTTCGTCGAGAACGTTTACGACAAGCTGGCGAAGGTTTACGACCTGATCTTCGGGCCAACCCTGCACCCCGGCCGCCTCGCGGCGATCGAGCGCATGGATATCCAGGCAGGGGAGCGCGTGCTGGAAGTCGGCGTGGGCACGGGCATTAACCTGTCACTCTATCCGCGCGAAGCGAACGTGACGGGTATCGACTTCTCATCGTCCATGCTCGAGAAGGCCCGCGAGCGCGCCGCCCGCAAGGACGCCGCCCTCGTCCGCCTGCTACAGATGGATGCCGCCGCGCTGCGCTTCGCGGACGACTCGTTCGACATCGTCTACGCGCCGTACTTGATCAGCGTCGTCCCCGATCCGGTCAAGGTCGCGCAGGAAATGCGCCGCGTCTGCCGCCAGGGAGGGCGGATCATTTTCCTGAATCATTTCCTCAGCCCGAATCCAATCCTGTCGCGCCTCGAGCGCCTGATCTCGCCGGCGACGATCCACATCGGCTTCAAGTCGGATCTGGATCTTCCCGCGTTCCTCGCGCAGGCGGACCTGAAGCCGGTCTCGATCGAAAAGGTGAACTGGCCCAGGATCTGGTCGCTGGTTACCTGCGTGAAGTAGTTTCAGGTCGCCAGTTTCCAGTTTCCAGTTTTCAGTTTCCAGTTTCCAGTTTCTGGCTTCGCGGTTGGCAGTTTGCCGATTGCCGACGCAGCCGCTTGCCGGTGCCGATCAGAGCGCTGCCTGTAACGGCCCGATGTACGATCGCGCTGTGCGTTGCAGCCGACCACGAGTGACACCGTACGCGCGCACGGGGGCGCGCGGCTTCTAGCTCATGCGCAACCGTGCGTTCTCCAGGCCTCGTTCGTTGGCAGGCGGCGATGAACTACTGAGTATCGAGCTGCTGGAGGAGCACGCCCGCCACATGGCGGCGCTAATCTCGATTGCGCCGCGCCGTCGCGGCGGCGGACGCGCCCATCTCCGTCAGCTGAACGACCACATGCGCGCGCTGCGCGGCGTCTACACGGCGCTCGCAGACGACGCGCGGCAGGAGGCGATGTCGCCGGCGTCCGAGTGGCTGCTCGACAATTTCCACATCATCTCCGCCGCCGCCCGCGACATCCACCACGACCTGCCGCCGTCCTTTTTCAGACGCCTGCCCCGCATCGCGTCCGAGGAGTTCGCGGGCCTGCCGCGCGTCTATGCGCTCGCCCTCGAGTTGATCGGATCGAGCGCGGGCCGAATCGAAGCGCAGCGGCTGCAGCGGTTCATCAGCGCGTTTCAGTCGGTCACGCCGCTCACGATGGGGGAGCTCTGGGCCTGGCCGAGCGCGCTCAAGCTCGCGCTGCTCGACCACCTGCGCATGCGAGCCGACGGGCTCGCCGCTACCAGGGCCCACAGGCAGGCGGCGGATCGGATGGCGGCCGCGTTCGAGGCCGAGCCGCAACGCGCGCACGAGTGGCCTGAACAGGCGCACCACACATTCGTGACGCGCCTGCTGCAGCGCGCGCGTGCGCACGGCCCCTCGGCCACGGCGCTCCATCGGCGGCTCGACGAGACGCTGGCCGCGCGGGAACAAACGATCGAGGACGCGATTCGCGCGGAAGGCCAGCATCAGGCGGCCGAACAGGCGGCGATGGCCAATCTGATCGGCAGCTTGCGCCTGATTTCGACGTTCGACTGGAGCGAGTTCTTCGAAAGGGTCAGCCTCGTCGAGCAGGTCCTGCAGCGCGATCCGGCGGGGGTTTACGGCCGGATGGACTTCCGCAGTCGAGATCGGTACCGGCACGCGGTAGAGGACCTGGCGCCGCCGACCGGGGACGGCCAGCTGCTGCTCGCCCTGAAGAGCGTCGAGCGTACGCGGCAGATTCACGTCCGGACGCCAGACGCGCGCGCCGCGCACATCGGATATCACCTCATCGGCCCCGGCCGCCGGCAGTTCGAGCGCAGCATCGCCTGGGAGCCGGGCCTCCGGCAGCGCGTCCGGCGGCTGTTCTTCCGGTATTGCACGCTCGGCTATCTCGGAAGCATCGGGACCGGCACGGCACTGCTCGTCGCGCTGGCCGTGGCCTATGCCTGGCTGCACGGCTGGCAGGGTGCGTCGCTGTTGCTCGTCGCGCTCCTGACGGCCGTGCCCGCGAGCGAGCTCACCATCCAGGTCCTGCAGCGGATGATCGGATATGTGATTCCGCCGCGCCGGCTGCCGCGGATTGAGCTCGACGCCGTACCTGCGTCGGCCCGCACGATGGTGATCGTGCCGACGATTCTCGACAGCGTCGAGGGTGTCAGGCACCTGCTCGCGCACCTGGAAGTGCAGGCGCTCGGCAACATCGATCCGCACATTCATTTCGCGATCCTCAGCGACTTCGGCGACGCGGCCGCCGCGACGCTGCCGCGCGATGCCGCGATCCTCGCGACGGCGCGCGACGGCATCGCCGCGCTCAACGCGAAGCACGGCGGCGGCCACACCGACCGGTTCTTCCTGTTCCATCGCCTCCGCCAGTGGAACGAACGGGAAGGGCGCTGGATGGGATGGGAGCGCAAGCGCGGGAAGCTCGAAGAGTTCAACCGGCTGCTGCGCGGCGCCACGGATACGAGCTTCACCGTGTTGGTCGGCGACCTGAGCGTGCTTCCCGAGATCACGTACTGCATCACGCTGGATAGCGACACGCGCCTTCCGCGAGGCGTCGCGCGCGAGCTAATCGGCATCATCATCCACCCGCTGAATCGCGCGACGTTCGATCCGCGAATCGGCCGGGTGACCGAGGGATACGGCATCCTTCAGCCGCGCGTCAGCGTGACGTTCATGAGCGCCGCTGGATCGCTGTTCGCGCGCCTGTACGCGGGGCACACCGGCGTGGACCCCTACACCACGGCGGTCTCCGACACCTATCAGGATCTCTTCAACGAAGGCATCTTTACCGGGAAAGGGCTGTACGACGTCGACGTGTTCGCGGCGGCGCTCGAGGGATCGGTGCCCGAGAACGCGCTCCTCTCCCACGACCTCTTCGAGGGGCTGCACGCGCGGGTCGCGCTCGTCTCGGATGTGGAACTGGTCGATGAGTATCCGTCGAGCGTGCTGTCGCACGCCCGGCGGCAGCACCGATGGATCCGCGGCGACTGGCAGATTCTCCTCTGGCTGTTCCCGTTCGTGCCGTCGCGGCGCGGCCTCAAGCGGAACACGCTGCCGATCATCGGGCGCTGGAAGATCCTGGACAATCTGCGCCGGAGCCTGGTCGCTCCCACGCTGCTGATGCTGCTCATCGCGGGGTGGACGCTGCTGCCAGGCCCTCGCTGGTTCTGGACGATGGTGGTCATGAGTGTGGCCGCGTCGCAGCTGCTGCCGGTGATTGCGCGCCTGCTGGTCGGGCCCGGGCGCGCGCAGTCGATCCCCGTGTTTCTCGGGAACCTGCGGCGCGACACCATCACCTCGCTGGCGCAGATCCTGCTCAGCCTCACGTTCCTCGCCTTTCACGCCTTCGATTCCGTCCACGCCATCGTCGTCACCCTCGTGCGCCTCGTCATCACGAGGCGCCGCATGCTCGAATGGGAAACGGCGGCGACGACCGCCGCACGGGCGTCGGGAGCAACGCGGCGGCAGCTGCGCCGGTACATGGCCGATATGATGGCGAGCCCGATCATCGCCGTCGGCGTCGCCGTCGCGATCGTCGCACTCGACGCGGACGCCCTGCCCGCCGCGGCGCCGTTCATCGTGCTCTGGACCGTCGCGCCGCACGTCGCGTACTGGCTCAGCGTGCCCGTGGGCGCGCGCGTCCGTCCGCTCAGCGACCGCGAGCGCACGCTGCTGCGGAGAACGGCGCGAAAGACCTGGCGCTACTTCGACACCTTCATGACCGAGGCGGACGGCTGGCTGGCGCCCGACAATTACCACGAAGGAGGAGACGCACCAAAGCTCGCCCGGCGGACATCCCCCACGAATGTGGGGATGAGCCTGCTGGCGACGCTGGCGGCCCATGATCTCGGGTACCTCTCGACCGCGAATCTCGTCCGGCGGCTGAGCGCCACGCTCACCACTCTTGGAAGCCTCGAGCGCTATCGCGGCCATTTCCTCAACTGGTACGACACCGCCACGCGGGCGCCGCTGCACCCGCGCTATGTGTCGACCGTCGACAGCGGAAACCTTGCCGGTGCGCTGATCGCGCTCGCGCAGGGGCTCCTCGGCCTGGCGGAGCATCCGCAGACGCGCGATCAACGACTTGCCGGGTTGGCCGATACCGCCGACCTGCTCGCGGCGGCGAGCTCGTCGAGCACTCCGCAACCCGCCGCGCGCGCGGCGGTCACCGAGATCAATCGCATCGCGCGAGCGATCGTCTCCGCGGCGCGCGACTCGGCGCCCGCCGCCGCGATCGCGGCCATCGAAACGCTACACCCGCAGCTCGCGCGCGCCGCCACCGAGGTCGTTCGATCGGAGCCAACCCTGGACGGAGAAGACCTCACGTACTGGTGCCGGGCGGTCCTCGACGGGGCGGCCGGTCTGGCGGCGGAGCCGGGACAGTCCGAAGCGGTGCTGCGGAAGCTCGCCGCGCGCGCGGCCAAGCTGGCCGATTCCATGCGCTTCGAGTTTCTGTACGACCGCCGCCGCCGCATCTTCTCGATCGGCTACCGCCTCGCCGACGTCGAGGGGCCCGGACGACTCGACGCCGCCTTCTATGATCTGCTTGCCTCGGAAGCTCGCCTGGCCAGCTTCGTGGCCATCGCGAAGGGCGACATTCCGCAGCATCACTGGTTCCACCTCGGACGGCTCGTCACGAATGTGGATGGCCGCGCCACGCTGATGTCGTGGGGCGGGACGATGTTCGAGTACCTGATGCCGCAGCTTCTGATGCGGAGCTTCCCCGGCACGCTCCTCGACCAGAGCTGCCGCGCGAGCGTCCGGCGGCAGATCGACTACGGTCGCCAGCGCGACGTGCCGTGGGGTATCTCGGAGTCGGCGTACGCGTTCACCGATCGCGCAGGCAACTACCAGTACCGGGCGTTCGGCGTGCCCGGACTCGGGCTCAAACGCGGGCTGGCCACGGACCTGGTGGTCGCGCCCTACGCCACGGCGCTCGCGAGCCTCGTCACGCCCACGGCCGCGGCGGAGAACCTGGAGCGGCTCGCCGAAGTGGGTCTCGATGGCCGCTTCGGGTTTTATGAAGCCATCGACTACAACCCGCGCAGCCGCGAGCTCGAGACGGCGGCCGAGGCCCCGCCGCGGTCGGCGGTGGTGCAGGCCTACTTCGCGCACCACCAGGGAATGTCGCTCGTCGCCCTCGCGAACGTGACCTGCAACGACGTGTTCGTCTCGCGGTTCCACGCGGATCCCCGCGTCCAGGCGACCGAGTTGCTGCTGCAGGAGCACGTTCCACGCGAAGCCATCCTGTCGGAGCCGCGTCCGGCCGAAAGCACGACGGCGCCGCCGTCGCTGCCGGTGTTTGCGTCGAGGCGCTTCCGATCGCCGCATACGACGAGCGTCCATACTCATTTCCTCTCGAACGGGCGCTACACCACGGCGGTCACGAACGCGGGCGGCGGCTTCAGCATGTGGCGCGACATCGCGATCACCCGCCGGCGCGACGATCGCACCTCCGACCCGGGCGCGCACTTCATCTACCTGCGCGATCCCTGGTCGAATCGCGTCTGGTCCGCCACCTACCAGCCTGTCTGCCGGGACGCCGACCGGTTCGAGGCCACCTTCGACCTCGACAAGCTCACGTTCCGCCGCCGCGACACCGATATCGAGACGCAGCTCGAGATCGGGGTCTCGTCGGAAGACGACGTGGAGGTCAGGCGGCTGACGATCAGGAACCGTGGCGAGCAGACGCGGGAAATCGAAGTCACCAGCTACGCCGAGATGGTACTGGCGCGTCCGCAGGACGATCTGGCGCATCCGGCATTCGGCAAGCTGTTCATCGAGACCGAGTTCGATCCGCAGAGCGCCGGCCTCTTGTTCAGCCGCCGCCCGCGCGCGACCGATGAACCGCCGATTGTCGGATTCCACGTGCTCGGCGTCGACGGGCCGGGGGCCCGGCCAATCCGATCGCGCTCGACGGACGCGCGCTGTCCGGCACGACGGGCGCGGTGCTCGATCCGATCGGCGCGCTGCGCGAGCGCATCCGGCTCGCGCCCGGTGCCATGATCCGCGTGACGTTTGCAACCGGTGTCGCCGCCGACCGGACGACGGCACTCGCACTGGCGCGAAAGTATCGAGACGGCAGCGCCGCTGCCCGCGCGTTCTCGATGGCCTTCACCCACGTGCACATCACGCTGCAGCACCTGGGCATCACCGACGAGCACGCGATGCTGTTCGAGCGCCTCGCGTCGCGCGTGTTTGGACTGGACACTTCGTGCAGCAACCCGGCCGATCTCGCGCGCAATTCGCTCGGCCAGCAGAACCTGTGGGGCTATGGCATTTCAGGCGACCTGCCGATCGTGCTCGTCCGGATCACGAAAATCTCGTCGCTGCCCCTCGTGCGCCAGCTCCTGACCGCGCAGGAGTACTGGCGCGTCAAAGGATTGCGCGCCGATGTGGTGATCCTGAACGAGCATCCCGCGGAGTACCTCGACGAGACCCAGAACTTCCTGTCGCGGCTGGTGCAGGAGCCGCCATGGGTCAGCTGGTTCGAGAAGCCGGGCGGCGTGTTCCTGCTGCGCACCGACGGAATGGCCGACGCGGATCGCCGTCTGCTGGCGGCCGCCGCCGCCGTCGTCCTTCGCGGCGACCTTGGCGATCTGGCGACGCAGCTCGAGCGGCCGGCGCCCTGGCTGCACGCCGGCCACGACGTGCCGGCGTCCGCCGATCTGCGCGAACCGGAACCGGCCTCCGCACCCGTGACGGTCCCACCGCTCGTCATGGAGAACGGGCTTGGCGGCTTCACCGCCGATGGCCGCGAATACGTCGTCGTGCTCGACGGCGAACGTGAAACGCCGCTCCCGTGGTCCAACGTCCTGGCGAATCCGGAGTTCGGGACGATCGTGAGCAGCTCCGGCGCCGCCTTCACCTGGGCCGGCAACAGCCGCGAGAACAGGCTGACGCCGTTCGCCAACGATCCTCTTCTCGATCCCACGGCGGAGGCCCTGTACCTGCGGGATGAGGACTCCGGCGCGGTGTGGGGCGCGACCCCGGCGCCGCTTCCGAGGCGCGCGGACGGCGGCCGGTGGCTTGTCCGTCACGCCGCCGGCGTCACCCGCTTCGAGCGCGCCGTCGCGGGACTCGAACAGGCGCTGGCGGTCTTCGTCGCCCCCGAGGATCCGGTGAAGCTGGCGGTGCTGACGCTCACCAACACGGGGACCGAGCGGCGACGCCTCAGCGTAGTCGGGTACGTCGAGTGGTGCCTGGGCCCGCCGCGCGCCGGCGAGCGGCGCTTCGTGGTTACGGAGATGGACGGCGACACGGGCGTGTTATTCGCTCGCAACACGTACAACACCGAATTCGGCGAGCGCGTCGCCTTCTTTCGCGCCACCGCGAAACCACGCTCGCACACCGGCGATCGCGCCGAGTTCGTCGGACGCAACCGCACGCTGGCCGCGCCCGCGGCGCTCTTCCGCGATCGGCTCGAGGGGCGAACCGGCGCCGGCCTGGATCCCTGCGGCGCGCTGCAGCTGCCTCTCGAGATCGCCCCTGGCGAATCGCACACCGTGGCGTTCGCGCTGGGGCAGGGGCGCGATCGAGCTCACGCCGTCGAACTGGCGGCTCGGTACGGGTCGGTCGCGCAGGCGGAATCGACGCTGACGTCGGTCGAGCGCATGTGGGACGAAACGCTCGGCGCCGTTCAGGTCCGCACGCCTGACGATTCGTTCGATCTCATCGTGAATCGCTGGCTCGTGTACCAGACCCTGAGCTGTCGCGTGTGGGCGCGCAGCGGGCCCTATCAACCCGGCGGCGCCTTCGGCTTCCGCGATCAACTCCAGGACGTACTCGCGCTCATGCACGCGCGTCCGGATCTCTGCCGCGCGCACCTCCTGCATGCGGCGTCACGGCAGTTTCTCGAAGGGGACGTACAGCACTGGTGGCATCCACCGAGCGGACGGGGAACGAGGACGCGCTGCTCGGACGATCTGCTCTGGCTGCCGTACGCCCTCGCGGGTTACGTTTCCCAGACCGGCGACGAGTCGGTGCTCGATGAAACGGTCGCATTCCTCGAGGCGCCGCTGCTCGCGCCGGATCAGGCGGAAGCCTACATTCTGCCGCGCGTGTCCGCGGAGTCGGCCTCGCTGTTCGAGCACGCCGTCCGCGCCATCGGGCACGCGCGAAAGTACGGCGCGCACGGCCTCCCGCTCATCGGATCGGGGGACTGGAACGACGGGATGAATCGCGTCGGGCATGCCGGTCGCGGCGAAAGCGTGTGGCTCGGCTGGTTCCTGGTGACCGTGCTGAATGAGTTCGCCCCAATCTGCGAGCGCCGCGGACGGCGCGATCTTGCCGTCGCCTACCTGGACGAGGCACGCTGGCTGGCCGGGATGCTGGAGCTCGCCTGGGACGGTGACTGGTATCGCCGCGCCTACTTCGACGACGGATCGCCGCTCGGGTCCGTACAGAACGAAGAGTGCAAGCTGGATTCGCTGACGCAATCGTGGTCGGTCATCTCGCACGCCGCGCAGCCGCGCCGCGCGCAGCGCGCGATGGATGCCGTGCGGGCGCATCTGGTGCGCCGCGACGCCCAGATCGTGCTCCTGCTCACGCCGCCGTTCGATCGTATGGTGCACGATCCCGGCTACATCAAGGGTTACCTTCCTGGCGTCCGGGAGAACGGCGGCCAGTACACGCACGCGGCGCTCTGGACCGTGATCGCGCTGGCTGGCCTCGGGATGGGCGACGAGGCGATGGAGCTGTTCCACATGCTCAACCCGATCAATCACATGCGCACGGCGGAGGACACCGAACGATACCGGGTCGAACCGTACGCCGTCGCCGCCGACGTCTACGCGCATCCGATGCACGTCGGCCGCGGCGGGTGGACGTGGTACACGGGTTCGGCCGGGTGGATGTACCAGGCCGCGGTTCGGGCCCTGCTCGGGCTCCGGCGAAGCGGCGCGACCGTCAGCGTGAATCCGTGCATCCCTGCCGTATGGCCACACTACGCGCTCGACTGGAAGGTCGGTCGAACGCGGTATCGATTCACGGTATCGAATCCCGGGCATCGGTGCTGCGGCGTCACATCGGCGGCGCTCGACGGCACGGCGGTCGACGCGGCCGCAATTCCGCTGAACGACGATGGTGGGACGCACGAGGTCACGATCGTGCTCGGCGCTGAGGCAGGCACCGGCATAGGTGCGGCGGCTGACAGCGGGCTAACCGCTAACCGCTAACTGCTAACTCTGTCCTCGATCATCGCAGCGATCGTCTCGGCGCCATTGGTCGCCGGCCGCTCCGGCGGTGCCGGCGCGTGATACGCGCGCTCGATCGCGGCGCGCCAGCGGCCCGCCAGCAGCGCCTCGTTGTCGATGAACGCGCAGCGCAGGTAGCGCGGCATCTCGCCGACGAAGACGTCGTACTCGGCGAAGCGCCCGCGTGACGTGTAGACAAGAGCGGTGCCGTTCGCGATGCACTCCGAGACGATGCCGTAGCCGGGCTTGGTCATCACGACGTCCACGGCGCGGACCAGGTCCTGGTATTTGAGGCCTGCGTCGTAGACCGCGGAATCCTGCACGCCGCGCACCACTTCCCAGCCGTCCGGCAATTGAACCGAATCGAGATCGAGCCCGCTGATGCCGTAGCCGCCGAACGACGGCAACACGAGCCGCCTGTCGAGTGACAGCCCGAGCCGGTCGCGCGCCTCGCCGCGATCCAGGCGGGAACGGCGCGCCACGAACGGCACGTCGGTGATGACATCGAACGCTTCGAACCCGCCGTGCAGCGGCATGCGCCATGCCTCACGCGCCAGACGGTAGGCGGACTGCATTGCCGGCAGAAGACTCGGCGCGTCGCCGAGATACTCCGCATAGCCGGCGTAGATCCAATCCCACGTGAAGTTGCAGGCGACGACGGACGGCATTCCGGCGCGAGCCGCGGCCGCGCAGGCGAGCGGAGGCGCATCGCTGATCACGAGATCAATCGCGCGCGCCTGAAGCTGCGCCGCCTCCGCGTCCGCACGCGCATCCAGCGTCGCATAGAACGTGGCCGCCGCCTCGATGGTCGCGCGAGGATCCAGCTGCAGGCTGTCGATCTGGACGACGCCGGTGTCGGTCGGGCGGTCGTCGAGCTCGAAGGCAGGCTCGATGGTGCGGTCGAGCAGCCAGCGCGCCGCGGTCGACCGTACGAAGATCGCGACGTCCGGTCGACGCCGCGCGAAGACGTTGATGATCTCGACTTGCCGCGCGAGGTGGCCGAAGCCGTGACCGCTGATGTAGAACGCGACGGCCGCCACGCGTCAGGAGCGCGCGGCGGCCGCGGGCATCGCGACGACTTCCGGCAGCGCCACCTTCAGCACGTCGTCGAGCGTCGTGGCAGGCACGAACGTCATGTCGCGCCGCACTTCTTCCGGCAGCTCGACCAGGTCCTGCGTGTTTCCCTGGGGAAGGATCATCGTCTTGATGCCCTGGCGGCGCGCCGCCATCGACTTTTCGCGAATGCCTCCGACCGGCAACACGAGACCCGAGAGTGTGATCTCTCCCGTCATGGCGACGTCGGAACGGACCGGCGTGCCGCGCGCGGCCGACACGATGGCAGTGGCCATCGTGACGCCGGCAGACGGACCGTCCTTCGGAATGGCTCCGGCGGGCACGTGGATGTGGAGGTCCTGCTTGCTGAGCGTCTCCGGCGTGATGCCGAGCGCTACTGCCTGCTGGCGCACGTGGCTCAACGCCGCGCGCGCGGACTCCTGCATCACGCTTCCGAGCTGGCCGGTGAGCGTCAGGTGTCCGCTTCCGCCGGGCAGCAGCACCGCCTCGATGTAGAGCACGTCGCCACCCACTTCGGTCCACGCAAGACCTGTCGCCACGCCCGGCCGTGAGAGCCGGAACGCCCCTTCCGATCGGAAACGCGCGGGCCCGAGGTACTCGGACACGTCCTTCGCTGTCACGTGCCCGACGTGGGCGGGATTCGCGGCGACCCGCGCCGCCACCTTGCGCGCGAGCGTGCCGATCTGCCGTTCCAGCGTGCGCACGCCGGCTTCGCGCGTGTACTCGGCGATCACGCGCCGCAACGCATCGTCATCGATGATCAGCTGTTCGGGTTTGAGGCCGTGCTCCTCGCGCTGCCGCGGCACGAGATACATCTTCGAGATGTGGATCTTCTCCTCCTCGGTGTAGCCGGTGAGCGAGATGATCTCCATGCGATCGAGAAGCGCGGGATGGATGGTGCCGAGCTGGTTCGCCGTCGCGATGAACAGCACGTTCGACAGATCGAGCGGCACTTCGAGATAGTGATCGCGGAAGGTGTGGTTCTGCGCGGGGTCGAGCACCTCGAGCAGCGCGGACGCGGGATCTCCCTGGACGCCGACGGAGACCTTGTCGATCTCGTCGAGCATCAGCACGGGATTGATCGAGCCGGCGGACTTGAGCGCCTGCACAAGCCGTCCGGGCATCGATCCGATATAGGTGCGCCGATGCCCACGGATCTCCGCCTCGTCGCGCACGCCGCCGAGCGAGATGCGCACGAACTTGCGATTCATCGACCGCGCGATCGATTGGCCAAGCGACGTCTTTCCAACGCCAGGAGGTCCCACGAAGCACAGAATGGGACCTTTCATGTCCCCTTTGAGCTTCCGGACGGCGAGGTATTCGACGATGCGCTCCTTGACCTTGTCGAGATCGTAATGATCCTCGTCGAGGACCTTGCGCGCTTCCAGGGGATCGAGACGGTCGTCCGTGCGCTTCGACCAGGGCACCTCGAGAAGCCAGTCGAGATACGTGCGGATCATCTGGTATTCCGGCGCCGCGGGGGTCATGCGCTCGAGCCGATCGACTTCGCGATTGGCGACCGTCGCGACGTGTTCCGGCAGGTTTGCATCGGTCACGCGCTTGCGCAGCTCGGCGCTTTCGCCGTCCCCCTCGCCCAGTTCGGTCTGAATCGCCTTCAGCTGCTGGCGCAGGAGGTACTGGCGTTGCGCGTCGGTCATCTCCTTCTCGGCGCGGGACTCGATTTGCCCCTTCAGTTCGAGCACGTCGATCTCGCGCGCGAGCGCGGCGGCCACCGCATCGAGTTTGACCGCGATGCTGTTCTCCTCGAGCAGCCGCTGCTTGTCCTCCGGCTTCATGTCGAGAAGGCTGGCGAGCAGGTACGCAATGCGCAGCGGATCGTCGAGCGACGTGACGAGCGTGCGGATGTCGGGCGACAGCCCCGTCGCGAGCGACAGCGCGCGATCGACGAGCTCCTGCAGGCGGCGTACGTGTGCGTCGATCTCGAGCGAACGTTGCGAAGGCTCGGGCAGCGCCTTGATGAGCGCCGTCATGTAGCCCTTCTCGTTCTGCAGGAACTCCGCACGCGCGCGCGCCACGCCTTCCACCAGCACGCGCATGCCTCCCTGGGCCTTCGCCATCTGCCGGATGATCGCGACGGTGCCGACGCGCTCCAGATCGTCTCCCCCTGGCGCATCATTGTCGTTCTTCTGCAGGAGGAGGAGCACCATGCGATCGCCGGCAAGTGCCTTGTTCACTGCCTCAACCGACACCGGACGGCTCACGCCGAGAGGTGCGACCGTGAGCGGCAGCACGACGGCACCGCGCAGTGGAACTACGGGCAGTTCGTTGGGAAGTGCAGGAGAATTCTGCGTCGTCTCAGCCATTCAGTGTTTCTTCATTGCGGGCGCCGGCCCGTCCGCGACGATCCAGGCCGCCCGTGCGGCCAGCCGCGCCACGCGGGCCAGCTTGCCAAAATCGATCCGGGCGGTATCGTCGTCCGGCGTGTGATAGTCGGGATGCAGCCCGGTCGTCAGAAACAGCGCGGGAATCCCATGCGACAGGAAAGGCCAGTGATCGGAACGTTTGAGCAGGTCCTGGGCGCCGACGTCGTAATCCTCGAGAAGCGTGAGTCCAACCGCGTCGTTCGCGTCGCGCAGCTCCGCCGCAAGCTCCGGGCTCAGGCTGTATCCGAGAACGTGAAGCGTGTTCAGACTCGTTGCAGGGTCGACTTTTGGCAGACCGAAAAACCGCCAGTTGTTTGGATCGGGAATTTCTTCGTGCCGTCCGACCATATCGAGGTTGAGGTTCGCGATGACGCGGCGGTTCGGCTGCGGTGATGTGACGAAGGCTTCCGCCCCGAGCGAGACGTCTGCGAGCGGCGCACCATCCTGCTGCGTGACGCGCAACCTGGCGTGGGCGCCTGGAGACGGGCGGTAAATCAGCACGGACTGGTAGCACGAGCCGGCGGCCCCCGCGGGCGTGACGCCGTTCTGCTGGAGCGTCGAACAGATGAATTCTTCGGCGGCGCGATTACCTGGATCGCCGACGCCGCGGCCGCCGAAATCGTCGCCTGCCAGCGTCCCGACATAGCCGCGCAGTGCGTCGGCCGAGACGCGTTCGACCGCGCGGACGGCGGCATCGGGCAGCCGCGAGGACCCCGGCCACGTCGCGGCGCACCACGCAAGCAGAAGCGCGGCAATTCGACGAAGCGCCATCTGCCAAGGATAACGCAGCCGCGGGGTATGATCGGGATTGACGATTGGCGATGCCGGTTGCCGATTGACGGATTGCCGAGTGTGGATTGCTGAATCGAGTTGCGATTAGCGGCATTGGTGTCGTATCTCCGTACGGTCTCGGGCGCGAGCGGTTCTGGTCCGGCGTGAGCCGCGGCTGCAGCGCAACCCGCGCGATCAGCGACTTTGACGCGTCGCCGTTCCCGTGCCGTGTTGCCGCGCCGGTGCCCGAAGGGCTGACGATCGAGGATGCGCTGCCCGTCGACCGCGCGAACGGGAACGGGAATGGGCGTCCGGATCCGCGCCGCTACTCACGCGCATCGCTCATCGCAGTGCTGGCCGCGTCGGAAGCGTGGGCCGACGCCGGACTGCGCCTCAACGAGCCTGGCGCCGGAGTGCTCGTCGGCAGCGGCGCCGGGGGCATCGACGTGGCCGAGCGGCAGTACTTCGAGTTCTTCAACGAGGGCTGGAAGCGCGTCACGCCGTACGCAATCCCCGTCTCGATCGTCGGGATGATTTCGAGCGAGATCTCCATCGCGCTCGAGCTGCACGGCATCAGCCACGTCATTTCGACGGGCTGCACCAGTTCAACGGATGCGATCGGCTACGCCGCTTCCCTGATCCGGGCCGGAGAAGCGGACGTGATCCTGTCCGGGGGCGCGGATGCATGCGTGACGCCGGGGATGATCTTCGGTTTCTCGAAGATGCGCGCCGTGGCCACGAAATACAACGACACGCCGTCGGAAGCCTCGCGTCCGTTCGATCTCGAACGCGACGGCTTCGTGCTGGGTGAAGGCGCGTGGATGGTGGTGCTCGAGCGGGAGGACCGCGCCCGCGCGCGCGGCGCCACGATCTACGCGACGATCGACGGCTACGGATCCACGTGCGACGCGTACCATCGCGTCCAGATGGATCCGGACGGCGAACAGATCGTCCGTGCGATGGCGCTCGCCGTCGAACGCTCCGGTCGCGCGCTCGAAGAGATCGGTTACGTCAACTATCACGGCACGTCGACCGTCCTCAACGATGCGGTGGAATCGCGGTGCGTCCGGCGCCTGTTCGGCGCGCGGGCGGACGCGGTACCTGGCTCGTCGACGAAATCGATGATCGGCCATCCGCAGGGCGCCAGCGGCGCCGCGGGTATCGTCACCTCCGCCCTCGCGCTCTCGCGTGGATTCCTTCCGCCGACGATCAACCAGCGCTCCACGGATCCCGCGTGCGACATGGATTTCATTCCCAACCATGGACGCGCCGCGTCACCCGCCGCCGCGCTGTGCAATTGCCTCGGCTTTGGATCGAAGAACAGCGCGATCATTCTGGGTATGGCCCGTTCATAACCGATGTTTGACGTGATCGTTTGCGGCGCCGGGCCTGCGGGCTCTGCAGCAGCGACGGTGCTGGCGCGCGGAGGCGCGCGCGTGCTGATGCTCGATCGCGCGAAGTTTCCACGCAACAAGCTGTGCGGCGACACGATCAATCCGGGCGCGGTCGCGATCCTGAAGAGCCTCGACCTGTTCGAACGCATCGAACCGCTGGCCATTCCCGTGGACGGCATGATTGTGACAGGGGAGCGCGGCGTCCGTGTGCGCGCGGCATACGGGCCCGGCGCGCGCGGCTTCGCGATCCCGAGGCGCGATCTCGATCACGCGCTCGCGCAGGCCGCCGTCGCCGCGGGCGCGCGGTTCGAGGAGGGGGTGCTGGTGCGCGGACCCCTGGTCGATGACGCCGACGGAGCGCCGCGCGTTCGAGGTGTGATCATCGCGGGTCGGAACGGCCGTGACATTCGCGTGCCGGCGCCGCTCGTTATCGCGGCGGACGGCCGCCGCTCGCGGCTCGCGATCCCGCTCGGGCTCACCAGCCACCCCGCGCATCCGCGCCGCTGGGCGATCGGCGCGTACTTCGCCGGCGTCGCCGGCGTCACCGGCTTCGGCGAGATGCACGTGCGCCGCGGCCGCTATGTGGGAATCGCGCGCGTGCCCTCCGGCCTGACCAACGTGTGTCTCGTGGTTCCGCGTCCGGTCTCGCTCCGTGATCCACTCGCGATGATCGCGGACGTTGTCGCGGCGGATGTACAGCTGCGCGATCGTTTCCGCGACGCCCGCGTCGTGACATCCGGGCTCGTCGTCGGGCCGCTCGCGCTCGACGCCTCGCGCGCGGGGATGCCCGGTTTGCTGCTGGCAGGGGACGCCGCGGGGTTCATTGATCCGATGACCGGCGATGGCCTGCGGTTCGCGATTCGCGGCGGCGAGCTCGCCGCGGCTGCGGCCCTGGCCGCGCTCGCGGGCAAGCTCTCCCGCCCGCACGAGCGGCTGGCGCACGAGCGCCGCCGCGAGTTCTCCGCGAAGTGGCGCTTCAACCGATCGCTGCGCCGCGTGGTCGATCGCGCCATCACTGTCGATCTCGCGACGCTGGCGGCGCGCGCTGCCCCCTGGATTCTTCAGCGCACCATCGCCTTCGCCGGGGATGTGCCGCGGTGATTGCGCTCGCCGTCGGCGCAATCCTCTTCGCGGCGATGCTGGGTGAGACGGCGCTCTCGCGCCGCCACGATCGCGTGCTGCGCGCGCGCGGCGCGATCGAGCCACGCGACGATGTCTATGCCGCCATGCAGTTCGCCTATCCAGGATCGTTTCTCGCAATGCTTGCTGAAGGTGCCTGGCGCGGCGTCCAGGCGGACACGGTGTTCTTCGCTGGACTGTTTGTGCTGGGATTTGCGAAGACGCTGAAATACTGGGCCATTGCGTCGCTCGGAGATCGCTGGACGTTCCGCGTGCTGGTGCCGCCGGGATCGCACCCGACGGTGCGCGGACCGTATCGCTGGATCGCGCATCCGAACTACGTTGCGGTCGCGGGGGAGATCGCCGGATGCGCGCTCGCGATGCGCGCGATGATCAGCGGACCGATCGCCTTCGTCGGCTTTGGTCTGCTGATGCTGCGCCGGATAAGAATCGAGGAAACCGCGCTGGCAGGGGAGTAGAATGTGCGCGGTATGCGATCGGATGAATCCGGCGGATAAACGCGCGCCTGGCTGGGCCCGCGCGCTCGACGCCGCGACTATCGCCGCGGCAATCCTTTGTCTCTTCGTCGTGCTCTTCGGCGGCTTCGCGTTTTACCTTGGCCCCGCGCGCCTGAAGATCCACACGCCGGCGCGTCTCCTCTTCATCGTCCTCGCGTTGATCGCGATTCGCCACGTCGCGCATCCCGCCGATCCCCTGCATCGCCGTCTTGCGCGCGGTCTCCGCGCGCGTGACGAAGGCTCGGCCGCATCGATCGTGCCGGCCGCCCTGTTGTCGCGTGCGGCGGTACTCCTCATCGGGTATTTCGCAGTCGTGACTATAGGCGTGCCGAGCTCGCTCGTCGGCTTCTCCGTCTCCGGAAATGCGATGGAGAATCTGCCCGCGCGGTTCGATGCCGGGTGGTACGGCGGAATCGCACTGGACGGTTATTACTTCGAAGGACGGTTCGACAAACAGCAGAACGTCGCGTTCTTTCCCGCGTTTCCGTTGCTCGAGCGCGCTTTCGGTTATCCGCTGGGCGCCTTTGCGCCGGGCGTGACGCGCGAAACGCGGATGACGCGGCTGCTCTGGGGGGGCGTGCTGATCTCGGTCATCGCGTTCGCGTGGGGCGCGGTGTACCTGTGGCGTCTTGCGCGCGATACGATCGGGGAGGCACATGCCGCTACCGCCGTGGCGCTGCTTGCCGCGTATCCTTTCGCCGTTTATTACAGCGCGCCTTACACCGAGTCCCTGTTCTTTCTTGGCTCGGTTGCGGCGATCTATCACTTCAGACGGACCGAGCTGATCGCCGCCGCGGCATGGGGTGCGCTGGTCGGCTTCACGCGTCCGAACGGCTGCTTCCTGAGCGTGGTGCTCGCCATCCTGCTCGCAGAGTCGCTATGGCGCCGACGCCATGAGATCTCCAAATTTCCAAATTCCCAAATTTCCAGATCTCTTCTGGCCGCATCTGCTCCCGGCCTCGCAATGCTCGCCTTCTCCGCCTACGTGCACCACTTGACCGGGTCCTATTTCGGATGGGCGCGGCTGCATGAAGCGTGGGGGCGATCGTACTCAGGCCTTGCGCCTGTCGAACGTGCGTATGGATGGATCACCGACGAAGGGTTGATGCACGTCGTTGAAGGTGTCCCGTACGACACGTTGAACAGTCTCGGCTTGATATTCGCGCTGGTCATGCTCTGGCCCGTGACACGGCGCCTGGGTTATGCGTTCGCCGGATTCATCCTTATTAATGTGGTACCGCCGATGCTCGCGGGCGGCGTTTTGTCGATGGGACGTCTCACCGGAACGCTCTTTCCGGTGTTTCTTGCGCTCGCCGTGACGATCCGCCCCCGTGCCGTCACACCTTTGGTCACCGCATTCGCCATTGGACAGGGACTTGCCACGGTCCTGTTCTTCACGTGGCGGCCACTCTTCTGAGCCGAGCGTCTAACACGGCATAAAGCCTGCTTGGGCTGCTCCGAGAGCCCTTGTACCGTGGTCTATAATCGGGCGAATTTCATGCGTCGTCTCTCCGGTCCAGCGAGCCTGCTGATCGTTTTTGCGCTGTTCGTCTGTTTCACCGCAGCCGGCTCAGCCGTGCGACGTCCGCAGGGCGCCGCGCCGACAGACGCGCCGTCTGCGCAGGCAGCAATCGCGCACGGCAAGCGTGACGCTGCGGAGAAGTTCGCGCGCGCAAAGGGGCCATCGGATCCGGCGTCGGCCGTGATCCTCGCGCAGCTCGCGATCGCGCGCGGGCAGTATCGCGACGCGCAGGCGCTGCTCGAACCGATCGCCGAAAAAGATGCGACGGGGGACGCGGCACTCGAGCTGGCGTTGCTCTACAGGCTCATCGGTCGAGCGGGGGATGCGCAGCCGATCCTGACGGCGATCCTGCGCTCGGGTGGATCTTCGTCCGATCCGGCCGTGCTGTTCCGCGCCGGGCGCGCGGCACATGCGATGAACCGCCCGCGCGACGCGAACAGTCTCTTCCGCGACGCGGAGCGCGCCGGTGCCGATCCCGCCGTGGTCGAAACCGCGTGGGGACGTCTCTTCCTGGAGAAATACAACAGCCCTGAAGCGCTGAAATCATTCAACGCGGCTCTCGAGGCTGACGCCGAATGGGCCCCGGCGCTCGCCGGCGTCGCGCGCGTGCTCGAGGACGAGGACCCGCCCAAGGCGGCGGAGGCCGCCACGCGTGCGCTCGCGATCGATCCGGACCTCGCCGATGCGCACCTGTTGCTTGCCGGTCTGCACCTGGATGACGACCGCGACGCGCAGGCACGGGCGGAGGTCGATAAGGTGCTCGCGTTCAATCCGGCACAGCTCGAAGCGCACTCGATGATCGCGGCGATGGCGTACGTGAAGGACGACAAGGCGAGCTTCGATCGAGAGGTGGCAAAGGTCCTCGAGATCAATCCAGCCTATGGCGAGGTCTACCGTCTGGCGGGACAGCACGCGGCAAGCCACTATCGGTTCGACGAGGCCGCTGCGCTTGCGGAGAAAGCGCTCGCGCTGGATCCGTCGAACAGCCGCGCCGCAGGAGATCTCGGCATGCACCTGCTGCGCACCGGCGACGAAACGGCGGCGCGGCGTGCGCTCGACCGCTCATGGCGCGCGGATCCGTACGACAGGGTGACGTTCAACCTGCTCAAGCTGCTCGACAATCTCGAGCAGTTCGTTACGGTGAAAGAAGGGGACGTCATCCTCAAGATGCACCGCGACGAAGCGCCGGTGCTTCGCGAGTACGCGATGCCGCTCGCGCAGCAAGCGCTGAAGACGCTCTCGGCCAGATACGGCTTCACGCCGACGGGACCGATCCTCGTCGAGATCTTCCCGGACCACGACGACTTCGCCGTCCGCAACCTCGGGCTGCCCGGCATGATCGGCGCTCTTGGCGCGTGCTTCGGACGCGTAGTGACGATGGATTCGCCGCGAGCGCGGACGCCGGGCACGTTCAGCTGGCAGGCGACGCTCTGGCACGAGCTGACGCACGTCGTCACGCTGCAGATGTCTAAGCAGCGCATCCCGCGCTGGCTCACCGAGGGCATCTCCGTGTACGAAGAAGGCAGACAGCGCGCAGAATGGGGCCGCGACATGGAGGTCACCTTCGCGCGCGCGATGGATCGCAACAAGGTGCTGAAGCTGCGCGACCTCAACGCCGGCTTCACGCGTCCGGATACGATCTCGCTTGCGTACTACGAGGCGTCACTGGTCGTCGATCACATCATCGCCACGCGCGGGCAGGCGGGGTTGAACGCGCTCGTCAAATCGTACGGCGATGGCGTCGACAATGAAACTGCATTGAAACGCGCGCTATCGACGGACGTCGATGCGCTGCAGGTGAGCTTCGACAAGGCGCTCGACGATCGCTTCGGCGCGATGCGCCGCGCCCTGCACGATGCTGACAAGCCGGTGGACGCGCGCTCCGCAGATGTGCTCAAAGCGGCCGCGGCCGCGAAGCCCGACAGCTACATCGCGCAGATCGCGTACGGCCAGGCGCTGGTGGAGGCGGGCGACGCAGGCGGATACGCGCCGCTCCAGCGCGCGGCGGTGCTCGTGCCGAACGCTCTCGGCCCGGAAAGTCCGCACGCGTTGATGGCGACGCTCGCCGAAAAGCTCAAGGACAGTCCGCGCGCGATCAAGGAACTGCAAGCGGTCCTCGCGTCGGACCATACGAACGTCGAGGCCGCAAGGAAGCTGCTCGGGATTGCGCAGGCAGCGAACGACGAGCGCGCCGTTTCGCTCGCGCTGGAGCGCGTCGTCGCTCTGGATCCATTCGATGCGTCGGCGCACACCGGCGCGGGACGGCTCGCGCTCAAGAGCCGCGATCATCTCGTCGCGATGCGCGAGTTCCGCGCCGCGCTTCAGACCGGCGCAGCGGACAAAGCGGCGGCACATTGCGACCTTGGCGAAAGCTACTTGCTGGCGGGCATGAAGGCTGAGGCGAAGAAGGAAGCGCTGGCGGCGCTCGAGATCGCGCCGAGCTTCGAACGCGCGCAGGAACTGCTGCTCAACGCGGTAGGTGGAACGAGCAGGTAATGAAGCGACTGTGCGGCGCGCTGGGTCTGGGGCTGCTCGGGGCAGCCCTCTGGCTCGGTACGCCCCTCGCGCAGCCCCCTCCGGTTCCCGCCACTCCCGATGCACGGTTCGCCGGTCTGCAGTGGACGTTCGTGCGCATCCACTACACCGCGTGGACCGTACCGCCGCGTTCCGGTTACAGCACCTACGACGAGCCGTGGTACATCGACGCGCCGGCCGCCGAGTGGAACCTGTCCCGCCGCGTCCGCACCGCGACCGCGATCCAGGTCAACGATCCCATCGACCTCACGCTGGAGAACGCGGAGCTGTTCGCGCATCCCTGGATCTACATGGTCGAGGCGGGCAACCTGCGGTTGAAAGACACCGAAGTGCCGATCCTGCGCGAGTACCTGCTGCGCGGCGGCACGCTCACGTTGGACGATTTCCACGGACCCATCGAGTGGGCGAACGTCGAGCGCGAAATGAAACGCGTGTTCCCCGATCGGAAGATCATCGACCTGCCGAAGGATCATCCGATTTTCAGCTGCTTCTACAAGATGGATGGCTTCCCGCAGACGCCGGGACTCGGCTCGTTTCTCCAGGGGCGGACGTGGGAGAAGGGGGGATACGTCGCGACGCTGCGCGCGATCGAGGACGACAACGGCCGCGCGATGGTGCTCATCAACTGGAACGTGGACATGGGCGACGGCTGGGAGTGGTCCAACGCGTCCGAGTATCCGGGCTACGTCAAGTACACGGCGATGGCCTACCGGATGGAAATCAACGAAATCATTTATTCCCTGACACATTGATGCACACCACCCAGCAGCAGGAAGGTCTCTCGGCCGTCGCCGAACGCGTGGCGCACGGACGCGAGCGAATCCTCGGAGAACTCCGGAAGGTCATTGTCGGGCAGGACGCGGTCATCGACCAGGTCCTGATGGCACTGTTCACCGGAGGACATTGCCTGATCACCGGCGTGCCGGGTCTCGCGAAGACGCTCCTCATCAAGACGCTCGCCGAGATTCTGGATCTCTCGTTCAAACGGATCCAGTTCACGCCCGACCTGATGCCGGCCGACATCACAGGCACCGAGGTGCTCGACGAGGATCAGGGGCACCGCAGTCTGCGTTTCGTGAAGGGGCCGATCTTCGCGCAGATCCTGCTCGCCGACGAGATCAATCGCACGCCGCCGAAGACGCAGGCCGCGCTGCTCGAGGCGATGCAGGAGTATCACGTGACCGCGGCCGGCCGGACCTATCAACTCGAGCGTCCGTTCTTCGTGCTCGCGACGCAGAACCCGATCGAGCTCGAAGGCACGTATCCGCTCCCTGAAGCGCAGCTCGATCGTTTCATGTTCAACGTCGTCGTGTCGTACCTGAGCGAAGACGACGAAGTCCGCGTGGTCACGCAGACGACGGGCGCGGATGCGCCGGCGCCGGCGCGCGTGCTGAGCGGCGCTGAAATCCTGGAGTACCAGCGGCTCGTGCGCCAGGTCGTCGTTGCGGAGGAAGTCGCGCGCTACGCGGTGCGGCTGGTCGATTCGTCGCGCCCCGGACGACAGGAAGACCTGTCGTTCGTGAAGGACTGGGTGAAGTGGGGCGCGGGACTGCGCGCCTCGCAGTCGCTGATCCTCGCGTCGAAGGCACGCGCGCTGATGCAGGGGCGCTATCACGTGGCGATCGCGGACATCCGCGCGCTTGCGCACCCGATCCTGCGTCACCGCGTCATCCCGAATTTCTACGCCGAGTCGGAGAAAGTCACGTCCGACATCCTGGTCGATCGGCTCATCGAGGCGGTGCCCGCACCGCGGAGCGGTATGTAACATGTCCGCCACCGCCGCCAGTCGCGACCTGCGCTTTCTCGATCCCGCCGTCATCGCGCGGCTCGGGTCGATGGAGCTGAAGGCGCGTACCGTGGTGGAAGGATTCCTGTCCGGGTTGCACCAAAGTCCGTACAAAGGGTTCAGCGTCGAGTTCGCCGAGTATCGTCAGTACCTGCCTGGCGACGACCTGTCGACGCTGGACTGGAAGGTGTTTGCGCGCACCGATCGCCATTACGTCAAGAAGTTCGAGGAAGAAACGAACCTCGAGTGCCACGTGCTGCTCGATGTGAGCGCGTCGATGGCGTATCGCGGCGGGGCCGCAATGAGCAAGGTCGAGTACGGGAGCGTGCTTGCGGCATCGCTCGCGTACCTGATGCACCGGCAGCGTGATGCGACCGGGCTGATCGAGTTCGACGATCGCATTCGCGGCCGTCTTCCCGCAAGCGCCCGCCCCGGCCATCTTCACGCGATCCTGCTCGCGCTCGACAAAGTGGCGCCCGGCACGAAATCGGATGTGGGGCGGCCGCTGCATCAGCTCGCGGAGGCGCTCGGCAAGCGCAGCCTCGTCGTGCTGATCTCCGACCTGCTCGACGAGCCCGATAGTGTCATCCAGGGTCTGAAACACCTGCGGTTCCGCGGCACCGACGTGATCGTGTTCCAGGTGCTCGACCCGCACGAGATTCAGTTTCCATTTCGCAGCGCGGCGCGGTTCACCGACGTCGAAAGTGCCGACGAAGTCACCGCGGATCCCGCGCGCATCCGTGAGGCGTATCTCGAGGCGATGGCATCGCTGCGCGCGCGGTACGAAAAAGACCTGCGCGGCGCGGGGATCGACTTCCTCAGTCTGGACACCGCGAAGCCGCTGGATTTCGCGCTCCTCGCGTATCTCGATACGCGTGCGAGGAGGAAGTAGGCAGTTACCAGTTACCAGTTACCAGTTCGCAGTTGGAGGTTACGGAGTAAACCGTGTCGTTTCTCAGTCCGCTGTATCTGATCGGCGCGGCGCTCGCCGCGATTCCGATCGTGCTGCACCTGCTGCGGCGCGACGTGGCGCCCCGCGTCCCGTTCACGGCGGTCAGCCTGCTGCGGAAGTCGTCGGTCGAACGGTCGCGCCGTCATCGGCTCCGCGATCTGCTGCTGCTCGCTGCGCGTGTGTGCGCCTTGCTGCTGCTGGCGGCGTCATTCGCGCGGCCTTATCTGGCCGGTGCTCCGCCGACAGGGCGGACGACCGTTATTGCCGTCGATCGCTCGTTCAGCATGGCTGCGCCGGGGCGCCGCGATCGCGCCCGCGCGCTGGCGCGCGAGGCGGCCGACGCTGCGGATCGTGGCGATCGGATCGCCGTGATTGCCTTCGACGATCGCGCCGACGTCGTCGCGCCCGCCGGGACCGCCGCGGACGCGCGAGCGGCAATCGTGTCGATCGAGCCGGGCTACGGCGCCACGCGGTATGCCGCGGCGCTCGACAAGGCGTCCGAACTGCTGGCGAACGAGGAGCATGGACGGATCGTGGTGGTGACGGACCTGCAGCGCAGCGGCTTCGACGCGGCCGGCGCCGTGTTGTCCGAGGGGATCGACCTGCTGGTGCGTGACGCCGGCGCGCCTGTCTCTAATCTTTCTGTAGGGAATGCAACGATCGATGCCGCGCGGCACGTCGCGACGGCCACGATCCGCAATAGCGGCGAAGAGGCACGCACCGCGGACGTAAAGGTCGTCATCGGCGATCGCGCCGCGGTATCGAAGCGCGTATCCATTCCGGCCAATGACGCGATGGACGTGTCGTTCGACGCGGGCGCGGATCTGCGAAGCGTCAGGATCTCAGTGGATGACACTGCCGGATACGCCGCGGATAACGAACGCTTTGGCGTGTTCGAGAGCCGCGGAGTGCCGCGCGTGCTCATTGTGACGGGCGGCCCCGCATCCCCTGCGGGCTTCTACCTGTCTCGCGCGCTGCAGGCCGACGCCGGGGAAGGACCGGACTTCGACGTCCGAACCAGCAGCGGCAGTGCGTTCGCCGCGACGCCGGCGGCAGAGGTGCGCGATCAGTCCGTCATCATGATGCTGTCCACGCACGGACTGGATCGCCGCGCGGGGGACACACTGCGCGCCTTCCTGGCCGCGGGCGGCGGTCTGTTCGTCGCGGCGGCGCCGGACGTGGATGCATCCGTGCTCTCGACGTTGTTGCAGTGGCAGCCGCAGTTCGCTCCTCGCGATGCGCGGCGTGCGCGCGTGCTGGCGGCGACCGACTTGCGACATCCCGTGTTCCGGCCGTTCGACGCCGTCGCGGCGAACTTCGGGCAGGTGCTGTTCCAGCGCGCGTGGGAGATCGATGCGGGCGCGGCATGGCGCGTCGCCGCGCGATTCACCGACGGCACGCCGGCGCTGGTCGAACGGCTCGTCGACGCGGAGCCGGGTCCAGAGGGCACGCCGGGGCGCGTGCTGCTGTTCGCATCGGACGTGGATCATCGCTGGAACGATTTTCCGCTGCATCCGACGTTCGTTCCGTTTACGCAGGAAGTCGCGCGATACCTTGGCGCGCGGCCGCCGATCGTGTCGTCGTACCTCGTGGCAGACGTACCACCGGGAACCCCCGCGGTACCCGGGTTCGCGCGCGTCGCGGGCCGGCCGGTCGCGGTGAACGTGGATCCCCGGGAAAGCAGCGTCGAGCGTGTGACACCCATCGAATTCCAGAAGCTCGTGACGCGCTCCGCTGCCGGGGCGCAGGCCCGCGGGCAACGGCTCGCGCGCGAAACGGAAGGGCAGCAGAACTATTGGCGCTACGGCCTCATGCTGCTCGTTGCCACACTTGTCGTGGAGGCGTTCGTTGGATCTCGATAACCTTCTGCACGGCATCCGGCGCCGCTGGCAGCGGTGCGTCGCGTTGCGCGCGGCCGCACGCGCGTGCGTGCTGGTCGCCGTGCTGCTTGCGGCGCCGGCGCTCGCCGAGCGCGCCGTTCAGCCGGGAGACACGGCGCTGCTCGCGCTCGGGACCACGGTTGTTGTACTGATAATCGCCGCGATCGCTATCAGCGCGTGGCCGTTGCGCCGCGCGCCGACGGATCGCCAGATTGCGCGGTTCGTCGAGGAACGCGCGCCCGAGCTCGACGACACGATCGCGACGGCCGTCGATCTGCGCGATCGTCCGGCATCGGAGCACTCGTTCGCGCCGCTGGTGGTCTCGGCCGCCGCGGCGCGCCTGCAGGCGATCGATCTTTCGCGCATCTTCGATCCCGCGGATCTCCGTTTCGCCGTGCGCCGTGCCGCGGGGGCGGCCTTCCTGCTCGTGCTCGCGCTCGTGATTGCGCGGCCGTTCCTCGCGAAAACCGCGCAGGTAGCCTACGTCCGGCTGTTGCCGGGTTCCGTCTCGGTGCATGTGAGCAGCGGGGACATGCGCGTGCCTGCCGGTCGCCCCGTGACGCTTGCCGCGCGCGTCGACGGCAAGCACGTCGCGCTCGATCGCATCGATCCGGTCGTCACGCTCGAGGCTGCCGGCGGCACCACAGTGACCCTGCCCATGAGCCGGGCGGGTGGCGGTTACGAACTGCAGATCACCTCCCTCGATCGCTCTTTCAAGTACACGGTGACGGCAGGCCCGGCGCGATCGCCGGCATACAGCGTGACCGCGCTGTTCCCGCCGAGAGTCCAGCGGATCGAGTTGCACTACGACTACCCGGCGTTCACGGGACTGAAGCCGCGCGAGGAACGTGACGGCGGCGACGTCTACGGCCCCGCGGGTACCCGCGTGCGCCTCGTCGTGCACGCGGATAAGCCCGTCGCGCAGGGACGGCTCGCATTCTCCGACGGCAAGAGCGCGATGCCGCTCGCGGCTTCAGGCGGCCGCACGCTCGAATCGACGCTGACCGTGAAGGATGAAGCGGCCTACCGCGTCGCGCTCGTCGACAGCGACGGACTCAGTTCTGAAGGGATCGAGTACTTCATCCGCGTGATGGACGATCGCCCGCCGGTCGTGCACATCCTGCGGCCGAGCGGCGACCAGCAGATCACGCCGCTCGACGAAGTGCCCATCGAGGCGCGCGCGGACGACGACTTCGGGATTGCCAGCCTCGAGATGGTCTATTCCGTCGGCGGCGGCGCGGAGAAGGTGGTGCCGTTCACGACGCTCGGCGGCACAGAGCTCGCGCGAATCGGCTCGCGCATGCTCGCGGCGGAAGACCTGAAGGTGAAGCCCGGCGACGTCATCGCCTACTACGCCCGCGCCCGCGACGTAGCGCGCGCGAAACAATCGACCGTGGCGCGGAGCGAGATCTTCTTCCTCGAGGTCAAGCCGTTCAACGAGGAGTACTCACTGGCACAGAGCCAGGCGGGCATGTCGGCCGCGACCGGCTCGCAGCTCGAAGGGCTGATCGCCGCGCAGAAGGAAATCATCAGCGCGACATGGAACCTGGAGCGGCGATCCGGCGCGGGGCGATCGGCGAGCGATATCAAGGACGTCGCCGATGCGCAGGCGGAGCTCAAGACGCGCGCGGAACAGGCCGCCGGCACCGCGCGGCAGCGCCGGCGCATCGGACAGCAGTTCCTGCAAATCGTTCTGCCGCCTGCCGGCGCGCAGACGCCGTCCGCGGCTGACGATCCCGTCCGCGCCGCCGTCGACGCGATGAACCGCGCGCTGCAGCAGCTTCAGACGCAGAAGACCGGCGGCGCCATCCCCCACGAGATGGCCGCGCTCAACGCGTTGCTGCAGGCGCAGGCCGAGATCCGGAAGCGGCAGATCACGCAGCAGCAGAACAACGGGGGAGGCGGTGGCGGCAACCGCCAGCAGCAGGATCTCTCGAACCTCTTCGACCGCGAATTGAAACGGCAGCAGCGCACCAACTACGAGAGCAAGGCGCAGGTCGAGACGCAGCCGGAGACCGCGAAGGGGGACAACGCGCTCGATCGGATCCGCGACCTCGCGCGGCGGCAGGAGGAGTTGAGCCACAAGCAGCGCGAGCTGTCCCAGGGCGGGTTGCCGCCGGAGGAGTTGAAGCGGCAGCTCGAGAAGCTCACGCGGGATCAGGAGCAGCTGCGACGCGACGCGGAACAGGCGCAGCGTGAGATGCAGCAGCAAGGGGCCAAGGGCGCCCAGCAGGATCTGAATCGCGCGCTCGAGCAGATGCGCGAAGCAGCGGCGCAGGGGCAGAGAGAGGACGCGTCCGCCGCGGCAGCCAAAGGGGAGGAGGCGGCCCGGCAGCTGCGTCAGGCGGAATCGCAGATGCAGAACGGCTCGACCGATGCGCACAAGCGCGCGCTCGGTGACTTGCAGCTCGAGTCACAGCAGCTCGCCGACGCGCAGCGCCGCGTGGCGAGCGAAGCCGAGCGCCTGGATCGCGAAGGCGGAGGCGCGGCCGACGCGCGGCGCCGCCTCGCGGGTGAAAAGGATCGGCTTGCGGAGCGCGTCGACGCGCTGCAACAGGCGGCGCAGCGGCTCGGCTCGGAGGCTGCGGGGGATCTCGGCTCGCAGAAGCTCGCGGACCGCATGCGCGCAAGCGCGAAGGGCATGCGCGAAGGCAAGGACGGCAAGCTCGCCCCCGCCGAGCAGCAGATCGCGGATGCGCTCGATAAGGTCGCGCGCAAGATGAACGGGATCGACGCCGGCGGCGCGAAAGGGGACACGCAGAAGCTCGCCGGCCAGCTGGACGAGGTCCGCGATGCGCGCGAGCGCCTCGCACGCCTCGAACGGCAGATCGCCGACGCGAAGCAGGCGACCGAGAAGGGGGGCAGGGGGCGTGAAAACGCGCAGCAACCCGGACGCTCGGGGGACGCCGGCGCGCAGGGACAACAGGGTCAGCGCGGCTCCCAGGGAGACGGCCGCGGCGGGGATCTCCAGCAGCTGCAGCAAGCCTACAACCAGGCGCTGCAGCACACGCGCGAGCTGATGGATCGCGTGCAGCGCGGGACGCCCGATTCCGGCGGCCGCATGACCACGCCCGAGCAGCACGAGTGGAGCCGCGCGGCGCCGGGCACCGAGGCGTTCAAACAGGATTATGCCGCATGGCAATCGCTCGCGGCTGACGTCGCGAAAGCGCTCGAACGCGCCGAGGCCTCCGTCGCAAGCCGCCTGTCGACGGCCGCCGCCAAAGATCGTCTGCGCGCGGGCGGCAGCGAGCGCGTCCCTGACGCGTACCGCCAGCGCGTGTCGACGTACTTCGAATCCATTGCGACACGCGATCCGCGCGTGGCGCGTACTCCGCGTATTCCCCGGCAACAATGACCTTCGCGAACCCACTTCCGGCCTGGGCGCTCATCGGCGTCGCCGCGGCGGCCATCCTCGTCGCATGGATGGCGTACTGGCACGCGCCGATCGCGCCGCGACGGCGCTATGCGTTGTCTGCGCTGAGATGCGCGACGCTGCTGTGGATCGTGATCTGCCTGATGCGGCCGATGGTGCGATCGACCGATGCGGCCGCGCGCGATGCCATCGTCGCGGTCCTCGTCGACGGCTCGCGCAGCATGGGGCTCGCGGATGTCGACGGCGCGCGCCGCATCGACAAGGCACGCACTCTGCTTTCGAGCGATTTGCTGCCGTCACTCTCCGCGCGGTTTCACGCCGAGGTGCTGCAGTTCGGCGATCGCGTCTCCGCGATCGAGCCGAATCAGTTATCTGCGGCCGACCGGCGCACGGAACTCGGCGCCGCATTGAGGGCCGTCCGCGATCGTTACCGCGGCAGACCGGTCGCCGGCATCGTCCTCCTTTCCGACGGCGGTGACAACGGCAGCATCGACGCGGCAGCCGCCGCGTCCGCCGGCGCGCCTGTGTATGCGCTCGGCATAGGACCTCGATCCGCCTCCCGCGATCGCGAGATCGTCAGCGTTACCGCGGCGGAGTCCGTTCTGAGCGACGCCGTCGTCGACGTCGCAGTCTCGGCCGTTGCGCATGGTTACGGCGCCGCGCCCGTCGAGTTGCGCCTGCTGGAAAACGGGCGCCAGATCGATCATCGCCGCGTAACCCCGGCGGGTGAAGGTGCGCCAATCAGCGAGACCTTCCACGTGTCGCCGACCCGCGACGTGCCGACGGTCTATACCGTTGAAATCCCGACGTCGGGCGACGAGCTGGTTGCGGAGAACAACGCGCGCAGCGCGCTGGTACCCGCGGCGGGGCGTCCGCGCCGCGTGCTCCTCGTGCAGGGCGCGCCCGGATTCGAGCACAGCTTCCTGCGGCGCGCCTGGGCAACCGATCGCGGTCTCGAAGTCGACTCGGTCGTTCGCAAGGGGCGTGATGATTCAGGCGCCGAGACGTACTACGTGCAGGCCCCGCAGTCGCGCGCGGGCGCATTGCTCGGCGGCTTCCCGAACACGCGCGAAGCCTTGTTCCAGTACGACGTCGTCGTCCTCGCCAACGTCGAGAGCGACCAGTTGTTGAACGCGCAGCTCGCCCTGATGCGCGCCTTTGTCGCGGAACGCGGCGGAGGATTGCTCGTCCTCGGCGCGCGAGGGTTCCAGCGTCAGGGCCTCCGCGATACCGCGCTCGAAGACGTGTTGCCGCTCGATCTCACGGACCGGGCGGGCACGTCCGACGCCGTGCAGGCCACTGCATCTCCCGGACGCAACCGCGTCGTCCTTACTCCTGCAGGTGAGGAACATCCCGTCATGCAGCTCGCCGCCGATGCCGACGGCAATGACAAGCGGTGGGCGGCCATTCCGACGCTCGCGTCGGTGTCGCCGCTCGGCAGCGCGCGGCCCGGCGCGAGCGTGCTCGCGGTCACTGGAGGACCGGGTGGATCTCCGCGGGCGCTCGTCGCGGTGCAGCGCTTCGGCCAGGGACGATCGATGGTCTTCACTGGAGAGGCGTCGTGGCGCTGGCGCATGCTCACGCCCACGACCGACCAGTCATACGAACGGTTCTGGCGGCAAGCGGTCCGGTGGCTCGCGCAAAGTGCGCCCGATCCCGTCAGCCTCACCCTTCCCGCCGCACCTTCACCGGGGGACGGCATCCCCGTGACCATCGGCGCACGGGACGCGAATTACGTCCCCCGTGCCGACGCGATCGTGGAGGTGCGGGTCACGGCGCCCGACGGACGCGTGGAATCCGTGCGTGCGGATCCGATTGCGGCACAAAGCGGCCAGTTCCGCGCCGCGCTGCGCGCCAGCGAGGCGGGAATCTATCGTGTATCCGTGGATGCGCGCCATGGGCAGTCCGCGCTCGGCAGCTCGAGCGGGACGATGCTCGTGGGCGGTGTCGACGCCGAGATGACGGATCCCCGGTTGAACGAAGACACGCTGCAGCGCGTGGCGCGTGCGTCGGGCGGCGCGGTGCTCGCGGCTGGGGACACTCGCGCCCTGCTCTCGCGACTCGATGCCGGCGCGCCGGCCGCCGCTCTCGCCCTGCGCCGCGACTTGTGGCACACGGGATGGTCGTTCGCGCTGCTCGTTGGATTGCTCGCGGCCGAGTGGCTGTTCAGGCGCGCGTCGGGGCTGCGATGAAGCACGTCAGACCAATGGTGCTGATGGTGCTGCTTGTGGCGGTACCGGCGGCTGCGTCGGAGCGCTATGCTCTAGTCGTCACGGGCGCGAACGGGGAAGCGTCATACGCGGATCAATACGGCCAATGGCGGCAGACGGTGGTCACGGCGCTGCTCGAGAAGCTGGCGTTCGACGAGCAAAAGATCGTCACGCTGTTCGACGGCGGCGACGCGGCGCACGAAGCGAACGCCTCGAACGTGAAGCGCGCGCTGGGTAGCCTGCGCACGAACATGACCGCTGACGATCTGCTGGTCGTCCTGCTCATTGGCCACGGTTCGTTCGACGGCGTCGAAGCCAAGTTCAACCTGGTCGGCCCCGACCTCTCGTCCGCGGAATGGGCCTCCCTGCTCAAGCCGATCGCGGCACGCATCATCGTCGTGGACTCGACGGCGGCGAGCTTCCCATTCATCGAGCACATCTCCGGTCCGCGGCGCGTTGTCATCACCGCGACCGACTCCGTCGCGCAGCGGTTCGACACCATGTTCCCCGAATACTTCATTCGCGCCCTGACGGATCCCGGTGCGGACATCGACAAGAACGGGCGCGTGTCCGTCTGGGAAGCGTTCACCGCTGCGAGCATGGGCGTGCGCCGGTATTACACGCAGCGCGGCCAGCTCGCGACCGAGCGGGCGCTGCTCGATGACGATGGTGATGGCGTCGGGCGCGAGGCGGGCGGGGAAGGCAAGGACGGGTCTGCCGCGAGCCGGCTGTATTTCGATGCGGACGTTGCCGGAGCGGCGCCGACCGACGAGGTGTTGCTGGCGCTGCTGCAGAAACGCGCCGCGCTGCAGATTGAAGCCGACGACCTCAAGCAGCGCCGCCAGCTCATGACGCCCGACGAATACCAGCAGGAATTCGAAAAGCTGATGCTCGATCTTGCCCGCGTGTCGCGCGAGATTCGACGGCGGCAGGGTAGTTAATCCCTTTCATCTCGGAGAGACGCATGAAACCGCGCGTGTTGTTCGCCATTATCGTTACCGCTGCGCTGTTGCCGGCGTCACTGTTCGCCCAGGATGTCCCCGCGGATTACCAGGACGTCCTGAAATCGCTCGGCAGGACCGGCGACTACAAGGCAAACGTGCTCAAGGTCAACATCCCGAGGAACGATCTCTCCATCACCGTTGGTGGTGTGAAGACGCCGACGCCGTTCGGGTTCGGCGGCTGGGTCGCGATGACGAAAGACACCGGCGGCATGGAGGTGATGATGGGCGATCTCGTCCTCCTGCAGGAGGAAGTGAACCCGGTGATGTCGGCGTTGTTGAACAACGGGCTGGATGTCACCGCGCTGCACAATCACTTTTTCCTGGACGAGCCGCGCATGTTCTACATGCACGTCCACGGGCATGGCAGTGCTGCCGACCTGGCACGCAAGGTCAAACCGGCACTCGATCTGATCGGCAAGAAGCCGGCGACAGCGCCGGCACCGTCCGCGACGTCAACGGCGGCGTCGGCGCCGAAGATCGACACAGCGAAGGTTGCGCAGATCGTCGGGCAGCAGGGGGATCAGACCGGCGACGTATACAAGATCACCATCGGGCGCGACGATCTGAAGATCAGCGAGATGGGCGCGCCTATCAATTCGCGCATGGGATTGAATACGTGGGCCGCGTTCGTCGGCACGAACGAGAACGCGGCGATCGCGGGAGACGTTGCGATGCTGTCGAAGGAAGTCACCCCCGTCCTCAAGGCTTTGCGGGCCAACGGACTCGACGTCGTCGCCATCCACCATCACATGACGGATACGCAGCCGACCATCTTCTTCCTGCACTATTGGGGCACCGGTCCGGCCGAAAAACTGGCGGCAGGATTCAAGGCCGCGCTCGACCAGCTCGGAAAGTGACGTGCGGACGCTCGCCGGCGTTCTGATCGCGCTCACGGCTGGCATGGCTCGGATCCCCGCAGCGGATCCCGTACGTTACTTGCGCTCGATTGAGCTGCCGGGAGTGCAGGGACGCATCGATCACCTGGCGTTCGATCAGTCGGCGCAGAAGCTCTTCGTCGCCGCGCTCGGCAACAACACCGTCGAGGTGCTGGACGTCGCGGCTGGCACGCACGTGCGCAGCCTGCCCGGTTTTCGCGAGCCGCAGGGCGCGGCGTCCGTTTCGGACCTGGGCGTCGTCGCCGTCGCTAATGGGCAGGGACAAGGGCTGCAATTCATTGCTGTGGCGGATGGCCGGACCCTCCGCACTGTCTCCCTCGGTGATGATACCGACAACGTCCGTTACGATCGCGCGGCGAAAGTCTTGTACGCGGGATATGGGAGCGGCGCAATTGCGGCGGTCACTGCGGGCGATGGCAGGATCCTGGGCCGGGTGCCGCTCGCCGGCCACCCCGAGTCGTTTCAGCTCGAGTCGACAGGGCCGCGGATCTTCGTGAACGTGCCATCCGCCAGGCAAATAGCCGTAATCGATCGCGTCCGACTGAAGATCGACGGAACCTGGCCGGTCACGGCCGCGCAGTCGAACTACCCGATGGCGCTCGACGAAGCCGCGCATCGGCTGTTCGTCGGGTGCCGCCGGCCGGCTGAAGTGCTCGTCTACGATACGGAAACAGGGAAGCAGATCGGTGCCGCGGACGTGGTGGGGGACACCGATGACATGTTCTATGACGCGAAGCGCAAGCGCCTTTACGTCGCGGGCGGAGAGGGGTTCATCGATGTACTCGACGCTGCGCAGGCGTCGACGATCTCGCGGCTCGCACGCGTGAAAACTGCGGAAGGGGCGCGCACGTCGCTATTCGTCGCCGCTCAGGATCGGCTCTACCTTGCCGTTCCGCGCCGAGGGGCGCAACGCGCCGAGATCCGTGTTTACGAGGTGCAGGATTGATCAGGGTCGTGCCTCCGCCTGCAAAGCGGCCCGCGCGCTAGTACGCTCCTTGCCATCGGCGCCGGTCGCGCGTGCGCAGGACCAGTCCGATGAGCACGCCCGCGACAAAGCCGCCAATGTGAGCCCAGAACGCGGTCCCGCCGGCGGCGGCGTTGCTCACGCCGAGGGAACCAACGCCGCTCAACAATTGCATCAGGAACCAAATCCCGAGAAAGAAGATTGCGGGGATCTCAACGAGGTCCACAAAAATCAGCAGAAACACGAAGGTCAGCACGCGCGACTGCGGGTAGAGGACAAAGTATGCGCCCATCACTCCGGCAATCGCGCCGCTCGCGCCGAGCATCGGGATGGCGGAGAAAGGGTTGAACAGCATCTGGAGCACGCCCGCGACGGCGCCGGCGCCAAGATAAAAGAGCAGGAACCTCGTGTGCCCGAGGCGGTCTTCGACGTTGTCGCCGAAGATCCAGAGATACAGCATGTTCGAGATGACGTGCATCCAGCCGGCGTGGAGGAACTGGCTCGTGAAGAGTGCGGGCCAGGCAAACCATGCGGGCACGAGCGCGTAGCTGGCTACGAACTGCTGCAGCGCGAGATCGGGGAGCGCCTGCTGGTAGAGGAAGATCAGCGCGTTCAAAACGATCAGTCCGACCGTGACCACGGGCATCGTCCGCGACGGGATGACGTCGCTGATCGGGAACATCCCCTGCAGTATATGGGGCAGTGCGAACGCTTGCCTGCGTGGACGTAGACGGGACACCCGCGTAAACTGTCGTGATGGTGGAAGCGGTTGTCACAGCCTTCAAGATCGACCCGGCGCATGCCGCGCTGATGTTCCCCACCTTGACGCCGGAACAGATGGGGCGGATCGCCACGTATGGAGCAGCGCGGACGATCCGGCAGGGTGACGTGCTGATCGAGGCCGGCGATCAGCCGGTGCCGTTCTTCGTCATCAAGAGGGGCGGCATCGAAATCATGCGCGTGTCCGACGCGGGTGAGACGCGCGTCGCGCTGCACGGGCCGGGAGGGTTTACCGGCGAAGCGAACATGCTGCTCGGCCGTCCGGCTTTGATGCGCGCGCGCGTCACCGAAAGCGGCGAGGTCATCGAGCTGACGCGCGAGCGCCTGCTGGCGCTCGTTCAGAACGACACCGAAACTGGCGACATCGTGATGCGCGGCTTCATCTTCCGGCGACTCGAGCTGATCGCGCACGGCCTGGGAGATGTCGTGCTGCTGGGATCGATGCATTGCGCGGCGACGCTGCGCGTCAAAGAGTTCCTGATCCGCAACGGGCACCCGTTCTCGTTCATTGATTTGGACCGCGAGCCGGATGTCGAGGCACTGCTCGATCGCTTTCATGTTGCGGCGAAGGACATTCCGGTCCTGATTTGCCGCGGCGACCAGGTGCTCCGAAACCCGACGAACGAGGCGATCGCGCAGTGCCTCGGGTTCAACGCCGATATCGACCGATCGCATGTTCGCGACGTGGTCGTCGTCGGCGCCGGTCCTGCGGGGCTGGCGGCGGCGGTGTATGGCGCGTCGGAAGGACTGGACGTGCTGGTGCTCGAAGGCAACGCTCCGGGCGGGCAGGCGGGATCGAGCTCGCGGATCGAGAACTATCTCGGCTTCCCGATGGGCGTCTCGGGCCAGGAACTCGCCAGCCGCGCCTTCACACAGGCGGAGAAGTTCGGCGCGCAGATCATGATTGCGCAGGGAGCGATGTCGTTGGCGTGCGATCGAAGACCCTACGGCATTCAGATCGGTGAGGGACAGACCGTACCGGCACGGGCGGTCGTCCTCGCCACGGGTGCGGAGTACCGCCAGCCGGCGGTCGAGAACCTGTCACGGTTTCTGGGTGCGGGCGTGTATTACAGCGCCACCAACATGGAAGCGCAGCTCTGCGCGGGCGAGGACGTCGTCATCATCGGCGGCGGGAATTCGGCCGGACAGGCCGCGGTGTTTCTCGCGAGCACGACGCGCCGCGTCTACATGATTGTCCGCGCCGACAGTCTTGCCAGCACGATGTCGCGCTACCTGATTCGCCGGATCGAAGACAGCCCGTCCATCGAGCTGCGAACCCGTACGGAGCTCGCCGCCGTCGACGGTGACAACCATCTTCGTTCCGTCCAGTGGCGCGACAACAGGACCGGAGCGGTCGAGGAGCATCAGGTGCGGCATCTCTTCCTGATGACCGGTGCCATCCCGAACACGGCGTGGCTGCGCGGATGCGTCGCGCTGGATGCGAAAGGGTTCGTCAAGACCGGGACCGCGCTGACGTCTGAGGATCTCGCCGGTTCGCGCTGGCCGCTGGCGCGCCAGCCGCATTCGTTCGAAACGAGCCTGCCGGGCGTGTTCGCCGTGGGTGACGTCAGAAGCGGCAGCATGAAGCGCGTCGCTTCCGCTGTCGGCGAAGGTTCCGGCGCGATCTCACTCGTGCATCAGGTGCTGGCAGAGTAGCGGGGATCGTTCCGCAACCGGAGAGTGCATATGACGCTGTTGCACGAGTGGGAGACCTTCTACGTGATCGTGGGTTCGTCCTCCGCCGCGCTGATCGGCCTCCAGTTTGTGGTCATTGCGCTCATTGCCGACATCCGGTCGCGAACCAGTCCGCGCGAGATCGACGCGTTTGCCAGTCCGACGATCGTGCACTTTGCAGTCGTGCTCCTGCTCTCCGGCATTCTCACTGCACCGTGGCGCACTCCTGGCGCTGCGGCGGTGCTTCTCGGCGTCTCCGGATTGTCCGGCGTCGTCTACACAGCCATCGTGGTGCGCCGCATGATCCGGCAGAAGGGATACAGACCGGTGGCGGAGGACTGGTTATTCCACGCCGTCCTGCCGGCGTTCGGCTACGCGCTCCTGGCCGGCGCCGGTCTGATCCTCGGATCCAATCCGGAGAATGCGCTCTTTGCGACCGGCACGACCGCGCTGCTGCTGATGTTCACCGGGATCCACAACGCGTGGGACACGGTGACGTTCGTCGTCGCCGTGCGAAAGCCGACGGACGCGCTGCCGGAACAACCAGCCAAGGCGGACGCGACGCCCGGTACGGATGCCGGGGTCTCCGCGAGTCGCGCTTTGTGACGATCGTCGGCATCTCGGGCAGCGTGCGGAAGGCGTCGTTCAACAGCGCGCTGCTGCGCGCGGCGAAAGAGGTCACGGCCGACGGAGTCACCGTGGACATTGCGTCGATCCGCGATATTCCGCTGTACGACGGCGACGTCGAGGCGGCGGCAGGGATTCCGCAGATCGTCAAAGACCTGAAAGACCGCACTGCTGCCGCCGGCGGATTGCTGCTCGTCACGCCCGAATACAACAACTCCATCCCGGGCGTCTTCAAGAACGCGATCGACTGGATGTCGCGCCCGGCATCGGACATACCGCGCGTGTTCGGCGGCCGGCCCGTTGCGCTGATGGGCGCGACTCCCGGCCGCGGCGCAACGGTGCTGGCTCAGAACGCGTGGTTGCCGATCCTGCGGACGCTGGGTACAAGGCCATGGTTCGGCCCGCGCGTAACGGTCAGCGGCGCAGCCCGCATGTTCGACGCCAGCGGTCAGCTTCTCGACGATCAGCTGCGCTCGCAGCTGCGCACGTTCATGGCGGGGTTCGCCGACTTCGTCGGACGTGGGTGAGGACGCGAACGCTGCGACGGATTCGTGAGTCGCTGGGGCCATCGCCGCCCCGGAGCCGCGGGTTACTGTACGTTAGGCGGCGCGTTAGAGGCACCTAAATCAAGATGAACGTCCTGGACGTCACTCCGATCTTGAACGTCTCGAGCCTTGAAGAGAGCTTCGTGTGGTTCGAGCAGCTCGGATGGAAGAAACACTGGGAGCATGGGGCTCCACCAAACTTTGGGGCCGTCATCTCTGGCATCTCGGAGATCTTCCTCTGTCAGGGTGGCCAAGGCGCTCGTGGCGGTCCGATGCCTCAGGAGCCCTGGGACAATCAGGCCGGCAGCACGTGGATGACGTGGTGGCTGGGTTCACCAGCGGAGGTTGACAAGATTTACGCGCTCGCATTGAACCTTGGTGTGAGTGCTCCTTGGCCTCCGACGGACATGCCGTGGAACGTGCACGAATGTCACATTCGACATCCAGATGGTCACACGATTCGTGTAAGCGCGAGACTTGAGGAATAAACGCCGCAGGCGTTAACATGCCGCTGCAGCTGACCAGCGGCGGATAGGCTAAATGAAGCGAGCATTCATCTCGCCGCTCGCAGCCTGCCCGCCGTAGCCGCACGCGAAGGTGGGGCTGAGCGGCAAGCGTTCACTGCTGTGAGCGGCCGCCGCCGGTGAGCCGCAATGCGTCAGGCATGCGGGCGCTACTGATGCGCACAGTCGAGATCACTAATGCTTTGCGGCAAATCTGTTGTTGGTCGTTCTCTCAGTGCATCTGGTCGTAACGACTCTAGATCTCGTAACCGCTCGCATCGGAGCCCAAAAGACGACTAACAACGGTTAGACAGCGGCAACGGCCGATGATTTCGATGGACCCGATTCCATGGCAGTATTCGTTCGGGTTGATCACCGCACCGCTGCCAAACACTCGACGCCGACGTCGGCGGCAAAGTGTCACCTGGTGTCTGCTTTCCGCGTGGGTCCTGCTGTGGCGCGTTCCGGCGACTCGCGCGGGTCGGTGAACGAGAGGGAGGGGACGATGCCGTTCTATCTATCGAGGTTCAGCTACACGCCGGAGACTTGGGCCAGGCTGATCGGCAAACCAGAGGACCGCCGGAAGGCCGCTCAGTCGTACATCGAGTCGGTCGGTGGCAAGCTTCATGGGTTTTGGTACGCCTTCGGTACACACGATGGCTATAGCCTATGGGAGGCCCCAGACAACGTGTCCATGGCCGCAGTGGCGCTGGCGATTGGTGGCGGCGGTGCGCTTCGCTCGCTCGAGACGACAGTCCTTCTGAGCGTCGAAGAAACCATGGATGCCCTACGCAAGGCCGAGCAAGTGAAGTACCGAGTACCGGGCGCGTAGCGCGACGGAAGGCACCTTCAATCGAACGCAACAATCAGCGCTGTCTAATAGCCGAATGCAGCCGACCCGCTAACCGTGACGATCTTCACGTCATGGCCGCCGTGGGCGAGTACGGCGAGCCGTGGTGGAGCAAGCATGGTCGCTCTCGCGCCGTTTCGAACCGAGAGCATGGGGACCACAGCGTTCGGGTGTTCCGTCACAAAGGTCTCTCAATCTATTCCAGCCGCACCAGACCGCGCTGCGTAGCGACCTTCACAGCTTCGGTGCGGCTCGTCACGCCCAGCTTCTCGAAGAGGTGACCCAGGTGCGTCTTGACGGTGCGCTCGCTGATGTCGAGCGCGCTCGCGATCTCCTTGTTGGCCTTGCCGTCGGCCATGAGACGGAGGCTCGCGAGCTCTCTCGGCGTGAGCTGCACGCGGGTGACCCCTTCGGCGAGTTTAGCGGCAGCCGCCGGCGCGAGATAGGTCTTGCCGGCGAGCACGTCGCGGATGCAACCAATGAGATCGTCCGCGGAAATGTCTTTCAGCACGTAGGCCTTCGCGCCCGCCTTCAGGGCCCGCGCGATCTCCTCGTCGGTGTCGTACGTGGTGAGAACGATGACACGCGCTCGCGGATCGCGATCGCGGATCCGCCGGATGGCTTCCACGCCCTCCATCGCCGGCATGCGCAGATCGAGCAGCGTGACGTCCGGGCGGTGCCGCTCGAATGCCGCGATGGCTTCCACGCCGTTGCCGGCCTCCGCCACGACGTAAAGGTCCGGCTCCTGGTTGATGATGTTGGCGACGCCCGTTCTCAGGAGCGCATGATCGTCGACGAGCAACACGGCCGCTCGCGGAGATTTGACGGCCGCGTCCCTTGACTCAGTTTGCAACGTACACCTGTGTCGGAAGAGCCGACGGCTCCCAGGCGAGCACGACCTCCGTGCCGCTCTTCGGCGCCGTGACGATCGTCAGCGACGCGCCGATCTTGTCCGCGCGCTCCTGCATGCTCGTCATCCCGAATCCCGACGCCTTTCGGTCGCGCGCGATGCCGCGGCCGTCGTCAGACACGGAGACGCGGAGCCCGATCGATCGCACGGTCGACGCGCGGATCGTGACACGGCGGGCGTCTGCGTGGCGCAGCGCGTTGGTCAGCGCTTCCTGCGCGATGCTGACTATCTCGCGTTCGACGCCGTCGCCGGCGCGGGGGAGTTCTTCGAGGAGCACGTCGATCGGGACGCCGCTCGTCCGCTGACCCAGATCCGCGAGGCGCTTGATTGCCGTGGCGATGTCCTCGCCCGAACCCACATACGGACGCAGCGTGCCCACAGAACGGCGCGCTTCCGTCAGATGAGTACGCGCGAGATCGATGGCCGTTTCCAGACTTGCGGCGGCCGCGGGCGTGAGCGTGCACATCTCGCGACGCGCGCCCTGTAGCTGCATCAAGATCGCCGCGAACCCCTGCGCCAGGTTGTCGTGGATGTCACGCGCCAGGCGGTTGCGCTCCTCGAGGATCGCCTTGCTGCGTTCTTCCGATCGGCTGCGTTCGACGACGCGGCTGTGGTGTAGCGCCAGCGCCGCCTGGCGGGCGATCGCCTCGATCAACTCGACGCGCCACCACTGGTTCTCGGGCTCCGACCCGCGCCGGCACGAGACCGTCATCCAGCCCAGCGTACGGTCGCCGAGTCTCAACGGCGTCGTGATCGTCGAATCCACGTCGTTGTCGCGGCAGAACCGGCGTAGCAACTCGGGCAGCCGCGGATCATCGGCAACGTATTCGATCGTCCGGGTCCAGCCGTCCTTGTGCTCGAAGAGGTGATCGGCCATGTTCTCGCATGGGAATCGGCCGCCGATAGGACATTCCTGGCCCTCGGCCGCAGTCTCGCGATCGCGCGCCGTAAACAGCCGATCCTTGACGTACGCCAGCCACAGCTCGCATCGCTCTTCGCTGTCGTCGATTAGCCAGACGCCGCAGGTATAGCTTTCCCCCTCCTCGACCATCGTTTTCGTCAGCGCGCCGAAGAAACCCTGGATGTCCGGCTGCTGCACGAGCAGATCGACGGCAAGCTGAACGATTTCGGCCTGCATGCCTGCCTGGCATTCGGCGCGGCGCCGCTCGGTGGTCTCGCGAATCAATGCCGCGCGCAGAACCTCCGGATCGCTGGACGCTGCTTCCGCTGGGATGCGTGCGTGCAATTCACCGCAAGTGGATTCTTCTCGCCCCGCCGGTTCACTGGTTGGTGTCACAGCTGTGCTCCTGGTCTTTCGATTATCCGGCAGTTTGGCCTCGGCCGACATCGTCCAAAAGTCGTAGATCCCTCTCCGGCCGGCGCCGGACGCACGCCTCCCCCCACGGCCGCACCCGTGGATCGGGCTCCTGCCTGATTGTGCAACGCATGCCGCGAAAGCGAAAGTGAGTGGGTCATTCAACGCGTGTATTGAAGGAGAAGAGAGTCATGAAACGTTCAATCGCATTACTGGTGGCGGCCATGTCAGTCATCGGAGGAAGTTCGGCGTTCGCACAGGAGACGGCGCCCGGCCCAGGCCGCGTCGTCGTGACGATCATCCCGGCCGGCGGGATGTTCTTCACCGAAGGCAAGGACACGAAAGGCCCGAGCTTCGGAAACTACGACGCCGGCGCGGGCGTTACGGTCAACTTGAACCGCTACGTCGGTATCGAGGGAGAGGTGAGCGGCGCGTTCGGTGTATCGCAGAACCTGCAGTTCGCCGGCGTCGCCGCGGATCGCACGACGCCGCATCTTCTGAACTACAGCGGCAACCTCGTAGTATCCGCGCCCAACCACAGCTCGGTCGTGCCGTACCTCACCGGCGGCATCGGCGCGCTCAGCCTGTTCGAGAAGGCGAGCCTCGGCATCGCGGATACCGAAACGTTCCTGACCGGCAATGTCGGCGGCGGCGTCACGTGGTACGCGGGGCGGTGGGGCATCCGCGGCGACTATCGCTTTGTCGCGGTTCGGTCCAAGGACGATGCGCCCGCGTTCTTCGGCACTGAGACGCGGTACGGCCACCGCGTGTATGCCGGGCTGGTTCTGAATGCCAGTCGCTGACGCGAAGACGGAAGACGGAAGACGGAAGACGGAAAACGGAAGACGGAAGACGGAAGCGTAGACGGAGGAAACGAGAAAACACATGGCGAAACGGATGTTGGTAATGCTGGCCGTTACGTGCGCGCTCGTCGCGGCGCTCGGCTTCGTGAAGTTCAAGCAGATTCAAGTTGCAGTAGCGCAGGGGGCGGCTTTCCAGCCGCCGCCTGACGCGGTCACGACCATCGTCGCGCAGCAGGAGGCGTGGCCCGCCACACTGACGGCCATCGGGACGATGGCGGCGGTGCAGGGCGTGACGGTCAGCGCCGATTTGCCCGGAACCGTCGATCGGATCGCGTTCGATTCGGGCAAGTCGGTGCGCCAGGGGGACATCCTGGCGCAGCTCGATACACGGCAGGAACGCGCGCAGCTGGCGGCTGTGGAAGCGCAGCGGGAGCTGGCGCGCCTCAACTTCGATCGCATGCAGGGGCTGCTCAACGAACGCGTGATCTCGCGCGCGGAGTTCGACCGGGCCACTGCGGAGCACCGGGAAATGGAAGCGCGCGTCGGCGAGATTCGCGCGGCCATCGAGCGCAAGACCATTCGCGCGCCGTTCTCCGGGATTCTCGGCATCCGTCAGGTGAATCTCGGGCAGTACCTCGCTGGCGGCGATCCGCTGGTGAGCCTGCAGTCGCTCAACCCGATCTACGTGAACTTCGGTGTGCCGCAGCAGGACGCAGGGGAGGTTCGCTTCGGCCGCGCCGTACGAGTAACGGCAGGCTCCGCGTCGGGTCCCGAGGCTGGTCACCTGCCCGGTCTCGACTTCGCGGGACGCGTCACCGCGATCGATGCGACGGTCGACGAAAAGACGCGGAACGTTCAGGTGCAGGCGACGCTTTCGAACCCCGACGGCAAGCTGCGGCCCGGCATGTTCGTACAGACGGAAGTGGTCCTCGGCGCCAGCCGATCGGTCGTCTCGCTGCCGGCGTCGGCAATCAGCTACGCGCCGTTCGGCGACTCGGTCTTCATCGTCACGGATCTGAAGGATCCGGGCGGCAAGCCGTATCGCGGCGTTCGCCAGCAGTTCGTCAAGATCGGCGGCGCTCGCGGCGATCAGCTGGCCATCGTTTCAGGCGTCAAGCCGGGTGACGAGGTGGTGACCTCCGGAGTGTTCAAGCTGCGCAACGGCGCGGCCGTTCAGATCAACAACACCGTGCGCCCGGCGAACAATCCGGCGCCTAAACCGCAGGAAAGCTGATGAAGTTCACGGACTTGTTCGTCAAGCGGCCCGTTCTCGCGATTGTCGTCAATCTGGTCATCGTCATCGCGGGCCTTCAGTCGATCCGCGCGCTGAGCGTGCGGCAGTATCCGCGCAGCGACATCGCCGTCGTGAAGGTCTCGACCGCGTACATCGGCGCGAACGCCGATCTCGTGCGCGGCTTCATCACGACACCGCTCGAGCGCGTGATCGCCAGCGCTGACGGCATCGACTACCTCGAGTCATCCAGCGGCCAGGGCGTCAGCACGATTACGGTGCACCTGAAGCTGAATTACGACACGAACGCGGCGCTCACGCAGATCCAGGCGAAGGTGGCGCAGGTGCGCAACGACCTGCCACCAGAAGCCGAAGCGCCGATCATCGACCTCGAGACGGCCGATAACCAGTTCGCGTCGATCTATCTCGGGTTCTCGTCCACCGATCTCGATCCAAACCAGGTTACGGACTACCTAACACGGGTCGTGCAGCCGAAGCTGAGCGCGATTGCCGGAGTGCAGCGCGCCGACATTCTCGGCGCGCGGACGTTTGCGATGCGAATCTGGCTGAAGCCGGATCGCATGGCGGCATACGGGATCGCGCCATCGGCCGTGCACGACGTGCTGGCGCGCAATAACTATCTGTCGGCGCTCGGACGGACCAAAGGATCGATGGTCTCGGTGAATCTCGTGGCCAATACCGATCTGCGCACGCCCGACGAATTCCGCCAGCTCGTTGTCAAAGAGCAGGACGGCGTCGTCGTTCGCCTTGGCCAGATCGCCGACGTCGTGCTGGGGGCGGAGAGCTACGACCAGGATGTGCGGTTCAACGGCGAAGCGGCCACCTTCATGGGCATTTGGGTCCTGCCGACCGCCAATTCGCTCGAGGTCATCGGGAAGGTGCGCGAGGCAATCCCGCAAATCCAGGCGCAGCTGCCCGCTGGCATGAAGCTCGGCGTTCCTTATGACGCGACGGCATACATTCACGACGCGATCAATGAAGTGCTCAGTACGCTCACTGAGACGCTCCTGATCGTCGTCGTCGTCATCTTCCTGTTCCTCGGATCGTTCCGTTCGGTCCTGATTCCGATCGTCGCAATTCCGATTTCCCTCGTCGGCGCGGTGTTTCTCATGCTCGCCGCGGGGTTTACGCTCAACCTCCTGACGCTTCTCGCCATCGTGCTGTCGGTCGGCCTCGTCGTCGACGACGCCATCGTGATGGTCGAAAACATCGAGCGGCATCTCCACCAGGGAAAGCCACCGGTCCGCGCGGCGATCGACGCGGCGCGCGAGCTGGTCGGTCCGATCATCGCGATGACCATCACGCTGGCCGCGGTGTACACCCCCGTCGGGATCCAGGGCGGTCTGACCGGATCGCTCTTCCGCGAGTTCGCGTTCACGCTGGCAGGTGCGGTGATCGTATCGGGCGTCGTGGCGTTGACCCTGTCGCCGATGATGGGCGCGAAGCTGCTGCGTGCGGGGGACACGGAGCGCGGATTCGCCGGCTGGATCAACCGCCGGTTCGAAGGCGTCCGCCAGAGGTACGCGGCCACGCTGAGCGCCACGCTGCGCTACCGTCCCGTCGTGCTCGTGCTGTGGGCGATCGTCGGGCTTCTGACGGTCCCGTTCTACATGTTCTCGCAGCGCGAGCTCGCGCCGGCCGAGGATCAGGGGTTCTTCTTCGGCGTCGTCCAGGCCTCGGCCAACGCCACGCTCGATCAGACCAGGCTGTTCACCGATCAGATCCAGGACGTGTATCGATCGTTTCCTGAAACTGCGGGCACGTTTCAGATCACGCTGCCGACTGGCGGGTTCGGCGGAATGGTGACCAAGCCGTGGAGCGAGCGAAAGAAGACCACGCAGCAGCTCCTGATGCAGTCGATGGGTCCGCTGTCGAAGATCGCGGGCCTGCGCGTTATTCCGATGGCGCCTCCGCCACTCCCCGGCGGAGGAGATTTTCCAGTCGATCTCGTGATCGCCTCGGCGGCGGAACCGAAGGAGCTCGGCGAACTGGCGGGCCAGCTGGTCAAGAAGGCGTTCGCGAGCGGCATGTTCATCTACGCCGATGCCGATCTGAAGTTCGACCAGCCGCAGGCGGAAGTCGTGTTCGATCGCGACAAGCTCCGCTCGCAGGGCGTCGACTTGAGCCAGGCCGGCCGCGATCTCTCGACAATACTCGGCGGCGATTATGTCAATCGCTTCAGCATTCAGGGACGCAGCTACAAAGTGATTCCCCAGATCGCGCGCGCCGAGCGGCTCACGCCGGAGCAGCTCTCGCAGATCTACGTCACGGGCGGATCCGGATCGGCCAGCACGCTCGTGCCGCTTTCGACGTTTGCCACCCTGCGCACGTCGACCGAGCCGCGCGAGTTGAAGAAGTTCCAGCAGCTGAACGCCGTGCGGATCCAGGGCGTCATTCCTCCCTCGGTACCGCTGGATCAGGCACTGCAGTTTCTGGAAAACGAGGCGAGGGCCATCATGCCGCAAGGCTTCGCGATCGACTACGCCGGCGAATCGCGCCAGCTCCGAACCGAAGGGGGGAAGTTCCTCGGCATTTTCGCGCTGTCGGCGGTCCTGATCTACCTGGTGCTCGCAGCGCAATTCGAGAGCTTCCGCGATCCGTTCATCATCCTGGCCGGCTCCGTGCCGCTGGCGATGGCGGGCGCGCTGCTGTTCTCGTTCCTCGGCCTGACGACGCTCAATATCTACAGTCAGGTCGGACTCATCACGCTCGTCGGGCTCGTGTCGAAGAACGGCATCCTCATCGTGCAGTTCGCGAATCACCTGCAGGAAGCGGGTCTGGACAAGTTCGCGGCTGTTACCGAGGCTGCTGGGACGCGCCTGCGGCCGATCCTGATGACCACGGCGGCGACCGTCGTCGGCCACTTCCCGCTCGTCCTGGCGACCGGTCCCGGCGCCGGCGCGCGCAACAGCATCGGCATCATGCTGGTGACCGGCATGGTCGTCGGCACGGTGTTCACGCTCTTCGTCGTGCCGTCGATCTACACATTCGTCGCAAAGACGCGGAAGGCTGTCGCCGACGAGATGGCGCCCGCGATGGATCAGGACCAAGGTCGAGGGCGTTTGCCACAGGTCGTGGCCGGTGCCGCCGCGCTGGGCGTGCTGCTTGTCGCGACTTCCGCCTTCGCTCAGGTTGCGCAACCGGCGTCGCGTCCGGTGGCAGCCGAGACCTTGCCGCTGACTATCGACGACGCGATTCGGCGCGCCATCGACAGGAATCCCGATCTCGCGATCGTGCGGCTCGCCAGCGAGGCCGACACGGCGCGCGTCGCGGAGAGTCGCGGCGCGTTCACGCCGGTGTTCTCGAGCTCGCTCGGTCGATCGAGCAGCGCCACGCCGCCCGCCAGTATTCTTACCGGCGATCGCGGCGTGGACGTCGACGACTGGTTCTCGTCCACCGGCGTGCGGCAGCGGCTTCCGTGGAGTTCGGGCACGTGGAGCGTCTCCTGGGACACCTCCCGCACAGCCACGAACAATCCGATCAGCAGCGTCGATCCCAGCCTGCAGGCCGGCGTTCAGGTCGCGTTCTCACAGCCGCTGCTGAAGGATCGCGCGATTGACGCGGCGCGGCTGCAGTACACCGTCGCGAAACGCAATCAGGAGAGCGCGGATCTCCGGTCGCGCGAGGCAGCCGTGCAGACGATCGCCGCCGTCAAGCAGGCCTACTGGACTCTCAAGGCGTCGCTCGCGAACGTGACCGTGCAGCAGCGATCGCTCGATCTCGCGCGCGACCTCGCGCGGGAGAACAAGATTCGCGTCGATGCGGGACAAATTCCGCCGCTCGATCTCGTCCAGGCGGAAGCGGAAGTGGCGCAGCGGCGCGAGAGCTTGATTCGCGCCAGGACGGTGGCCGAGGACGCGGAAGACGCGCTCCGGCGTCTGATCGTGGATCCCGCCGACGCATCGTTCTGGCGCGTCCGCCTCGATCCGGTCGAAGAGCCGCCGCCGGCGAGTGCCGCGCCGGACGTGGACGCGGCCGTCGCGACGGCGCTCAACGAGCGGTACGATCTCGCGCGCGCCGGTCACGAGCTGGAGAACGCGCGCACGACCGTCTCGTTTCTCTCCAACCAGCGATTGCCTGACGTCCGGCTGGAGGCGTCGTACCGCGGCAGCGGTCTCGGCGGCACGCAGTTCCTGCGCGCCGGCGGCTTTCCGGGCGTCATCACCGGGACGCGGAACCGAGGACTCGGCGATGCCGTCGGCCAGGTCTTTTCGAATGACTACCCGACCTGGAGCGTCGGCCTGACGGTGAGCTATCCGCTCGGGCGCAGTTACGAGGCCGCGAGTCTCGCACGCGGCGAGATCGAGCGCCGGCAGGCCGAGCAACGAATTGCCAGTCTTCGTCTGCAGGCGGCGGAAACGATCCGGCGTGCGGGACGGCAGGTGCAGAGCACCGCCGAACGCGTCGATGCCGCACGCGCAGGCGCGGAACTCGCCCAGCAGCGGCTCGAGGCGGAGCAACGGCGGTACGCGGTAGGCCTGTCGACGACGTTCCTCGTCACGCAGGCGCAGCGCGATCTGCTGGAGGCGCAGGTGACTCTGCTGCAGACGTCGCTTGACTACCAATCCGCCGTGGTCAACTTCGAAGCCGTCCAGCAGGCGCCGCCCGCAGGGGCCGACTTGGTTGGCGCTGCCCGATCATCTGTCGTCTCGCTGCCAACACCTGCACCTCGCGGGATCTTTCGCACGAGCGGAGGGGCGCAATAAATAAGGAGGAAACATGAGAGGGGAACTTGAGGCATTCTCGGTGATGTGGGGAAAAGAGACGGATGGCACGCTCAACTTGTTGAGAGCGTTGCCGGCAGACCAGTACGACTTGCGACCTGACCGCGGCGGCCGCTCGCTTGGAGAGCTCGCGTGGCACCTGGCCGAAGTCGACGCGTATGTGTCGCTCGGTATCGAGCGACGCGATTTCAGATTTGCGAACAAGCCGCCGCATCTCGATCGTCCAAGACGAATCGAGGAGCTGGCACCGGCGTTTCGCATCGTGCACGACGACGCGGTGACGCGGCTTGCCGGACTCGAGGACGCCGATCTGAATCGCGAAATCCGCTACGCCGACGGGCATCTGTGGACGATCCGGAATCTTCTCTGGCACAAGCTGCTCCTGCATCACGTTCATCACCGCGGTCAGCTGACGCTGCTGTGCCGGTTGGCCGGCGGCGTACCGCCGGCGCTGTTCGGCCGGCGGCGAGAGGAGACACGAGCCGCAGCCGGGGTTTGATTCTCGCGTTGACCGGCCCGGGCGCGCTGTTTGACCGCCGCCCGAACGGGTGATGCGCCGCGTCGCCGCGCGCGAGATGATGAGCGCATGACGACAGCATCAATCCTCGAGAGTCTTTCTACCGGGATGGCCGACGCGGTGGCATCCGCCGCGCCGGCCATCGTCCAGGTCCAGGGCGGGCGGCGGCCCGGCAGCGGTCTTGTCTACGGCGACGGCGTGGTGCTGACCACGGTGCGTGCGCTTGGAAGAGAAGACGGACTCCATGTCCGCCGTCACGATGGCCAGACCGTCGACGCCGAGCTCGCCGGGTGGGATCCAGCGACCAACCTCGCGGTGTTGCGCGCCGCCGGGCTCGATCTCGCGGCGGTAGTCCTGTCGACCGCGCAGCCGCGCCCCGGCCATCTGGCGATCGCCATCGCACGATCGTGGAGCAACGCCGTGACGGCGAGCGCCGGCATCGTCTCCGTGATCGGCGGACCGTTGCCGACCGGCCCCCGGCGAGCGATCGACCAGGTGATTCGCACGACGGCTCCGATGCACGATGGGTTCTCCGGCGGCGCCTTCCTCGATACTTCGGGTCGCTTGATCGGCGTCACCACCGCCGCGCGCATACGCGGGCTGGGCGTCGTGATTCCCGCGGGCATCGCGTGGAAGACCGCGGCAACGGTCCTCGAGCACGGCCGTCCGAAGCGCGGCTACATCGGCATCGCGGCACAGCGGGTGCAGCTCAGCGCCGAGCAGGCGCCTGCCCCGGATCGCGAGGCCGCGCTGCTGGTCGTCGGCGTCACCGCCGGGAGCCCGGCGGCGCGCGCCGGCGTCCTAGTAGGAGACATGATCGCGGAGTTCGACGGACATCCCGTGGATTCGCCGGAAGACCTGCTCGACCTGCTGTTCGGCGACCGGGTCGGACGAACGGTACCGCTCCGCATCCTGCGCGGCGGCCGACCGATCGAAATAACGGTCGACGTCGGAGAACGCCCAGCATCCTGATGCGCGTCATTCTTGTCGGTCCCGCGCTCGCGCGCGCGCGGCTTCGAGCGCAGACGAACGGCTCGCTGGCGATCGTGGGGGAGTTCGCGTCTCTTGCGGCAGCGCGCAAGGCGGAGCTGTCCGCTGATGCGTTTCTGGTCGCGCCGAGTGGCGGCGACGAACGTCCTGAGACGATCGCCGAGCCGCTCACATCGCGCGAGGTGGAAGTCCTGGAGCGGCTCGCCGAAGGATTATCGAACAAGGGCATCGCCGCGCGCCTGGGCATCAGCGATCAGACGGTGAAGTTCCACGTGGCCGCCATCAGCGGCAAGCTGGGCGCCCACAACCGTACCGAAGCGGTCCGGCTGGGCGTGCGGCATGGGCTGGTGACGCTGTAGCGCGAGGTGCTAAAGGTGCTAACGGTGCCAAGGGTGCTGACGGTGCCGGTGCCAAGGGTGCTAATAGTGCTAATCCCTCCTCACCCGCGAAACCAGCACTCTGGGCATCTTCAGCATCAGCACCAGCCGGGACTGTCGCGCCAGAACCCGGACCCACGCCGCAACCGTGCGCCGCAGCAAACACCAGTGGCTGAACCGTCAGACTCTGATTGCCGCTAACGCTTAGCTCCGTGCCGCCGGAGGATCGACACGATCTCCGCACGTTGACGCCGTTCGGCCCACGCGAGCGGCGTGGCCCAGGGTTCATCATCGGGAAGGTTCGTGGGGGCGCCGCGTGCGAGGAGAAACTCCACCATCTGGACGGCATTTGTGCGTGCTGCCCAGGCGAGTGGCGTTGACAGGTACTCGTCATCGCGCGCTGAGATGTCGGCGCCGGCATCAAGAAGGACGGCCGCGCGTTCGACGCTATTCTTCCGCGCTCCCACTGTCCCGCGGAACCACGACGAGTTGTCGCCGCGCGCCTTTGCGCAGGACGACCACGGGCGCCGGAATGCCGATGCGGTCCTCCGTCAGGAGTCGGTGCAGATCGTCAACTCCGGTGACGGGTGTCCCGGCGAAAGCGAGCACGATGTCGCGCTCGAGGAAGCCCGCGGTCGCCGCCGGACTCGCCGGCTCGATTGAGGTCACCAGAATCCCTGACGATGCCGCGATGCCGTGGGCGCGGGCCAGCGCGCGGGGCAGTATGACGTTCTGCCCGCCGAGGCCCACGTAGCTGCGGCGCACGCACCCATCGCGGATCAATCGCGCGGCGACGAACCGGGCGGTGTTGCTGCCGATGGCGAACGACAGCGCCTGCGCCCCTTGAATCATCGCCGTATTCACCCCGATCACCTCGCCGCGTGTCGTCACCAGCGGCCCGCCGGAGTTGCCAGGGTTGAGCGCGGCGTCGCTCTGCAGGATGTCGTCCATCAGCCGTCCGGTGCGCGAGCGCAGCGACCGGCCGAGCGCGCTGACGATTCCGCTCGTCACCGTGTGCTGGAACCCGTACGGATTCCCGATCGCGATCGCCACCTGTCCGACACGGACGGTCCGCGAATCGCCGAGCGTCGCCCACGGCAACGGCGCGGACAGCCCGGCGGGCACGTCAAGGCGGAGCACGGCGAGATCGGTCTCGCGATCGTCGCCGATGACGTCGGCGTGGAACGAGCGGCCATCCGCGAGTGACACGCGCAGCGGACCTCGATTGCCGACGACATGACTGTTGGTGAGGACGAGGCCGTCAGGGGTGAAGAGGAACCCGGATCCGTGCGCTCCCCTGGCCTCGATGCTCGCGACAGCCGGTCCGACGCTGTCGACAGCGTCAATTACGGCGCGTGAATATGCGTCCAGCAGATCCTGATCGTCTGCAGGGTCGCGACTGAGCGCGGGCATACGTCGATCGTACCGGCGCCTGCCTCGCAGGACATCACCCGTTCGGGCGGTCGACCGTCCTGACAAGAGAATATCGCCCACTCATAGGCCACTGAAGACCACCGATGCGTTTCCGCGTTCATCGTGACGGTACGATTGGCGAGGTAACCCTCGTGAAGTCATCCAACCCGGCGTTCGAGCAGGCGGCGATTGCCGCAGTCAAACAGTGGCGCTATCAGCCGCTTCCCGCCGAGGGGATTGTGACGGCGACGTTTCACTTCACCCTGCCACGCTAGCCGCCGGTCTTCGTCGCCTGGGCAGCATGCGCCAGCGCCACCGGGTAGTCGTAGATGAATCGCTTGAACTCGGGGTGCAGGTAGTCGGCCCCGAACTTGTACTGCTTCATTTCCGCGAATGCCTGTCCGGGATCCCAGCCGTCGTGCACGATCCGGTAGACCGCGGTCATGACGCCGGTACGGTGGCGTCCTCCGACGCAATGAACAAACACCGGCTGATTGGCCGGTTCCGTGACGATCTTCATGAACTCGTCCAGCTGCGCCGGCGTCGGCGTCTGATGCGTTGTCATCGGAATCTGGAAATAATGCATTCCGGCCCGCTCGACCATTGCTTTCTCGCTCGAGTCCGCATCGTCGCTCGTGAGGTTGATGAGAACCTTGACGCCCAGCGCGGCGAGATCCGCGTAATCGGTGCCTTTCGGCTGAGCACCGCGGTAATAGGCCGCATCGACGCGTCCAAAATTGTCGATGCGAATCGTTGAGGCGCCTCCGGCCCCCGCCGGTGTCGCCAAGGAAATCGACAGCAGCAGCGCAGCGATGACCACGCGCGGAACAGTTGTTCGTAAACGCACAAGACCTCCACAGTCGACCAGGAAAATATTCAACGCGTGCTGACAAGGCAAATCCGGGGCCAGCGGGAACCGGGCGTGCTCATGAGTATTTTGACGCTGGGCTGTCCGAAAGAGACGGCCCCGCCGACTTATTTGACCGACAACTCGACAGGTCTGTGAATGGCACGGCAGGTGCTGTAGATAAATATGAGGATTGGAGGTCAACCATGAAATGCGCCCATCCCGGCTGTAAGTGCGACGTGGCGGAGACCCGTGCGAGCGACGGCTACTGTAGCGATCACTGCAGGAACAGTGGAGAGAAGACCGAAGCGCATTGCACCTGCGGGCATCCGGACTGCGCTTAGCCGTTCATCGTGAGAGATCCGACTACTCGCGCGCGATCCTGACGCTGAACCTTCAGGCGCGTTCGCGGCGATGTGACATGGCCGTGGGGACCGAGGCGGGATCGTTCCCGCACGTCTGACATCGTCTTACCACGACCGGGAAGTAAATGGACTGCGGTCCAGCCGCCGTATACTGAAGCGTGGCAGTTTCCCGGCCCCGGCTGGGCGTGATCCTCCGATTCGTTGTCGCGGCGTACTTCGTGGCGCTGTCCGCCATGCCGTTCGCCCATCACGATCTTGTCTGCCACCTCAAGTCGAACACTCACTGCGTGACCTGCCACGTCGGCACCTCGGCCGACCCCCCCGGAGCGCAGCCCGCGGTGACGACCGCGACGCTCGCCGACGTCGGCCGCGCTGACGATCGTCCTTTGACCGTCCTGGTTGGCTGTGTCCTCTCTCCTTCGGCGGGCCGCGCGCCTCCCGCGCACACGATCTCCGCCCTCTAAACGGTTTTTCGCTTCATCGTTTTTGCCCTCCCGGGGGTTTTTCCCCCTCGCGGGCGAGGAGGTCAGTCGTGTCACACGCAGTAAGGGTGACCTGTACGGGGATTCTCATGTTCGCGTTCGGGCTAGCGGCCGTGCCCGCGCGCGCCCAGGACCCACAGGCCGATCTGCGCGCGCAGATCGAGTTGCTGCGCCAGCAGCTCGCGGCGCTGCAGCAGAAAGTGGCGGCGCTCGAAGCCGCGGGTGGTCAACGCGCGCCCGCTGCGCCGGCCGCGGGGCAGCCCGTCGCTGTGGCACCGACGCCGCCGCAGCCACCGACGGGGGCTGGTGTCGAAGTGCCCCCGGGCGCCGCGGGTGCAGGCGGACCGGCAGGTGCACTGCCCGTCTACGGCAACGTGTCTGCGCTGTCGAAGATCTTCAACCCGGACATGGCGGTGATCGGGAATTTCATCGGCGCCGCGGGCAAGAACGACGTCGAATCCGTTCCGGCCCTGAAGTTGAACGAGGCGGAGCTCGCCTTCCAGGCGATCGTGGATCCCTACGCGCGCGCGGACTTTTTCCTCGCGGCGTCCCCTGAAGGTCTCGAGGTCGAAGAGGGCTTCGTGACGTTTCCGACATTGCCCGGCGGCCTGCTGATGAAGGTGGGCAAGATGAAGGCGCAGTTCGGCAAGGTCAACACCCTGCACGCGCACGCGCTGCCGTGGGTAGACGCGCCGCTACCGATCAAGAACCTGCTTGGCGGAGAAGAGGGACTGAATGACTCGGGGATCTCCGTCTCGAAATTGATCCTCAACCCCGTGCTGTTTCTCGAAGCGACGGGGGAGATCTACGACGGCGACAACACGCTGTTCACGAGTCAGAAGCGCGGCAACCTGACGTACGTGGGCCGGCTGCGAGGCTACCGCGACGTGACCGAAGCGACGAATCTCGACGTCGGAACGTCGTTCGCCTACGGCCACAATGACGGCGGTCCCGATTTGACGACGCGGGTCTTCGGCATCGACGCGACCTTCCGCTATCGTCCGCTGCGCCGCGCGATCTACAAGCGGTTCATCGGCCGCACCGAGTTGTTCTGGAGCCGGCGTGAGCAGGAGATCGCGAACGCCAACGCGTTCGGCGCCTATGCAAGTGGCGAGTATCAGTTCGCCCAGCGATGGTTCGCCGGGGCGCGCTACGACTTCTCCGATCGCGCGCTTGACAGCTCGCTGCGCGACAAGAGCGGCTCGCTGCTGCTCACGTATTGGCCGAGCGAGTTCAGCCAGGTCCGCGGGCAGTATCGCCGGACATCGTACGCCGAGGGCGTAAAGGCCAACGAGCTGCTGTTCCAGTTCCTGTTTTCTATCGGCGCGCACGGCGCGCACGTGTTTTAGGAGGCATCATCATGAAACGCATCATCATTGCGGCGTTCGCGTCGGCGCTCCTGGCCGCCGCGCCTGCGAGCGCCGCGCTCAACATCGTCACCGCGACACAGGACCTGGCGTCGATCGCCCAGGAGGTCGGCGGCGACAAGATCAAGGTCACGCCGCTGGCGAAGGGCTACCAGGATCCGCACTTCGTCGAGGCGAAACCGAGCTTCGTGCTCATCCTGAACAAGGCCGACCTGTTGATCGTCGTCGGCCGCGACCTCGAGATCGGCTGGCTGCCGCCGCTCATCACGCAGAGCCGCAACGCGAAGATCCAGGTTGGCGCAAACGGCTATCTCGATCCGTCGCACTCGGCGAAGATCCTTGAAATGCCGACCGGTGCGGTCACGCGCGCTATGGGCGACGTGCATCCGCTCGGCAACCCACACTACTGGCTCGACCCTGAGAATGGCCGCCGCATCGCGAAGGCGATCAGGGACAAGCTGTCGGAAATGGACGGCCCCAACACCGCCTACTACGCGCAACGCGAGGCGGACTTCGGTCGCCGCCTCACGGAGGCGGAGCAGCGGTGGAAGGCGCAGATGAGCCCATACAAGGGGCTGAAGGTCGTGACCTACCACCGATCGTGGGCGAATTTCGCGGACGCGTTCGGACTCGACGTGATCGGCTACATCGAGCCGAAGCCCGGGATTCCGCCGACGCCGCAGCACACGCTCGACGTCATCAACGCGATGAAAGCGCAGAACGTGAAGATCGTCATGGTGGAACCGTACTTCGACCTGAAGACGCCCAACTCGATCGCCGCGAACACGGGGGCGAAGGTGCTCGTGATCCCGCCATCGGTCGGGGGAATACCGCCGGCGACCGACTACTTCAAGCTGTTCGACACGGATCTGAGCATGCTCGTGGACGCGATCAAAGCGACGGGCTCCAGGTAGCATGGACCTGACGATCGTCCAGTTCCTCGCGGCGCCGTTCGTCGCGAGTCTCATCCTGACGGGCATCCACGCCTACCTCGGCGTGCACGTCGTCGAGCGGGGGGTCATCTTCGTCGACCTCTCGCTCGCCCAGATCGCGGCGCTCGGCGCGACGATCGCGTTGCTCATGCCGTTCTCTGGCGGCGATCCACATGCGCCGCAGGTGTATTGGGTCAGCCTGTTGTTCACGTTCATCGGCGCGTTGATCTTCGCGACGATTCGCGTGTGAAGAACGCCAGGATCCCGCAGGAAGCCTTCATCGGGATCTGCTACGCGGTGGCGTCCGCCGCGGCGATCCTTGCGATGAGCAAGGCGACCTCCGAGTCCGAACATCTCAAGGACATGCTGGTCGGAAATATTCTCGCGGTCTCATGGCATGAAGTCTTCAAGACAGCGATCCTCTACGGCTGTATCGGCATCTTCCATTACGTGTTCCGGCGGCAGTTCCTCACGATCTCCCGCAGCCATGGCAACCCGGAAACGACCGGCCTCAACTATCGTTTCTGGGACTTCCTCTTCTACGCATCGTTCGGCTTCGTGGTCACCTCCTCGGTGGCGATCGCCGGTGTGCTGCTCGTCTTCTGCTACCTGATCGTGCCGTCGGTCGCCGCGATGCTCTACGCGGAGAACATCGGTCCGCGCCTCGCCATCGGCTGGACCATGGGGACCATCGTCTCGGCGCTCGGCGTGTGGCTGTCGCTGAAGCTCGATCTGCCGACGGGCGCGACGATCGTGTGCACGTTTGGTCTCGTGCTCATCGTCATGGCTGCCGTCCGTCCGCTCATTCGAGTTCGCAGCCGAGTATCATCTGTTGTGTGATCTGTCGTAATTGCGGCACTGAGATCGCTGACAAGGCGATCGTCTGCTACCGCTGCGGCATGGGAACCGCGGAGCCCGTGCGGCAGCCCGTGAAGGTCCGCGGGCGGCGCGGGCGGGTCCTGCCGCTCGTCGCGCTCGTCCTCCTCGTGCTCCTGGGTCTCTACCTGGGACAGGCTGGCCAGACGATCCTTCCTCCCGGGCGGGGATATGGACTGGCGGCGGGCATCTGCATCGGCGTTGCTATCCTCCTTTTAATTGTGCGAATTGCGCGTCGCCGCTGACGTGAAAGACCGCGCATTTTGGTAAACTCCGGGCTCGCATGCCCGACGCCCGGTTAGAAGTTACCGACGCTCTCGGCCGACGGATCGTACCGATCGGCAAGGAGGCGTTCGGCATCGGCCGCCGCGAGACCAACGATCTGCGGCTGGCCGGCAGCGAGGTGTCGCGCGATCACGCAGAGATCGTCATCGTCGATGGCGGTTTCCTCGTGCGCGACAAGCAGTCGCGCTACGGGACCTACGTCAACGACGAACCGGTCACCGAACGGGCGCTGGCGCACGGCGACCGGATCCGGCTCGGTCGGTCCGGCGGCGCCGAACTGGTCTTCCTGCTGGCCGACACGGGTCCTCCGCAGGACAAGGCGACGACGACCGCGATCGGCGATCTCCGCCAGATCGCCGCGCTGCTCGACGGGCTGCGCGCGCTGGGAAGCGGACGCGTCCTCGACGACGTGCTCGCGCTCGTGCTCGATTCCGCGATCGAAGTGACCGGCGCCGAGCGCGGATTCATCATGCTGGCGAACGCCGGCAACGAGCTCGAATTCAAGCTTGCCCGCGGCCGCCGGCAGCAGCCGCTCTCGGGCACCAGCTTCGCGACCAGCCGCAAGATCCCTGAAGAAGTCTTCCGAACTGGCGAGCCGAAGATCCTCGCCGACCTGCTCGACGGCGAGCTGGCGAACGTGCACATGGGCACGGTCGCGCTCGGCATCCGCAACGTTCAGTGCGTGCCGCTGAAACTCGTTCGCTACGTCGACCGTGCTGATGACGTCGCGGGCGAGCGCCGCATCGGCGTGCTGTATCTCGACAGCCGCGAGAAGGGAACGTTCCTCTCGGGCTCGACGCGCGGTGCGCTCGAGACGCTGGCGACCGAGGCCGCCGTCGCGATCGAAAACGCCCGCCTCTATCGCGAGACGATGGAGAAGGCGAAGATGGAGCAGGAGATGCGGATCGCCGCCGAGATCCAGCAGGCGCTCCTGCCGAAGGCCGGCCATGCCGGCGCGTTCTTCCGTACCGCTGCGTCCTCGCTGCCCTGCCGATCGATCGGCGGCGATTTCTACGACTACATCGATCTGCCGACCGGCGCATTCGGCTTCGCGCTCGGCGACGTGGCAGGGAAGGGTCCGCCCGCGGCGCTCCTGAGCGCCATGATGCAGGGCATCTTCACTGCGCAGGCGGCCGCGAGCGACACGCCGTCGCAGACGATCGCCCGCGTCAACCTCGTGCTGTGCAAGCGCGGCATCGAGTCACGTTTCGTCACGCTGATGTACGGCACGCTGGAGCCGGACGGCCGTCTGACCTATTGCAACGCGGGCCACAATCCTCCGCTCATCGTCAGTGCCGGCGGCGCCGCCGTCCGCCGCCTCGAGATCGGCGGTCCCATCGTCGGCCTCTTCGAGACAGCGACGTACCAGGAAGAGACGGTCACGCTGTCGCCGGGGGACATCCTGCTCGTCTTCAGCGATGGCGTGTCGGAAGCCATGTCCGCGGACGGTGAGGAATACGGCGAATCGCGCATCATTGCCACGGCGAACAGCCGTCCGGGCGCATCGCCGGCGGACATGCTCGAGGCGATCTTCTCCGACGTGCGCATCTTCACGAAGGGGGCGGCGCAGAGCGATGACATCACGGCCCTGATACTGCGCTATGGCCCCTCCGCCTAGGCGGCGCGTCCAGCCGCGCCTGCTGATTCTCTGGTTCGCGGTCGCGTTCGTCGTCTGGAATGGCGTGTACGACATGCGCATGCACGACACCGTGCGCGGCTACCTGCTCGAAACGACGCGCGCGCAGGCCGGCCTGGGACGCGGCGTCGACATGCGCGAGTATTTACGCCGCGGCCGCGTCGATGCGATCGCATTTTCGTCCGCGTGGTCGCTCGGCATCTTCCTCGCGGGGATTGCCACGATGTACACATACAGCCGCACTAAGCAGTAACCGGAAGAGGGAAGACGGAAAACGGAAGACGGAAGACGGAAGACGGAAGACGGAAGACGGAAGACGGGAGACGGGAGACGGGAGACGGGAGACGGGAGACGGAAGACGGAAGACGGAAGACGGAAGACGGAAGACGGAAGACGGAAGACGGAAGACG
>WNGB01000427.1_pt1 | contig 65523 bp, 58 predicted proteins | sample 5400681 | NCBI WGS metagenome assembly WNGB01 (sample SAMN13153367, study PRJNA577476) | soil metagenome | isolation source: 115 cm soil or saprolite under grassland replicate 2 | place: USA:California | collected 2016-06-15 | reverse complement strand
TAGCCGAATACTTGAACCCCACAGGTGCAGGCAGCAAAACCCCGCCTACATGCGTCTCTGTGCTATGGACGACGATTCCTCATCGACGCCGGCACCGCGGCCCGTGCCGTTCCTCCCCGGCGCCGAGCCGGACGGTATCTCCGGAGGTGGTCCTGACGACGCTGTGACCGCGCTTTACCGTGCGCACGCACTGGGGCTTATCCGCCTTGCGTATGTGATGCTGGGCGACAAGGCCGCCGCCGAAGACGTCGTGCAGGATGCGTTCTTTGGCCTGTACCAGCGGTGGGATCGCTTGTCCGGCAGCGAGAAAGCGCTGCCTTACGTGCGGTCGTCGGTGCTCAACGGCTGCCGTTCTGTGCTGCGGCGCAGCTTAGCCCGCAAAACCGGCGGGCAAGATCCACCGTCAGTGATCTCCGCGGAGACTGCTGCGCTGGCGGGCGAGGAGCGCCGCGAGGTGATGCGGTTGCTGCGGCGCCTGCCCGGTCGCCAGCGCGAGGTGCTCGTCCTCCGCTTCTACCTCGAACTTTCTGATGCCGAGATCGCCCGGGACATGGGGATCAGGGAGGGCACCGTCAGATCGGCCGCGCACCGGGCGCTGGCCGCGATCGGCCGCGCGCTGAAGGAGACGTGATGAACACGCTTGACGAACGGCTGCGTTCAGCAATCCGCGCGACGGCCGAAGAGATCACACCGGAAAGTGTTCCTCCGCTGCGCCTGCGGTCGGCGCGGCGTGACGAGCGGCCCGCTGCCGAACGAGCCGGTCGCAAACGCCGGTGGCGCTGGCTCGCTCCGGCGTGCGCGGCCGCGGCGGTCATCGCCGTCGTGACTGGTTCGGTGGTCATCAGCGGTGGGCCTGCGGGACGGCCGGGCGTGACCGGCGCCATCGGCGCTGGCTCGGTTCCGCGGTACTACGTCGGGCTCGAGCTGACCGGTGGCGGCAAGTGCTGCCTCGGTGCCGGCCTGCCGTCCAGCCCGGTGACCGTCGCCGTTGTCCGGGCAACGGCGACGGGGACCGCGCTGGCGAGAATCACCCCGCCCCGGCCGTATGGCACGTTCACCCACGTCACTGCGGCAGCCGACAACCGCACGTTCGTCCTGACCGCGAAGAAGGTGAACCTGATCCCGGTAAGAACCGACCCTCGTTTCGATGTGACGGGGTTCTTCCTGCTGCACATCGACCCGGCAAGCGGTATGCCCAACGGCCGTGCACGGCTCGCGCCCTTGCCCATCACTCTGCGGCCAGCGAGCGCGGAGGCGGCAGACATCGCGCTGTCGCCGGACGCCACCAAACTCGCCGTGCATGTCGAGCCTCGCTCGTCAATCCACGTCTTCACCCTGGCTACCGGGGCAGATCGGGTGTGGAACGGGACCGGCCTCCATGTGGGCCTCTACCCGGGCGATGAAGGATCGCTGTCCTGGACGAGGGGCGGGCGGAGCCTGGCATTCATCTGGACGGGTGTGCCGAACCGCACACAAAGGCCCGGCGTCTGGATGCTGAATACCACGGCTCCCGGCACCAGCCTGCTGGCCAGCAGCCGTCTTACCGCGCCAACACCGGCAGCGATCCCGCGCTTTGACGTCGAAGGGTACTGGCGCCAGGCCATCGTCACCGGGGACGGCCAGACCATCGTCGCCGTGGTTGCGGTCCCCGCACCAGGACGCACCGGAAGGTTCAGCCAAGAACTTGTCGAGTTCTCCGCCAGGACGGGAAGGGTGCTGCGAACCCTGAGCCATATTCCTTTCTACGCGACCAACGCCAACCGTGAGCGGGTGCTCTGGGCGAGCCATTCCGGGGACGTGCTCATCGTCAGCGGCTCGCGGCCCGGCGCCAGCGTCGGCACATTCAACGCCGGCCCGAGCGCAGGCATCTTCAGCCGTGGTCACGTCACCCCGATCCGCTGGTCCAACCGCACCTTCACGGCCGCCTGGTAGCCAGGCTCCCACCCGAGGCTGGCGACGACCTCCTGCGGCACTGTTGCGTTAGCCGATCGCGGACGGCGGGAGACTGGTCGGGTGACTGCGTCTGGCCCGAGCTCGGTCTTCGCTGGTTTCCGGTTCCCGCGGGAGGTGATCTCGGTCGCGGTCCGCTGGTAGGTGCGGTATGGCCTGTCCTACCGGAATGTTGAGGAGCTGCTGGCCGAGCGCGGTGTCACCGTCGATCACGTCACCGTCTACCGGTGGGTACAGCGCTTCACCTGCGAGTTCATCGATGCCGCGAGGCCGTGCCGTCACGCTCCAGGGAACAGGTGGTTCGCCGACAAGACCTATGTGAAGGTCACCGGTGAATGGGCCTACCTGTACCGAGCGGCCGATCAGCATAGCCAGGTCATCGACGTGCTGCTGCCGGCGAGGCGTGACCTGGTGGCTGCGCGGCGGTTCTTCGCTCAAGCGGTGCGCGCCGGCACGATCCCGGTTGAGGTAACGACCGACCGTGCGCCGGCCTACCCGAGAGTTCTCGATGAGCTGGTCCCTTCGGCCCTGAACATTATCGAGCAGTACGCGCGAATAACCCGATTGAGGCCGACCACGGTCGGCTGAAAGCCCGGCTCCGGCCGATGCGCGGGCTAGAGCGTCACCGGTCAGCGCGGATCCTCGCCGCCGGTCACGCCTTCGTGCAAAACCTGCGGCGCGGCCGCTACGACATCGCGACCGACATGCCCAATCACCGCGGGCTCCGCACCGCGTTCGACGACCTCGCAACCATCATCTGACCAGCGGATCATCCGAGTGATCATGCTCTGACCTTGTGCAGGGAAGACATAACGCAACAGTGCCTCATGTTGTGCTCAGCAAGCAGGCCTGTCCACGGTCGCGTGAAGCGGCGGTTGGGTGGCTTTGTTGCTGTACTCGATGCTGTACAGCTGTTGGGCTGACCCCTGCTTGCAAAATAGGCCCAAGTTGTCGGAAACAGTCACTCACCTGGGGTTGTGGCCACGGTGTGTCTGCTGGGATCGGGTCGTGTCGGATCCTGTTGTGGTCAGGCTTGGTGGTCAACGTTGGCAGGGATGGATCCTTGATTCTGTCTCGGGGTGGGCCTGACCCGCTTTGACGGTCATCCCTGTCCGTCAAAGCGGGGCAACTCCAGGAGCTGACGCTTACTGTAAGTGTCAGGCTGCCATGGACGAGCAATAGTCCAGACCAGCATTCCACAGAAGAAAGCGGCCATGCTGCCCAGCATGAGACTGATGACCGTGAGCAACGTGCCAGTAAGCAGGAATCCATACCGCCAGTGAGCCCGCATGCTCCGTGCGAGCCGCATGACACCGATGACCGTGAGCAGCGCTCCAGTGCGAAGCCACCAGCGGATCCGCCCGCCGCGTGCGAGCTGGGTGCAGCTCCGATCTCCGGACCTACCGGCTGGGGCGGCGGAGGAGCTCCACACCACAAGGTTCCGGCGATGCGACCGCATTCTCATGGCAGGCTCCTCCGGAGAAGACGGCACCACCTAGTCAGTCCGGGTGTATCTGCAAATGTACCCCCCGGGGCGGTTATGTCCATCGGCGTCCCCCGGCCCCCGCCATCAAGCGCCGCGCCGCAGCGAGGCTGACCGTGGCCAGGCCAGATAGTGTGGGCTGATCCAACTGCTGTGACGTTGGTTTGAAGTTGATCAAGCTTTCCGTGTATGGCACTACTCGGCAACGTATCCCGCATTCGGATCATCTGATCCGTAGAGATATACGGACGCTGCATGGCCAGCGATTTCAGGCGCTGACCTGCCAGGATGTTGCGCAACAGCGCGCAGTAGTTGTCGGCGTTCGGCGTCACCGTGAGGCCAAAATCAGGCCAGCACACGTCAAGCCCATGCTTCCACGGCCACAGCTCTCAGCCGAGGCGGTGAAGACCGTGGCCGGGCGGGCCCAGTCGCGAGCTCAGTCCTCAGCTCACCGCTTTCTTCACGAGCGCGCCGATCCTTACCTCTACGTCGGCGGTCAACTCCTTCAGCGCGAAGGCGGTCGGCCACATGGCGCCTTCGTCGAGGTTCGCCTTGTCGCTAAAGCCGAACGTCGCGTACCTCGTTTTGAACTTCTGCGCGCTTTGGAAGAAGCAGACGACATTGCCGTCCTTGGCATACGCGGGCATCCCGTACCAGGTTCTCGGCGAGAGGGCTGGCGCGCTGGCTTTGATGATGGCATGGAGCCGCTCGGCCATGGCGCGATCCGGTTCCGGCATCTCGGCGATCTTCGCGAGCACGTCGCTTTCCCCCTCCGCCTTGCCCGCGCGCGGGCCGCGGCGCGCGACCGCCTTCAGCTCTTGGGCGCGCTCCCTCATCGCGGCTCGTTCCTCGTCCGTGAATCCCTTGGACGCCTTGCCGGTGGTTCTCTTGGCGGACTGCTGCGTGCCCGTCTTTGCAGGTTTCCTCTCAGCCATTGCGAAGCACCTCAGTGCGCAGAACGAGTCCCAGCTTGTTGACCTCCGGGGATGCTAACAGACGAACCGCTCGATCCTGAACTCGCGGAAGGGGGAAAGCGAGACGCGCGGGTCGCCCGGGTAGGTGAGTCCGCGGTGCGGCCGGTCACGGTAATAGCGGTGCGTCGCGGCGTGCCGCGACCGCCTCGCAATTCCTGCGCCCGATCACACACCCACCCCCCGAGCTACGCATTACGAGTGCGCGAGTAGCGCTTCCGCTGACGTCCACCCACATCCACCCGGAGTACAGGCGGCACGCCGACGCGTAGGTCAGACCTTCGTTACCCCGCCTGCGATGATCAGGCTGACCTGGGATGCTTTCCTAGCGGACCACTTGACCGACATCAAGCTCCGCGCAGCGCCAGGTGTTCGATTGTGGGCGGCCAGGATCTGGCCAATGACGGTCACGAAGCTGGCACTGTGGCCATCACAAAGAGTGATCGGACTCACCGGTCGCTGCGCTGCCAGTTCGCTGCCGAAGTGCCCGGGCCCGCGCTATCGCGATCAGCGCCTCGGAGGCATCCACCCCGCAGACCTCCGCCCCGCGGCCAGTCGCCACCCCGGCCGCGTAGCCCGAACCGCACGCAATGTCCAGCAGCCGCGTCCCCGGGCCCACCCCGGGCCCGGTCAAGCAGCGCGTCATTGGCGTGCCGCGCGTACGGCTCCACCAGGTGCGCCCAGTCCGTGGCCCGCTCACCCCAGGCCCGGCCGGACTCAACCCACCCCATGCGCCCCACCCTCCGCCGCGGGATCCCCCGGCACAAGTCAGCCGCGAGATGCCACCACGCGACCGTACCGCCGATCATCCCGCCACATGCTCGGCACCACAACCTGGCCGTCCACAGGCCGGGGCACCTCTGCCGGTGCTCGCCTGCGGGCGTAGGGTGGCGATCATGGCGGGACCGGACCGCCACGTCAGCACCTGCCCCCCGCTGGCACCGATCGAAGCGCTCACCCCAGCGCCCCGTGGTCCCGGCGCGTGCTGCGCGTCGGTGGGTTCATCCATGCCGCCTTCGCCGGGTTCTGGCCGGTGCGCGGCGGCCTCCTGGTCGGCTGGCCCATCATCTGGGGCCAGGCACCGGATCGAAATCAGATCGACGCAGAAGGAGCTGCCATGTGCTCGGAACTACGAACCGCCACACCAGCGCCAATCATGAAGGCAGCGGTGCGAGACGCCCCCTATGAGGGAGAATTGATCCCCGTCGAACCGGTCGACTCGGTCGCGATCACCACGATCTGTGACAACACCGTCGACATCCTCATGCTCGACGAGGGGCCCGCGCACCGCCTGCTTGGCCGCCCCGGCGAACCCCCGAGCGTCGCCGCGCCGACCCTCCAAGAAGGCAAGGTGGTGGACTCTCCCCACGCTGAGCACGGCTTCTCCGCACACGTGACGGTGACCAAAGGCGGCCAGGTGCACCGCATGCTCTTCGACACCGGGCTCAGCCCGACCGGATGCACAGAGAACCTGGCCAGGCTCGACCTCAGGGCATCCGACCTGGAGGCCATCGTCTTGAGCCATGGCCACTTCGACCACACCACCGGTCTCTCAGGACTGGTGAAGACTCTGGGCAGCGCCTCGCTACCGGTGGTTATTCATCCCGAGTTCTGGAGCCGCCGACGCCTCGTGATTCCTGGGCGCGAACCCATGAATCTGCCCACCACGAGCCGCCAGGCCCTGACCCACGCCGGCTTCGAGATCATCGAAAAGCGCCAGCCCTCATTCCTCTTCGACGGCTCGGTGCTCGTCACCGGCGAAGTGGACAGGAGCACCGCCTTCGAGACCGGTTTCCCGATCCACCAGGCATTTCGCCGAGGCGCCTGGGAGGCAGACCCGCTCATCCTCGACGACCAGGCCCTCGTGGCGCACGTGGCGGACAGGGGTCGTGTGATCCTCACCGGGTGCGGGCATTCGGGCATCGTGAACATCTGCCGGTACGCCCGCCGGCTCACCGGCGTTGAGCGCATCTACGCGGTGCTCGGCGGGTTCCACCTGAACGGGCCGCTGTTCGAACCAATCATCGGTGCGACCTGCGACGCGCTGGAACAGATGGCGCCGGAGGTGATCGTTCCCAGCCACTGCACAGGATGGAAGGCCACCCACGCCATCGCCGCCCGGTTCCCGCAGAACTTCATTCAGAACTCAGTCGGGACCACATTCGACCTCGGGCCGACCCAAGCCGCATGAGGTGCCGATCCCGGCCGGAGGCCCGTCAGGGCTGCGGGTCGAGCCCATGGTCCGGGAATACCGCCACCCGGGTGGCCATGATCGATCGGTCCACGTGATCGGCCGGATCGTAACCATTCCTGAATGGCGTGTACACGGCGGGTTCCCAGTCGGTCATCCATTCCGGCGCGGGCTCACCGGTCCGTGCCTCCGCGTACTCGCGCCACCCCGGCGGTGTCTGCGCGCCGGGGTCAACCGGCCGGTCGGCGGCCTCGGCGAGCAGATGCGTCCAGGCTCTCGGCACCACCTGCACAAGCGCGTAGCCGCCGTCACCGATGAGCACCCAGCGCCCGGCGGCGGTTTCGTGCGCCAGCTGGTGCACGGCGATGCAGGCGACGTGCATCGCGTCGACGCTCAGGCCGAAATGGGCAAGCGGGTCGAGCCAGTGCCGGGAAACAGAGTGCGTGGATGCTCGTGCAGGCTGATCGTCAGCACGCGAGGATCTGTGTAGAAGGCCTCCTGCACGCCATCCGCGTGGTGCACGTCGAGGTCGACGTAGGCGATCCGTTCGGCACCCTGGGTAAGCAGCCAATTGATCGCGATCGCGGGCCGTTGTACACGCAGAACCCGCTGGCCGCGTCGCGCATCGCGTGGTGCAGGCCGCCCGCCAGGTTCGCGGCGTGCCCAGCCACGCCACCCCAGACGGCACTTGCTGCGGCAACACTGGCGCCGGCGACGAGCGCGGACACCTCGTGCATCCCAGCGAACACCGGGTTGTCCATGGTGCCGAGGCCGGCCGCGGGGTCGGGCGCCAGCGTCTCGCCCGCGCGCCGGACAGCCGCGATGTAGGCGGGGTCGTGCACAAGCTCGAGCAACGCGTCGCTGGCTGGCCCGGGGACGGCCACCTACACCCCGGGGGCATCGAACACGCCGAGTTCGCGGGCGAGCGCCATGGTGAGCTCGATGCGGACCGGGGCGAGCGGATGCCCGGGCCCGAAGTCGTAGGCCGCGAGCGCATCGTCCCAGACCACCTGGAGCATGCTGCCCGCAGCGCCGCCCACGGTCCCCACGACCCCGCTACCCTTGCGCCCAGTTCGCGGCCGCCTCCGCCCGCGGCGGTCCCCGCGTCCGGCTGCGTCTCGGCGAATCGCAGCACCTTGCCAGCCGGGCGCAAGCAATTCCTCGGTGCGGCGCAGACGCTCGTCAGCGGCGAACCGCCCGGCGGATATCCTGCTGATCGCCTCGCCCACGAGCACATATTGACCATTCCAGCAAGACGCCGTGGACATGCTCGATCACCGCGCCGATGACCATCACGTAATGAAGACACTACTCACCGGCTCGTGCAACCAGTGGTCGCGCCAATATGCAGTAGCCGCGACGTCGCGGCAACCTCGGTGCCTGGGCGTGGGAACGCCAGGTCGGGGTAGCAGTCCACGCGCCGCCGGCCGCCCACCCGTGACGGCCACCACCTTGATCCTGCATCGGGCGGCCGGCGCGCGTGATCAGCTGAGACCGGGCGCGCTGGTGCTCGTGGCCGCCGCGGGTGGTGCCGTGCTCAGCGTCCGCTGGCCCGCCAGCGGTGCGCCGGCGCCCGCCAGGCGGTCACGCTGGGGACTCGCGATGACGGATCCGCCTGCGGGTCATTGCCGGGCCGCGGGGGCCAGAGCAGGGCACTATACCCTGTGGGGTATCATGGCGAACCGGAGAGGAGAGGTTGCGACATGGATTACGGGATGACGGTCCGGCTGGACCGGCCGTTCGCGGAGACTGCCGAGCGGGCCCGCGCGGCGCTGAAGGAGCAGGGCTTCGGAGTGCTCACCGAGATCGATGTGCGGGCGACGCTGCGCGAAAAGCTGGGCGCCGAGATGGAGGACTATCTCATCCTCGGTGCATGTAACCCTCCGCTGGCCCACCGGGCCCTGGATACTGACCGGCGGATCGGGTTGCTGCTGCCATGCAACGTGGTCGTCAGGGCTGACGGGGATGGGACGATCGTCGAGGCGCTCGACCCCCAGGTGATGGTCGGTGTCACCGGCGAGCCCGGGCTCAAGGCGATCGCGGACGAGGCGGCCCGCCGACTCGCGGCCGCATTGGATGCCCTCGCGGGTTAGCCCGCGAGCAGTGCCAACCGCTGCCAGCCAGACCTTGCGGGCCGGGCCGTGCGCGATGTCCGGCGCGGAGGGCCTCAGCAGAATGAAAGGTCTCAGCAGAATGATGGGAGAGGCCCAGGGTGGATAGTCAGGAATGGGACCGGCGTTACGCCGGCGCGGAGCTGGTGTGGACGGCCGAGCCGAACCGGTTCGTGGTGGAAGAGCTGGCGGATGTGCCGCCGGGGCGGGCGCTGGACCTTGGTGCCGGCGAGGGGCGCAACTCGGTGTGGCTGGCTGCTCGTGGCTGGCAGGTGACCGCGGTGGATTTCTCCGCAGTTGGCCTTGACAAAGGCCGGCGCCTGGCCGGGGCGCGCGGCATGACCGTGGACTGGGTCCGCGCGGACCTACGCGACTATCAGCCCGAGGCGCGGTCTTTCCAGCTTGTCCTCGTCGCCTACCTGCAGCTTCGTGAGGCCGAGCTGGACGGCGTGCTGCGCCGGGCCGCGGCGGCGCTGGCGCCCGGGGGCGTGCTGCTTGTGGTGGGCCACGATGTGACCAACTTGACTGAGGGAGCCGGGGGCCCGCCGGATCCGGCTGTCCTGTATACGCCCGAGTCCGTCACCCGCTCCCTCGCAGGACTCACCGTGCTGCGAGCCGAGCGTGTTCGCCGCCCCGTCGCCGGCACTGCCGCCGACGGAGTCAGGAAGGCGGTGGACACCCTGGTCCGCGCCGTCCGGGCCTGACCGAGGGCGATGGCTGTGCCCCGGCCGGGCCCGAGACCGGCCGGGGCGCGGACACCGCCCGGGCCAGTGGCGCCAGCCTAGGTTCAGCTGGCGCTGCTTCGGCGCCGGGTGGTGAGCTGCGGCCCCTCCTGCGGGGGCTGCAGCCAGCGCAGATGCTCACGGTCGCCTTGCAGCTGCAGCCGCCGCCAGAGCACGGCGGTGGGTGAGATCTGGCTGGCGTGCATCAGGGCGGCCCGGCGCTGCCTGGCCCGGTCCACGCGGATGCACAGGTCGATGCGATCGGGTGGCTGGCCGGTGAATGTCTGGCCGGTCTCGCTGTGCAGCTGGCTGGCGACGTTGGCGGGCAGGGTCCAGGCGAGGACGGGCAGCCCGGCTGCGCGGCCTGCCCGCAGGGCGGCACGTGTCGCGGCCTGGTGGTCGGGGTGGCCGGTAATGCCGGTGTCGTCGAAGACCAGCAGCCCGCCGGGCCGGTGGCGTTCGGCCAGCCGGGTGACGTGCGCGGCCAGCTCGCCCTCCGGCGTGCGGGCGAGGCGGCCGTCGGGGTAGCCGAGCAGGGTGATGGTCGCGGCCCCGAGGGCGCTGCTGGCTTGCCGCAGTTCTTCGGCTCGTGCCCGGCGGAGGCTGGCGCCGGTCTCGTTCAGGGTCGAGGCCTCGCCGCGGGTGTAGCACAGCAGGTGGACAGCGGCGCCGCTGGTGGCGAGCCGGTCCACGACGGCGCCGAGGCCGAAGGTCTCGTCGTCGGGATGGGCCACGACGGCCAGCACCGCACGCCAGGCGGGGAGCAGGCGTCCGGGCCGGGAGACGGTGCCGCCGCTGCGGGCCGGTGCCCGCGGCCCGGCCGGCTCTCTCATCACGCACCTCCATCAAATACCCCCATGGGTATTTGACAGATGCAACGGGCGGGTGGCCCGCGCGTATTCCCCGGCCCCCGCGAGCCTTGCCACCGCGCCTCGCGTACGGTCATCGGGCGCCCTCGGATGGCGTGTCACCGTGCGGTCCGGCCGGCGCCCGACGATGCCGGAGGGCGGCGGGGAATGCCGGAGACCTGCGCATGGTTATATACCCCGGTGGGTATCGGAGTAGTGCCTGGTGAGATGAGGAGGCTGGCGATGGCGACGGTTGAGCTGACAGCGGAGAATTTCGACGAGAGCACGGGCGAGGGGCTGGTGCTGGTCGATTTCTGGGCGGCGTGGTGCGGGCCGTGCCGCATTTTCGGCCCGGTGTTTGAGCGGGCGTCGGGCCGGCACGCGGACGCCGTGTTCGGCAAGGTCGACACCGAGGCCCAGCCGGATCTGGCCGGCGAGTTCGGGATTTCCTCGATCCCGACGCTGATGGTGATCCGCGACGGCGTGATCGTGTACGCGCAGCCGGGCGCCCTGCCGGAGAAGGCCCTGGAGCAGCTGATCGCCAAGGCCCGCGAGCTCGACATGGACGAGGTTCGTGCGAGCATCGCGGAGCGCAGCGAGCCCGCCCCTTCAACTAGCGCCAGCGGCGCCTGAGGCGTCCGGCGGCCACAGGCCTGGACGCAGCCACGACGAGGAGGCTGGCATGAGCGCATCCATGGCGGGCCGCGGCGTATCGGCGGCGGCCGTCCCGGCGTCGCCGCTGGTTGAGCGGGTCAGGCGCGGGATCATCGGCGACGGGGAGCTGATGGACGGCCCGTTCGGGCCGCGCCGGGTAACCTACGCCGACTACACCGCGTCCGGCCGGTCGATCGACTTCATCGAGGACTTCATCCGCGACGCCGTGCTCCCGTTGTATGCGAACACCCACACCGAGAGCTCCGGTACCGGCCTGCAGACCAGCCGGCTGCGCGAGGAAGCCCGGCGGATGATCGGTGACGCCGTCGGCGGCACGGAGGATGACCTGGTCATCTTCTGCGGCTCGGGTGCTACCGCCGCGGTGAACAAGCTGATCGGGATCCTGGAGCTGCGCATCCCGGCCGGGCTGGATGAGCGGTATCACCTGGCCACGCAGATCCCGGCCGGGCAGCGGCCGGTGGTGTTCGTCGGCCCGTACGAGCATCACTCCAACGAACTGCCGTGGCGGGAGTCGATCGCCGACGTCGTGGTCATCGCCGAGGACGCCGACGGCCACATCGACCTGGCCGACCTGCGACGGCAGCTCGCCCGGTTCGCCGGCCGGCCGCTGCGGATCGCCAGCTTCTCCGCCGCCTCCAACGTCACCGGCATCCTCACCGACACCAGCGCGGTCGCCGCACTCTTGCACGCCCACGGTGCGCTGTCGTTCTGGGACTACGCGGCCGCCGGGCCGTATGTGCCGATCCGGGTAGCGCGCTCGGCACCGGGCGTTGACGACCATAAGGACGCGATCCTCCTGTCGCCGCACAAGTTCCCCGGCGGCCCGCAGACACCCGGCGTCCTCGTCGTGCGCCGCGACCTGGTCCGCAACACCGTCCCAACCGCCCCGGGCGGCGGGACCGTGGCGTTCGTCGACCCGATCGGCCACCGCTACCTCGACGACCCGGTGGCGCGTGAGGAGGGCGGCACACCCGCGATCGTCGAGTCGATCCGCGCCGGGCTGGTGTTCGGGCTCAAGCAGGCCGTCGGCACCGCCGTGATCCAGGCCAGCGAGGAACGGCACTGGCACCGTGCGCTGGACCGGTGGGAGAAGAATCCAGGGATCGAGATCCTCGGCAGCCATCGGTCCGCGCGGCTGCCAGTCATCTCCTTCCGGATCCGCCACGGCGCGCAGTACCTGCATCACAATTTCGTCGTCGCGGTGCTGAACGACCTGTTCGGCGTCCAGGCGCGCGGCGGCTGCTCGTGCGCCGGGCCCTACGGGCACCGGCTGCTTGAGATCGGCCCCGCCCGGTCGCACGCGCTGCGCGACGAGATCGGCCACGGCTGCGAGGGGGTCAAGCCCGGCTGGACCCGGCTGAACTTCAACTACTTCATCACTGGCGCCGCCGCCGGCTACATGATCGACGCGGTCGAACTGATCGCGGCTGACGGTTATCGGCTGCTGCCGGACTACCGCTTCGACCCCCGCACCGGGCTGTGGCGGCACGCCAGCGGCCCCCCGCGGCCGCCGCTGCGGCTGGCCGAGGTGTCCTACCGCCCGGACGGTGAGATCACCTACCCCCGGCGCCGCGCGCAGGCCGGCGAGGACGCCTTCCCCGGCTACCTGAACCAAGCCCGGGCGCTGCTGACAACCCACCCCGGCCACATCGGCGACGGGCCGACCGGGCTGAGTCCCCAGTTCGAGGCCCTGCGCTGGTTCCCGCTCCCGCCCGCCTGCCTCAAACCGTGGCACGCGAGTGCCACCCAGTGATGTGCCCGTATGGAGGTTATGGATTAAGCCCATGATCCCGAACGGCTGCGCGGTGGACCCGCTGCAAGCTGCGGAGGGCCATGGGACTGAGGAGGCACACGATGAGGATTCAAGCACCCGATGCTGCGAGCCCACCCGAGCACCAGGGATTCCGCACCACGTGCGGGCGCGATGTGCGCGCCGGGCGGCTCGCCCTCGGCGATCTGCGCCGCCCGGTCGGGCGCGTCAGCTTGGACATCGGCCAGCCCCCTGATGGCCACGACGGAACGTGGGCCGCGCTGACCGTGGCGAAAGCGCGCCGGCTCGCCGCGGCATTGCTCACGCAGGCCGCAGCCGCTGAGCGCGGCGACGACCCCAGCGCTCCTGGCATCGCTGGCGCGGCCGCAGCGGGCCGGATCGCCGTGACCTATGCCGGCGGCGAGGCGTACGCGATCACCACGCGCGGCTACACGCTGCTCGTCGATCAGCCCGCCGACGCAGGAGGGCTGGACGCGGCGGCCAGCCCGACGGAACTGCTTGTCGCCTCGCTCGCCTCATGCGTCGCCTACTACGCCGGCCGCTACCTGGCCCGCCACGGCCTACAACGCGAAGGGCTGGCCGTCGTGGCCGAGTTCACCATGCCGCTGACCGGCCCACGCGCGTCGGCGCCGTCCGGTTGCGCATCGCGGCGCCAGGCGTCCCTGCCGGCCAGCAGGCAGCCCTGCTGGCCGGCGCGTCGCACTGCACCGTGCACAACACCCTGCGGCAGGAGCCGGATGTCACGATCGCGCTCACCTTGACCTCGCCGCGGCGCGGCCCATCCCGATGCCGCCGCAGGCTGGCCCGCTGGGCCTTCGCCCGACAGCGGCAACGGGAGCGAGCGCAAGCGAGCTATACCCCCCTGGGTAACATAGAAATCGATGCCGCGACGGAAGGAGCCGCTGATGAGGGTCGACGAGGAGGCGATGAGCCCGGTGCTCAACCGGCTGCGCCGCGCCCAGGGCCAGCTGGCGGGGGTCATCGCGATGATCGAGTCCGGACGGGACTGCACCGACATCGTGACCCAGCTCGCGGCAGTGTCAAAAGCGCTCGACCGGGCCGGCTTCAAGATCGTAGCGAGCGGCATGCGGCAGTGCCTCAGCAACGGCGACAACGCGCCCATGAGCCAGGAACAGCTGGAAAAGCTATTCCTCGCGCTCGCCTGACCTCGGCATCGCCCTGGTCCGGGACGGATGCGCACTCCGCTGCCCCGCACAGCGATCTGGGACCCCTGCGCTGGTGTGGCTCCGGACCTGCGCACCGAGTCACCGGTATGGCATTCCGGCGTCTGCGCCTGGCCGCCGAGCGGTGTCCCAGTCCCGTCGCCGGTACCCCTTACGGGAGTTCACCCGCTCCGGGGTCACCTCCCGATACCCGGCGTTGCAGCGGACCTCCAGGTCCGCATCCATCATCCGCTGCGCGAACCCCTTGATCATCTCCCGGAGCAGGTCCGGGCTCGCCGACTCCAGCGTGTCCTCGAACCTGGCGCCGGGAACCGGCACAATGTCACGTGCGGCCATCTCGTTTCTCCTTCGTCTCGGAATGAGCACTTCGAAGGATCACGAGGTGGCCGTCTCAGGTCACGCCGACACGCCCAGCATCGGCAGATCAGTCACAGCCGGATCAGCTACCCCATACACCACTCCCGTGGACGTGAACTAACCCTCCCTGCGCGGCACTCTCACCTCTGCCCACAATGTCTGCTGCCCATCAACCGTGCCGCAGTCACCCCACGTATCAGCAATCGCATCAAGCAGAGCCATCCAGCCGCCGCACTCGTGGTAGGGCTTACTTATCTCCAAGCGGATGCAGTCAGGTGTGACCTTGACCGTGAAGGTGTATAAAGCACCCATACTCTGGGTTTGCGGCTCGTTGTCTTGTACTTCTCCCGCCTCAGTCAATACCGGCCTCCAAGCCTGAGTAGCGTATTCACGCCAATGGCTACACCTCTTGTGTCAGCCCGGAGTCGCCAGCCCGACGAATCGCCCCGTTGCCAGGACCATACGCGTCGTCTCAGCCGTGGCCATCGTGTATCGGCTCGTCTTCCTGGCACCACCACGACCGTGATGTTCTCCCGGTCTGGTAACCAGGCATGGACGGCACGGCCTCGTACTTCGGCCATCACCCCAAAGCCAACCAAGGCCTCGACTAACGCTCGCGGACTACCTCGCTGCATCCAGCGCCGTAGGTGGTTTCGTCGCTGTGCCGGTTGCGGTACGGTCATAAGCGTGCCCTTTCAAATTCAGACTAATTACGCGGGTATTTACCGAGCGGCTACTCGTCTGCCTGGTCGCACAGCGCCCACACCACCTTGCCGCCCATTTCGGTTTGGGCGTACCAGTCCCATTTGGCACTGAGCGTTTCAACCAGCAGTAGGCCGCGTCCGCCCTCGGTTTGCTCGTCTACGTCCATCCGGACTGGCGGCTGAGGGTTGGCGTCCCACACCAGGATGAGCACCCGTTGCCGGTCGGATAGGAGCCACAGCCGTATGGGAGAAAGCCAATCGAGGGGCTGAGAAGCTTTGAGCGCATTAGTCACTAACTCAGATACAACTAGCTCAACCTGTTCGCTCAGTGCTGTAATTTCCCACTCCCACAGCATTTGCCGCACGTGGAGCCGGGCACACGGCACCGCGGTTGGCAGTGGGCCGAATTCCAGAAAACTCGTAAGCGGCCAGTCCTCGGCCATGGTTATTCCTTGGGGATGGAGAGGCAGGGCTGAGCGCGTTAGCTGGCCTGTTATCCGGGTTGTCATGGCCGTACCTGACGCGAACATGGGCTGTCGTGGTTACAGGCAGGGCCGACGTCGGAGCCTTGCTCAAGACGACGCCGTAGCCCGGTCCTGTCACGACGTCGGCCCTGCGGTTCATGGTGAAGACACCCCTGCGGTGAAGCTGACGACTGGCGAGCGCGCACCCCGTTCTTGGCCGCGCTGACCTCCTACCGGCGTCGGTGTGGTGCTGGAAACCGGCGTCATCTTTCATCCGTCCTGGTTGTCCTCGCGTTTCGGCGTCCTACGGACCGTCTGGTCTGGCACACTCATCTCCGAGGATGCCAGCGGATCATCACCCTTGGCAATACGTCACTGGCAAATTGACACCAGTCAAGGATAACTTCATGCCCACTCGCCCCAGCCCCACCGTGCGCGGTCGCCGCCTGCGGTATGAACTCCGCCGCCTGCGCGAACAGCGCGGCCTCACCATCGAGCAGGTATCCGAGCGATCAAGTGGCGACTGGACGCCTTCGGCCATCAGCCGGTGGGAGACCGGCGACCGCCGCATTCGTCCCGCCGACCTTAGGGTCCTGCTCGACATCTACGACGTGCATGGCGACCAGCGCGAAGTGTTGCTCACCCTCGCCCGTGAAGCCCGTACTCGTGGTTGGTGGCAGTCCTACTCCAGCGACGCCGTGCCCGAATGGTTCCAGGTCTACCTTGGCCTTGAGGCTGAAGCATCCTCCATCCATACCTACGACGCCGAACTCGTGCCGGGCCTGCTCCAGACCGCCGACTACTACCGCGCCTTCATGCGTGCCGCCCCCGCTGCCGGAAATGAAGAAGTCATCGAACGCAAGATCGCCGTACGTGCTGGACGCCAAGAGCGCCTCACGGCCGACGATGCGCCGGAGTGCTGGTTCATACTGGGCGAAGCCGTCATCCGTCGCGTGGTCGGCGGCAACCAGGTGATGCGCGCTCAGCTTGAGCACATCGCACGACAGGCCGACCGGCCGCGCGTCAACGTCCAAGTGCTTGCGTTCAAGGCCGGAGCGCATCCGGCTATGGACGGATCGTTCGTGATTCTCGGCTTTCCGGAAGCGCCAGACCCCGATGTGGCCTACCTGGAGAGCCAGACGGGTAGCCTCTACTTGGAGAAGCTGCCCGAAGTCGAGCGCTACCAGGCAATGTTCAACCACCTCGTTGCCAAGGCTCTCGACCCGGACGAATCCAAGACCCTGATCGCCGAGGTCGCGGCCGAACTGGCTTGAACCATCCCAAGTAGAGGAGGTGCGGGATGGCTCCCAAGGACATCGACCTATCCCGCGCCGTGTGGCGCACCAGCGCCCGCAGCAACAACGGTGGTGCCTGCGTCGAGGTCGCCACGGGTCTCCCCGGCCTTGTCGCCGTGCGAGACTCCAAAGACCCCGATGGGCCGATACTCGTATTTACTCGTGGTGAATGGCGCACCTTCACCCGGAGCATAAAGGGCAGTATTTACGATCTGTAGCCAATTCGCATCTGGAGAGCGCCCGTTAACGGGCGCTCTCCGCGCTTTTATGGGGCATAGTATAAGGAAATGAAACCCGACGATTTTCTGAAAACAATTCCGCCGACGGCAGATGATCTTTGGCCGCTCGCAACTCAAGTCCCACAAACCGAGCTGTTCGAGCAGCTACGACAAAATCCTCTCCCTGGTATCCCTGACCTTGATGCGGGCACCGCACTAACCAAGCTCGTCCACCGCGAGCTAGAGGCGTTTGGCACGAAAGGCAGCAAATACCTGGAAGACGACGACATGGCAATAGCGCTTAAAGCACTGCGCGCAACGTTGCATCGGATTGGCGTAGATCTTCCACAGCTACCATTCCGCGACTTCTCAACCTTCTATGATTATTGGAAACGCGAAGGTATGAGTGGTTCATACCAAGCGCGGCGCGACTGCTTGGATGAGACATTTGGCCCGCTCTACAATAAGTTCGATGCCCTCGAAGAACGCCAAATGGCAGCTCGGCTTGCAACTGCCGTCTCCCCGCGCGGTCGCCTCGATTGGCCGGTAATCGATAACGAGATTGAGGAGTTGCGGCAGAGATTCGCTGCCGCAACCACTTCTCTAGGCTACAGCGTCGTAGGAACGGCGTGCGTGCGTATCCTGGAGTCGTTGGGTGACGTTGTTTATGATCCGAAGCTCCACCTCCGCGAAGGAGAGCAACCTCCAGGTCGTGACAAGACCAAGCTCCGCATTGGTCGCTTCGTTGAAGACGCCGTGGCCGGATCGGACAACGCCGAGCTTCGTAAACTGGTCACAGCGTCGGTAGAACTGGCCCATAAGGTTAAGCATCAGAAGACGCCTTCGCGCGTCAGTGCGGGCATTGCGGCTGACTCTGTTATCATGCTTGCCAATCTCCTGCGTAGGCTGGCAACCAAGGAACGAGCGTCGTGAGCCCGTCCCGCATGAGTACATCTACTTCTTCAGCAGAACGTTTATCAGATAGAGAGCAGTCGCCACAACCAGTAGGGAGTAAATGACCACATCGGTCCAGAGCGCATATGGTGAAGTATGCGACAGCCGTATCTCGCTCACGATCTTGAGAGTCACCGCCAGCACAAGCCCCACTGGAAAGACCCAATTATAGAGGCGATGCACCACCGCAGAGAACCAAGGATACTGTGATTCGTAAAATGTTCCCTCGCGGGTAAACGGCACACCAGAGTAGAACAGGCTCAACTCAGCTTCAAGCGTGTGAATGTACCGATATTGGCGCTCCAAGTACACAACCGTCTGGAAGTAACGGATGGCAACAAACAGCAAGCCCGTCCAAATGACAGTGCCAAGAAAACTGACACTCAAGGTGCCATGCACGCCGAGCTTCCTTTGGACAAACTCCGATATCGCGCTGCCCGACTCCGTGGGCAGAGCGATCTGAAACGACATGACGGCGAGCAGCACAAGGACGGCAATAAAGAACCGATCGCGCGACTTTACATAGGCCTGGATACCTGCGTATGTGTCATTGTAGTGGCCGTACAGCAGCTCAAGCTTCTTGTCATCAGTCGGCATCATCCTCACCTACGCCGCGCTGAGGGCACTCAAAATCGCGGCTTGAGTAAAGCTCATTGCCCAAGCCGCACGAGCGCTTATCAACTCATCTGGTGACGCGTAATTCCGGTTGAGCTTGATGGCAACCAGCTTGTTGCCATGCACTTTGCTCTGCTTGATCTCGAAGTTGATCCAGTTCTTGGAGCCGATGAGTACACGATGCCCATGCGGAAGGTTGGCGTACTTGCCAACGATAACGAAGGTATGCGTGGCCGTGTTAATCTCGGCGGTTAGCGCTGCTTTCACGCGCCCAACGTTGTAGCTATTTATCTCGCTAGGCGACATGTCCTGGAAGGTAAACTGAAACCGGGGGTTGTCGTTCCATGCCTCAAGTAGGTATTTGTACTGGCGGTCATTCTCGTAATCGAAGCTCACGAATACTCTATGTAGCACCTCACCCCTCCGAAGTCGGTTATCCTTATGTGCTGGGCGGAGTATAGCGGCATTAGTGAGGCCGCGCAAACGCAAGTACTATCAACACCTGGATGTGACGCAGGTCTCAGGATAGACTCTTAGCATGAGCAAGCCACTCCCAACCGACAATATGAGCGCCACCGATTTTGAAGAGTTTTGTTTTGATCTGTTGCGGGAGCTTGGCTTTGTGAACACTGACTGGCGCAAGGGCACGGGCCTCGTCGCTAGCCCGAGCGACTCCGGCCGCGACATAGTGGCCAGCTCCTCCGCGAGGAAGTCGACGGCAGGCAGTACCACGAGACCTGGTTCGTTGACTGCAAACACTACAAGCGTGGCGTGGCCCAAGGAGGTGTCGAGCCTGCTGGCATGGGCTACGGCTGAGCGGGCCGACGTAGCGCTGGTCGTAGCGAGCGGCCACCTCTCCAACCCGTGCAAGGACTTCTTAAAGCAATACGAAACGACCAACCGCCCGCCCTTCCGTATTCGTTACTGGGAACGCCCGACGCTGGGGCGACTCACCGAAGGAGGCGATGAGTTCATTAATAGATACCGCCTCCAGCCCAATGTTCGCACCGAGGCCGAGATACTAGAAGCGGAACAGGAATTCTTTGACCGCGTATGGTACGACCGATCACTGGTAGGTGAGGTTGAGGGAAGACGCGCGAAAAAGCGACTGCCAGAAGATATATTCAAAGTTATGATAGCGGCCCGGCGGGATGTTGAGGCTAGGTACGGCAAGCAGAACCTTGGGCCATACACCAAATTCGAGTGGGGCATGATTAACGGCAAGCTGTCGGCTCTGCGCTGGGTCCTGGGTGACGAGTGGGACTTCCTTGACACATAAAATTGACGGGAATGCCATTAGGCATGGGTGTATAATGCGGTCTTCTAGATCACGCCAGGGTCATACCGTACTGTTCGAGTACATGGCTGCGGGAGATGTACTCGGCCTTATTATCTCTGTGGGGGTTTACCTGAAGATCAGGATGGGCAACCGAGACCCACTCCCCCCGTGAAATGTACAGCGCCCTGGCCCGCAGAACGGGCCAGGGCGCACGAGCCGAGGCACTATGCCTCAGTTCTACTATGGGCGGCTTACCCCGTGTTGTCTGAGAAGCGTCTTACGCCGAACTGGACAGCAAGGACGCGCTTGGGCGTGCCAGTTCTGAACTGGGCAATGGCCTTATCAACGTCTTCGTCGCTCAGCCGGTCTCGCACTCGCCATACGCCGGAAGCTTGGCCGCTCACGGTCATGTCGAGCACTTGTTGATCTTGAACCTGCTTCTGAGTTACTCTTTGAAGGGTTTCCCTAAGCCGTTTCCGCAGGTCAGCACGGTTCGAGTAACGTCTGACAAGCTCCACCGGTTTTCCGAGACTTTGTTCGGCGTTGGGGAGCCACTTGGGGAGCCACCGCGTACCGTCTTGTGGCCACACCAGGCGCTGTCAAGCACCTGCGGCGAGCGGTCGCGCCCAACTCGTCCGCGTTGACGATGCGGCTTCAAGACAGCACTCCCCTCGGGAACCAGGATGGAACCTCAGGCACAGGCAGCCATGATGGTATCTCTTTGGTAGGCAACCATTGTGGCTGCTCTATGATTGGTTCGGTGTTTATCATGATTCCCCCGTCAAATTCCACTTATAGGTGCTTCCAGGGCTCGTCTTCTGACATGCGGTAAAGCTGCTGGCCGCATTTCGGGCAGATAATGATTGTCATGATTCCCCCTCAAGAGGCTGGCGTACGCGCTCGCGGCATCCGCTGCCTTCTGGCTAGCGTCGGTGCCACCAGGCAGCGTGGCCTCGTAGGCGAGGCGCGAGGCCTCGTATACAATCGCCGATTTCGGCCACCGGCTTGCGATTAGGCGGTACAGGGGGATGAAGCCGACCGGAATCTGGGTGGCTCAGCATTCGGCACTATCCGGTGTCGTGGCGACGTTATGTTCTAACTCGAATCTCGGACGGGATGACGTCTTGCGCCAGAGCACGAAGTCCCCTCGATTCAGGCAGATCAGCGGCAAAGGTCCCGCACAAAATAGCTACGAACGGTATTTACAGAACAAGTGAGTATCAATGGTATTCAAACTGTGGGAGCCTTTGCGGCTAGGTCACCGAGCCGGAGAGTACCGGCTACCACCACACGTGTGTTCATCCCGCGGAGCCGCAGCTGGCGGCCGAGGCGAGAGTTGACAAAGCGCATTGCCTCGGCGCCGAAGCGCTCGACGAACTTCGCACAACCGAGGTGCGGGGCATCGCTGACCTGCAACACGGCTTGGCCAACCGCGAGCAAGCTGCCCGCCGGGAGGTTGTCAAGGCTGAGGTCGAGGTCGATGTAGAGCTGATCACCGGCCAGGGGCATCCGGTCAGTCCCACCGGCGACGAGCTCCGCGACCCGGGGGTTCATAACCGTCACCTGCCGTTGCGGGTCAGCCGATCCGTCCGGCGTGCTCGTGCTGCCGCGGGCGAGCCAGTTGTCCCCGGCAAGCCCGGCGGCCTGGTCGAGCACGGCCTCGCTCGGCAGATCCCGCTCGCCCACCGCGGGGCGGCGAACGACCAGAACGAGTCGGCCGCCGTCTCGCGGGGAATCGCGGATATGGCCGAGCCCTGCCATCAGACGCTCACGCGAGAGATGCTCCACAGTCTGATTCTCGCGGGCCTCTGGCGTCTTGGCGAATAAATATCCCCCGGACCGCTCCCGACCCGGCCACGGACGGTCGTCGGCACCCACGCGCCGTGGGGCCGGGGAGGAGTTCCGGGGTAGCCGAAAACGCGTAGCGTCCTGCCCACCGGCGGGGGGTTGACGACGAGCCGTGCCGGGGTTGTGCCGTCCGGCGCAGCGCCTCGGCGCCCAGCATGATCCCGAACTCGACTGCCACCTCGTCCGGCGACATCGCGGCAAGCCGCCCAAGGACGGCGTTGAGGGCCCGGCTTGACCTGATCCAGCGCCTGCTCCATGGACTTCCCGGCGCGCGCGACGATCTCGCCAGGGCGCAGGGCCGCGAGTTCCAAGCCCGCCAGGAAGGTCTTCGTCTGCCACCTCGACGACCAGCCGGCCCCGGCTGTCGACTGGGACCTCTAATAGGACCTCTAATAGGTACGCCATCGATCTCACACCCCGTAAGGAATCGATAACGTCACTATAGGATCCGCAGCACGCGGCAGCCGTTCGGAATAAAAAGGGAAAAACGCAGGCAGATCCCGAACGGCTGCGCGGTGTGACACACGAGCTTCCCGTCGTCTCGGCAAAACGTTCGAAATGCTTCAGTCAGTTGCAGGTTAGTTTTGCGTCCGCCCAGTCGCCGTGGTCGGAACCGTTGCCGTCCCCGCCGTCGCCGATGAGAAGATCAAGTTGCTGCGTGCCCGTGACATCGACGTCGATCGGCACCGACGCCGAGTTCCCGGTGAGAACAGGTGTCGTCGTCAGGGCCTTCCCGTCGGCCACGACCGAGAAAGTGACCGAGCCATTGCTCCCGACCTCGTCGTCGACTCCAACCACCGAGTTCAGCCGTGTGCAATTGCCGCCGAGATACACGGTGACGTCACCGTTCGCGTGCACACCAAGTCCCTTTGCGTATTGCACCCCGTTCAGCGTGATCGGGTGGCCGTCGCCGGCGACATTCTCGCCGTTGGACGTATCCCTCTCCACCGGCCCCCACCCGTTCGTGGACGTGAACGGGATGTCGCTCAGGTAGACAGTGCCGCTTGGCGGCGGCGGTGGAACACGCACAGTCGCCGTGGCGTCGGCCGAGTCGGCCTTACCAGACTGGGTGTAAGTCGCGGTCGCGCTGAATACGGCGGCGGCCGGCTGGTCGCCTGTCGGCGCGGTCACCTGCCACGAGGCGGTGACCGACTGCCCTGGTTGGACCCGTGTGTACGACGCTGTCGTCGATGCGGGCGACAAGGCCCACCCGCTGGGTGCCGACAGCCGCACGGTGACGCCGTCTGCCGGTGGCTGGTCGGCCGGGTCGGTGAAGGTGACATGGACCGTGCCTTCGCCGCCGCGAGGGATGACATCTGGCGCCGACACCGACACACTCGCGGTGGACGGCGCTGTCCGGTAGATCCCCGGGTCATAACCGGGTGCGGAGACGTTGGACACGGGCAGGCTCGTCGCGACGTTGGTGTAGGGCTCCAGGGTCACCGAACCCAGGCCGCCTGTCGTGTTATCGAGGCTCCACACGGCGATCGCTACGGTGTTGGTTCCATTGGGCCGCAGGATGCCCGTCGGAACTGGGAATGAGCGCTGCGGCCCGAGGTCGTTGATGTAGCGTCCGACCTGCCAGCCGTTGACGAAGATGAGCGCCCGGTAGTGCCTGGAGGCGTCGTCGCTGAACTTGATGCCGATCGGCACGTCCTGTCCCTTCGGCAGGTCGAGCGGGAACGTCGTGCGGTACCAGGCGACACCCGGTGTCGTGTCGGCATGCGGCAGGCTAACGGCGGACCACCCGCTGTCTGGGTAGCCGGGTAGGTGCCAGCCGTTGCGCTCGCCGAACAGCCCGCCGGAGTTCATCGGGCCGCGCGCGGGGTCGGCAAGGTCCTCCCCGCCGAGGTTGCCCTGTATCCGCCAGGCGATCTGGGCAGTCGAGCCGACGATGGCAGCCGACGTCAGGCCTCGTGGCTCCTTGTGCGTGTCGTTGGCGTTGAAGTCCTCGTTGTGCCCCATGTTCTCGACGAGGACAGCCAGGACGTTGTCGCCGCCGGTAGTGATGGCGCCGGCTGGGAAATCGAACAGGTGCGGCCCGCTCGCGCTGTTGCCCAGGTAGCGCCCGTTGAGCCACGCCGCGTACGTCCCGGCCCGGCCGGTAATGGCGGCCACGTTGACACCGGACTCGCCGCCGTGGGCGCGGAAGTGGCCGCGGTACCAGACGTCGCCGTGATGGAAGCCGTACTCGTCCGCGTAGAGCACAGGTGGCGCCGCGGGCTGAGCCGGGTTGTTGGTGGTCGTCTGGTCGGCGAGCCTCCAGCGGCCATCGTCGAACGCGGGAGCGGCTTCGCTGGTTTCTGCGTGGTATCTCCAGCTGGTCAAGGCCGGCAGCGTGACGGCTGCGGGCCCGGGTGCCTGGGCGCCCAGGGAACCGTCTTTGGCTGGCGAGGTAGCGAGCTTCTTACCATTCCAGCTAACAGCGGCGACCGAGGGCGGTGCGAATACCGATACCGGCGTCGGTCCTGTCGTGTCGCCCGACAGGGCGAGCTGGCCGTTGGCGTACGAAGCGCCGCGCACCAGATATGGCCCGCGCACGAATACCGGGCCGGCCGCCGTGTCCTGCCGCCAGAACTGCGCAGCGACCTCGTCGGTGCCGAGCAGCAACAAAAGCGGACGGCCGGTCGCGGGTGTCACCAGCAGTTCGGCGAGACCCTGATGCGTGTAGTTCAGGCGCAGGTCGTGGCGGTCCGCGTCCCACGTGTGCTGGATGTCTCCGCTGATCACGTCGACCTTCGGTTCGGCGGGATAGCGGAGCACGGTCTCGCCGTCCTGTCCGGCGCGGCCGTAGAGCAGGGCGACGTCGCGATCGCCGATCCGCGCGTGCGTCATGATCTCTGACGTGGAGTAGACCAGCCGCTGGTCTCCCATCGCATAGTTGGCGACCAGCAGTTTCGCGTCACGCCCGTCGAGAGTGATGGCCGTGCCCGGCTGCTGCGGCACGCTCGGGTAGTACGTCGAGCCTGGCGGCGGCACGTCTATGGCGTCCACGACAACGAAGGTGCCGGTCGCAGCCGCGTTCTTGGTTCCCGTAACGACGATCTTCAGCGTATGCGGGCCAGCGCTCAGGCCGTCCGCGGCGTAGAACACCTGCTGGCTCGCCTTCGACGGGCCGTAGCCGTCGACTGTGGCAACCAAGCTGTCGTCCAGGTAAACATCGGCGATGCCATGGTTGGAGTCCTTCGAGGAGATCCAGCGAACCGACGTCCCAGTGAACGGCACCGTGACGCTGTCTCCCGCGGTGTTGCTGAACGACTCCGTCTGGAGGTAGTCGGCCGCCGTGTAGCTCTGCTCCGCCCCGACGTGTGACCAGGCGCCTGTGTACTGCAGCGCCGGATCCCTGTCGTCATAGGTATAGGTGGACCTGGCGGCCAGGTCGACCGCGATATGCGTCTGGTCCCGTGCGGTCGATGTTGAGTTGGCGTGCCGGAGCTCGATGAACTGCGTGTGGTCGTCAGGATTGATGCGAGCCTGCTCGATGATCGAGGGGTTGCTCGGCGGCACGGCGGCCGAGGCATCCGTCTGCGTCAGCGGAGTCACTGATTGCAGGAAGTAGCCGAGGCGCTTGTCCTCGTCGTACTTCGTGGTGAGCTCCCTGTCCTCCTTGATCGGCGCACCATAGTCATACGAGGTGTAGACCTGCGACGGATCGGCCAGCCAGCCCCACGACGTGCCGCCATAGGTCATGTAGAAGTTCTGCATCGTAGCCCCGACCGCGATGTTGTTCTTGTAGAACACGTTCTCGAAGTCGGGCCCGGTGAGCTGGCGGCACTTGTCATAGCCCGGGCCACCCCACGGATCGAACGACCCACCCTGGAATTCCGGCGTGAAGATTGGGCTGTCGTCGCGGAACCTGGGCAACGTGCCCACCCCGCTCCAGCGCGTCGGGTTGGAGCAGTTGAACCCTTGCGGGTAGCTGTCCTGGCCAGGCAGGTCGACGGCACCTGGCCCGGTCGCCCACGTCGAGGCGCCGCAGCAGTGGTTATGCGTGAGCGGGACGGCGATGCCGTCCGATCGCACGACGTCCTCGGTGTGCTGCATGTACGCGGCGTCGGTGTTCGAGCCGTACTCGTTTTCGATCTGGTAGAGGATCACCGGGCCGGTGCCGTTGGTGTATTGATGGCGGGCGATGATCGGGTCGATGTGGTGCAGCCATTCGTCGCTGGCCGCCTGGAAGTCGGGGGCGCTGCTACGCGCGCGGCCCTGCTGCGTCGTCAGCCAGCCGGGGAAGCCGCCGGAGTCGGTCTCGGCGTTGATATAGGGGCCTGGGCGGGCGATGACGAAGATGCCGACCTGGTTGGCGATATCGAGCAGCCGGTCGACGTCGCGCACCCCGGTGAAGTCGTACACGCCCTGTTTCTGTGAGTGGTAGCCCCAGTCAAAATAGATGGACACGGCGTTGAAGCCGGCCGCCCTCAGCTTCTCGAGTACGTCGCGCCACAGGTCAGGGTTCGGCAGCCGCCAGTAGTGGAACTCGCCTGACCACAGGTAGATCCGCTTGCCGTCTATCTTCAGCGAGTAGTGGTCATAGGTGACGGTGTGCTGCGCCGCGGTGCTGGCCTGCATGGCCGGCGCGCTGGCCGGTCGCGGCGCGGTTGGCGCCGATGATGCGCCGGCGAGCGTGACCGCAATGCAGAGCGCCGAGGCGGTGATGGCGCTGCCTAACCGGCTGGCGAGGGTCAGACCATTCGTGATCACCACGAGATTGTAGCGTGACTCGCGTTGCCGGACTAACCAATAGGCCTCTCCGCCACGCAAGCCGTTGACGTCATCCCCGAGCGGGCGCACAATCAGCGTGGCTGATCTTGCTCGGAACGGGATGCCAATCGCATGCCTTCGCGCCACCGTCCCAACCATCGACGCACGACGCCGCTCCCGCTCGGACGGATCGCGGCGGGGCGGCAGATTCGGCACCTCCGCTCCACTAAGCAACGCGCCGGGGCCGCAGCGGTCGCAGTCGCCGGGGCCGCTGCGGTCGTAGTCGCCGTGCTTGCCGCGATCGGACCGGGCGTGCCGAGCTTCGATCGCGGCACAGGGATGCCTACCTCGCTCGTCAACCATCCCGCGCCGCAGTTCGCCCGTCCGCTGGCCAGTGTGAAGGGCGGTACGTTCTTGCTGGGCCGCCAGCGTGGTCGGCCTGTCCTTGTTTCTTTCCTGAACACGCAGGCGGAGGGGACCGCTGCGAACGACCCCTCGCGAGCCGAGATCGTCTTTATCAAGAGCATGAACACCCAGCACCGCGGCTACGGCCTGCGCACGGTCATCATCGATGCCGCCGACGCGGCCGGGTCATCTCCTCCCAGCCGGGACGCGCTAGTCAACTTCACCTTCGACTGGGCGCTGGACTCGTCAATCGCGGTTGTCGGCGACGAGAACGGCTCGCTCGAGCGAGCCTACGGGGTCACGAAAGTCCCAACCACGTTCCTCATCGACAAACGCGGGATCATCCGCCATCGCTGGAATGGCTTTGCGCTCGCGGCGCAACTCGACTTCGCGATCAGGCCTTTGGTCGGTCGCAGCATCTTCGGCTCCCGCACACGAAGGTAAGGAATGCGCAATGGCTATTCGCAGACCGAGGGTTACCGTCCTCTTCGCTGTTTTGACCTTGTTAACGGGTTCCCTCGCTCTCACGCTTGCTGGCCGAGCGGTCGCCGCGGGAACGACCTACTACGTGAACTGCTCGGCTGCCGCCAATGGTGACGGCTCGCTCGCGGCCCCGTGGAACAATCTGGCGACGGTCAACGGCAAGACCTTCGATCCCGGTGACAGCCTGCTGTTCGACCGCGGCACCACCTGTTCGGGATCGTTCGTCTTTTCTTCGTCTGGCACGAGTTCCAGCCCGATCACAATCGGCGCATACGGCACCGGCGCGCTGCCTGCCATCGACGGGACGGGCCAGAACCGGGCCGTCAAGCTGCTCGACCCCTCGTTCGTGACGATGCAGGATCTCGAGGTCAAGAACAGCAGGGTGTGGGGCGTTCTCGCCACCACCGACCATGATGCGCCTGCAGTCGGCGTCACGCTGCGAAACCTCGTCGTCCATCACGTGACCGGCGGCGACTACACCGCGATGAACGCCAAGTGGACCGGCCTGGTGGTGTTCGCGCCTGGCATGATCGTCGAGCCTGACATGACCAAGGGCTCGGGTACCTACACCCGTAACAGCTACTTCAGCAACGTGCTGGTAGACAACGTTACCGCCTACGACACCACAATGTGGGCCGGGATCTTCGTCTGGGGCGTTCAGGTCGACCAAGATTTCCAGTGGAAGAAGGATTCGCAGAATCAGGCCGTGCAGAGCCGGAATATCACCATCCAGAACTCCACCGTACACAACACTTACGGTGATGGGATCGCCATCTATATGTCGCACGAGGGGACGATCCAAAACAACGTGGTCTATCAATCCGGCATGCAGCCCCCACCGGTGACCACGGGCACCCCAGTGGGGCTGTGGTGGTGGACCTCTGAAAACATGGTTGGGCAGCTCAACGAGTCCTACGACAACCATTCGCCCGGCGTGGATGGTGGCGGATACGACATCGACTACGGGTCAACCAACAGCACGATGCAGTACAACTACGGCCACGCTAACAGCACCTACTGCACCAGTGTCTTCGCGTCCGGCGGCGCGACGACGACCAACATCATCCGTTACAACATTTGCGCCGGCGACGGTACGGTGCACACCTATCTCAAGTCAGGTGCGGTTACTACAATGCCCGGCGACTCGGAGATCTACCTTTGCGCCTGGAACGGAGGCAAGCTAGTCAATACGTGGATATACAACAATACCTTTTACATAAACAGCACTGGGCAGACGGCCGGCCTCATCAGCGACGGCTGCCCCAGTGGAAGTGACCATGAGTCGGGCGGTATCTTCAAAAATAACCTGGTTACCTCGGCGATCCCGAATGTGCTGGGCGATGTGAGCGTATTGAACAAGCGCGCCCGTGACTACAACCTCTACTTCTACACAGGCGGGACGTTGACCGACCCGAACCCCGAAGCGCACGGCATCTACAACCAGAACCCGCTGGTGAACGGCCTCGGATACGACGGGACCGGCAGGCCGACCACCCAGTGGACGCTGCAGGCCGGCTCACCGGCGATCAACCACGGCACGAATGCCTGCGTCGGCCTGGCCGGTTGCACGACCGGGGCGCGTGACTTCTTTGGTAACCCAGTCCCGCTCGGCAGTGCCTTCGACATCGGCGCAGACGAAGCGGGGTAGACGCGCCAGGAATGGCTGCCCAGCCAGGGCAAGGCTGCCCGGCAAGCCGTGACCCCGTCAGGCGGCGCTGGCGTTCAGGTGCTGCTCGATCAGCGTGCACAGTCGTGGACTCGAGCCATGGCGCGTGACCGCCGACCGACTTGGCCACGGAAGACCAAGAGCAGAAGAACGGCTTACGCTGGCTGTCACCCTGTCCTGGAACGTTCGCCGCGATGGAGGCGGTGAGCCAGCAGGTTTGCGCTGAAACCTGCTGTCCCCGTGAACCGGTTGCCGTCCTGGCGCAATAGAGAAGCGATGGACGATGAGCTGATCGCGCGCGTGGCGGGCGGCGATGACACGGCGTTGCGAGAGCTGTTTTCCCGGCATGCGCCGTGGCTGGCTGCCCGGCTGCGCGTGGTGCTGCCTGCGGCCGACGTGGAGGACGTGCTCCAGGAGACGTTCTTGGCGGTCTGGCGTGGTGCAGGCGGCTACCGGCCGGAGGGTGCTGCTGGCGGCTGGCTGTGGGGCATTGCCAGCCGGCAGGCCGCCTTGTGGCTGCGGCGGAGCGGGCGTGCCGGCTTGCTGGTACGTGCCCTGGCGCAGCAGGACATGGCCGCTGCGGGAGATCCGGTGGAGGCGGCGTTGTCGCGGGCGGATCTGGCCGCTGCTGTCGAGGCGCTCGGGCCGGCCGGCGGCCCGGAACGCGAGGTGTGGCGGCTGCTGTATGTAGAGGACCGGCCGGTTGCGGAGGTGGCCGAGCTGATGGGCGTACCGGCGGGCACGGTGAAGAGCCGCGCGCACCGGGCGCGGCGGCTGCTGCGGGCGGCGCTTGGAAGTCAGCAGGCGCGGCAGGGAGGCGCGAGATGACGGGTGCTTTCGGCGATGTGCCTGACCGGGACATGGCGCCCGGTGACGTTGACCTGGACCGCGTGTGGCTCGGGGTGGCCACCGCGGTGTGGCAGCGGCGGCCTGGGTCGCTCGAGCGGCTGGCCGGGTGGCTGCTTCGCTCGCCTGGCCTGGCCCGTGCCCTGCTGATCACACCTTCGCTGCTGCTGCCATGGCTGCTGGCCAGCGCGGCCGTGCTCGCCGCGGGGGCCGCGGCGACGCTGGGAACCGGCGAGCCGCTGGTGACGCTGCTGGCGCCAGGGGTGGCCGCCGCGGGCATCGCGTATGCCTACGGGCCGGGCATCGATCCGGCCTGGGAACTGTCGCGCAGCATGGCGGTCAGCGACCGGATGGTGCTGCTGGCGCGCGCGCTTGGAGTGTTCGCCATCGACGCCGCGCTCGGGATCGCCGCGTCGGCGGCGTCTGGCTCCGCGGCGGGGATCACGTTCGGCTGGCTGGTCCCGATGACCGCGGTGTCGGCGCTGGCGCTGGCCGCCGCGACGCTCGCGCGGTCGGCGAATGTGGGCGTGGCCGCGGGGCTGGCCGGCTGGGCGATCACGGTCCTGGCCGGGCGGGCCGCGACCGGGCGGTTCACCGCCGCCGTCAGTGACTCGCTCCTTGTGCTTCCCTATCTGGCGTTCGCGGCTTGCTGCGCCGCGATCGCCTGGTACGCAACCCGGAACCCGAAAGGAATATCGTGAACGTACAGATCACCGACCTGACCCGGCGGTTCGGCCGCACCCAGGCGGTGGCCGGGGTGACGATGGAAACCGGGCCGGGCGTGTTCGGGCTGCTTGGCCCGAACGGCGCGGGCAAGACCACGCTGCTGCGGATGATGGCCACGGTGATCCCGCCGAACTCGGGGACGTTGCGGCTCCTCGGCCGCGATCCCGCCAGCTATGGGCCGCGGAAGGAGATCCGGCGCAGGCTTGGCTACCTGCCGCAGGCGCTGGGGTATTACCCGGGGTTCACGGTGGTCGAGTTCGTCGAGTACTTTGCGCTGCTCAAGGACATGCCGCCGGCGCAGGTGCCTGCCGCTGTGGCGACCGCGGTCGAGCGAGTCAGCCTGGGCAACAAGGCTCGCGCCAAGCTGCGCACCTTGTCCGGGGGGATGCTGCGGCGGGTGGGCATCGCGCAGGCGATTGTGAATGAGCCGGAGCTGCTGCTGTTGGATGAGCCGACTGCAGGGCTTGATCCCGAGCAGCGGGTTCAGTTTCGCGCGCTGCTTCGTGAGTTCGGCACGCGCGCGACCGTGATCGTCAGCACTCATCTGGTCGAGGACGTGGGCGCCGCCTGCGGCGAGGTCGCCCTGATGGACGAGGGAAAGATCGTCTTCCACGGAACCCCGGCCGAGCTTACCGCCCGCGCCGATGGAACCGCCGCGTCGGGCGATGCGCCGCTGGAACGCGGTTACAGCGCGGTGCTCGCGAAGGCGCGGTCATGACCTCCGCAGGAGCCGCGGCCACCTCCCCGCCCTCGCGGGGCGCGCGCAGGCCCGGGCTGGCCGTGGGCCGGTTGCTGCGCCTGGAGCTGCGCAGAAGCACGATGCTGTGGATGCTGCCGCTGCTCGCGGTGCTGCTCGCGGTCACTGAGCTGCGGAACGACCTCAGCCATCCGCCGCTCTGGGTGGTGCGGAGCACCGTCGTGCAGTACCAGCTGGAGCTCATCGGGGCGGTCGTGGCGGGTGTGGCGGCTTGGACGGCTGGACGCGATGGCCGCCGGCACCTCACGGACCTGGTGACGGCGACGGCCTGGCCGCGGTGGGCCCGTCAGCTGGCCGCCTGGGCGGCGGTCACCGCCTGGGCGATGTTGTTGTACGCGGCGTCCGTGGCCGTGGTTTTCCTCGCGACCGCACGACAGGCCACCTGGGGCGGCCCGATCTGGTGGCTGCCCGGCGTCGGAGCCGCCGCCATCGTGGCGTTCAGCGCCGCCGGGTTCGCGTTCGGGGCCCTCTTGCCTGGCCGGTTCGCCGCCCCGCTGGTGGCGGTCGCGGCCGTGCTCGCGCCGCAAGTCGGGGTGCTAGCGCTCCAGCGCCACCTTTCGTGGGGCAGGCTCAGCCCGGTCGAGGATCCGACCGTGCCCGGCACCGGGATCTTCTTCCCGTTCCATGCCGGCCTGCCGATCGTGCAGATCATGTTCCTGGCCGGGCTGACCGCCGCCGCGATGAGTGTCCTCGCGCTGCCTGCCGCCGCCGGCGGGCGGCGGCTGCGCCAGGCCGGCGCGATGATCGCGCTCGCTGGGCTGGCCGCGGCCTGCACCGGGTTGGCGCTGGCCGGCACCGCGCGCCAGGAGGCGCAGGGTGTCATCATCCCGGCGCTGCACAATGCGGCCGCCGACAAGCTGATCACCTACACACCGGCATGCGACAACAGCTCACCGATACCGGTCTGCCTGCACCCGGCCTACCGGGCCATGCTGCCGGCCATGGCAGTCTCCCTCGACCCGGTACTCGGCCAGGTCGCGGGCCTGCCCGGGGCGCCAGTCCGCGTCCAGCTCGGCGCGGTATTCCCGCATGACTTCAACGGCAACATCGGCGCGACCATCAGCGGCAGCCCGCCAGTGCTCTACCTGAGCCCGTCGATCCTGCTGCGCCTCGGGACCTGCCCGGCGGCCGACTGTTTCACCGCCGCCGATTTCACTAAGGCGATGGGGGCGCTCGTCGCGGGCACGATCGTGCACAACCTCATCGACGGCGGCAGACGAGGCAACGCGGCCCAGCAGGCGATCGGGGCCGCCCTGGCGAAGGTCGCGGGCCTGCCGCTGCTCGCCTGGGCTGCTCCGGGGAGGCCAGGGCAGGTCGGCAACGGGGTTCCGGCGCGCGGCTCGCCGGCCTATGCCGCGGCCCAGCGGTTCGCCGCGCTGCCGGCGGCCGTCCGCCACGAGTGGCTCGCCTCCCACCTGGCCCCGCTGCGGGCCGGCCGGATCACCCTCGCGGAGATTCCATGACCACCGCCGGCACGACTGCGCACCAGTGGCTGGCTGCCCCGCCGGCCCGCCTGGTGCGGCTGCACCTGGCCAGCCGCAGCGTCCCAGCCTGCCTTCTCGCGCTGGCCGGTTGCGGGGTCGCGCTGCGGATCGCCCTGCATTGGCTCCCGCACAGCGGGGTGGGTGCCCGGCAGCTTCCGCTGCTCATCGAGGCGGCAGCGGCTGCGGTCATCGGCGTGGTCACCCGCAGCCCGTTCGGCGAGCCGGAGCGCGCCACCGGCCGGTGGCTGCCGGTCATGCGGCTGGGCGCTGCTGTGGCGCTGACCGCCGTCGCGTTCGGCGCGCTCGCCGTCGCCGGGTTGGCCGGGGCACACCTGGATTTCGGCTACCTCGGTCTGCTGCGGGACCTCGCGGGGATGACGGGCATCGCGCTACTCGCCGCCGCGCTGGCAGGCGGCAGCCTGTCCTGGATCGGTCCGGTCAGCTTCTGGCTGCTGGCCACATTCGCCATCGGCCAGGGCTGGACGACGCCATGGGTCTGGCCCGACAGACCGCCGCACGACCTTGGCGCGGCGCTGTGCGCTGCGGTGGTGTTCGTCGCTGGCACGGCGGTCATCACGGTGCGCGGAGCCCGCGACTCCGCCCACGAGTGACGCTGCGGGCCTACGAGTGACGCTGAGGGGCCCCCCGAGTGACGCTGAGGGCCCCCGAGTGGCGCTGCGGGCTCGGCGCCGCCCCGCTCGTCGGCCGCGGAAGACCCGTACGAGCTGGCATGGTCGGCCCTACCGGAACGACGATCCAGCCTGGCATGGCTGGCGCACCGATTACCGGATCTCGGCAGTTGCGGCCAGTGACCGCTGCGGCACCTAGGCGAGCGGCCGGCGGTGGCGTGCGCGTACGTCGTGGGCCCGGGTTGTCCCGTAAGGGGACCGCACGCCACGGCGCCCGACACGCCGGCGCCGTATGGAACCTTCGGCGTCTCGGCCAGCCAGGCAGAGCGTCCGGGCCGCTCGCGCCCGGGCATCTAAATCCAGACTTAACAGTATGTAGTCGTATATTGACCGATTGGTAGCAAAAGGCTAGTGTCCGCGTCAACACCACCGATCGTGGTGTCACCCATCGGGTCAGGTTGAAAACCGATCCCCGGATCGGCGCCCAGCCGGCCGCGCTCCCGCCCGCCGAAGCCTGACCCGTCCGCATCCGGAAGGAGCAGGATGACCCCTACCCTCTCGGGCCGAGGCGGCCCCGGTCGGCGTCTCACCCGCCGCGCCGCAACCATCCTCCTGGCCGCCGCTGCCCTGACCGCGGCGGGACTTTCCGCGGCGGGCCCGGCTCAGGCGCAAGATTCCCTGGCTCAAGCCCACCCATCCCGTGCCTTATCCTCCGGGCAGCTGGCCGCATCCTCCGGGCAGCTGGCCGCGCGACCGGGCAGCTGGCCTTATCCTCAGGGCAGCTGGCCGCATCCTCCGGGCAGCTGGCCGCGCGACCGCCCGCACAACCCATCCCCGCCCGGACATAGCACATTCACCCTGCCCGGTGACGTGCACCGCGCCTGCCCGGTCCCCACCGTCCGCGGCCGGATGGCATGCCTGTCTCTGGTCCGTACCAACGTCGCGCCGCGCCGTGGGGTCATCCCGGACGTGACCCCGTCCGGGTACGGGCCGCCGGATCTGCAGTCCGCGTATGCGTTGCCGTCCTCTAGCGCAGGTTCCGGCCAGACGGTCGCCATCGTGGACGCCCAAGACGATCCCAACGCCGAGTCCGACCTGGGCACCTACCGGTCCCAGTACGGCTTGTCGGCGTGTACCACCGCCAACGGCTGCTTCCGCAAGGTCAACCAGACCGGCGGCACCAGCTACCCGTCCCCAGACGCGGGCTGGGCCCAAGAGATCTCCCTTGACCTGGACATGGTGTCGGCGATCTGCCCGAACTGCCACATCCTGCTGGTCGAGGCCACCTCGCCGACCACCACGAACCTGGGTACGGCGGTGAACACCGCGGTCAACCTGGGCGCCAAGTACGTGTCCAACAGCTACGGGGGATCCGAGTCCTCCTCCGACCCCTCCTTCGACTCGAGCTACTACAACCACCCGGGCGTTGCCGTCACCGCGTCGTCAGGCGACAGCGGCTTCGGCCCGGAATACCCGGCCGCGTCCCAGTACGTCACCGCGGTCGGCGGTACCTCCCTGTCCAGGGCGTCCAACTCCCGCGGGTGGAGCGAGACGGCCTGGAGCGGCGCTGGCGCGGGATGCTCGGCCTTCGACGCCAAGCCGACCTGGCAGCACGACACCGGCTGCGCCAGACGCACCATCGCGGACGTGTCCGCGGTGGCCGACCCTAACACCGGCGTGGCCGTCTATGACACTTACCAGACCGCGGGCTGGCAGGTGTTCGGCGGCACCAGCGTCTCCGCCCCGGTCATCGCCTCCGTCTACGCCCTCGCGGGCACCCCGGCCTCCGGGAGCTACCCCGCCTCCTACCCCTACGCCCACACCAGCGCGCTCAACGACGTGACCAGCGGTTCGGACGGCTCCTGCAGCCCTGCCTACCTGTGCACCGCCGGGGCTGGCTACGACGGCCCGACCGGGCTCGGCACCCCCAATGGGGTCACCGCGTTCACCAGCGGTGGCGGTGGCAACACCGTCACGGTGACCAACCCCGGCAATCAGACCGGGACCGTCGGCACCCCGGTCAGCCTGCAAATCCATGCCACGGACTCCGCCTCCGGCCAAACCCTCACCTACAGCGCCACCGGGCTCCCGGTCGGCCTGTCGATCAGCTCCACCAGCGGACTGATCACCGGAACGCCTACCACTGCGGCCACCTACAACGTGACCGTGACCGCCACCGACACGACCAACGCCTCCGGCTCGGCATCGTTCACCTGGACGATCAACCCGTCGGGCGGTGGCGGCGGTGTCACCAACGGCGGCTTCGAGACGGGCACCTTCTCCGGCTGGACCACCAGTGGGGCGGCGACCTCCATCGTCTCCTCCGGGGCACACTCGGGCACCTACGCCGCCCGCGCCGGCTCCACCTCACCCACCAGCGGCGACGCCAGCATCGCCCAGACCTTCACCGTCCCGTCGGGACAGGGCACCTTGTCCTTCTGGTACAACCTGACCTGCCCAGACACCCTCACCTACGACTGGGCGACCGCCACGCTGCGGGACAACACCGCGGGCACCACGTCGACGGTGCTCCCCAAGAGGTGTGTCGCCAGCTCCGGCTGGACCAGGGTGTCCAGCGCGGTCACTGCCGGGCATTCCTACACCCTCACCCTGACCAGCCACGACGACAACTATCCCGGTGACGCGACCTACACCCTGTTCGATGACGTGGCGCTCGCCGCGGCCGTTTCGAACCCGATAGTCAACGGCGGCTTCGAGACCGGTGCCTTCTCCGGCTGGACCACCAGTGGGACGGCCGCGATCGTCTCTTCAGGCGCACATTCGGGCACCTACGCCGGCCGCGCCGGTTCCACCTCACCCACCAGCGGCGACTCCAACATCGCCCAGGCCTTCACCCCAACCGGCGGCGGCACGCTGTCCTTCTACTACAACCTCACCTGCCCAGACACCCTAACCTACGACTGGGCGACCGCCACGCTGCGCGACAACACCACGGGAACCACCACGACGATCCTCGCCAGGACCTGCGTCTCCAACTCCGGCTGGACCCGGGTCTCCGCCGGCCTGACTGCCGGGCATTCCTACACCCTCACCCTGACCAGCCACGACGACAACTATCCCGGTGACGCCACCTACACCCTGTTCGACGATGTGTCCGTATCCTGACCGAGCCCTGCGCTACGAGCCTGCGTGAGACCCTGGTCGCTGCGCTAGTCCGCGCGCCTCCGGCACGCGCTAGTCCGCGCGCCTCCGGCACGCGCTAGTAGAGCGGGTCATCCGCGCCCGGCTGGCCAGGCCGCAGCCCGAAGGCGTGCCTGGAAGGCACGTCGAGGGCGAGAACGCAGCCAGCCGGGATGCGGGACCCTGCTTGCCGTGCGCGCCTGCGGCGCGACGCGAGCCGGATCGGGGTTCTCAAGGAGGCTCTGAGGGTCCGCTTCGTCCGGCCTGAGCAGGCCGGACGAACCGCAGGGCGGCGGCACGATCGCGGGGGCCGCCTTTTGCGGACGGTGGCACGATCGCGCGTGCCGCCGCCGCCTGGGGGCGGGGGGCCACAATGGGCCACCGAGGCCACTGGGTGACGATGCGCCACCCAGACCCACGCAGGGAATCGCGTAGGGCCACGGTGGGCCACCCAGGCCCTGCAGGCCACCAGCCAGGGGGCCGAGGCCACGGTGGTGTGGCCCCACTGACCGGAACGGCCTGCTACCGACCGTCGATCATGAACGGCCCGCAGGGCTTGCAGCCCCGCCCGCGGGGCTGCAGCCCTGAATACTCGTAGACGAATAATGAGGGCTTACAAGCGCAGAATCACGGGCGTTCAAGCCGGTTCACGTGGCGCACGCGAGCCGGATCGGGTTCTCAAACAGGCTGTGGCTGGATGGGGCATTGGATGCAACCCATCCTGGGTTGAGGCTGGTACGTCCTTCACGAGAGCCTCCAGGGCCACGGCCGAGAATAATGGCCAGGCTGAAGCCCCGATAACAACGCAATGGCTCGTGTTGCGCCATTGTGAAATTCACAGATCCCGAGGAGGCCGCTGCCCGACTCAGGCGCGGATTAGCCGCGCTGCCTCGTGCCGGAAGCGCGCAGACGAGCGCGGCGTAGGACTCATACCCTAGCGGTGTGGCCCTGGGGGATCGGGCGAGCCCGTCGGCGCCGCACCCAGAGTGGGCGCGCGCCGGGAATCTGCTGCCGGTCATTTTTGCCACAGGTTTGCAGCTGGCCGGTCCGCGCGCGGGCAGTTCGGCGCAGCCACCTGACATGCTGGCCGGGCTGGGCGGCCAAGCCTTGGGCGCGGCTGCGGCGCTCATCCAGGGTGTGGCGTTGTTGCGGCGCCGTTCCTGGCCGGTCGGCGTGCTCGCGGTGTGTGTGCCAGGGTACGCGGTCAACGCGCTGGTGGTTCCGGGGGTGCCGCCGTACGCGGGGTGGGTCGCGCTGTATGCGGCGGGCGTCTTTGGCCGCGGAACGCGCCGGGCGGGGTATTCGGTGCTAGCCGGGGCGGCGGCGCTGACGCTTATCTTCGGGGCGTCTGCGCTGGCGTACCCGAAGACGGTCGGCGAGTTGGTGCTGCTGGTCGCGGTGACCGTGACGGTCGGCCTGGTGGCCACCTTGGTGCGGTCCCGGCGGGCGCAGCTCACCGCTCTGCGTGAGCGTGCCGCCGCGCTGGAGCATGAGCGGGAGTCCGCCGTCGCCCGGGCGGCTGCTGAGGAGCGGCTGCGCATCGCCCGTGACGTGCATGACCTAGTCGGCCACGCGCTGAGCGGCATCGCCGTCCAGTCCAGTACGGCGCGGGTGGCCCTGGATGCGGGCCAGTCGGGGCTGGCGCGGACGGCGCTCTCGGCGGTGGAGTCGGCCAGCCGCGCCGCGCTCACGGAGATGCGGCAGCTGCTTGGCGTGCTCCGGGCCGGGGACGCGGGCGAGTTCGGCCCTGTCCCGGGGTTGCGCGACCTGCCCGGTCTGGTTGCTGGCCTGCGCGGGCAGGGAGTGGCTGTAGCGCTGTCGGTCGGCGAGTTCGGCAAGGTGCCCGACGCCGTGTCGCTCGCCGCATACCGGGTGGTTCAGGAGGCGCTAACCAACGCGGTCAAGCACGCCGCCGGTAGCCGAGTGACGGTGGGGGTGGGGGTGGCCGCTTCGGGTGGTGCCCTGCTGGCCACGGTTGAGGACTATGCGCAGCAGGCGGCTCCGCCGGACGAACGGGTGAGCGGCCATGGGCTCGTGGGCATGCGGGAACGCGTGGTTGGGCTCGGCGGCGAGGTGACTGCGGGGCCTGCGGGCGACCATCCGGGATGGCGGGTTCAGGCCCGTATCCCCTACGGCGAGGAGGGCGGGGCGTGACCGTTCGGGTGGCGATCGCGGACGACCAGTCGCTGGTGCGCGACGGCTTCCGGGTCCAGCTGAGCCTGGCCGTGGACCTGGAGTTTGCTGGTGAGGCGTCCACCGGGGAGCAGGCGGTCGCGCTCGCCCGGCGGGAGCATCCGGACGTGCTGCTGATGGACATCCGGATGCCGGTGCTCGACGGCATCGAGGCCACCCGGTGCATCACTGCCGACCCGCGGACGTCCGGCGTTCGCGTCCTGGTGCTGACAACGTTCAACGTGGACGAGTACGTCTTTGCGGCGCTGCGAGCCGGGGCGAGCGGATTCCTGCTCAAGGACACGACGCCGGAGGAGCTGGTCGCGGCGATCCGCGTCGTCGCTGCCGGAGAGGCGCTGCTCGCCCCGGCTGCCACCCGCCACCTGGTTGACGCATTTGTGTCCCGGCCAAGCCTTGGCCGTCCGGACGAACGGCTCGTCGGCGCGCTCACTGGCAGGGAACGTGAGGTGCTGCGGCTCGTCGCCCACGGACTGTCCAACGCGGAGATCGCGGGCCGGTTGGTGGTGAGCCCGGCGACCGCCAAGACGCATGTCAGCCGGATCCTCACCAAGCTCGGCCTGCGCGACCGGGCTCAGCTAGTCATCGCCGCATACGAGTCCGGGCTGATCAGCCCCAGCGGCTGACCGAATACACCTGCCGCCTACATCCCGCGGCGTATCCCGTACGCCGCGGGGACGCACGATGGTGCGTCCCCGCGGCCGACGCCATACGCGGCAGCGCTCCCTAACGTCAAACGCGTCCACCTCATCAACTTCAGGGGGAGCTGCCATGAGCACCATCGCCATCGAGGCGCTGACCAAGCGGTACGGCACCGTCACCGCGGTCGACGACCTCACCGTCCGGCTAGCACCGGGCCGCGTCACCGGGTTCCTCGGCCCGAATGGAGCCGGGAAGTCGACCACCATGCGCGTCCTGCTCGGCCTGGCCCGGCCGACCGCCGGCCGCGCCACCATCAACGGGTGCCCGTATGCCGAGTTGCGCGACCCGCTACGGCACGTGGGCGCACTGATCGACTCGAACGTGTTCCATCCGGGGCGGTCGGGCCGGGCGGCGCTGCGGATCACCGCACGTCCCGCCCGGATACCCGGCCATCGGGTGGAGGAGGTCCTCCACCTCGTTGGGCTCGGCGGCGCCGCGCACCGCCGCGTCGGCGGCTACTCGCTCGGCATGCGGCAACGACTCGCTCTCGCCGCCGCGCTGCTCGGCGACCCGGAGACACTCGTCCTCGACGAGCCGGCCGGCGGGCTCGACCCCGAGGGCGTGCACTGGCTGCGTGGCCTGCTGCGCCGCCTCGCCGCCGAGGGCCGTACCGTCTTCGTGTCCAGTCACCTACTTGCCGAGCTGGCACAGACCGCCGACGACGTGGTCATCATCAACCAGGGCAGGCTGGTGGCAGCGGGCCCTATGGCCGAACTGCTCGAGGGCGCCAAAGCCTCCTCCCTCGAAGACCTCTTCCTCGGCGCCACCGCACCGGACGCCCGGCGCGCACACCCCACCGACACCCGGTCAAGGAGCCTGTCATGAGATCGCTCGTCTCGGCGGAGCTGCTCAAGCTCCGCAGCACCCGAAGCGCCTGGATCCCGCTCGCTGCCGCGCTCGTCGCCGCCGTGCTCGCCGTGGTAGCCAACGCCTCAGTGGGTGGCCACGGCGGCAACCCGCGGCTGTCCGCAGCGGCGCTGCCGGCCCTGCTACGAGCCTCGGGAGGACCATTGGTCGATGGTGCCGTGCTGCTCGCCTGGATCGTTCTGTCGGCCGGGGAGTTCCGGCACCGGACGTCAGTGACCACCTTCCTCGGCCAGCCCCGGCGGCTGCGGGTCGTGTGCGCCAAGCTCGCCGCGGCCGCGCTGACCGGTGTCACCGTCGGTCTCCTCGCCGAAGCGCTCAGCGCCGCCACCTCGGCCGCCGTGCTGTCCGCACACCACATACCACTGGACTGGAGCCAGCCAGGCGTGCTCGGCGCGCTCGTGGCCGTACCGTTGCTCGCCACGCTCTACGGCGTGCTCGGGGTCGGCCTCGGACTGCTGCTGCGCAACACCGCCGCAGCGGTTGGCCTGGCGCTCATGTGGGCGTTCGTTGTCGAAGGAATACTGCCCGCGCTGGCCCGAGCCCCCGGCGTGATCCGCTGGCTGCCGGAAGCCACCGCACGGGCCGTGCTACAGGGCGCATCCTCGACCGCAACCACCCTGTCCGCGGGCGCGGCGCTCGCGGTCCTCACCGGTTACGCCGTAGCGCTGGCCGCGGGCGGCTCGATAGTCACCACGCGGCGGGAGATCGGCACCGTCGGCTGACCGGCCCGCCAGGGCGGGTCCCAGCGGCACGGCAGACCACCAGCCGGGGCCGCTCGGACCCGCCCTTTTAGGTCGGTGCGCCGCATGATTATCCCGAACGGCTCCCGCGCGCTGTCGCGCCTGGGCGTTGCGGCGATCGAACTGGGCCGCCACGCGGTTCTTTCCCGTACGGCCAGGGGTGCGTACCCGCGGATCACAAAGGGCCGCTGCACGCTGGCCCGGGCGTCGGGAGGCTCGCGGGTGTCTGTGCGGGCGCGCGGGCCACCGCACGGCCACAGGTACGAACGCGGTGCGGACTGGGTGACGCGCGATCACAAGCTGGGGAAGGATATTGGGGGAGGGAAGGAGTCGAGCATGGACGGCTCGAGGCCAGCGCAGTCTGGGGGGAGCGTTGGCCCGGCCAACGGTGCCCCGGCCAACGGTGCCCCTGTCGGCGACGGCCCTCCCGGCGGGACCCCGGGCAGCGGCGCACCGCTGATCTTGCTAGCCGAACGGGCCAGCGAGGTGGAGCGCGCGCTGCTCAGACAGTGGCTGCGTGACGCCGACTTGCGGCCACTCACGGTGCTGGCTCTGGACGGCCCTGGGCTTGCCCGGTCGCTGGCCAGAACGTCCCCGGACACGGTCGTCACCGCCGCTCGTGTGGCGTGGCTCCCGCGCGAGCGGGGCGGCGAGCGCCGTGTCCGCTGGTCGGATGTCTTTTCGCAGGTAAACCCGCGTCGGCCGCCGGCGTTTCGTCAGGCCCATATAGTGCGCCGTGAACCTGACCGTGCCCGTGTGGTGGTCGCGGAGCCGGCTACCGTGGCGGCGTTGCGTGAGCGCTGGGGCGGCACAGGTTCGTTCGCGCAGTTCGTGACCCGCCAGGCCAGGCTCGCGCTTGCGCGCTCCGAGCGGGCGCTGGTCGGACGCCGCTACAAGGTGCCGAAGCATGTGGTCGAGGCGATCGAGGACAGTCCGGAATTTCGTGGCGAGGTCGCCGCGCTCGCCACACGGCTGGAGATGACCGAGCCGGAATTGATAGAGCGGGCAGGCGCGAACCTGCACGGCCTCGTTGCGTCCATGAGCCCGATCGCGGTCGATCTGCTATCTGGTGTGCTGCGCCCGCTGCACAGCCATGCCTGGAACGTCCAGGCCGACACCGCCGGGCTAGAGCAGTTGCGTGACCTGAACCGCCACCACGCCCTGGTGTTCCTGCCCAGCCACCGCTCGTACGCCGACCCGCTCCTGCTGGCCGACGTCCTCGCCGAACATGACTTTCCCCGCAACCATGTGCTTGGCGGTGACAACCTTCACTTCTGGCCGATCGGCGCGCTGGCCAAGCGCGCGGGCATCGTATTCATCAGGCGCAGTTTCAGCGATGACGAAATCTATAAGCTGGCGCTGCGCGAGTACCTCGGGTACTTGATCTCCAAGCGTTTCAACCTCGAGTGGTACATGGAGGGCGGCCGTTCGCGGACCGGAAAGCTACGTCCGCCACGTTATGGTTTGCTCGCGTATGTGGCCGAGGCAGTCGAACGTGGCCGCGCGGACGACGCCTACCTGGTACCGGTAGCGATCACCTATGACCAGCTCCGCGAGGTGTCTGCGATGGCGGCCGAGCAGGGCGGGATGGCCAAGAAGGCCGAAGGACTCCAATGGCTGGCGTCCTACGCGAAGGGACAGCTCACGCGGATCGGGACGGTGCACGTGCGGTTCGCCGAGCCGCTTTCGCTGCGCAGCGCCCTGGAGTCTGGCGGACATCGCGGCCAGCCCGGCCCGCGGCGGCTCGCGCTGCAGAAGGTGGCGTTCGAGGTGGCCGTGCGCATCAACCGTGTCACCCCAGTGACGGCAACGGCGCTGGTCACGCTGGCGCTGTTGGGCGTGCGCGACCGCGCCCTCACCCTCGGCCAGGTGCGCAGGGTCCTGGAACCGCTGCGCGCCTACCTGGCCGACCGTGGACTGCCGTACTCCGGTGGCGTTCTGCGGAGCGAGACCGGGATACGCCGCGTGCTGGCCGCGCTGGCCCAGCAGCACGTCGTCACCGTCTACGCCGGAGGCGAGGAGCCGGTTTACGCCATCGAGCGTGGCCAGCACCTGGTTGCCGCGTTCTACCGCAACAGCGCGATCCACCATTTCGTCGATCGCGCGGTGGCTGAGCTGGTCCTGCTCAGCCGGCCCGATGACCGCTGGGAGGAGGCGATGCGGTTGCGCGACCAGCTAAAGTTCGAGTTCTTCTTCCCGGACAAGGTTTCCTACCGCACCCAGCTTTGCGCGGAGCTCGAGCGGCTCGACCCGGGCTGGGAGACGGCGCTGGACGGACGCGCCGTGCTGGAGCATTCGAAGTTCCTGGTGGCGAACCGGGTGCTTCGTTCGTTTCTCGACGCGCAGCTTGTGGTGGCCGAGCGGCTCGCCGCGCGCAGCCCGCGTAACCCGGTCACTGAGAGAGAGTTCCTGGACGAGTGCGCTGGGGTCGGGCGGCAGATGCTGCTGCAGGGGCGGCTACACGGGCCGGAGTCGCTGTCCCGGGAGCTGTTCTCCAGCGCGCTGAAGCTCGCCGGTAACCACGACTTGATCGATCCGGGCCGAGAGGAGCTGGCGCAGCGCAGGCTGGACTTCACCGCGCGAATGCGCGACGTCGTGGCGCGCCTGATCGTGATCGATGGGATCGACGCTGCGTCTCGAAGGGAGGCGGTCGGCGTTGAACCGTAGACCGTCCGCGGCCGAGCTGCGGTCAGAGCAAGAGCTGATCGCTGATGTCGAGTCCGGGCCGCAGGGTCCGCGCGTGGGCTCATTCTTCGATTTCGACGGCACCCTGATCGACGGGTATTCGCTCGCGGCGTTCGCCCGCCACCACCTGAGGTCTCGGCAGATCGCACCGGCCGACCTGGGGCGGATGCTCCTCACGGGCCTGCGCGGCGTGACGACCGAGGCCGACTTCGAGCGGTTCACCGTGCTGAGCATGCGAGCCTGGGCTGGGCGCAGCGAAGACGAGCTCGCCGAGCTCGGGGAGCGATTGTTCGTGCAGGGAATCGCCGGCTCCCTGTACCCGGAGGCGTGGCGGCTGGTCGAGGTCCACCGCAGGGCCGGGCACACAATCGTGCTCGCCTCGTCCGCAACCCGGTTCCAGGTGGAACCCGCGGCCAGAGCGATGGGTGTGGAGCACATCCTCGTCTCGCCGGTTGAGATCGTGAATGGCATATGCACGGGCCGCCCTGGTGGCCCGCTGCTGTGGCGGGCCGGAAAGGCAGCGGCCGTCCGCGGCTTCGCTCGTGACCACGACATCGAGCTGGCGGAGAGCTACGCCTACTCAAACGGCGACGAGGATGTGCGCTTCCTGCTGACGGTCGGGCGGGCGCGGGCGCTCAATCCCGGCGAGCAGCTGGCAGCGGCGGCGCGCCACTACGGCTGGCCGATCGCCCGGTTCCGCTCCCGTGGCCGGGCGGGGGTGCGCGACATCGCCCGCACCGCAGCCGGCCTGGCCGGCATGTTTGGCGGTTTCACGACGGGTGCCGCGCTTGGGGCGCTGACCGGGTCCCGGCGTGAGGCCGTCGACCTCGGCACCACCCTCGCCGGCGAGATGGGCAGTGTGCTCGCCGGGGTTCGGCTGGACGTTCACGGTGCGCAACACCTCGCCACCCGGCCGGCAGTCTTCCTGTTCAACCACCAGAGCAAGCTCGACGTGCTCATCCTCGCCAAGCTGCTGCGCAGTGGGTTCACCGGCGTGGCGAAGAAGGAGCTGGCTGTCGTCCCCGGATTCGGGCTGATGTTCAGGCTCGCCGACGTGGCGTTCGTCGATCGCGGCAACGTCGCCCAGGCGCGCAAGAACCTCGAACCGGCGGTGCAGAAGCTGCGCGATGGGATCTCGCTGGCCATCGCGCCGGAGGGCACCCGGTCAGCGACGCCGGCGCTCGGGCCGTTCAAGAAGGGCGCGTTCCACGTCGCAATGCAGGCGGGAGTGCCAATCGTGCCAATCGTCATCCGCAACGCCGGCGAGCTGATGTGGCGGGGTGCGTCGACGATCCACGCAGGAACCGTGCAGATCGCGGTGCTCCCGCCGATCCCGACAGCCGGGTGGATCGTTGACGACGTCGAAAAGCATGTGCAGGATGTTCGCGGGCAGTACCTGGCGACGCTCGCCAACTGGCCGACCCGTGGGTCCGGGCGCGTGATTGCCACGGAACGACGTGTGCCCGGCCCGCCACCAGCGGTCCCGCTGGACTGGGGCGCCTCGACACAGATGAACCCGCTGGAGACGGCCATGTGGCGCGCCGAGGCGGCGGACCCTCGGCTGCGCGTGAACGTCAGCCTGCTGGAGCTGCTCGACCACGCCCCGGACTGGGATCGGCTGCTTGCCGCCCACGAGTGGGCTTCGCGCATGGTTCCGCGGATGCGGCAGCGGGTGATCGAGCCGACGTTCGGTATCGGCACCCCGACCTGGATCACCGCCAGCGAATTCGAGCTGTCTCGCCACATCCGTCACATAGAATTGCCGGCCCCAGGGTCGCTGCGGCAGCTGCTCGATGTGGTGCAGGAATTCGCTACGGCATCATTCGACCGGAACCGCCCACTGTGGGAGGCCCTGCTCGTGGAAGGCCTCGCCAACGGCCGGGCGGGCTACGTCGTCAAGAGTCATCACAGCGTGACCGATGGGCTTGGCGCCGTCCAGCTGATGATGCGGCTGCACAGCCGGACCCCAGAGCACGACCCGCGTCGGCCCGAGCCGCCGGTCCAAGCGGCGGCCGCGGCCTCGCCGGTGGGGCTGTTCTCCGAGCAGGTCGTGGCCGCGATCCGGGCTACGCCCATAATGGCCCTACGCGGGGGTGTCGGGCTGCTCGGCGCGCTGTCACGGCCCCTCGAGACCGCCTCGCAGACCGCCGGGCGGGCGCTCGGCGCGGCCCGCTGGATAGGCCAGACCGCACTCACCCCGCCAGGCTCGGCGCTGCTGGCCCGGCGCGGCGGCAGCTGGCACTTCGAGGTGATCGACGTGCCCCTGGCCGACCTCAAGGCCGGCGCGAACGCGGCTGGCGGCTCTCTTGGCGACGGGCTCTTGACCGCAGTGATCGGCGGGTTCCGCCGCTACCACGACCGGCAGGGCGCCCCTGCGGACCGGCTCACGCTCGGGTTTCCGATCAGCCTGCGCGCTCAGGACGACCCGCAAGGCGGGAACCGCTTCACCGGTGCGCGGTTCGCCGCACCCATGACCGAGCGCAACCCGGTCGCGAGGCTCGCCGCCGTGCGGCAATTCGTGCTGACCGCCCGTGCCGCCAGCGCCGCCGCGGCCGACACCGTGTTTGCCGCGGTCGCGCCCGCGTTCGGCTGGCTTCCTGCCCCGGTCATCGGCGTCGTCTCCGGTCGGCTAACCAGCACGAACGACGTCCAGGTGTCCAATATCCCCGGCATGCCGTACCCGGTGTACATCGCAGGCTCGCGGATCACGCACATGTACCCGTTCGGCCCGCTCCCCGGCTGCGCCGCGATGATCACCCTCATCTCGCACGACGGAGAATGCTGCATCGGGATCAACACCGACTCCTGGGCGATCACCGAACCCGCCGGGCTCGCCGAGGATCTCCGGGTCAGCCTGGACGAAGTGGCGGCCCTCGCGCGCTGATCCATGTAACCAGGCAGCGGGCGCGCAGTAGCCGGGCTGAACAATCACATTTCGGCTCGAGCAGGAGCGCCGGACCTGACCCCCTTTTCTGGCATAGGCCGCACCCCGCCGTGCACGACCCTCCCGCTCATCACAAACGGTGCCAACTCCGAACGTCGGCGACGGAGCCACAAGTAGCAGGTGCCGCCGGCCGGGAGGACCGCCCAGTAGGTGATGAGCCGGTACAGCAGGACTGCGGCCAGGGCGGTCGTCGCGCCGGTATAGGCGGCCAGCGCAAGACTCATGCTCCCTTCGGTCAAGCCGAGACCGCCGGGGGTGATCGGCAGCAGCGCCGCGAGCTGGCCAGCGGCGTACGCGAGCAGCAATCCCCGCCACGGCAGGATCCCTCCGACCGCGAAGAATGCGACCGCGAGGCAGGCCACGTCTCCGGCCCAGTAGAGCAGCATCCAGCCAAAGCCAACGCTCCAGCCACGCGGACCGAGCGACAGTTCCGCGAGTACATCCCCGCCGATGAGCCGCTTGATGCGGCCACCACCGGGCATCCGTGCGGCGAGTTCGCGCATCGACCACGGCCGCCGGCGCATTCGGTTAACCGCGACAACGGCCACGAATCCTCCGATGACCACGCCGAGGACGATGGCTGCGACAACCCGCAGGTCGGGAACGTCCTTGCTCGGCGGCGCGAGCTGAGCGCCCACGAGGCCGATGAGGACGAGCGTGACGATGTACAACAGGCCGACCATGGCGAGCATCCACAGGGCCAGCATCTTGCCGACCCCGCGCCGGGTGAGGCCTCCAAGCACGACCACGTTGGAAACGAGATAACCGACCGGCAGCACACTCCCCATCGCTTGACTGGCGACCGCCAGCCGTCCGAGGGTGCCGACACGGACCGTGACACCACCCGCGCGCAGCAGTCGGCGCTGGGCGAAGGCGACCGCAGTGTACGAGCACCACTCGGCCAGGATCGCGACGCCGAGCCAGGTCCACGAGACCCGGCGAAGGTCGCCTATGGCGCTGAGTAGCTCCGCGCGGCTGCCCACCACCTCCTGCACCGCGAGAACCAGGCCGGCCGAGCTGAGCATGAGCCAGATCCAGCGGCGCCGTTGTACGACCCATGCCCAAATGCCGGTAACCGGAGGTCGCGGGGACGCGCGGACGGCCGCGACCGCTGGGACGGGATCTGACGACATGTCCGTTCTCCGCCCAATCGGACCTCGTTCGCGAGCGTGGCGGTTCGTACTGACCACCCGCAACTCATGCCCCGTCATGGCCTAAGAAACCGGGAGAGCGTTCATCTGTGGCTTTACGGCAGTTGGCGCAGGGCAGGTCACGGCACGGTGGGACGGCGCAGCGGGGCGCGCCCGCCGTCGTGGGGATGTCGCGCCCACGCTACGCCGTCATATGGCCGGTCCCGGTCAGCCCTCGAGAATGAATGACGTGCTGACCGGGGTGTAACTGCCGCTTTGCGGCTCCACGAAGCCGTTCGCGATTTCGCAGTCAGGGAGGGTGAAGACCGTGATCGGGTGGTCCGTCTCGTTAAGGACGTGGGTAAGCGGTGCCGAAATATCGAATGGAACTGAGTAGCAGCGGCCAACGTCTGGGTTCACGAATTCCTGCGTCCCGGTGTCTGTTGCCACCACGACGCGCCCGGGTACGCCGGCCGCCTGCGCATCGGCACCGGGCGCTCCCGCAAGCAGCATGGCGGCGGCAGGTGCGGCGGCGGCTGCCACGATGGTGCGGGCCGAGAGATGACGTACAAACATGATGTGGTCCCCCTTGTGTTCGGTGCCTGGCGCGGCCCACACCTCTGGTGCAGGCTCGGAACGTTGCTCATCGTAATGCCCGATCACTCTTAGTAGTCAAGCCTGGTCGCGGATGACCGCTCCCCGACCTTCGCGCGGCCACGCATAGGCGCGCCGTCATTCGCGGGTGACCCGTAGAGAGCCTCCGCGGGTCGCGCGTGACCCGTAGAGTACCTCCGCGGGTCGCGGGCCCCGTTTACAGAACACCGAACCTGGCTAGAAAGGGTGGTTAGCGCCAAGAGTGGGCGCTACCGCATTGCGAAGACGTACGTAACCGACACGGCACGGTCCACCGTGCTGGTCGATGTCTCTTCCAGTCGCTGACAGGCGCGCCGTCCCACGGTATCGGCAACAAACCGGCAAGGCTTGCAGCGCCGACCGTGGTACATGGCCTTTCGCTCCGACCGGCCAGACCGGCGCGCGCCGTTGTCCGCGTGCCAGCTTTCGGCACAGCATGACATCTCCCGGTGCTAGGCGGGCCACGTCGTGGCGCAGGTGAGCCGCGAGAGTAACGGCCGTGGTGCCGCGCACCTACCCCACCGGCATCAAGATCACCGACCGTGAGATGAAGTCCTTCGAGAAGACCCGGCTGAACCGCCACCACTTCCACGGCAACTGGAACTACACCATCCACCCCGCTACCACACCCGAGGATCAACCCACGCAAGATCAATACCTTGATTCAAGATGATCGCTAACGCTAGCCGTTGCGGCCGGGTCCATGCCCGCCGTTCGGCCGCTGACGCTCGGCCTCCTGCGGTTAGCGATTGGCGTCGGCGGCTGGCGCATTGCGCGGCGGGCACGCTTGCTTGATCCTTTACGTCGGAGACTAATCAGCGGAATGTGCTGAATAGTCTCCGACACAAAGGATCACCTGGGGAGGCAAACCCTTCTTGCACGGCTTTAGCGTGCCTGTCAAGCCCCGGCTGCGCAGCACGGCCGCGATTTCGGCGGCGACCTTGACACGGACGGTTCATAATGTCGGACCACCCGTAGCGCAGCGTGATGATGCCCTCCGCGGCGTTGGCGTTGTCCCGGCGTATATCCCGCCACTACCCCGCCACCGGGCCTCGGCCGGGTGGGCAGCATGGCCGTCGAGCTCGACGCATACGCCGAACTCGTCGTAGGACACATCCCGCCATAGTGACATCCACGGTCCTGGAGGGCGAAAAAATCGGTGGCGTTCACCGCCTGAGGCCTGCTTGAGTGGCCGGCATGGCTGGGTTCGATGATCCCGCGTTCTTCGGTGAACGGTGGGCGGATGTCTATGACGAGGGTCCGGACCCCGAGCCGGTCGCGGAGGTGGAGTTCCTCGCCGGGCTGGCAGGCGGCGGGCGGGTCCTGGAACTCGCGATCGGGACCGGCCGGGTCGGGCTTCCCCTAGGCTCCCGGGGTATCACCGTCGAGGGCGTCGAAGGCTCGGAGAAGATGGTGGCACGGCTGCGCGCCAAACCGGGAGGCGAGCAGATCCCCGTCACCGTCGGGGACATGGCCGACGTGCCGGTAAAGGGTCCGTTCCGGCTGGTGTACCTGGTTTTCAACACGCTGTTCAACCTGCCAAGCGCGGATCGGCAGGCAGCTTGCTTCCGCAATGTCGCGCACGTCCTCGACGCCGACGGCGCGTTCGTCATCGAATGCTTCGTCCCAGACCCGGCCAAGTTCGACCGGGACCAGCGAGTCGACGCGCGAGCCGTGACCGAGGACTCCGCGACAATCGAGGTGTGGCGTCATGATGCGGCCGCCCAGCGCTTCAAGACTCAGAAGATCACTTTCAGCAGCCAGGGGATCCGCATGCTGCCAGTAGCCCTCCGTTACTGCTGGCCGAGCGAGCTGGACCTGATGGCCGCCCAGGCTGGCCTTCGGCTGTCGGAGCGTTATGCCGGCTGGGACCGGCGACCGTACGGCTCCGACAGCACCAGCCACGTCTCGGTGTACCGGCCAGGCTGACGCGCGCATGCCCGTACCGGCCGACCCCGGACATCCGTACTCCTGAATCGACGCGATCGGGTCAGCCGGGTGACCAGCCGGGGTCCCGCCCGGCGAGCGCGACCACGCGATCGAGCAACGGCGCGTCGTCGGGGAGCTGCCGCGAAGGCCCGAACGGCACATTCGGACCGGCCGGTGCGTCCGGGCTGGCGAACTGCACGAGGAAGCTCCGCGCGGCGTCCAGCAACTCCGGTTCGCAGCGGTACGGCTGCCCAGTCGCGCGGGCGACGTCCCAGCCGTGCACGACGAGCTCATCGGCCACGGTGAGACCGACCATCTCGGCGGGGGCGTCCATGCCGGCGATTCTCGTCATCCCGGTCCACGCGTCAGGCTCCCGCCATGCCTCCACCAATGTTTTGAGGTCACTCGGGATCCGTTTCCGCCAGTCGTCACCCAGCCGGGAGGCGTCCCCGGACGGCCCCTGGTCGCCGTACGTGCCCCTTTCCTTGTTCGCCGCGGCGGTGAACGCGAGCGCTAGGCCGCCGGCATGATCGATGAGATCACCGAGCGAGTACGCCGGGCATGGCGTCGGCCTGCCCAGCTCATCGTCCTCGACGAGCGCGATTAGGCCTGCCAGTCGCTGGGCCGCTGGCCCAAGATCCACGATGTTCATGATGAATATGACGACGCCGGAGCCCGGGAGTCATCGGTCAGGCCGGTCAATCTTCATGTTGTTCCCGGCCAGGTGACAGCAGCGGTCCGGTTAATTGCTGGCGGTTCGTCGTATCAGGCCTGGCTCTCGGGCCTCACCATTCAAAGGACCGCCAGCGGTTAGGGATGAGTCACGACGGCGGTCAGAGATACGTCACGTCATGCCGGTGTGCCGGGCTGGCTGGCCCGAGCGGCGCCCGGCCGGGGTTCACCAGGTTCGCCTGGGGTTCACCCACATGCTGCTCGGGCTAGATAGGAGAGCCTTCATCATGGACACCGCTACGCTACAGAAAGCGATGCCTGGCGCCAGCGCGGCCCTGGCCGCGAAACACGTCACCGGCTGTAACGCCGCTTTGCGCCAGGCCAACTGCACGACGGTCAATCGCGTCGCCATGTTCCTGGCCCAGATCGGCGAGGAGTCGGGTTCGATGCACTTTGCGGAGGAGCTCGCCTCCGGCGCCGAGTACGAGGGCCGCGCCGACCTGGGGAACATTCACCCGGGTGATGGCGTGAAGTTCAAGGGCCGCGGGTTCATCCAGATCACCGGCCGCGGGAACTACACCGCCCTGTCCAAGTGGGCGCATGTAAAGGGACTCGTGCCGAGCGCGACCTATTTCGTCGATAAGCCAAGCCGGCTCGCCGCCGACGAATACGTGTGGCTCGGGCCGGTTTGGTACTGGACCGTCGCCAGGAACATGAACGCCCACGCCGACGACGCCGACATCATAGGCGCAACGCGCGCCGTCAACGGCGGCTTGAACGGCCTTGAGGACCGGACCAGCCGGTGGCATTTGTGCCTTGGGTTCGGCGCCGAGATTCTGCCCACCCCCGGCTACAAAACCTGGAAGTCGTTGGGGCAGCGCAGCCTGCACGACATCGGCCGGGCCATCGAGTCCGCGCCGTCGACCATTCTCCGGCTCACCGCCGAAGTCTCCCCGCAAGCTGCATTCCCCAATGATCTGGCCGAGTACGTCAACGGCGTGTTCGAAACGTCCTCGCTGAACATGGGTGCCGGGCTGGCGTGGAAATATGACGTGCCGAGCTCCACCGAGGTCGGCACGTTTACCACCGACGCACACTCCAACGTGCCGCTCGCGGCGCTCGCGACGCGGCTGCACACCAACCCAGCCACGACGATCCGGCTCACCGCCAAACACTCACCTGGCGAGGTGCTCCCGCGTCTCGTGGCCCTGTACATCAACCAAGTGTTCGCGCACGAGACTACTCATGTGCCGTCCGGCGTCACCCTCTACTATCCGGAGAGTTAGGCCGGATACGGGGGGGCCCGCCAGCCGGATCGGGGTTCTGAAGCAGGCTCTTAGGCCTGGCTGTCGCGGGTCGGCTTACGCCCCACGCCCACATATATCCCGGCCTGTTGGAGGTTGTGCACCGGCTCTTCCGGCCGCCATTGCACTGTCAACACCAACCCGGGGTCAACCAGTTCCAGCCCATCGAAGAACGCCGCAAATTCCCTGTATGACCTGGTATGAAGGAGCGGCGCGGTCGCACGGCGCATCGTATCCTTCGCGAATTCGGCATCCTCGGGCCGAACATCATCGGTGGCGTGCACCAGGTAGCTGCCTGCGGGTATGGCATCCCGGAACACCTGGACGATCCCCGCGGGATCCTCAGCGTCGGCGATGAAGTGCAAGATCCCGGTCGTCAGAACCGCCAAGGGCCGGGTCAGGTCGAGGAGCCCCGGGGTCTCGACGTGGGCCAGGATCTTTTGTGGCTCGCGCGCGTCACCCCAGATAGCCGTGACACCAGGGCTGGTCGCCAGCAGCGCACTGGCGTGGTTGAGCGCCACCCGATCGTTGTCGACATAGACCACGGCCGCGTCGGGGATAACGTGGCGGGCGACCTCGTGCACGTTTTCCATGGTCGGCAAGCCGCTGCCCACGTCAAGGAACTGTTCAACGCCGCGCCCGACGCAGTAGCGCACCGCCCGTATCACGAACGCGCGCTGCTGGCGCGCACTCCACGCGCTTGTCGGGACGTTTGCCATGATCTGCTCGGCAAGCTGCCGATCGGCGGCGAAGTTATCCTTTCCACCGAGCATGAAGTCATAGATACGAGCCACGTTGGGGACGGCCGGATCGAGCCCTGAACCACCTTCGAAGCCGCAGGCGCTGCTCACAAACGTGAGCATAAGGGAAATGGCGGCGCCCTACCGCGCCGTTCCCCACCCGTGGTCTCCTCATGATCCGTTGTCTCCGGCCAACGGATCAACGCTACTGACGCCCGCCAACGAAGGATCAACAGAGACCAACGTCGACGACCCTCAGCACCGGTGTTTTGTCCGCGAGGTACCCGCCCTGGAGGAAATAACGGTGTGCCTCGTTGGCCAGTGATATGTTCCGCCTTGGCCGGGTGGCGCGGTGACCCGGGTGGCGCGGTGACCCGGGTGGCGCGGTGACCCGGGTGGCGCGGTGACCCGGGTGGCGCGGTGGTGGGATCCGTGGCGGCGAGGAAGGGCGGTGCGTTGGCAGCGGGAGCGCGGATCATCTCGTGGGTCGCTGAGATCTTCGAGAAGGCGCTATTCAAGGATGTCGAGAAGGACGTCGTACGCGATGCGCTCAAAACCACGGAGAAAGACGTCGCTTCGGACGCTGGCCGCGACGCCGCCAAGGGCGCGTGGCACGGCGAGGATGGGCTTGCGCTGGAGCCCGATCAGAACGCCGCTGCCGACAGGATGCTCGCGCACGCGCGCGACGCGGAGCCCAAGCTCACCGGCGATGTGTCAGCCGTCGCGGGCCAACTCCCCGGCGCGCGCCTCGAGGGCCTCGACTTTCGGCTAAAAGGCGAGGACTCTTTTAAGCGAAAACTGGCGACGGATCTTTTTGAGAATCCTGGCCGGACGGCGGACGAAGCGCTCGCCAACGTCAAGGACTCTGTCCGTTACACGATGATGCTGCCGCGAGAGTCTTACGGTAATGGCGTGGACAGGGCGGTGGCAGCTTTACAGGAACGTGGCTACGAAAATGTCACCTGGAAAAATACGTGGTTGACCGACGGTTATAAGGGCATAAACTCCACCTGGCGGGATCCGGGAACCGGCCAGGTATTCGAAGTCCAGTTCCACACCCAGGGCAGCTTCGACGCTAAGATGACCACACACGGCCTCTACGAGCAGGAGCGGCTCCCTGGCACCCCACCCGACGAGGTTGCCCGGCTGCATAGTCTGCAGGCCGAGACCTTCCGCAAGGTTCCCGTTCCACCCGGTGCAGGGCAGATTGTGCGGCCAGGTCCTGGAGGGTAAATGCCAAGAATTACATACTACGCTCGGATTGACGCGAGCCATCCGGCGGATCGGCCGACGGGAATAGTGCGCCGAATTCACACCGAACCAGTCCCTACCGATGAGGCGTTTACCCGGAACATGAGATGGGAGCCCACCGAGTACCTGCGGCGGTACTGGCTCGGTCACAACGACGACGAGCACGTTGAGATAAGCGAAGAGCAAGCCGAACGCGTCATCAGCGGCTGGCGCGAGCAATACGGCCGCGACAGATAAGTGCCTGGGAGCGCCGCGCCAGGAAACTGCTCGCTCCCACGAGGCTAAAGTGCGGTCATATGCCGCGCTCCGCGGTAACCCGGCCCGAGGCGGCGGCGTCGGCGAACGCGCGGTAATCGCGCTCGTTCTGGTCGGCATAGGCGCCGGCAAACTGCGCGACTGCGCGGTCGAATGCGTCCGCGTTGCCGAGGTACGCGGCGATGGCGACCCGGTCACCCGATCGGGCGTGTGCCCGCGCCAGGGTCCATCCACACAGCTCGCCGTACATCCGCATGCCCTCGGGTGCCATGGCGTCGATGTTGAGCGAGAACTTCCAGTCACGGAGCTGGCGGACATAGAAGTCGCGTGGCTTGCCGTCAAGGCCGGCCTCGACTCGCTGCCAGCCGAGGAATATGTCGCTGGCCGCCTGCATGAGCCGCTGGCCTGCCACCACACGCTGACCCTCGTTGGCGTACTTGCTCGTGCCGGCGAACGGGCTCAGCACGGACGCCGGGGCCTCTTTCACCTGCAGGAACAGCGGGTCGGAGTCGTCGCGGCCGAGCATCAGAATGATCCAGCAGCGGGTGCCGACGCTGCCGACCCCGACCACCTTGCGCGCCATGTGGGCGAACTCGAACTGCTCGAGCAGGAACCGCCGGTCGGTTTCCAGCGTCCGCCGGTACTTGGCGATGAGGGCGGTGAGCTGTGACTCGATTCCGGCCGCGTCCACCTGCTCGGGCAGCAGTTCCTCAACGGGTACGATCAGCGGCGGGTCGGCGATGATGCGCGGTCGGCCGTCCACCGTCCGGGTTAGCTTCTTGAGCTCGCGCATGCTGTCGGCGGTGCGCGCCTTGGCGGCCCCCTTGTCCCACGCCTTGCGCTGCTGCGCGCTGAGCTGGGCATCGACCTGCGCGCGAACCTGATCGAGGTCAGCGTGCGTGTACCAGACCGCGAGGTTGCCCATGCTGGCGAAGCCGCGCATCGCCTGCCGGTAACGGCGGACCGCCGCCATGACGATATCGCCGCGCTGCTTGCGGGTGAACCCGTTCTCCCTGGCCGCCACTTCCAGGCTTGCGGCCAGCCGCTTGACATCCCACTCCCACGGGCCGGGCATCGTCTCGTCGAAGTCGTTGACATCGAAGACGAGCCGGCGTTCCGGCGAGCCGAAAACACCAAAGTTGGACAGGTGCGCGTCCCCGCAGGCCTGCACGGTCAACCCGGATCTTGGGGTGCGGGCGAGGTCGCTTGCCATCGGCAAGGCGGCGCCACGGAAGTAGGTGAACGCCGAGACCAGCATCCGGCCGTATCGCACCGCCACCAGGTCGGGTACCCGCGAGACCGCCTGCTGCTCGAGCAGCCCGACCGGGTCCGCCCGGTCGGCCGGCGGGTCGAATACCGCATGGCTGTCGCGGGGCACCCGCGCCCGCGCCGCCTTGCCGCGAGCGGCCCGGTCCGCGGGAGTGAGCCGCGCGCCCGCGGCGCCCGGACGTGTACTCGTCGCGTGCCGCGCACCAACATCGTCTCTTGCCTGCGTCATCGAATGATCCTCCGCACACGGACGCGGTCCGGCGCCTCACCCTGCAGGGGTGAGATGCCGGACCCAGGACGGGTGAGGCGCCAGCTGCGGACCAGCGCGGCCTGTGCCTGTAGGTCGAGGTACCGCTCGCGTCGACGGCGACTCACTTGATGTCCCTCCCGCGTCAGGCGTATTTCATCTCCCGGCAATGGACGGCCAGCGCGTAGATCACGATCATGTCGAGGGCAATGATAACGATCCCCCAGATCGGATAGGCGGCGATGAAGGCCAGGTTGATGACGGCGCTGATCATGGCGAGGGCGATGCCGAGGATCCGCGCCCAGATCTGGCCGGCCATGACACCGAACCCGACGAGCGCGACGACGCCGATCGCGAAGTGCACCCACCCCCAGGTGGTGTAATTCACGTGCACGACCAGGTGGCTCGGGGTTACGAGGTAGTAGCCCTTCTCGAACACAGCGACCAGGCCCTCGATGATCTGGAACGAGCCCAGCACGATCATCGTCACGCCCGCGAAGATGATCCATCCGACCCAACCGGTCGGCTGGTCCGCTGGTTCCTCGACGTACGGCGCGGAGCGCGCCGAGTCTGCTGGCTGCGTGGCGTTACTTCGCTCATGTGAGTCCAATCCCCGTTTAGCAGGTACGACATCTAGCCATTTCAACGCTTCCGGTAACGACGGGGGACGGGCATCACCCCGGCTGGATGAATGGCGCCGCCGGCGGGTGGCTTCACGGAGCAGCGTGGCAAGCAGGATGTGGCGAACGCCACCTTCCTGGAGTGATACCGGGTAGGTGAGCCTCACGACCCGCGCGGGCCGTTGGCGCTGTCCCGTGTGTCACGTGGCAGGGCAGGCTCAACGGGGAAAGACCTGGTCAGGGGCTCCATCGCGGCGGCGCGGGATGACCGGTGGTGAGTTCGTCGGGGACCCGCGGGAGAATCGTGACGAAATAATCGTCCATCGCCGCCGTGGTCCCGATGTCCCTGCCAGCCGCCTCCGACAGAAGCCAGCGGTGTTCGAGCACCTCATGGAAGATCTCAGCCTCGTCCAGCCGGTCACGCAACGCGGCCGGGATAGCGCGCACCACCGGCTCGTAAACCTCGGCCAGCCACCTTGCGCCCGCGACGACATCGGGCACCGGGCGCCCGGAGGACTGTTCGAGATAACCGCGGTAGCCTGCGATGTCGTTGAGCAGACGGCGGGCCTGATTCTCCTGGACGTCCAGACCCGTGCGGGCGAAAAGGAGCCTGCGGTGATGACCAGGCTCGGCGACCCTGGTGCGCAGTCGCAGCCGGCTACCCTCACCCGCCTCAACCAGCTCAACCTCGTCGACGTCGAAGCCGAGCTCGTTGATCCGGCGCAGCCGTTCAGCGATGCGGTAGCGCTGGTCGGTCAGGTGAAGGATCTCCTCACGATTGAGTTCGCCCCACAGGGCCTCATATCGCCGGATGGTCTCGTCGGCGACGTCGACCGGGTCCACAACGGCCGGGAGCAGTTCGCCCGCCTGCAGGTCGAACAGCTCGCCCGCGACGCGCTCACGGGATAGCTCGAGATCGTACCGCCGCTGCCCGTCGGTGAGCGAGGGGTGCATCTCAGCGGTCTCGGCATCCACGAGGTAGGCGGCGAACGCGCCTGCGTCCAAGCGGAACAGCGTGTTCGACAGCGAGCAGTCCCCCCACATGAACCCGCTGAGGTGAAGCCGCACCAGCAGCTCGACGAGCGCGTCGAGGAGGCGGCCGGTAAGGTCGGCACCGCGCGGGTTGGCGAACAGCGCGCGGTAGGAACTGGAGTAGTCGAGAAACCTCGTCACAAGCACCGCGTCCAGGCCGTCGGCGCGGTCGACAACGACCCCCGTCGCTTCGACGGCGGGCACGCTGACCTCGTGGAGCCGCCGCAGGAGCCGGTACTCCTTACGGGCAAGCCGCTCGTCGAGTTCCTTCAGCGCGTAGACGCACCCGTTCTCGGCGGCGAACCGCACCACGTGCCGGGAAAGGCCGCGCTGGCGGATCTCCACAAGGCGTTCGTCGTGCCACTCCGCCAAGGGCACGCGCCATGGAAGCGTGAGCAATCCTGACGCGGTGTCGGCTGGGGGGCTGAATACGAAGCGCATCGTTCACAGCATCACACAACGCAGCCCAGATCGGTCGCGGTGCATCGGACGCACAGGCCGCAGGGACATTGGTCACGGCGCCACAGGGCGAAGGCCCCTGTGTGCCGTCATGCCTCACCGCGAAGCTAGCCAGCAAAGATCGTGAGGTGAGGGCAATGATCGGCATCGCCCGACTGAAGCTGGGCCAGCATCGGCCCGATGGCAGGCGCCCGTACACGGCAGTTGACAGTGCGGGCCGATGGTGGACGGGCCTGCTCGACGACCCTGAACTCGTCGATGACTACCTCGGCTACCTGGACGCGGTAGGTCGGGAACGCCCAATCGTGGCCGGCACCGGCACCGGTGCCGGTGCTGGTGCGACGGCGCAGCCTCGCCCTTCGGCGTCGCACGCCGCGGCGCCCGTTCTTGAGCAGCCATGGACGCCGGCTCCGATACCGCCGGGATGGGCCGGCTATCTGGTCGCGACCGCCGCCAGGGCCCCATCAGTGCATAACACCCAGCCGTGGCGGTTCCGCGTCAACGGGAGTGCCGTTGAGCTGTACGCCGACCCAGGCCGGGCCCTGGCCAGATCGGACCCGGCTCGCCGGGAGATGCTTATCAGCTGCGGCGAGGCCCTTTACGGGCTACGGCTCGCGGTACGTCGGCTTGGGTACCTCCCGGTGGTGCAGCTGCTTCCGGCCCATGCGAGACCTCACCTGCTGGCCCGGGTGCTGCTCGGTCCTAAGGCCCCGATCACCCGTGGTGAGTCGGCGCTGCTGACAGCGATCGCGCACCGACATACGCACCGCGGGCCGTTTGGCCCCGGGCCGCTGCCCCGTGGCATGTTGGCTGGCCTGCAGGGCGATGCCGTGGCGGAAGGCGCCACCCTCGTGCTGCTGGGCGCGCCCGGCCCTTACCAGCAACTCGCGCGGCTGGTCGCGGCGGCCGAGCGGGGGCAGCGCGAGGATCCGATCTTGCGGGCGGAGCGGCGGCGCTGGACACGCCCGTTCGGCAGCCAGGCCCGTGACGGCATCCCAGCGCTTGCCTACCAGGCGCGGCCCGCGCACCTGGATGGAGGGCTGGCACCTCGCGATTTCGATCTTGGCCGCGGCTGGGGGCAACTCGGCGGCACTGGCTCGCCGCCCGCCATGACGGCGGTTCTGATCACAGCCGGGGACGACAGAGCCGCTTGGCTCCGCGTCGGCCAGGCGCTGCACCGGCTGCTCGTGCACGCCGCCTCCCAGTGGGTGTTTGCCAGCCTGCACACGCAGCCGCTGGAGTCCGCATCGCTGCGTGCCGAGGTCCGTGCCAGGCTCGGGCTGCCGGGAGCGCCGCAGATGGTGCTGCAGTTCGGCCGCGCCGACGTGACGGGCGCAACCGCGCGCCGGCCGGTCAGCGAACTGCTGGTCGAGCGGTGACAGCGGGGTCAGCCGCCCTCCCGCAGTATGGGGCGCATAGCTTCTAGCGCTGCGGGGTCGTCGATCGTGGCGGGCAGCGGTTCGTCATGGCCGTCCGCGATGGCGCGCATGGTCTTACGGAGGATCTTGCCAGACCGGGTTTTCGGCAGCGCGTCGACCACGTCTACCCTGCGTACCGAGGCGAAGGGCCCGATCTCGTCGCGAATCAGCTGAACAAGCTCAGCCGACAGCGCGGCTGCGTCGGCACCACTGCCGACTTTGAGAACGACGAAGGCCCGTGGCACATTACCCTTCAGCTCGTCGTTTACCGCGATCACCGCACATTCCGCCACATCCGGGTGGCTCGCGAGCGCTTCCTCCATTTCACCCGTTGACAAGCGGTGACCAGCCACGTTGATCACGTCGTCGATCCGCCCCATGACATACAGGTATCCGTCCGCGTCCCTGCGCCCGCCGTCGCCAGTAACGTAAGCGCCGGCGTACCGGGACAGGTAAGAATCGACGAACCGCTGGTCATCGCGCCACAACGTGGTCAGGCACCCAGGTGGCAGAGGCATCCGTACAACGATTTCGCCGTCCGTGTCGGCTGGGACCGCATCGCCGGACGGGTCGACGACCCGGACGTCGTAACCGGGAACCGGCAGTGTAGGCGAGCCAGCCTTGGTCACCATCGGCTCCAGCCCCATGAGGTTCGCGACGATCGGCCAGCCCGTCTCGGTCTGCCACCAGTGGTCGATGACCGGGATGCCAAGCAGGTCGTTGGCCCATCGGTAGGTCTCAGGGTCGAGCCGTTCCCCGGCAAGAAAGAGATACCGCAGGCTGGACAGGTTGTATTTGCGGGAAAGATCGCCCGCGGGGTCTTCGCGCTTGATCGCGCGGAATGCGGTCGGCGCGGTGAACAGTGCCTTAATGCGATGCTCGGCGACCATACGCCAGAACGCGCCCGCATCGGGCGTGCCCACCGGCTTGCCCTCGTACAAGACCGTCGTGCACCCGGCTAGCAGTGGCGCATAGACGATGTAGGAATGGCCGACCACCCAGCCGACGTCGGATGCGGCCCAGTACACATCACCCGGGCCGCAGTCGTAGATGTTCTGCATGCTCCAGCGCAGGGCGACCGCATGACCTCCGTTGTCGCGCACGACGCCCTTGGGTCTCCCGGTGGTGCCGGAGGTGTACAGGATGTACAGCGGGTCCGTTGCCGCGACCGGCACGCAGTCGGCCGGCTCGGCGGCGGCGATGGCCTGTTCCCACGCCACGTCGCGTCCTGCGGTCAGGTGTCCCGGCCCCTGCGGGCGCTGCACGATCACGCACCGCTGCGGCTTGTGCCTGGCGAGCGTAAGTGCCCGGTCGAGAATCGGCAGGTACTCCACGATGCGGTTGACCTCGATGCCACACGAGGCCGAAACCACGACCCTCGGGGTGGCATCGTCGATCCGCAGGGCTAGCTCATGCGCGGCGAACCCGCCGAATACGACCGAGTGCACGGCGCCGATCCGCGCGCACGCCAGCATGGCGACCACGGCCTCAGGGATCATCGGCAGGTAAATGATCACCCGCTCGCCGGCGGCGACGCCAAGGCCGCGCAACACGCCCGCGAAGCGAGCGACCTCATCGAGCAGCTCGCTGTAGGTGAGTACGCGGCCGACTCCGGTGACGGGGCTGTCATAAATCAGTGCCGGTTGATCACCGCGGCCATCGCGCACGTGCCGGTCCACGGCGTTGAAACAGGTATTGATCACGCCACCGGCGAACCACCGGTAAAACGGAGCGGCGGAGGAGTCGAGGACGGCCGCTGGGCGTTCATACCAATCGATCGCGCGCGCGGCCTCGCCCCAAAATCCGGCTGGGTTGGCGAGACTGCGGCGGAAGGCGTCGGCGTAGTGGCCCATGACAGGGCTCCTCTCACATTGCTACCGAGTCCTCCATCGCCCGTACGGCGCGCGCATCGGCCGTACGGCGCGCTACCGAGTCTTCCATCGACCGTACGACGCGCGCCTCACTCGTCCTGCGCTTTCCTCCTCAGCGAGCCAGCGGTCCAGCGACTGCCGTGCTGTTGCGAATCCTTCCACCTCAAGCATCGAGTGCAGCCGGGCAGTGGTGGCGCCCATGACTCCCGCGGCGTCGAGAAGCTGGAATACCCGCTTGCGTGCGGGTCCGTCACGGTGGCCGTCCCGGGTGCCTAGCCCAGCGACGATCTCGGCGAACTCACGATCGGTTTCTGTGCCGTCATCGGTAAAATCCGGCGACGGGTCTCGGCTGCCCGAGTCGCCCGGCCCCGCCGGCCCTCGGCGCAAATGCCCGGCCCTGTCCGCTGACCAGCGTTGCCGGTAGTCGTCACCGAGAGCGTCGGCCAGCAGCTCGTCGGGACGCGGGCGGTCTGGTCCCGCTCGTTCGGCGATTCCGCCGATGCGGGCATGGGTCAGCCGGTAGAACTTCACCGGCATCGGGCGGCCGTCGCGTGCCTGCACGATGCCGGAGCCCGGATGAACCAGGCGCGCCAGGTCCGCGGCAATGTGGGTGTCGTCGGGGATGACCAGCCGGGCGTCCGCCTCGGTCGCGACGCCGAGCCCGATCCGCAGGGCGCATTGCGACTTGAGGTCGGCGCTGCCGATCATGGTGACGGCGCCACGCTGGGTGACAAGCACCGGGTCGATGGCCTCGCTCCGGCCGAGCTGGGTGACCTGCGTGCCAAGCGCGGCAAGCGTGGTGTTCGTCGTGCCCTCAAGGGACGTCCGTGGCCCGCTGTTCATGCCGAAGATCACGGCAACTTCCTCGACAATCAAGATCACAGCGGGCAGGGAGGGGGAGGGCGTGATCTTCTCACCGCCCGCACCCGAATGGGCCCGGGCATCGATACCGCGCAGCACAGCGCGCAGCATCCGCTCGGCCTCGTCCCTCGTCGTGGCCAGCCAGTCGATGACCGGGTGATCGGCGCGCTTTTCCAGCCATGGTTTCAGCCACGGCAGCGCTGTCCGCCCGCCCTTGAGGTCGATCATGAAGATCACGGCATCGCTGCACTGGGACAGCTGAGCGATCAGCACATTGATCAGGTTCGACTTGCCGGCGCCCCTCAGGCCGACGATCAGGGCGGCGACCTCGCGCAAGGTGACGGAGCACACGGTCCCGTCCTCGTGCAGGCCAATCGGAAGGGGCTCGTTCACCGTGAGCGGACGGGTGGTATCTGGGAGCGGTACGGTCTCGGCGAGAACATCGCGCTCGGAGACATGCAGAAACACCTCATCCGCCCTTCCACCGCGTTCCAGACGGACGGCACCGTGACGCAGCCGGGATGCTATCTCGATCCGTTCGGTCGCCTCGGCAAGTGTGCCGTAGATGACCTTGCCATTGGCGGGAAGGCCGAGCCTGATGGTGTGGCCGGACCTGGTCTCCGTCTGGCCGCGGAACGATATTCCTGGATGACCGAGCCGGGCCAGCAGGTCCGGCCACTTGCGCTCAGACGCTTTCCTGCGTTCTTCCTCCGCGCGCCTGCGGGCTTGTTCTGCCAGGTACTGCTGGTGGCGGCAGACGAGCGGGTACAGCGCCCCCAATACCACCGCCGCGACGGCAAGCACGCCGATCACCAGCAACATGGCGGGCGACGTCCTGGCGGCGAGGGCGAGCCAGCAACCGGCGGCCGCCGCACATGCGAGCGTGTAACCGGCTGCGAGGCCAGCACCGCAGCGCACGAGGACAGGAGACACCACAGCGGCGGTGGCGCCCGCGGAAACCGCGCCAATCAGCCATTCGGGCGCCGCGGTGGCGTAGACCAGCCAGCCCGCTCCGTAAATGGCGGCGGTCACGAGCGAGACAATGGCCGCCGTTTGCCGCCGGGACTCCGGCAAACCGTTACTGGCTGCTGACATCCCAGAGGTCCTCACCTGGCCGGGGGTTTTCTATGCGCTCGAGCTCCCGGTCGTGCACGGTCCGGTGAATGCTCCACGCTTCCTGGGCGAACTCCGCGTTTCCGGCCGAGACCGCCGCGAGCTCCCGCAGGTGCTCATGCACGCTTGGATGCACTGGCAGATCGCTGCCGAAGCGGTCGGCCAGATGGGCGAGGGCTTCAGCGGTGCGTTCGAAGAGCCGCGGCAGATCATGCAGAAATCGGTCGAGGTCGGTTGCCGACTCCGGGATGAATCCGCCGATATGCTGCTGAACGGCTTCGGCTGCCGCCTCTACCGGGCTGCTCGCCATGTTCATCTCCTTCCGCTAGGCGCGCGGCCGCCGCGATGCCGGGCCGGGCGCGGGCACTGGTGCTGGCACAAGGCGCTGGTCATGATCAGGCCAGCGAACGGACCGATCTTCATTCCCAGCAAAACCGGCTATCGGGCGGCAGGAGACGAGCGACAGTGGTCATGACGTCCTTCGTGTGGTAAATGCTGGTCATGCGCAAGCTGATCTTCCCGGCACATTACAGGAAACGGACAAAGGGACCAGCTTCATGGTGAGGCGCGATCGGCTTGCCATCAAGACCAGGAATACGATCCGTTTCTGATCGGTGTCATGGCGCAGCCGTCGCAGTCTCCATGGTCCGCGTGGTTCCGCAGCCTAGGGCGAACCGGGCGATTTTGTCCGGGTTTGTTCACCAGGCGATGCCGCTCCCATGCGTCAGTATGCCAATCCCGTGCGCCAGTGTGCCGCTTCGGCGCGTCCGTTCGCGTGCGTCCTGGCGGCACGTCGGTGAACAGGACAGTCACTTACCGGTAGCGTCAACTCATGCGACTCGGTGTCCTGGATGTCGGATCCAATACTGTGCACCTGCTGGTGATGGACGCGTACCAAGGAGCCCGGCCACTCGCCGCGTATTCGCATAAGGCCGAGCTCCGGCTGGCAGACCACATCGCGGACGGCAACAGGCTCAGCACCCACGGCGCGGAGCAGCTACGGGCAGTTGTCAGCGAGTCGTTGCAGATCGCCGAGGACAAGGGCGTTGAGGAACTGCTGTCGTTCGCTACCTCAGCGATTCGGGACGCCGTCAATGGCGACGATGTGCTGGCCACGATCAGGGCGGAGACCGACGTGGATATCCGGGTCCTGACCGGCGAGGACGAGTCGCGGCTGACGTTCCTCGCCGGCCGCCGCTGGTTCGGCTGGTCGTCGGGCAGGCTGCTTGTCCTCGACATCGGCGGCGGCTCGCTAGAGATCGCCGCCGGAGCGGACGAGGAGCCGGACGTCGCGGTCTCGCTGCCGCTCGGCGTCAGCAGGCTGACACGCGACTGGCTCACCACCGACCCGCCGTCGGCGGCTGAGGTACGCGCGCTGCGTCGCCACGTCCGGACGGAAATCGCCCGCACCGTCGGCGACGTGATGCGGTACGGCCCCGCCGATCAGGCCGTGGCCACCTCGAAGACGTTCCGGCAGCTGGCACGGATCACCGGTGCGGCTTCGTCAAGCGAAGGGCTCTACGTCCGGCGGGTGCTTAGCCACGCCAAGCTCACGCCGTGCGTTGAACGCCTCGCCAGCATGACCGTGGCCGAGCGGGGGCAGCTTCCGGGCGTATCTCCGGGCCGTGCTGGCCAGCTGCCGGCGGGCGCGATTATCGCGGATGCGGCGATGGATCTGTTTGGGGTGCCTCAGTTGGAGATCTGCCCTTGGGCACTGCGCGAGGGCATCATCTTGCGGCGGATTGACCGGCTGGCCGCGGTACTCCACGCCTCTGCCCAGCGGTGACCGGCGGCCCACCGAGGGCGGCGCGGCTGGAAAGATTCGTATCGCGTGGTTACCGCATATCTGTACGGTTGTGTTCACGTCGGCCATACTCTGTTCGGTCACAACGAGTTCGAGGGGGGAGAGCCGATCTTCGGGGGACGGCGCACACGTTGGAAATCGGTTACGTCGCGGCTGGGCTCGCAGTTCCACTAGGCGCTTGGATTTCTCCGATCGACAAAAGATTGTCTATGCGGCTGTGGCGGGTGTGATGCCGAGGTCGTGGAAGAGGTCCTGCATGCCGATGCGGAGAGTCTCGTAGCGGCGGTCGACGCGGGTCCAGATGGCGGG
>WNGB01000872.1_pt1 | contig 65563 bp, 59 predicted proteins | sample 5400681 | NCBI WGS metagenome assembly WNGB01 (sample SAMN13153367, study PRJNA577476) | soil metagenome | isolation source: 115 cm soil or saprolite under grassland replicate 2 | place: USA:California | collected 2016-06-15 | reverse complement strand
CGAGCGGGACCTTGAGCGCGGCCGTCTTGATGACGTCGGCGTAGGCGACCACGCCGCCGATGAAGGTGTCCGAGGCGCCGGGGATGTTGGTGATCCGCTCGGCGACCAGGCCGCCGGTGCACGACTCGGCCAGCCCGAGCCGGTGGCGGCCCCGGCGCAGCGCGTCGAGCACGACCGCGGCGAGATCGACGTCGTCCGCGCCGTAGCAGTGCTCGCCCGCGACCCGCTCGAGCCGGCGGGCGGCGGCAGCGAGCCGGGCATCAGCCTCTCCCTGCTCGAGGCCCCACGCGGTGAGGCGCAGGTCGACGCCGTCCGGAGACGGCAGGTACGCGAGTGTGAGCGGGGCGATCTCGGCCTCGATCGGCCCGATCCGCTCGGCAAGCGCCGATTCGCCCACGCCGGTCGTGCGGATCGTGCGTGACAGGACCACGCGCGGCGGGCCGCCGCCCGCCGCGCGCCGCGCCAGCCGCGGCAGCACCTCGTCGGCGAGCAGGCCGCGCATCTCGCGGGGCACGCCCGGCAGGAGCACCGCTACCCGGCCGCGGGCGTCCTCCACCCAGAGGCCGGGCGCAGTGCCACGCGGGTTGGGCAAGATCGTCGCTCCCTCCGGCACTTCGGCCTGGCCGCGGTTCGAGTCCGGCATGGGCCGCCCGAGGCGCCCGAAGCGGGCTGCGATGCCGGCCAGCAGCGGCTCGTCAAGCACGAGCCGCTTGCCGAACAACTCCGCCACGACGGTCTTGGTCACGTCGTCACGCGTGGGCCCGAGCCCGCCGGTGGTGAGCACGAACCCGGTGCGCTCGAGTGCGTCGGCGACCGCCGCGCGGATCGCGTCGGGCCAGTCGGGAACCGCGGTGCGCCTGGTGACCTCCGCCCCGACGGCCGCCAGCGCGCGCCCCAACTCGGCGCCGTTGGTGTCCACGGTCTGGCCGAGCAGGAGCTCCGTGCCGACGGTGACGATCTCGAGCTTCACCCGCCGCCCCTGAGCAGCGCGCGGTAGCGGTAGAGGTACACGAGCAGCGAGTACACGGTGAGGAGAATCGCCCCGGCGAGCGTCACCGCGACGACCGCGCCGTGGAACTGGTCCCAGAAGTTGCGGAACCAGCCCGCGAACGGGTGCGCCGCCAGGGCGTCCTTCCACGCGAACCAGAAAAGCGTCGCGCCGATGAAGACGTTCTGCACGACGGCCTTGAGCTTCCCCGCGCCCATCGCCGGGATCACCACCCCGCGCCGTTTCGCGAAGAACCGGAACCCCGTGATGAGCAGCTCGCGGCCGATGAGCAGCAGGGCCACCCAGACCGGCAGATTCCCCCACCAGGGGATGCGGTAGTCCACCAGGATCGTCGGGTGCCGGGTGAGCCAGAAGATCGGGATGAGGGTCGCGAACAAGAGCAGCTTGTCGGCGATCGGGTCGAGCAGCTGTCCCAGCTCGCTCACCTCGTTGTAGCGGCGCGCGAGGTAGCCGTCGACCACGTCGGACGCGCCCGCTGCGAGGAAGATCAGGAACGCGATGACCTTGGGCCAGTAGCCCTGGATGAACGGCAAGAGCGCGATGACCGGCGTGAGGCAGATGCGCGCGAGAGTGAGGATGTTGGGCAGGGTCCACCGCATGGGACCGTCCCCCCTAGCTCAGCGTCTTCAACACCATCTTGCTGACCATCTTCAGGGTGTCGAACACGCCGTCGCCGCGGACCGCCACCGCCTCGTGGTAAGGCGCGTGGCCAATCCAGTCGTTGTGCACTCGCTCGACCAGGTTCTCGCCCTCGTGCACGGGATCGGGCACGACCCTCTGCCGGGCGCGGTCCTCGATCGGCCAGCCGGGGTTCAGCGACGCCTGGAGATCCCGGATCGGCGCGGCGTTCGGCAGGTCGCGCTTGTTGTACTGGATCACGAACGGGATCTTCGTCAGGTCGTACCCGTACTCGGCCATGTTGTCGTACAGATTCTGCATCGACTCCACGTTCGCTTCCATGCGCTCGATCTGGCTGTCCGCGACGAACACGATCCCATCCACGCCCTTGAGGATCAGCCTGCGGCTCGCGTTGTAATACACCTGGCCCGGCACGGTGTACAGGTGGAACCGGGTCTTGAAGCCGCGGATCGTGCCGAGGTCGACGGGCAGGAAGTCGAAGAACAGCGTGCGCTCGGTCTCGGTCGCGAGCGAGATCATCTTGCCGCGCGCGTTGGGCGAGACCTTCACATAGACGTGCTCCAGGTTGGTCGTCTTGCCGCCCAGGCCCGGGCCGTAGTAGACGAGCTTGCAGTTGATCTCGCGGGACGCGTAGTTGATCATCGACATGGCCGCGTCCCCTCAGCTGAACAGTTTGTCAATTTCGTCTTCCGCCCCTTCTAGGATGCCCTTCTGGGGCGCCGAGGGGCCCGCCCCCACCCGGTTGAACATCTCCTCGACCACCTGCGTCAGCTTTTCGACGGCGCCCTTCCCCTTGAGCTTCACCAGACCCAGCGTGGTGCGCCGGTCGAACAGCACGACCAGGATGATGCGCTTCGCCACGTCGGCGAGGAACATCGACTCCGTCTCGCCCTGATGGACCAGCGAGGCAAACTCGTTCTCGCCGACCATCTTGGCGAGCTGGTCGTTGGCGCTGAAGTCGGCGGCGGTGAGCGAGGCGAACGCGGCGTGGTCGAACTGCGGCGGGTCGCCCACGGTGGCGACGAGCTGTCCGGTGCGGTCCACGAGCAGGGCGCAGCGGGCGTTGGACTCGCGCAGGAACCCCTGCAGGTGCGTTTGGATCCGCTTGAGGTCGTTCTCGTTGAACGACCAGCTCCCCGCTCCCGCCATCACGACCCCTCGGTCACTCGGACTCGGACATGTCCCGTCGCGCGAGCAGCGCCTGCGCGATGGTGACGGCGTCGGCGTACTCGAGATCGCCCCCCACCGGCAGCCCCCGCGCGATGCGCGTCACCCGCACCCCGCTGGGCTTGAGCGCCTGCTGCAGGTAGGTGGCCGTGACCTCGCCTTCCATCGAGGGGTTCGTGGCGATGATCACCTCGCGCACGCCCGAGCCGTTCGCGACGCGCGTCATGAGGCGGTCGACGCGCAACGCCTCGGGTCCGACGCCCTCGAGCGGGCTGAGGCGGCCCCCGAGCACGTGATAGCGCCCCCGGAACCGGCCGGCCCGCTCGATCGCCGCCACGTCGGAGGCCTCCTCCACGACGCACAGCACGCTCGCGTCCCGTCGCGGGTCGCTGCAGATCGCGCACGGGTCCGCGTCGGTGAGGGCGCCACACGCGCTGCAGGCCGTCACCCGCTCGCGGACGTTGCGGATCGCGTCCGCCAGCCGCGCGGCGACCGCCGCCGGTTGCTTCAACAGATAGAACGTAAGCCGCTGCGCCGTCTTGCGTCCGATCCCGGGGAGCTGGGCCAGCTCCATCACGAGATCATCGATGGCCGACACGGCGGACTAGAGCGGCAGCGGAAACGGGAACGGGAAGCCCGAGGCGAGCTTCTTCACTTCCGCCTGATACAGCTCGGCGGCGCGCTGCTGCGCCTGCGACACGGCGGCGAGCACGAGATCCTCGAGCATCTCGACGTCGCCCTGGCTCAGGGCTTGGGGGTCGATCTTGATCGCGCGTATCTGGCCCCGTCCGTCGGCGGTCGCCTGCACCACCCCCCCGCCGGCCGAAGCGGTCACCGTCTGCTGGGCCAGCTGGGACTGGATCTCGGACAGCCGGAACTGCATCTGCTGCCCCAGCTGGAGCAGGCTGGATAAATCCGCCATACGCCGAAAGTTACCCCTCGCCTACGCCGGTTGCAAGCTATTCCAGCAGTTCCAGGTCGAGCGCGTCCACGGCGGCGTTGAGGCTCTCATCTCGGGCGCGCAACACGTTGAGCCGCTGCTCGCGGGCGGCGTCGCTCCCCAGCCGGGGAGGGCGGGCGCGCGGGTGCTCCTGGCCGACCGCTCCCTCGAGCTTGATCTGCATCGGGTCGGTGAGGTAGCGCCCCACGAGCTGGGCGAGAGCCTCGCGCTGGCGCTCGAGCCCTTCGGCGTGCACGGCGTTCGTGTCGAGGAGCCGGATGGTCACGGCCGACTCCTCGACGCCGGCGACCTCGGCCCCGGCGAGCAGCGCGCCGAGCATTGGGCTCCGAGCGCGCGCGTCGTCGACAATCCGGGGCCAGAGCGCACGCAGGCGTTCCAGCGTCAGGGGACCTGGCTCGGCGGGCGGAACGGCGGGTGGGACGGGCGGACTGGGAATCGGGCGGACAGGCGGACTGGCGGACGGGTCGACGGGCGGACTGGCGGACGGGCGGACAGGCGGACCGGAGTCGCGGAGCTGAGAAACGCCGGGGTCCACCTGACCGCCCGTCCGCCCGTCCGCCTGACCGCCACCGGCCCCCAGCGCCCGAATCACCTCCTCGAGCTCCACCGTTCGGCTCATCGTCGCCCACCGCAGCAGCAGCACCTCCACGGCGAGCCGCAGGTTGCCGCTGCCCCGGAGCTGCCCCTCCATCCCGCTGAGCAGCGAGAGCAGCCGCAAGACGTCCGCAGGCGGGAGCATGGGGCCGTACGTCCGGACCAGGTCTTGCATCTGCTCGGTGATTCCCTCCGGCTGGCCGCCCAGTGCCACGAGCAGCACGGCGCGGAGCGCCTCTCCCGCCCCCGCGATGAACTCGCCCAAGTCCGCGCCCGCGTCCACCAGTCGGCCCACCAGCGGGAACACCAGCTTCTCGTCCCGCTCCGCGATGAGGCGCAGCATCTCGCCGTACGCGTCGTCGGGAATGAGGCCGAGCGCTTCGCGCACCCGCTCGGCCGTGACGGCACCTTCGCCGAACGACAGGACCTGGTCGAGAATGGAGAGCCCATCCCGCATGCCGCCGTCGGCGCTCTTGGCGATGAGGTGGAGGGCGTCGTCGGCCGCGGACAGACGTTCGGCGGCGAGCACCTGCTTCAGGCGCTCCACGATCGCGTGCGGCCCCACGCGCCGGAAGTCGAAGCGCTGCAGCCGCGAGAGGATGGGCGCCGCGCTCTGCGCGATCTTCTGCGGCTCCGTCGTGGCGAACACGAACACGACGCGCGACGGCGGCTCCTCGAGGATCTTAAGAAGGGCGTTCCACGCCTCGCGGGTCAGCATGTGCGCCTCGTCCACGATGTACACCTTGTGGCGGCCCTCGGCCGACGCCGCGTACATCGCCCGCTCGCGCAGGTCGCGAGCGTCCTCCACGCCGCGGTTCGACGCGGCGTCGAGCTCCACGACGTCGAGGTTCGCCGCGCCGTTCCAGATGCGGGTGCACGACTCGCACTCGCCGCACGGCTCGCCCCCGCCTGGCCCTCCCGCCCCCTCCGCCCCGCGCCGCTCGCAGTTGAGCGCCATGGCCAGGATGCGGGCAGCCGTGGTCTTCCCCACGCCGCGGGGACCCGCGAAGAGATAGCCGTGGGCCACGCGGCCGCCGACCACGGCGCCGCGCAACGCGGCTGCCACGTGATCCTGGGCGATGAGGTCGGCGAACCGCTTGGGGCGGTATTTGCGAGCGAGAGCGATCATAGGCGGTCAGGCGGTCGGGCGGACAGGCGGTCGGTCACTCACGGAATATACTGACCGCCGGTCGCCTGACGCCCGTCCGCCGCAAAATGCCCCAGGCACCCCGCAGCGTAATCGCACATCGTTTAGCGCTGCTCCCTGCGGGGGCCTGACGCGGTTCACGAGTGGACGACCTGCGGACCTGGGGCGCCCGAAAGCTAGCGGGTTGGTTTGGTGGAGCCAAGTCGGCGCGTGCGGCCGACTCACCTGCCCGGAAGAGGGGAAACGACCTCGACCGAGACGCTCGCCGTGAGGCCGCCGGCGATCGTCAGGTCCGTAGTTCCGAGCCCCGTGGGCTTGAACGTCAGGCTCGCGGTGAGACTGTCCGACCTGACCCCGAGGGCTTTCAGCAGCTGCCGCCGCGCGTTGAATCGCGGTGCCAAGTCCCTGAGCGCGCGCGCCAGGAACGCGGTGGAGACGAGGTTGCCGTACCCGTCTCGCGCCTTCACCGTGAGCGTGAATGGCACGCCGAGCGCGACGATCATGCGCCCGCCGTCGACGCGCGTCCCCTCACGCTCGAGGATGAGCTCGACGGCGTGGCCCGGATCCACGCGCAGCGTCTCTGCCACCTCCACCGAGTCGAGCGATGCCGTCACGACGGCGCTGCCAGCCTGCGACCCGAGCGTCACGTCCACCTGAGCCCGGCCGGCCGAATCCGTCACCGCGCTGTCCGCAGCCACCTGCGCATTGCGGGACCGGAACTTGACCACGCGCCCGGCGAGCGGTAGGCCGTAGACGCTGCGCGCCTGGAACACGAGCGGCGCCGGAAGCAGCGTTCGGGCGACGCCACCTCTCCCGCCGCCCGACACGAACCCCGTGCCCGCGCTCGCCGCGGCGACCACCTGGACGCCGAGCGGCCCTTCGCTCGGGCCACGCACCTCCACCGGACCCGGCTGCACCTCGACCGCCGCAGGCCGCCCCGGCTGAACCGCCAGGTCGACGGTGGGCCGGCCAGGAAGCGGAGCGCCTGCGCTCGACACGACCTCAAGGCGGTACACCCCGGGCTGCTGGCCCGCCGGCACTGAAAAGACGGCCAGTCCACTCTCGTCGGTCACCGCCTGCACGTCGCGGACGGCACCGCCGGGAATCGACGAGGTGCCCCGGAGGGCCAGCCACAGTCCGCCCTGCGGCTCGTCGCCGCGCTTGGCCTCGACGGCCACGAACGCGTCCGTCCCCGCCACCGCACCAAGGCGCGACGCGAGCGGAGCCACCAGGAGCGGGGCGGGGTAGGTGGGGCGAACAGGCGGCGGTGCGGAGGCGGTCGAAGCGGGTGACACGGTCGGGCGCGACCGCGCCGCCTGCGCGACGCAGCCGCCGATGCTGGCCATGACCTCGGCGTCCGCACCGAGGTCGCGCACATCAGCCCAGTCGCGCTCCGTCGGTCGGAACGCGAGGCAGTTGCGGCGGATGAGGTCCGCGATCTCACTCCGCCGGATCAGCCGGCTCGACAGCAGCCGGATCAGATCGGTCTTGCGCAGCGGCTCCGAGCCCTGCGCGCCGAGCGGCTGCGCTGGGACGAGGAGCCCGAGCAAGCAGGTCAAAACCCGTTTCACGGCCGGGGACACGCCGAGCGCTCGAACCGGCGCTCAGCGGCGCCGACGTCGGCGTCCAGGGTGTGGTCGCGCGCGTTGCGCGCGGAATCAAGCGCGCCAGCGGCGGCGGCGCGCGCCGCGCTGTACGCCGTCCAACGCTCCTCCAGATCGACCAGGCCGCGCGCCAGGTCGGCGCACGTCATCTTGCGGCCGTCGAAGAAACGCGCCCGCAGCTCGTACGCGTCGACGGCGAAAGCGACCGTGTCGGCGAGGCGATCAATCACGCGCGGCGCGGCGACGATGGTCTCCGGCCGCGCCGCCCCCCTTCCCGAGCCGGACGCAGCCGCGCGGTACACTCCGAACAACGCCCCCGCCGTCACCATCCCGAGCGCGCCGTAGCCCGCCACGCGAACCACCTGCTCGAGCGGCAGCCGCCGGCTCGCGCGCGCCGAAACCCCGTCCGCCTCGGACTCCGCCTCGACGGGGAACAAGAGGCGAGATTGCGTCTTGAGCTGGGGCTGCGACACCGGATTCGAGGGGGTAACGTTCTCCGCTCTACGGTAGTTCGTCCACCCCCAATAGGTGATTCTGCGACCCTCCGCAAGGAGGGCGTCGCCGTCCAGCAGCTCGACGAACGGGAGGCATTGGTTCGACCAGGGAGCGTCCGGCGCCACGCGAAATACACCACCCCGGACATCGGCGCCCCGCGCGACGACGAGCGCGACGTGCCACGGCCGGTCGAAGCACGCGAGGTGCGCTTCCAGGTCGGCCGGGGAGAGCTTCGCGTCCGCGCCGGCGTGGCTGTGATACCAGCCCAGCAGCCGCCCGCCGGTACCGCGGAGCTCCTCTTCCGCGGAGGCGCGCCCTTGCAGTAGCGCCGGCTTGAGATCGTCACCGCCGATCGACCAGGGGATCTGGATCGTCGATTCGATCGCGATGTACGGCGTCCCCGTCTCGGGAGACAGGAACAGACCGCCCACGAGGAAGCCGAGCGAGCACACGCCCTCCGGTTGGGCCGGGACGTGCGCGTGGACCGCGGCCAGTGCGCGCTGCGAGATGAAGATGGGGTGGGAGATCTCAGCCGGGCACGGAGCGTCGGCAGGCATCCACAGGATCGCCGACCCCGTGCGGATCGGCCGCTCCGGGGGTAGGCTCTCGCCCCCGGCGCCCCTGGGGCTGGATGGCGGCACGGCGCCCGGGACGGGGTACGTCGCGGGGCTGCGGACGGCGTCCATCAAGCAGTAGACGTGCCGCAAATTCCTCGCCGCGCCAGCAACCACGCCCCACGAGCCTAATGGCTATCGGTCGCGATGACGCAAGCCCCTCGACGGTCGGACATTTAGGCGACGACACTTCGGCCGCCGCACGCTGCGCCTTCCGACAGCGGCGGGCTTCATGTGGCAGCGGTGCGGCAGCGCTGCCGCCACAGTCTTCTCTGGGCTAGGGGCACAGGACTCGGGGTTCGGTTTAGGCCCGAGTCCCAAGCCCCGAACCCCGAGCCCAGAGTCAGGGGCGTGGGCACTGTGAGCGGTCGAAGCGGCGCGCGGCGGCATCCACGTCGGAGTACAGGGCGCGGTCCCGCGCGGTGCGCGCCGAATCGAGCATCGGAGCGGCTGCCCTGGCGATACTGTAGGTCTTCCAGCGCTCTTCCACAGCGACCAGGCCGCGCGCCAGGTCGGGGCACGCGGCGCTGCGGCTGTCAAACAACCGTGCGCTGGCGTCGAACGCGGCGATTGACAGGGCCAGCGTGTCCGCCAGGCCATCGATGCGCTCCGAGATCGCCGCTGCGGCCTCGCCTTGCTCCCCCGGCCCCCCCGGTCCCCCCGGCCCCGCAGCCGGGCCGCGCGAAGGTCCCGACCTGAGCGCCCCGAAAACGGCGAACAACGCGCCGGTCGCCAAGACCCCGAGCAGGCCGTAGACCGCGACCCGGGCGGCGCGATGGCGCCGACCCAGGGCCGGAGGCGCATCCTCCGCCTCCGCCTCCTCGGGGAACAACACGCGCGCCTGGGACTCGCCCACCGCCCGCGACGTCCTTTCGGCGGAGACGGCGTCTGCCGTGTGGTAGTTCATCCACGTCAGGGCCGTCAGCTTCCGCCCGCCGGCGAGAACGGCGTCGCCTTCCACCAGCTCGTAGAACGGCAGGTACTCGTTTGACCACGCGGCGTCCGGCGCGATACGGAACACTCCGCCGGTGAGGGCGCTGCCGCGCGCGACCACGAGTGCGACGTGCCACGGTTGATCGAAGCAGCACAGGTGCGCGTCCATGTCGGCGGCTCTTAGCCGGGCGTCCGCGGCGACGTGGCCGTGGTACCAGCCGAGCAGCTCGCGTCCCGTCCGACCTGCCTCCTCCTCGGCGAGGGCGCGACCCTGCGTGAGCGCAGATTTGGGTTCGTCCCCGCCGATCGATCGCGGCAGGTGGATCGCCGACTCGATCACGATGTACGGGAACCCCGTATCGGGGGACTGGAACACGCTTCCGACCAGCCAGCCGAGCGAGGATGCTCCCGGCTGCTCCGCGACGTGGTCGTGCACGGCCGCCAAGGCCTGCCGCGTGATGAAGATCGGGTACGCGAGGGCCGGAACCTTGCTGACCTCCGGCGTCCACAGGATCGAGGTCGCGATCGGCATCGGGCGCGGGAGGCGCGCGGACGCAGGTCCGGCGCCCCCGGGGCCGAACGGCGGAATCGCCTCCGGAACGCGGTACCTCACCGTGCTGTTCCGGTTCTGGCTCACCACGGGGCTCCAGTCTGCAACTTCCCTACGGCCGCTGGCAGCCCGACCTCTCGAACCGCCGCTCGGCGGAGTCGACGCGGGCATACAACGTCTGGTCGCGCACCGCGCGCTCCGGGTCCAGCACCCCGGACGGGGGCCGCGCCGCGCTGTAGCGGACCCAGCGATCCTCGACCGCCCGGAGCCCGCGTACCAGTCCGTCGCACCCGAGCTGCCGCCCCTCGAATAGCGCGGCCTGCTGGTTGTAGCCGCGGACCGACTGCGCCAGCGACTCGCCCATCTGGTCGAGCTGTGCGAAGGCCGGGGGCAGCGCGGCGGCCGTCGAGCCCGTACGCGCCGGCGGCTGCCGCCGCGGCGCCGCGGCCCGCGGTACCTTTTTGGGTGACGGCGCCGCTGCCTGCCGTTTGGAGAAGGGAAGGCTTCCCCAGCTCGGCAGGCTCGCCTTGAACCGGAAGTAGAGCCCGGTCGCGCCCCCGGCGAGCAGGATGGCGACGACGGCGAGGCGGAGGCGGCGGCGCCGTTTGCGAGGGCGCCGCACGGCCCGCGGCGCGCGCACCGGACTCGGCCGTTGCTCCTCGACCGGCTCGTCAAGCTGCTCTCCGACCCGCTCCTCGACCCGCTCTGCAACCCGCGCCCCGTCCTGCCCAGCGACTCGCTCCTCGACCTGCTCCTCAACCCGCTCCTCGAGGCGCTCCGCCACGGGTGCTGCTGCGACAGGGACCGGCTTGGCGGGAACCGCCCGCAGCCGCGGTGGGAACGGAGCCGCACCTGGTGGATTGCGCGGTGGCCTTGGGGGCATTGGCGCCAGACGTGGCGGCCGCCCGGGTGTGGGGCGCGCAGCCGGCGGCGGTGCCGATGGCGACGCGGCGTCTTCGGCGGTGCTGAGGAAGACCAAGTCCCCGGCCTCAGCCGGCGCCGGCTGCGGCGGCGCTGCACGGGGCGGCGGGGGTGCGTCGGCCATGTCGGGCTCGGCCGGCGCGGCGGGCGCCGGGGTCTCTCGAAGCTCCGGCTCCGAGAGGTCTTCCGACGCCGGCGCCACGGACTCCGGCGGGGCCGCCTGCTGCCGTGGCCGCGGGGCCTTGTCCGACACCGGATTGTACGCCCGGTAGTTCTTCCAGGTCACGAACGAGCGCTTCTTTCCGCCCGGCCGCAGCGACTCCTCGCCCAGGAGCTCGTAGAACTGGAGCGGCGTGTTGTGCCATGCGTCGACTGCGGCGGCGCGGAAGAACGCGGCTTCCGGCTCCAGGCCGTCCGAACCCGTGCCAACGATCATGGCCACCTGCCACGGCTCGGCGAAGTAGCGCTCGTGCGTCTCCACGTCGAGTAGGGAGAGCACGATCGGGAGGGGTGGATGGGTGTGATACCAGCCGATCAGGTGTCCTTGCTGCTCTCGTGTCTGCTCCGCGATCCGATCCCACAGCCGGGTGACGACGTCGGTCGTGCGGTCGCCGTAGATCGGCTGGTTGAGTCGCAACGCGGAATCGATGAGGACGTAGGATACGTGCGTCTCGGGGCATTCGCACAGGTCCCCCACGAGGAAGCCCATCAGACCCTGTCCCGGACGCGGCGGCCCCGCGAGGTGCTCGTGGATGGCCGCCAGTGCGGGCTGCGCGATGAAGATCGGAAACGGGGTGTCGCCCGGGCGCCGGGGAGCCTCGCCACCGGGGCTCCACAGGATGGACCCGGCGACCGGGATCGGCTGATGGAGGGGGGCGTCTGCGCCCATTCGCCCAAGATAACCACGGGCGAGGCCCGGCGCGCTATCCGCCCAGCACCCGTGCGAGCACCTCCGCCGCCCGCTCTGCGTCTTGCCGGGTCACGTCGAGGTGTGTCACCGCGCGCAGTCGCCGCGGACCGAACGGCACCACCAGCACGCCCGCCTGGGCGAGCTTCGGAATCACGCGATCGGCCGCGTCGGTCTCGCGCAGGAGATCGATCATCACGATGTTGGTTTCGGGGACGGACGCTCGGACGGTCGGACAGTCGCACAGGCGCTCCGCCAGGAGCTTCGCGTGCTCGTGGTCGTGGGCCAGGCGGCCGACGTTGTGGTCGAGGGCGTACAGGGCCGCGGCGGCGAGGATGCCCGACTGCCGCATGCCTCCCCCGAGCCGCTTGCGGATCTCCCAGGCGCGCGCGCGCTCGCCCGCCCCGAAGGCGAGGCACGAGCCCACCGGGCAGCCGAGGCCCTTGGAGAAGCTCACCATCACGGTGGCGACGCCGGCCGTGAGCCGCGCGGGCGGGATGCCGAGGGCGGCGGCCGCGTTCCAGAGGCGCGCGCCGTCGAGATGCACGCGCACGCCCATCTGCGCCGCCGCGGCGGCGATGTCGGCCAGCGCCGCCGGGGGCAGGACCTTGCCGCCCGCGGCGTTGTGCGTGTTCTCGACGGCCACGGCACCGGGGCGCGGCACGTGGGGCGACGCGGGGCGCAGCGCCGCGCGCACCAGCTCCCCCGTCAGGAGCCCGTCGGGCGTCGCGACCGGCCGGATCTGCACGCCCCAGTTCGCCGCGACCCCTGCGAGCTCGTAGTGCACGAGGTGAGCGTTGGCCTCGAGCAGCAGCTCGGTGCCCGGGCGCGTGAGCAAGGCGATCGCGGTCTGGTTCGCCTGCGTCCCGGACGGGAAGAACAGCGCGTCCTCCTGGCCGAGCAGCTGCGCGACGCGCTGCTCGAGCCGCCGGGTCGTGGGGTCGCCATCCAGGACGTCGTCGCCGACTAGGGCGTCGGCCATGGCGCGCCGCATCGCCGGCGAGGGCTGCGTGACGGTGTCGCTCCGGAGATCGATCCGCCGGGGAGGCGGGGAGCTCATCCGAGCCGGACCCGCTGCGAGCGGCGCATCCGGATCAGGTCGTAGGTCTCCGCGACCTCGCCCCCGAGAAGAAAGAGGTACGCCGTGTAATACACCCACAGCAGGAACAGCAGCAGGGCCAGGACGTTGCCGTCCGACGCGACGCGGTCCACGGTCACGAACCGCGTCACGTAGAGCGCGTACAGCCGCTTCGCGACCTCGAAGCCGAGCCCGCAGAACACCGCGGCGACCAGCGCGGTGCCCCAGTGGATGCGCCGGCTGGGCAGGAGCTTGAAGATGACGAAGAACAGGAGCACGCCGAGCGCGAAGGCGACCAGTTCGAGGCCGAGGCGCCACGCCCAATCGCGTGCGACGCCGGAGGACAGTCGCGCGCCGCTGCGCGCCTCCCAGGCGGTGATGAGCGCGCTCGTGACGAGCAGGGCGCCGGCGCCGAGCACCATGGCGAGGTCGAGCAGCTTCGCGACCGGCCACGGGCGCTGCTCGTCGGTGTCGAACACCTCGTTCAGCGCCGCGCGCAGGCCCCCGAACAGTCGAGTCGAGAACCAGAGAAACAGGGGGATGCCCACGACGGTCAGGCGCCCACGATGCCGCACCACGCTCCCCAGCGCGCCCTCCACCTGCGCGAACGCCCGGTCGGTCCATCCCCCGGCGGTGACCGGGAGGAACCGCGCGAGCAGCTCGTGCAGGCTCATCTGTTGGACCGTGATCTGGTGCTGGACGAGCGCGCCGACGACCGCGAGCAGCAGGGCGATGAACGGAATGATCGTCAGCAGGAGATCGAACGACAGCGCGCTCGCGAGAAAGGGAATGTTGTCCTCGTAGGCCGCCTCGAGCGTGCGGCGGACGACGCCGGTCGCCGACCGATGCCAGCCGCCCTCGGACCTCACCCGACCGGCTCGTCCTCCTCCTGAGACCCCTCCTTGGTGCCCCGCCGCCGCCGCTTCGCGTTCGTGAAGCGGCGCTCGACGGCATCGCGCGCCGACCCCGCCGCCTCCTCCTCGTCGCCGGTCTCGAGCAGCTGACCGAGCTCGTCCGCCTTGTCGGTCGCGAGGTCGCGCAAGCCGCGCAGCTTGCGCTCGAGCTTGCCGCGCGTCGCCGCTCCCGCTTCGGGCGCGAACAGGAACCCCAGGATCGCGCCGAGCCCGAGGCCCAGAACGAACGGACCCAGCCCGGAGCCGCGCTCGCTCACTCGCCCGCCTCCATGTCGTCCGGGGCGGCGACCGCCACCGGGCGCGGCTGCGCGTGTGACTGCAGCGGCGGCTTGACGTGGCGAGCGACGATGTCGCGTGTGTTCGTGACCCGGAGCTGCTCGAACAGGAAGGCGAACGTCCGCTCGAGGTCCGCCGCGATGGCCGCCCGCGTGTCCGCCGGCAGGTCCCACAGCGTCCGCTTGAACGGGCCGATCGCCTTCTTGCGGCTCTTGTAGAGGAACTGCTGCTCCGTGTCGCCCTTCTTCCACTCGTCCCTGCACTCGGCCTTCACCCATTCGTTGAGCTCGGCGCGCAGCCCCGCCGGGAGCTGCGGGTGGTCGAAGACGATGGTCTGGAAGTTGGTGGCGAGGTGGATCTCGATCGCCTCGCACGTGGGGAAACTGCCGAACGCCTCGGGCGGCAGCGTGGACGCGCCGTGCTGGACCGCGCCGCCCAGACCGTACCGGGAGCGCGCCTCCTGGGACAGCGTCTTCAGCGCCTCGAGGTCGAGCTGCACCTGCGCGATCGAGCCGTCGGCGAGCACCACGCCGCCGTGGCTGGTCCCGGTCTGCACGGAGATCTTGCTGATGCCGACGTGGGGACCGAGCCGCCGCAGCGTCCGGCTATACCCCTCCATGAAGGCCCGCAGCTCATGGACGTCCGAGTTCTTGCCGCCCACCTCGCCGATCTCCGCGCCGACCGACACCGTCACGCCGTCCGGCTCGCGGTCGCGGATGAACCGGGTCAGCTCGGCCGCGCGCTCGTAGTTGACGCGCTGCTGCTCGTCGAGCGTGGGCTGCGACAGATCCACGAGCGTCGAGGTGTCCACGTCGATGTTATAGAAGCCGGCGTGGAGCTCCTCCTCCACGAGCGTGCGCACCGCCTGGAGCTCGGATTCGGGGTCGGCCGCGTACTTCTTGGCATTCACCTGCACGTGGTCGCCCTGGATGAAGAGCGGCCCTGCGAAGCCCTCGCGCAGCGCCGCCGCGGTCATCACCGCCACGTACTCGGCGGGCCGCTGGTCGGTGTAGCCGATCTCACTGCGGGCGATCTCGCAGATCACCGCGCCGACGTCGAGACGCTGCGCGGCCCGGACCAGCGCGCGCGCCGAGTCGTAGGCGAGGACCCGCACGTTGATGGCGGGCGTGGTGAATGGCGGGATCTCGCCGCGGCCCCGCGCCATGTACAGCCCGTGGATCGAGGCCGGACGCACACCCGCCGCCTGGCCGATCTCCCAGATGAGCCAGCGCGCCTGCTCCCGCTCCTCCGGCATCCCGAATACCGCCTGCCGCACGAGCGCGTCCATCGCCGCGCTCTGGCGCACCGAGGGGCTCTGGAACCGCCGCAGCGTCGCTGCGAGTGGGTTCGACATGGGACCGTCCTCCTGCGGTCGAATCTAGACAGCGCCCACGTCGATGACCAGCCCGTCGTACGCCGGCGCAATCCCGTGGGGGAGGCGGGCCGCGAGCTCCTCGTGCAGCGTTTCGTGGGTGAGATGCGTGAGGAACGTCCGCCGCGCGCCGATTTGCTGCGCCGTCGCCACGGCTTCGGGGATCGAGAGGTGCAGCGGATGCGGCCGCGGCAGCAGGGCGTTCAGCACCAGCAGCTCGAGTCTCGCGAGCCGCGTGCGGGCCGCGTCGGGGATGTGCTTCGCGTCCGTCAGGTAGGCGATCGGGCCCACGCGATACCCGAACACCGTGCGGTCGCCGTGGGGCAGCGCCAGGGGACGCACCGGCATCCCGGCGATTTCCGTCTCGCGGTCCGGCGCCAGCACCTCCGCGGCGAGCTCGGGCTTGCTCGTGCCCGGCTGCGCGGGCGTCGCGTCGAAGATGTAGCCGAACCGCTGCGCCAGCTCCGCCATCGCCGCGGCCGGACCGTACACCGCCAGGCGGGCCTCCCGCCGCACCGTGAGCGCGCGCAGGTCGTCGATCCCGTGGACGTGGTCGGCGTGCGAGTGGGTGAACAGCACCGCGTCCACCGCAGCCACCCCGGCGGCGACGAGCTGCAGCCGGAGCTCGGGCGGCGTGTCGATGAGGAGCCGCCGCCCGCCCGACTCGATCAGCGCCGCGGTACGGGTGCGCTTGTCCCGGGGATCGCTCGACGTGCACACCCGGCAGCGGCAGCCGATCTGGGGCACGCCGTACGACGTGCCGGTGCCGAGAAACACGAGGCGCACGTCAGACGACCTCGACCTTGAGCAGGTTGGTGGCGCCGGACACCTCCCACGGCACGCCGGCGGTCATCACGATCCGGTCCCCCGCCCGCGCGTAGCCGCGCTTGAGGATGAGGTCGCGCACCACGGCGAGCATCGCGTCGTAGCCCGGAACGCGGTCCACCAGCACCGGGGTCACGCCCCACACCAGGGCGAGCTGCCGGTACGTCGCGGGCTCGGTGGTCACGGCCAGGATCGGCACCGGCGGTCGCTGCGCGGCGACCTTGCGGGCGGTGAAGCCGCCCTTCGTGAGCGTGACGATGACCGGCGTCCGGAGCATCCGCGCTACCGCGCTCGTCCCCAGCGCGATCGCGTCCTCGACCGACACGGCGCGGTCGGCGCGGATGCGCCGCTCGTCGCGCCGCCCGCCCAGGCTGTGCCGCTCCATCTCGCGGATGATCCGGTCCATCGCCCGCACCGCCTCCACGGGATACTCCCCGACGGCCGTCTCCGCCGAGAGCATCACGGCGTCGGTGCCGTCGAGGATGGCGTTCGCCACATCCGACGCCTCGGCCCGGGTCGGCCGCGGGTGGTGGACCATCGACTCGAGCATCTGCGTCGCGGTGATCACGGGCTTCCCGTGAATGTTCGCCTCCCGGATGAGGCGCTTTTGCACCACGGGCACTTCCTCGAAGGGCAGCTCGACGCCCAGATCGCCGCGGGCCACCATCACCGCATCACACGCCTGGAGGATGCGCTCGAGGTCGTCGAGGGCCGTGGCCTTCTCGATCTTGGCCACGAGCTTTATGGTTTCGGGAGCGAGTCCCCTCAGCTCGGCGAGGTCCTCCGCCCGGCGCACGAATGAGAGCGCGAGGTAATCGCAACCGTGCTCGACGGCGTGCGCGGCGTCCTCCCGGTCCTTCTCCGTCAGCGCCGGCGCGCTCACCACCAGCCCCGGAAGGTTCATCCCCTTGTGCGAGGTGAGCATGCCGCCGTCCACGACGCGCGCTTCCACCCGCGGTGGATCGATCCGCGTGACGTCGACGGAGAGCAGGCCGTCGTCGAGCAGGATCCGGGCGCCGGCCCGCGCGTCGCGAGCGAGCTCGTCGTAGGTCGTCGGCAGCTCGTCGCCGCGCGCCGCGTGCTCCGGCGCGAACACCACCGTTTCCCCGGGACGGAGGGTGCGCGCATGCGGGAGCGTCCCGACGCGGATGCGCGGCCCCTGCAGGTCCACGAGCACGCAGGCCGGCGCGCCCGCCGCCTCCGCCCCCCGGCGCGCCGCGGCGATCCACCCCGCGCGCAGCTCCGGCGTGCCGTGCGAGGCGTTCACGCGGATCACGTTCGCGCCTGCGTCGATCAGCGCCGCGACCCGCTCGGAAGTCCCGGTCGCCGGACCGAGCGTCGCGACAATCTTCGTGCGGCGGATCAAGTGCGAAGCTCCCATCCCGGGGTTGTCGCTGCTCACCAATCGCGTGCCAGGGGCCGCTCTAGGGCACCACCCCGATCTGCTTCTCCCCGAGCCGCCGCTTGAACTCCCGGAGCACGTGCACCGCGCGCGCGAGGCTCGAGGCGGGCATCCCCTCGATGGCCCGGGCGCCCAGGCGGCGCTCGAGCAGGCCGACCCGCAGTAACACCTCCAGGCCGTGCCGCGTGAGCGTGACGCGCACCCCGCGGTCGTCCGCCGCATCCCGCGTGGTGTCGACGAGTCGCTTGGTCTCGAGCCGCTGGATGAACGTCGTGGCCGCGGCGCGCGACACGCCGAGCAGCTCGGCGATGTCCTTGGGCCGGGCCCCGTCGGGGCCGCCCTGGTCCACGGCGTTCAAGACGGCGTGCGCGCGGTGCGACAGGCCGTAGGCGCGGAACGCGCGGTCCCCCGCCCGCTGCACGGCACCCTGCGCGGCGGCAATGGCTTCAGTGAGCTGCAAGGCGAGCTCGGAGCGGTCGGACACGCGGCGGCCCGGTGGTAGTTAACAGGTTGATTGTTAGGATGCTAAGTATTTCGGGCGCCCCCGCGACACCTAGCACGTCTCCGACCAGTCCACCGGCGACGTGGCGCCGCAACGCACGCAGCGCAGCGCGTTGGGCCGGCCGGCGAAGTCCTGACGGTAGTGGCACAGCGGGCAAACGGCGTAGGTGGTGACGACCTCCATCCCCTTCCCTCCTAGCGTCGGCCGGAGCACACCCGTGCGAACGACGATGCTCCAGTGATCGGGGGGCTCCTGCCGGATCGTCAGGTCCGCGCGGCTGAGGCGCACCCGCTGCTCCCGGACCGCGACGACCACGTGGCCGTCCGCCAGCTCCTCGACGATGCGATACCAGGCGCCGCGCCGGAGGATGTCCGCGACGTTCTCCGCACACCGCGCCCAGCCGAGGGTGATCCGCATGGCGTTCCGTCCATATCATACCGCCTTTTGTTAAATTTGGTTATGCGCGACCTCGGCCGTGTCGTCCGCCTCCAGATCCAGCGCGCGTCGTTGAAGACGGGCCAGCAACCCCAGCGCGTCTACGACCCCGCCCCCGTCCTGCCGGTGGAACGACTCGCGGTGAGCCCGGACGGAGTGCTCGGCGAAGCGGCCGACCGCTCCTGGATCGTGGACATCCACCACCGGGGGCACCCGCACACCAAGAACGCCGACGGCGAGCACGGCGTATCGGTCGGCTTCACGTCCCACTACGCGGAGATGCGGGCGCGCTTCGGCGATCGCATCGAGCTCGGGTGCGCGGGGGAGAACATTCTCGTTGAGGCGGATGGGCGGTGCACCTTCGACGAGCTGCGCGACGGCGTGGTCGTCCGCTCCGCCGACGGGGTCGAGCGTTTCCGGCTGCGCGTGCTCGACGTCGCCCAGCCCTGCCGCCCGTTCACCGGCTGGGCCCTCGGAGGCATGGTGGAGTCCGACGTGCTCAAATCCCACCTCCAGTTCCTGGACGGTGGGACGCGGGGGTTCTACTGCCTCGGAGTGGGAACCGGGATCGTCGCGCTAGGCGACCGGGTGGCGTCGCTCGGAAGCGGCTAGCCCGGCTCATCCCACGCCACCACCGCCGTCTTCTTGCAGCGCTCGCAGGTGAGCTCCTGCACCTGCGCGTCGAACCCTTGCCGGTGGCGGCAGCTGGGGCAGACCGCGTACGTGAGCGGGAAGATCCGCCCCACGCGCTGGATCTCGCGCGGCTCGCAGCGCACGATGCTCCAGCGCTCCGGGGGGTGGTAGCGGATCTCGAGGAAGCGGCGGTCCACGGGCACGTTGCGGCGGTTCACGTCCAGCACGACGATGTGGCTCGACGAAATGCGCACCACGGGGTACCATGCGCCCCGGCGCAGCAGATGGGCGCCCGGCTTCCCGACCCGGGCCCAGCCCTTAGCCTGCAGACGCGTCGGAGTGATGGCGCGGAACGGAATCGTCACGAGGAGACGATAACATGCCGCCGCCGCCGGAGGTCGTGACAGAAGTCACACGGGCGATACCGGCAGAATTGTGATGGCTGACCCCGGCGCCGGTTCTGGTCAGCCACGCGCGCTTCCCGTGTGGCCGGTCAGCCACACTCGCTGAACCCGCAGACGTGACATGTCGCACACCCCTCGATGAACGCCAGCTGCGAGCCGCAGTCCGGGCAGGCGCCGATGAACTCCTGCTCCGGCGCACCCGCGTGGGGCGCCGCCGCGCGCTCCTCCGCAGCGATCACCTGCCGCGTCGCCACGACCGCCGGCGACCCGTCCGCCTCGGCGAGGAGATCCTGTTGCACGCCCTGCTTGTCTCGCATCCACTTCTCGATGGCGATGCCGATTGCGTCGGGCACCGAGAGCACCTTGTTGGGGCCGAGGCCGACCGCCCGATCCGACGAGATGCCCCGCAGCTGACGGTAGATCTCCCGCATGGGAATCCCCGAGCGCAGCCCGAGCGAGAGCAGGCGGCCGATGGCCTCGACGTCGGCCATGAGCGCTCCGCCCGCCTTGCCGAGCGAGATGAACACCTCGAACGGCTGGCCCCGGTCGTCCTCGGTGATGGTCACGTACATCGTGCCGAGCGGCGTCTCGATCCGCCGGGTCGAGCCTTTCAGGAGGTCCGGCCGCGAGCGCTTGGCGCGGCGCTGGAGGTTCTCCGCCTCCGCGTCGTGCAGCCGGGCGCGGGTGTGCTCCAGCTCGGCCTCCAGCTCGGCGATGCGTCCCAGCGCTTCGGCGAGCGGGCGCTGCACGTCTGCGGCGGCCCCCGCGGGCGCGCCGCTCGTCACCCCCTGCTGGACCTGCTTCGCGGTCGCGCCGGTCGACAACACCTGCATCTCGCGCGAGGCGTCGCGGTACACCGTCACACCCTTGCACCCGAGCTGATAGGCGAACCGGTAGATGTGCTCGACGTCCTCCTCGGTCGCTGCGCGGGGGAAGTTGCAGGTCTTGGAGATCGCCGAGTCGGTGAACTCCTGGAAGGCGGCCTGCATCCGGATGTGCCACTCGGGGGTCACGTCGTGCGCGGTGACGAAGACGCGCTGCCACTGCGCCGGCACCTCGTCGAAGTGGATGTTCCCCGCCTCGGCGATACGCCGGATGAGGTCGTCCGAGTACCAGCCCTCCCGCTGCGCGATGGCGACGAAGTCCTCGTTCACATCGGGCATGAGGACGCCCGCCTGGTTCCGCATGAACGAGACCGCGAACAGCGGCTCGATTCCCGACGAGCAGCCGGCGATGATCGAGATCGTGCCCGTCGGCGCCACGGTCGTGAGGTTGCAGTTCCGGAGCTTCCGCATCGGGCGGATGCGCTCGCCCTGCGGCCCGCGGGCGCAGGTGGCGTCGGGGCCCCAGATGGAGCGCTCCCACTCGGGGAAGACGCCCCGCTGCTCCGCGAGCTGCTCGGAGGCGAGCTTCGCGGCTTCGTCCACGAACTCCATGAGCCGGCGGCCAAGGGCTAGCCCCTCGTCGGAGTTGTACGGGATGCCGAGCCGCACCAGCAGGTCCGCCCAGCCCATCACGCCGAGCCCGACCCGGCGGATACGCTGCGCCAGCGCGTCGATCTCCGGCAGCGGGTACCGGTTGGCGTCGATGACGTTGTCGAGGAAATGGGTGCACAGGCGCACGGCCGTGCGCAGGCGGTCCCAATCCACGGCTTCCCCGTCCCCCCGCCCCGGCCGCACGAACCCGCCCACGTTGATCGAGCCCAGGTTGCAGACGTCGTACGGGAGCAGGGGCTGCTCGCCGCAGGGATTGGTCGCTTCGTAGCTCCCGAGGTGCGGGACCGGGTTGTAGGCGTTGGCCCGGTCGATGAAAAACACGCCCGGCTCACCCGTCTTCCAGGCGCCGTGGACGATCGTGCGGAACACCTCGCGGGCGTCGAACTGGCCCACGGCCGCTCCGGTCCGGGGGTGGATCAGGTCGTAGCTCGCCCCCTGCTCGACCGCCGTCATGAACGCGTCCGTCACGGCGACCGAAATGTTGAAGTTCGTCACCTGCGTGAGGTCGTCCTTGCAGGTGATGAACTCGAGGATGTCGGGGTGATCCACCCGCAGGATCCCCATGTTGGCGCCGCGGCGGGTGCCGCCCTGTTTCACGACGTCGGTCGACGCGTCGTACAACTTCATGAACGACACCGGGCCGGACGCCACGCCCATGGTGGAGCGCACCACGTCGTTCTGCGGACGCAGCCGGGAGAACGAGAAGCCCGTCCCGCCGCCCGACTGATGCACGAGGGCCATCGCCCGGAGCGTGTCGTAGATGCCGCTTTCGCCGTTCGAGAGGCAGTCGTCGATCGGGAGCACGAAGCACGCCGACAGCTGACCCAGCGGCCGGCCGGCGTTCATGAGGGTCGGCGAGTTCGGCATCCACACGCGCGTCGCCATCAACTCGAAGAACGTCTCGGCCAGACCCTCGACCGCCTGGTCGGCGGCGCCGTAGCGCCGGTCCGGCTCGGCAACCGTCCGGGCGACCCGCCAGAACAGATCCTCGGGCTGCTCGTTCGGCTTGCCCCGGTCGTCCTTCACCAGGTAGCGCCGCTCGAGCACGGTGCGCGCGTTGGGGTTGAGGTCGAGCGTCCCTCGGCGCGTAGAAGCGGTCATGCTGGCTCGTCCCTCAGGGAGTGAGCGTGCCCACAAACCATCCAGCTATGTGGAATTTAACAGCGCGGGCTGTAGAGCGCGGAGGGCCAAGGTAGGCCCGCGTGCGCCTCCGGGCAACCACGCACGAGAGCGCCCGCCGCACGGGCGCTTTCCCCAATTCACATCACAAACTTGGCTGCGCGGGTGGAAAGCGGTGCCCGCGGTGGCGCTCCGCCTCCGCCACGTAGTGCTCCCAATTCTGGCGGATCCGCTGCCGCAGGGGCTCGTCCACGGGCCGCGTCACCCGCGCCGGGACTCCAACGACCAACGATCCGGGCGGCACCCGGGTTCCCTCCGGCACGACCGCACCCGCCGCCACCACGCTCCCCGTGCCGATGTGGACGCCGTTCAGAAGAATGCTGCCCATGCCGATGAGGCAGTCGTCCTCCACGATGCAGCCGTGCAGGATGGCGCCGTGCCCGACCCCGACCCGGGCGCCGATGCGCGCCGGTTGGCCGGCGTCCACGTGCACGATCGTGCCGTCCTGGAGGTTGGTGGCCTCCCCCACCACGATCGGCTCCATGTCGCCGCGCAGCACGGCGCCGTACCAGACGCTCGCACGCGGGCCGAGCGATACCTCGCCCACCACCACGGCACCGGGGGCGATGAAGGCCGTCGGATGGATGTTGATTACTGCCTCGTCGGCTGGAACTGCCACTGCACCCACCCCTCGACCGGCTCGCCGTTCTTCTCGGCCGGCTTCCAGCGCAGGGTTTTGGCCATTTCCAGCGCCTGATCGTTGAAGGCGTCGAGGTTGGATGGGCCGAACACGCGGGCTTCGAGCGTCGTGCCCTCCCGCGAGACGTGGAGCAGGAGGATCGCCTGCCTGGGGAAGATCGGCGCGTCCACGGGCACGGGGATCCGGGTCGCCGACAGCGGGATCGGCCGCTTGTCGTAGCACATGTTGTCCTGGTTGTACGCCGGACCGTACTCGCCGCACGGTCGCGCGTCGCCGGCCACCGCCCCGCCGCTGGTATCCTGCTGCAGCTGGAGCTGCACCTTCACCGTCAACGGCTCGCCGGCGAGGATGATCACCTGACGCTCGAACGGGGCGAAGCCGCTCGCCTGGACGGCGAGCGTGTAGAGGCCGGGGGCCACGTCGCCCTCGGTGCCGCGGAGCGGCTGGCCGTCCAGGGTGACGCGCGCGCCCTGCGGCACGCCTTCCACGGTCAGGCGCCCGGGCGTGCCCGGCGCCACCGGATGCCCCGAGTCGCCCGCCAGGGTGGTGCGCGTCACGAGCGTGTCGGAGGCCGGGGGGCCGCGGGGAGTGGGGTGGTCGGGGGCGGGGGCGGGGGCGCTGGCGGTGGCGGCGGTGGCGGCGGTGGCGGCGGTGTCGGAGAGCCGGCGCCCGGTCAGGGTGTCCCCCCGGTCCGCCGTGACCGACGCGCGGACCGTGTCAGGCGCGAAGAACAGCAACCCCTTCTTGTAGGCGTAGAGGGCGGGGGTGCCGAGGGCCACGACGACGATCACTATCCAGAGCGCGATCCCCGCCGCCACCGAGCGGTGCTTCGGCTCCCCGACGGCGGCGGCGCCGAGGCGCGCGCCGGCGGCAGTGCGCGGCAGCGGCGTGGTGAGCGCACCGGCGAGGCGCGCGGTCGCAAGCCCCGACGCGCCCCGAAGGGGCGCGGTCGCGAGCCCGGCTGCGCCTGTCCCGCCGGCCTCGAGCGCCTGGACCAGCTCGTCCGCGGTCTGGAAGCGGTCGGGGGGCAACTTCGCCATCATCTTGCGGATGAGCTCGAACAGGGTGCGCTGGTCGGGGGTCTCGAGCGGCGGCGTCGGCACGTGCTCCATGATGTGCTTGTAGCCGATGGAGAACGAGTCCTCGCCGTCGAACGGGACGAAGCCCGTGAGGCACTGGTAGGCGACGACGCCGAGCGAGTAGATGTCGCTCCGGCCGTCGAGCGGTTGGGCGCGCGCCTGCTCCGGGCTCATGTAGTGCGGCGTGCCGATCGACATCCCCGTGCCCGTGAGCTTGCCGCCGCTTGCCGCCTTGGCGATGCCGAAGTCGGTGACGACCGCCAGGCCGTGCTCGTCGAACATGACGTTGTCGGGCTTGATGTCGCGGTGGACGATGCCGCCCTTGTGCGCGTAGGCGAGGGCTCGCGCGACCTGGACGAGGATGTGCCGGATCTCCGCAGGGGGCAGCGCGCCGCGGGCGCCGAGCATGTTCGAGAGGGGCTGGCCGCGCAGGAACTTCATCACGAAGTAGATGACGCGGCCGCTCTTGCCGACGCGGTAGATCGGGATGATGCTGGGGTGCTCCAGTTTGGCGGCGGTACGGGCCTCCCGCTGGAAGCGCTCGACGAACTCTTTGTCGAAGGCGAGGGAGAACGGCAGCACTTTGATGGCGACGTCGCGCTCGAGCTGCTTCTCGCGCGCCTTGAAGACGATCGCCATGCCGCCGCGGCCCAGCTCCTCGAGGATCTCGTACTCGTCGGTGAGCTGCGAGCGGACGAGGTCGACCTCAGTCGTCTCCGACGGCTGGCCCAGCACGGGAGTCGCCGCGAGACCCAGGCCGCAGGACCGGCAGTATTTGCTGGCGTCGTCGTTCTTGGTACCGCAGCGGGAGCAGTACATCCATTCTCCGGGGAGTGCGGGAAACTTAGGGAGCCGCCGGAGCGGGTGTCAACTCGTCAGCGCGACACGACGACGAATCGGCCGCGGCGCACGAGCGACGCGCCCGTCACGGGGTCGCGGATCTCGACCGACAGGACGTAGCTGCCTGTGGAGGCGTCGCGCAGCTCCACGGCGCGACGCACGCGCGTCACCGGCCCGTCGGCCGGCGCGTCGAACTCGAACCGCACAGGGGCCTGCCCGCCGCCGAACAGCCGGCGGAACAGCGATCGCCCGCCGTCGCGCCCGAGCCGCACGACCGTGTGGTAGGGCGCGCCCGCCGCGAGCCCGTAGATTTCGTAGTAGAGCTCCACCGATCCGCCCTCCGGAAAACGGCCGAGCGGGTTGAGCGGCACGGTGTCCGGGCCGGGCGTCCACACGAGCCCCGAGCCCTCGCGGCCGAGCACGAGATCGCTCGCCGCGAAGCGCGCCCCGTCGAGGGCGCCGACGACGACGGAGTCGCGCGTCACGAGGTCACCCGCATCGCTCCCCCGCTCCTCCACGAGCAGCCGGTACCGGTAGGTGCCGGGAGGCACGGCGAGCGCGAGCCGCCCGGTGAGATACATCCCGCCCCGCAGCGGCTCCCGGGCGGCGAACACGCGCGTCGTGTCCAGGCGCGCCACGAGGCTCTCCGTCGTGTCCGACACGAACAGGCGGAACGACAGCGGATAGATCGCGCGATCTGCATCGCGTACGGGTGTGAGGCGCTGCGCCGGAATCGCGAACAGCACGTGCAACATCTGCCCGGTCCCGCCGCGCGCGCCGACGGCGAACTCCGACACGACCGTCTCGAACGGCTGCGCGAAGGTCCGGTGATAGGTGTCGGTGATCGTGCCGAGGGCGATGCTGCGGTGGCCCGCCTCCCGCTCCGCGGTCAGCGCGCCGCGGGCGGCAACCGAACCGACGGTGTTGCCGAGTCGCCCGTACACCGGGCTGATGTGCGCGCGGGACGCGAAGAAGTCCGAGAGCACTGGGTCGAACGGGCGGCCGCTCTGGAGCGCGATGGCACCCGCGAGCCCCGCGGTCAGCGCGTCGGCCAGGCTCTCCACGAGCTTGTAGTCCTGCACGTCACGCCGCGCCACGAAATGGAAGACGAGGTCCCCCGGTCTCCGGTGATACACCCACGTCTCGTTCGGCTCGAGCCGGTCGGGGATCGCGGGATAGCTCGCCCGGGCGTCCGGGTCACCGTGCCGCAAGTAGATGATCCCGCGGTCGTCGAACTCGCTCTGGTCGGACCGGTAGCGCTCGGTGATGTCGTAGTGCCGGTGGCGGCTGACGAGGCGAAAGTTGTGGCGGGCGTAGAACCAGCGCCGATAGTGCTCGGCGAGCCGCTCGCCGGGGCTGCGCGCTTCCGCCACGTCGCGCCGCGCCCAGAACCGCTCCAGCCACGCCGCGCGCGGCTCGGGCGACGTGAAGCCGTCGAACGGGGTCAGCTCGTCGGGGCTCGCGACGAAACTCAAGTCGGCCCGGTACAACGCCACCGCGTCCGCCGTGCGCGCCGCGCGCGCGCCCGCGAAATAGGTGCGCCAACCGTCCGCCTGCCGCGCCGCGAAGTAATACGAGCGCGCGAGCTCCAAGAGTCCTAACCCCGAGTCGCCGCCGATCGCGAGGTAGGCCTGAAACGCGGTGAGGGCCGAGTCCGCGTCGCCCGCCTCCCGCTCCACCCGGCCGCGGACGAGCTGGACGGCCGGGTTCCGACCCGCGGGGGAGGCGGCGGCGAGCCGCACCGCCGCGAGCGCCACCTGGAGGCGCGGCCCGATGCGCTGTGACAGCGCGGCGTCCGCGAGGTCGATGGCCGCGCTCGCGAAGCCGGGGTCCGCCTGCGTGGCGCGGGCGAAGGCGCGCCCCGCCTGGCTCAGGTAGTCCTTGCCGAGGACCTGCCGGAGGTTCTCGATCGCGATTGCGGAGTGCTCACCCTGCGCCAGCTCGGCGAGCCCCAGCCCGTACCACGGGTACGGCCAATCGGGCTGCAGCTCGCTCGCCCATTCGAACTCCCCGGCCGCGTCGTCGAAGTGGTCCTTGCTGCGCGCCAGCTCGCCAAGGCGGTACGCGATGAACCCGAGCCGGAGGTGCAGCAACGCGGAGTCCCGATGCTGCTTCGCCACGGCGATGGTCGCCGCTTCGAGGCGCCGGAGCGCCACCGAGTCCGGCGCGCGCGCCAGCGAGTCCCGCAGCGCTTCCAGCGCGGCGCGCTCGGCGGGAGCCTGCGCGAACAGCGACCGCGGCCCCGCGGCGGCAAGCGCGAGCAGGACGCCCAGCGTGGCCCGCATGACTCAATTATATCCCGCGCCGCCAGCGGGCGTTCATCCCGACATCCGGCGTCAGAAGTCCGACGCCAGCGCCAGGTACGCCTGCGGGCGCCGGGCGGCGCCGGACGGCGGATCGGCGAGCGGTTGCGCCAGGCCGAGCCGGATCTGCAACGGCACGTCATAGCCGATCGTGAGGTCACCCGCGAGCTCGAGCCCGGTCGAGCGCAGCCGCGTGAAGCGCGGCTCGGCACCCGGGTCCCACGCGTCCCCGATGTCGCCGAACACGTTGAGCCACAGTCGGTCGGCGCCGAACGGGAGATGGCCGAGCGGTTTCCCGACGAGCGCGAGCGGCAGCCGGTACTCGAGGGTCGCGGTCGCCGCCCGCCGGCCGCGCAGCTCCCCGCCCCGATAGCCGCGCACGGGGAACGCGCGCGCCCCGCCGAGCGACTGCCCGATGGCCAGATCCACGCTGCCCGAGGAGACTCCGCCGACCTTGAGACGCGAGCCCAGCGGCCCGCCGGTCGCCCCGGCCGCAAGCCGCAGCGCGAGCACGTGGTGGGCGAAGCCGCCGAGTCCCGGGATCCGGGCGTACAGACCGAGCCGGGAACGGACTTCGTTCGAAAACCGGGGGCTCCCCTGCTCGTCCCGGCGGCGATACGTGGCCGACCAGACGAGGCCGTTCTGAGGCGACACGGCGAGCGGCGCGGTCACGACGTGCGACAGCCCCGCGGTGACGGATCCACCGACGAGGTCCTGGTCTTCGCAGCCCGCACACACCGCGGCGAGCGACGTGTCGGGCATGGTCACGAAACGCGTGCCCTCGAATTCGCCCGCGACGCGCACGCTCGCGAGCGTGCGCCAGCGCCGCGCCACCACCGTCGCTCCCACGGCGGCGTCCTGGTCACGCTCCGAGAGCGTGACGCCGGCGCGGACGTCCTCCCAGGTGGTCGAAGCGGAGACGTCGAGCGTGGGATTGCCGAGACCGCTCCACCTGCCGGCGACCGAGCCGACGACGCGGAAGGGGTCGCGTGCCACGAGACCAGCGGCGAAGTAGGCGGAGCGCCCCACGGCGTCCGTGCCCGCCGTGGCGCCCCCCACGAACCGTCCGCTCGGTCCCGCGTCGAGAAACAGGGGCACCCAGAAGTGCGGTCGCAGCGAGGGCCACGCGGCGTAGCCGGTCTCGCGCACCCGCGCGGGCGGCGCGGAATCGAACGGTGGCGGCGCAGCGAACGCGGCCGGGACGCCGCCGGCCTCCGCCGGCGCGTGCCGGAGCTCCCAGCCGCGGGACGAGAGCGTCGCGTACAGGAGCGTCCCGTCGGGCAGCGCCGCGGGCGCGCGGGCGCCCAGCGGCTCGGCGGTGAGCGGCTCGGCCCCCGAGGCATCGTGCCAGCCGTACACCTGCGGGAATCCCGTCGGATCAGCGACGAACAGCAGCTCGCCCGCGGGCGTCCACACCGGATCGGAGATGACGCCGCGCGACGCCTGCAACACCACAGCCGCGCCGGGGGAGTCGGCCGGCCAGCGCAGCAGCGCCCAATGGCCGTCCGCGTTCCGGGTGCCCGCAACGCGGCGCCCGTCGGGGGAAGCCGCGACCGCGCCCCACGTCGCTCCCGCCGGGCCCGCCGGGCCCGCCGGCTCCGGGCGGTTCCCGGCCGCCACCAGCCGGATGGCGGACAGCCTGCCCCCGCCTCCCCCCGGCTCGACCAGCCGCGCGCCGCGCGTGACCCGGCGCCATTCCCCCCCGGGCCGCCACTGGTACAGATCGCTTCGCACCCGCCAGCGAGACGTCCAGTCGAGCTGGGCCACGACCAGCGTGTCGCCCAACCAATCGTAGCTCACCGCAGCGTTGACGCGGTGCCGCCGCAGCACGCGGAAGCTCGCGGCATCGAGCACGCGCAGCTCCCGCGCGCCCTTCCCGTCGTCTCGCAGGTACGCGACCCGGCCGCCGTCCGGCGACACGCGAGGCACGGGCTCGGTGCGCAGCTCGCCGTCGAGCACCCGCGCGCCGCGCGCCGGCACGGCTCCCGGCTGCGGCTCGAGGGCCGTGGCTTTCGGCCATTCCTGCGGCAGCGTCCGCCCGGTCGCCACCCGCCGGATCTGCCGGCCGACGCGAAACGGAATCAGCTGCCCCGAGGTCGCCTCGACGAGCCGCGGCACCACGGAGTCCCCTGCCGCGTCCGCGAGATAATGAATGAAGCGGCCGCCGTAGGCGTAGGGGACGAAGCCGTCGGCCCAGCGCGTGAACAGGAGCGCTTCCCAGGGCCCCCGCGACACCCCGCCGGCGCGGTCGGCGGCGAGCACCTGCGTGTGGAAGCTCCCCTTCACCCGCCCGCCGTTGGTGAACTTCGACTCGTAGTAGACCGCCAGCCCCTCGATCACCCAGCTGGGCTGATACTCGTTCGGGAACAGCCCCGGCACCCGGCCGAAGACGCCCTGCAGCGTCCTCCAGAAGCGCCGCACGCGGTCGAGATGGAAGACGTGCGTCAGCTCATGCGTCGTCACGAGCCGCAGCCAGCTGTCGTAGTGCTGCAGCCCGGGATCGCTCGCGGGCGGAGGAAGCAGGACGTAGATGCGGTCCGAGGGAAACACCGTAGCGGCGCCGTTCGCGGCGTCGAAATCGTCCACCAGCGTGAGGTCGACGGTTTGGCGTGGCGGCTGCAGCTCCGAGGCGAGCAGCCCGTACGCGCGCTCCGCCTCCCGCGCCGCCAGGAATGCGACGTCCCGGTAGCCGGGGCGGAAGTGAATGCGGAAGTGCAGGGTGTGCAGCGTGCGCCAGCTGCCGGACGGATCAATCTGAGCTTCCGCTCGACCGACGAGGAACAGGAGAAAAAGAATGCGGAATGCGGAATGCGGAATGCGGAATTGCCGGGGAAGGTCGTTTGCGTAGCGACGCCCGCCTCTGCAATCCGCAATCCGCAATCCGCAATCCGCAATCCGCATTCTCACGGCTCCCGCGCCCGATCCCGCAGGAAGTTCTCAATGCCCCGCGCCACGCCCCGCGCGTACCGCCACTGCCCGGCCTCGGAGAGGAGCATTGCTTCCTGCTCCGGCATCATGATGAAGAGCCCCTCGGTGAGCGCCGCGGGCATCCACGTCGGGCGCGCCACCGCGTAGTCCCCCCGTCCCATGCCAAGGTCGCGCACGCCCAGCTCGGCCACGAGCGCGCGGTCCAGCTCGCGGGCGAGCGGCGCGCTGCGCGGGTGGAAGTAGTACACGCTCGTGCCGTTGCTGACGAACGGGTTCACGCCGTCGGGGAGGGCGTTCGCGTGGATCGAGACGAGCACGTCGGCATCGTGCTGCTCGGCGAAGCGGGTACGCGGGTACAGGTCAACGGGCGCGGCGCCGCTGCGTGTCAGCAGGACCGTGGCGCCCGCCCGCTCGAGCAAGGCCTTCGCCTTGACGGCGACCGCCAGCGTCGCCACCGGCTCTCGCAGGCCGGTCGGTCCCTTGCCGCCGGCGGGAGGGTGACCCGGATCGAGCACAATGGTGCGCCCCTTGAGCGGGCGGTTGCGATCGATCTCGGGCGGACGGCGGATCTCCAGCAGCAGGTCGCGCCCCTCGAAGCGCGTGCGGTAGCCCCACACGCGCCGCGACAGCTCCACGCCGATCGTCACCTCGTCCGCGGCCGGTTGGGCGTAACTCATCCGGGCCACCAGGGGATCGGTCCCGCCGTACTGCATCCAGTTGATGTCCGACCCCGCGCCGTAGATCCGCAGCGTGAGGCTCCGCTCCTGCTCCGTCACCTGGAACGGCAGCTTCGCGGGCAGCGGCACCCGCAGCGTGACGGCGGCCGGTCGCGGCTCGAGGCGCACCGAGCCAACCACGCCGCCGGGCGGCGGCGTGCCGGCGGGGAGCGGCACGACGTCCGCCGCGTTCACCCACGCCACCGCGCCCCGTGACAGTTGCAGCCGCACCTGATCGCTCCAGCGTCCCGACAGCACGGCCGTCGTGCCCGTGGGGAAGAACCAGTTGTAGGTGCCGCCGGGCACCGCCTTCCCCGTCGTCATGCTGTCGGTGGTGCCGACGTGGGCGGTATCGTCGTTGAGTACCACGACGGTGGGGAACGCCAGGTCCACGAGGCCGACGCTGAGCGGCCACCGGGCGCTCGCGGTGTCCGAACCGGCGACGACCTCGAGCATCGCGCAGGCGGTCTGTCCGTCCGCGCACAGCGCCGCGGCAGGGAGCCACGCGGCGTAGCGGTCGGGCGCGGGCGGCAGCCGGTACGCCGCGGCGGTCGTGGCGAAGGCGCGCACCCCCCAGGCGGGCTCGCCGGGCAACGTGTCGGGCACGAACGCGACAGTGGCGCCCCAGGGGAGCCGCAACCGCACGCTGGCCCCGGGCGCCGCGCGGACCGCGAGCCGGATGCCCTCACCCGCGGGCAGCGCGAGCGTGCCCGCCGGTGCGAAACTCGTCGTGTCGACCCACGCCGCGCCGTCGGGGGGGCGGAAGCGCGGCGCGATGCGCGCGGCGAAGATCTGCACCGCGGAATCGCCTCCGGCGCGAGCCACGAGACGGAAGGAGGCGATCGTGTCGTCGGGGAGCGCGACCCACGCGATCCACGCCCCGGTCGCGAGGACGGGCACGGACATGCCGTTGACGGCGAGGCTGTCGGGTCGCGCGCCGCCCCGCACCGCCCCGTACAGGAACGACGAGTCGTGGGCTTCGATGACATCGCTGGGACCGGGGTAGACGACGTCGACGTGCAGGGATTCCCGCACGGGCGCGAGGAGGGCCCGGGGGGCAGCGGCCGGGGCCGGAGCGGCCCCGCTGCGGCCACTCGCGCACGCGGTCGCCGCCAGCACGGAGACTGCGAGGCCGAGCGATCGCACAGGCGCGCAAGCTAGCATTGGCCCTTTCAACCCGTCAATTTGCTGAATAGATTGGCACACCGTAACTTCGCTCGCTTGTGGAGCACCTCCTTTAGTGACGGCCTGCGCCTCCTGCGGCCGCGACAACGACCCCGGCGCCCGGTTCTGTATGGATTGCGGCAAACCCATGCGCCAGGCCACGGGATCCAAGGCCGCAGCGGTGGCACCCGCGGCGGCGGGCCGTGCAGTGCCTGGCACGCGGGTTGCGGCGCCACGGCCGGTGGGCGCCAGAAACCCCGAGGCCGTCACCTGCCCGTTCTGCGGCAGCCCTGCCAACGGGCTGCTTCCCTTCTGCCCCCACTGTGGCCGGCGGCTGACCGCGCCCGGCTCCGGGCCGTGCTGCGGTCGCTGCGGATCAGCGGTCCCGGCGGGGGTGAAGTACTGCGCGACGTGCGGGGGGCTGCTCGGCGACACAGCCGGCCTGCGGCGCGCCGCGTCCCAAGGCCCGTCGACCCAGCGAGCCGGCGCGACGCTGGTCCTCGTGCTGCTCGACGACCGTGGCAACCCGACCCAACGCTTCGAGCGTCACGCCTCCGACACGACGATCGGCCGGCAGGAGGGCGACATCCGCTTCCCCGACGACGTGTTCCTTTCCCCGCTGCACGCGAAGCTCTCGTGGGAGCGCGAGGCGCTCGTGGTGCGCGACCTCGGCAGCCGGAACGGGACCTGGGTGTTCCTCGAGGCGCCGCACCGTCTCGTGGAGGGCGACCTGCTGCTGGTCGGCTCCCAGGTGATCCGCTTCCGCCGCCTCGGGTATCCCGGGCCGCACGCCCCGGACGCCGACCAGACCAAGCGCATAGGCAGCCTGATTCCCAGCGCCGACATCGCGAGCCTCACCCAGCTGCGCTCCGACGGCAGCGCCCGGGACGTGGTCCAGCTCTCCCCCGGCCGCGACATCGCGATCGGCCGCGAGCAGGGTGATTGGACCTTCTCGTACGATCCGTCGATGAGCGCGCGCCACGCGACCGTCCGCTCCCAGGACGCCGACTTCGTGGTCGTGGACGCGAACAGTCGCAACGGTATCGCGCTCGCCGCGCGCGGCGACATCCCCCTGCGCCACGGCTCGCGGATCCTGGTCGGCGACAAGCTGCTGCGCGTCGAGATCCCGGCGTGAAGATCTGCCCCGTCTGCTCGACCCAGTACCCCGACGACGTGCGCTTCTGCCCCAGCGACGGCCAGACGTTGCGCGCCGCGTCGCCGCCCGACGACCTCGTCGGGCAGGTGGTGGCGGACCGCTACCACGTGCTGAAGAAGGTCGGCGAAGGCGGGATGGGCCAGGTGTACCTCGGCGAGCACGTGAAGATGGGCCGAAAGAGCGCCATCAAGGTCATGAAGCGCGCGCTGGTGCACGACCCGGACGCGGTGGCGCGCTTCAACCGTGAGGCCGCGAACGCCAGCCGCATCACGCATCCCAACGTCTGCGCGGTCTACGACTTCGGCGAAACACCCGAGGGGCTCATCTACCTGGCCATGGAGTTCATCGAGGGCGAGTCGCTCACCGACGTGCTCCAGCGCGAGGGCGTGCTGCCGGTCGCCCGCTCGGTCGCCGCCTTCGTCCAGGTGGGGGGCGCTCTGCAGGCGGCGCACGACCTCGGGATCGTGCACCGGGACCTGAAGCCCGATAACATCATGCTCTCCCGCGGGCGCGACGGGTCCGACCTGGTGAAGGTCGTGGACTTCGGGATCGCGAAAGCGGTGGGCGGCGACGCCAGCCAGATGGTGACGAGGACCGGCCTCGTCGTGGGGACCCCGGAGTTCATGAGCCCGGAGCAGCTCTCGGGTGACAAGGTCGACGGGCGGAGCGACATCTACTCGCTCGCGCTCGTGCTGTACAAGATGCTGACGGGGACGCTGCCATTCGAGGCAACCACGGTGCAGGAGACGATGCTCAAGCGCCTCACCGACGAGCCGCTCCCGCTGGGTGCGGCGCGGCCCGACCTGCGCTTTCCCCCGGGCCTCCAGCAGACGATCGACGCCGCGCTCACGCGCAGTCCCGCGGAGCGCTATCAATCAGTCGCCAAATTCGTCAACGACGTGGCGAGCGTCGCCGGCCTGCAGCGCGGGGTCGGGCCGCTTGCTCCCCTCCCCACGACGCGCGGGGGCGAGGAGAAGACGCAGGTGCTCGAGCGCCCCGCGCCCCGTCCGGACTCGGCCACGCGCCGCCGCTCCCGCGTGCCGATCATCCTGGGTGCCGTCGCGGTCCTGGGCGGCGGCGGGGCTGCGGTGGCGGTGTTGGGCGGGGGCCGGCAGACCGACGGCGCCGCCCGCCCCGACACGACGACACGGGTCGGCGGCAATCCGGTGGAGGGCGCAGAGCGACCGCTGCGGGCGACGCCGTCCCCCGCCCGGCAGCGCATCGCGACCGCGCCGCAGCACGTGGACAGCGCGGCCGTCGATCGAGACCTCGGGAGCATCGTCGAACTCGTGCTGGATCCGGCCACGGCGGAGGACGGGCGCCGTCGGGCGACGATGTATTACAACAACTCCGACGTCCCGACGCGGCTCCGCGCCCAGGCCGCGTTCATGGTGGCGCAAGGGTTGTTCATCGAGCGGCACAAGGAGGAAGCCTGTCGCTGGAACGGGCTCGCCCTGGGGTTGGCGCCGGCCAACGAGAGCTACCTCACGTTCAAGCGCGATCAGGGCTGCCCCTAGCGTGTTCGGACGCTCGCCCAAACCGGTTCGAGTCCAGGTCTTCGCCAAGACCGACCGCGGCCGCACGCGCGACCACAACGAGGACCGCTTCCTCGTCGCGGACCTGACGCACCGGGAGGCGTCGCTCCAGCCGGCGGTGCGCGAGCACGAGGTGGGCGAGCGGGGATCCCTGTTCATCGTGGCCGACGGGATGGGTGGGGCCGCGGCGGGGGAACTGGCGAGCGAGATGGCCACCGAGACGATCTACGACCAGATGGCCCGCGTGTGGACGGCCGAACGGCAAGCGACGCCGCAGCGATTCGCCTATCGGCTGAAGGAGGCGGTCGAGGCCGCGAACGCCCGCATTCACGCGCACGCGAAGACGCACCCGGAGCTGCGCGGGATGGGCACCACGACCACCGCGGTCGGGGTGCTGGGCGACCACCTCTACCTCACGCAGGTCGGCGACAGCCGCGCCTATCTGGTCCGCGACGGCCGGGCGTTCCAGCTCACGAAGGACCAGTCGCTCATGCAGCGCCTGGTGGAGGCGGGTGAGCTGACCGAGGAAGAGGCCGCCCACAGCGAGCGGAGGAACATCATCCTCCAGGCCCTGGGCCCGGATCCGAAGGTGAACGTGGTCCTCACGCACGAGGCGGTCCGCCGGGGCGACATGCTGGTGCTCTGCTCCGACGGCCTCTCCGGCCAGGTTAAGAAGGAAGAGATCGCCGCGGTCGCGAGCGGCGAGCGGGATCTGCGGGCCGCCTGCGAGCGGCTGATTGCACTCGCCAACGAACGCGGCGGCCCCGACAACATCACCGTCGTCATCGCGCGGTTCCAGGGAGACGCGTTGCCCGCCGCCGCGGCGAGCGAGGACGTGGGCCACCAGATCTACCCTCTGATCGACACCGAGACGAGCACGGAGCCGGTGCCCGTCTACAAGGGGAGCCGCCCGCCGGTGCCCGCGAAGGCGGCGCGCTCGCGGGTCCTCGCGGTGGCCCTGCTCGCCGCGGCGGCAATCGCCGTCGCGCTCTACCTCGCCACACGGAGCCCGTGACCGTCCGGTTCACGTTCCAGTCGGGGGCGCGCGCCGGTCAGGTCGAGACGTTCCGCAAGCCGTACATCGAACTCGGCCGCCACCCCCTGTCCGACGTCCACTTCGACGCGGACCGGGACCTCGATGTCTCATCGCGCCACGCCGCGATCCTGCGCCAGGCCGACAGCTTCATCGTGCGCGATCTGGGCTCGAAGAACGGGACCTTCGTCAACGGCCGGCGCATCACGGGCGACGCCGAGCTACAGGATGGCGACGTGATCGGCTTCGGGCAGACGGGGCCCGCCGTGGAGTTCCGCATCGTGCTCGCGGAGACCGGCGCGGACCAGGCGATGCCGCCGGCGGTCGCGGCGCCGCGGCGCTCGAGCACCGCGCTCCGGATCGCGGCGGAGGTGGCGCGCCAGACGCGAGGGCTGCGGCGCGCGACCAAGCTGCTCGTCGGCCTGCTGGCGGTCGCGCTGGTGGGCCTCGGCTGGGACCAGTGGCAGCGCGCCCGGGACGCGCGCGCGGTCGCCGGGCTGCAGTCTCGCGCCGACCGCCTCACCCGCGGGACACAACAGCTGCTGTCGCGCTTCCAGGCGGAGCTGGCGAACCTGCGAAGCGTGCTCGAGCAGTCGCAGGCCGAGGTCGCTCGGTTGCGCAGCGAGCTCGCGGCGGCGCGCTCCAGCGGCGCGGCGGGCTCCGTGGCCCGGCTGCGCTCCCGGCTCGACGCCGCCGAGGCGCGTCAGCGCGGGCTCGCCGGCGCCGCGACGGTGGACTACCGGTCCATCGCGCAACGGAACCAGGACGCCGTCGCGCTGCTGGTCATCAAGTTCTCGGACGCCGAGATCGTCGGCGGGACCGCCTTCGCCGTGGACTCGGGGGGCACGCTCGTCACCAACAAGCACGTGCTGGCGGGCGAGCAGGGGGACCGTCGCCCCGAGGCCATCGCCGTGAAGTTCTCCGGCAGCGAGCAGTGGTTCCCGGCGCAGTTCGTGGGCGCCGCCGACACGACCGACGTCGGCGTGCTGAGGGTGGCGATCCGGGGCGGCACGCCGCGAGTGGTCGGCTTCGCCCGCGACCTCCACGGCCTCGAGCGCGGCGATCCCGTGGCCATCATCGGCTACCCCCTGGGCGAGGACCTCCCGATGGAACAGCGGGGACGGACCGCGGTGGCGGACCCCACGCTCACCGTCGGCACGGTGAGCAAGGTGCTGCCCCACGTGGTGCAGGTGGACGGCTACGGGGCGCCGGGCTCATCGGGCAGCCCGATCTTCGACCGCGAAGGGCGTGTGGTGGCAGTGCTGTACGGCGGGAACCGCGAGTCGCAGGGGAGGATCATCTACGGCGTACCCGCGGCCCACGTTGTCGCGTACTTGGACCGGCTGCTCGTGAAATAGACGACGTCCCGCAGAACCCGTCGCCGCCAACGTCGGCGCGCGGAATTCGCCCGCGACCTCAGCTCAACCACGTCATGAGACGTCTCGCTGCGGCTCGCTGCAGCAGCGGCTGCCCGTGCCAGCCGCAGAGGATCGGCGCCCGTCCCGGGATCTGCGCCGCGAGCCGCGGGTGCGCGAACAGGACGACCAGCCCGGCCCCGGGCGCGCGCCGCCGCAGGGCGGCGAGGGAACCGGCTCCGAGGTTCGCCCGCCCCTTCCACGACCGCGGCTCGGCGTAGACGAGGACCACCCGGTGACCGGTGCTCGGTGTCCGCTGCCCGGTTGCAACGGGAACGCCGGCATCGCGGAGCTGCTGCGTGAAAACGTCCCGTGGCCCTACGGTGTACGGCCCGCCCACGTCGTCGTCCACGATCGACACGGCGAGGGGCGCGCGGACCGCCGGCGTCTCACCGCGGACCAGATGCACCGCGCGATCGGCGAGCGCGTCGGCGAAGGCGGCGTGGGCGGCGAGATCCGGCGCACCCTGGCCGGCGCCTGCGCCCCAGGCCGCGAGGGCGTCCTCGTAGCGTGCCAGCGCCTCGTCCACCCGCGCGGTGGGGATCTCGGAGCCGGCGGCGCGATCCAGCGCGCGCACGACGCTCCGGAAGTCCTCGGGATAGAGCAGCGCGTCGCACCCCGCGGCGATCGCGGTCACCGTGGCGGCGGGAACCGGCTGGGCGGCGCTCGCGCCCGCCATGATGAGCGCGTCGCTCACCAGGAGGCCGGCGAAGTCGAGCGGGTCGCGGAGATAGCCGAGGATCTCCGGCGAGAAGCCCGCCGCCCGGCCGGATGGATCCCAGCCGGGAAACGCGACGAACGCGCTCATCACGCTTCCCACGCCCGCCCGGATCGCGTATTCAAAGGGGGCGACGTCCACCTGCTGGAGTAGGGCGGCGGGCGTGGTGACCCGCGGCAGCGTCTCGTGCGAGTCCCGGGTGGTGCGCCCGTGGCCGGGATAATGCTTGGCGCAGCCAAGGACGCCGTGCTCCTGGAGCCCGCGGACCCACACCGCCGCGTGCGCGCCCACGCGCCCGGGGTCCGCGCCGAAGGAGCGGGTCTGCACGATGGGGTTCCGCGGCTCCAGGTCGAGGTCGCACACGGGCGCGAACGCCCAGTTGATGCCGACATCGAGCGCTTCCCGCGCGGTGATGAGTCCGGCCGCGTGGGTCGCGTCGAGGTCGTCGAGGAATCCCAGGGCGGCGGGGGGTGGGAGCTCGGTGAGCCCCTGTACCTGCTGCGCGGCGCCGCGCTCGAGATCGGCCCCGATGAGGAGCGGCCGTCCCGCCTGGCGGCGCAGCTCGCCCGTGAGGGCGGTGACCGTCGCGCGCGTCCCCCCGAAGATGATGAACCCGCCGACCCCCGCCGCCAGCGCCGCGTCGATCTTCGGCTGCTCGTGGTCGAAGCTCTCGCGCCGCCAGCGCAGCGCGGGGAACACGAGCGAGGCGAGCGGGTTGGTCACGCCGGGGTGACGTGGCCGAGGACCCGTGGGCCCCGGGCACCCGTCGCCGCCGGCAGGTTCCCGGCCCGTCCCTGCAGGGTGAGGTAGCCGAGAAACGCGAACACCACCGCTTCCTTCGCCTCGCCGTCGAAGAACAGCCGGTCGAACGCCAGCACCGGCCGGGGGCGCACGCGGGCGGCGAGCAGCTCGACCAGCATCGGGTTGCGGGCTCCGCCTCCCGAGATCACCAGCTCGGTCCCCGTGTCCGCGGGCGTCCAGCGCTCGATGCCCCGGGCGATGGTTTCGGCCGTCAGTGCGGTGGCCGTCGCCACCATGTCATTGTCGGAGCCGCCCCCCTGCTCCGCGAGCGCGACCAGCCGCTCGGCGAAGTCGAGCCCGAAGCGCTCCCGCCCCGTGCTCTTGGGTGGGCGCTGCTCGAAGTAGGGATCGGCGAGGAGCGCCTCCAGCGCCTGCATCAGCGGCTTCCCGCGCCGCGCCCGCTCGCCGTCCAGGTCGTACGGCGCGTCCGGATCGACCCGGCGGGTCACCGCGTCGATCACGGCGACACCAGGACCGGTATCGAAGGCGATCGCCCCGTCCGTCACGCCCCGGCGCGGCACCCAGGTGACGTTCGCCATCCCGCCGACGTTCAGGAGCAGCCGGCCGTGCTGCGGGTGGCCGAACAGCATGACGTCCGCGAGCGGCACGAGCGGCGCCCCCTGCCCGCCCGCAGCCACGTCGCGCGAGCGGAAATCACTCACCACGCGGGCCGCCACGCGCTCGGCGATCACCGCCGGGTCGCCGAGTTGCAGCGTGGCGCGACCGGGCTCGTGCCAGATCGTCTGGCCGTGCGACGCGATGAACGCGATGTCTTTGGGAGCGAGCTTCGCCTGCGCGAGCAGCTCCAGCACCGCGCCCGCGAATCGCTCGCCGAGCGCGACATGCAGGAGTGCCAAGTCCTTCGAGCCCCCACGGGCGATGGCGTCGATGATCTGCCCGCGCTCGTGCCTCGCGTAAGGCTCCTGGCGGAAGGCGACGAGCTGCACGTCCAGGGGCTCGTCGCTCAGCCGCACGAGCGCCGTCGAGACCCCGTCGAGCGACGTGCCCGACATCAGCCCGACGGCGAGACAGCCGGTCACGGGGACCGGACGGGCGGCGGATCGCCCACGGCGCGGCGCACGAACCCGCCCGCCTGCTCGAGCAGCCGCCCGGCCTCCGTCTTCCCTACCCCTTGCGCGACCATCACGAGCGCGAGCTTTACGCTGCCCGCCGCGGCCTCGATCGCCTGCCGCGCGGTCCGGCGGTCCACGCCGCAGCACTCCATGACGATGCGCTCGCCGCGATCCCGCAGCTTGTCGCTCCACGCCATCAGGTCCACCATCAGGTTGCCGTAGGCCCGGCCCATCCGGATCATCGCGCCGGTCGACACCATGTTGAGCACGAGCTTGGTGGCCGTCCCCGCCTTCATCCGCGTGGACCCGGTGAGCACCTCGGGCCCGACCTTGGGCAGGATCAGCACGTCGCACGTCTCGGCGAGCTGCTTGGGGGGATCGGAGCAGGAGAGAAGGCCCGTGACGGCGCCGATCGTCTGCGCGCGGGACAGCGCCGCGCGCACGAACGGGGTGGTGCCGCTCGCCGCGATGCCGAGCACGAAGTCCCGCGGCGCGACGCGCGCCGTGTCCATCGCCCCCATGCCGGCGTTCACGTCGTCCTCCGCTCCCTCGAGGCCCTTCACGAGCGCCTGGGAGCCGCCGGCGATGATGCCGACCACCATCTCGGGCGGCGTCCCGAACGTCGGCGGGCACTCGCTCGCATCCAACACGCCGAGCCGGCCCGACGTGCCGGCCCCCACGTAGACCAGCCGGCCGCCCTGGCGGAACGCCGCCACCACGAGGTCGACCGCGCGCGCGATCTCCTCGCGCACCCCGCGCACCGCCCCCGGGACGCCCGCGTCCTCCGTATTGATGAGGTCGACGATCTCCAGCGTCGAGGCGACGTCGATGCGCTCGGTCCGGGGGTTGCGCTGCTCGGTGAGGCGCGGGTCGAGGAAGTCGGGGGCGGTCATGAGGAGGTCGGGGTGGCCCCAAGTTAGACGTTGACCCGAACTCGGGTCAACGTGCACAATTGAGCATGCGCCCGCCGACCCTCCCCGCGCTCGCGCTGCTCACGGCCTGCGGCGGCGTCCAGCCACGGAAAACCGCGCCGGCGCCGCCCCCGTCCGCCGACGCCGTCGTCACGGGCCGGCCCATCATCCCCGACACGTGGCCGCTGTCCGGGAGGAGCATCCCGGTCACGGCCCGGCAGGCGATCGTGGTGTCCGGCCATCCGCTCGCGAGCGAGGCCGGGATCGAGATCCTCACGCTGGGCGGGAACGCGGTCGACGCCGCGGTGGCGGTCGGGTTCGCGCTCACCGCCGTCCTCCCCGAGGCCGGTAACATCGGCGGCGGCGGGTTCCTCGTGTACCGGGACTCGGCCGGCAGAGTGGACGCGCTCGACTACCGCGAGACGGCCCCCGGGACGGCGACTCCGGACATGTACGTCGACTCGAGCGGGCAGCCCAGCGCGCAGAGCGTCACCGGCCATCTCGCGGCGGGGGTGCCCGGCAGCGTCGCGGGGATGTACGCGGCGTGGCGGCGCCACGGACGCCTGCCGTGGGCCGCGTTGCTCGCTCCCGCGATCCGACTCGCGCGCGAGCACACCCTCGACTCCGCGCGCAGCCTCGCGATCGACGAGGACGCCGGGCGACTGGCGCTGTTCCCCGCGTCGGCGCTGCAGTTCCTCACGGACGGCCGCGCGCCGCCGCCCGGCACGGCGTTTCGCCAGCCCGACCTGGCGCGCACCCTCCAGCTCATCGCCGACTCGGGCCCGACCGTGTTCTACAGCGGGCAGATCGCCGACCTCGTCGTCGCCGAGATGCGGCGCGGCCACGGGCTGATCACGAAGGACGACCTGAAGCGCTACCGGCCGAAGTGGCGGACCCCGGTGGGGCTCAGCTACCGCGGCTACACGATTTACTCGATGCCTCCCGCGAGCTCGGGCGGCGTCACGATGGGCGAGATCCTGAACATCATGGAGGGATACGACACGCTTCCCCCGTTTGGCAGCGCGCCCTACGTCCATCTCGAGGCCGAGGCGATGCGGCGCGCCTTCATCGACCGGAACCGCTGGCTGGGCGACCCGGATTTCGTGGATATGCCGATCGAGCGGCTCCTGTCCAAGTCGTACGCGGCCCGGCTGCGGGCACAGATCCTCCCCGACCGTGCCACGCCCACGCCGCCGGCCGCCGTCACGGGCACCGAGGGCGCGCACACCACGCATTACTCGATCGTCGACGCCGACGGCAACGCGGCCGCCGTCACCACGACCCTGAACGGCGGCTTCGGAAGCGCCGTCACCGTGACGGGCGCGGGATTCCTCCTCAACAACGAGATGGACGACTTCACCACGGCGCCCGGGAAGCCCAACATGTACGGGCTCGTCCAGGGCGACGCGAACGCCATCCGGCCGCGCAAGCGCATGCTGTCGGCCATGACCCCGTCCATCGTGCTCGACCGCGACGGCAAGCTCTTCATGGTGCTGGGCACGCCGGGCGGGCCAACCATCATCAACAGCGTGTACCAGGTGATCGTGAACGTGGTGGATCACGGGATGTCGCTGCCCGACGCGGTGGCCGCACCGCGCGTCCACCAGCAGGCGCTGCCGGACGTGGTCTTCTACGAGCGCGACGGATTGCCGCCGGGCACCGTCGACGGGCTGCGCGCCATGGGCTACGAGCTGCGCGAGCGGGACAGCATGGGCAACATCGCGGCCATCGAACGAACCGCCGCCGGCTGGATCGGCGTGGCGGATCCGAGACGCAGCGGCGGTGCGGCCGGATATTGAGGCACCGGCGACGGTGTCCCTACGTCACATCCGTTTCACCGTCAGCGACTTCGCCAGCTTGATGGTGATCGCGGCACCCTTGGGCAGCACCACGTCGATGTCGCGCGAGACCCGTGCGGCGGCCGCGCCGGCGGCGGCGCCCACCGCCCCGCCGACCACGGCACCCTTGGTATTCTTGCCGAGCAGCCTCCCGGCGAGGGCGCCGGCCGCGGCGCCCACGCCCACTTTCGCGGCGTCGGCCCCCGTCACGCCGCGCCCCTGCATCACCGTGTCCTTCCCCTCCACTGTGGCCTCGACGGGGTAGCTCGTCCCGCGGACCGACACGCTCGTCACCGCGAGCTCGAGCTTCCCGCTCGAGCTGGGGTTGGGCGCAGGCTCCGCCGCGACGATCGCGCCCTGCACCGTGGAGCCCGCCGGGATCACCACCCGCCCGGCGGCGTCCCTCACGTCCTGACTCACCGTGGCGGTGAAGGGGTCGCCGGCTTTGACGTGCCGCGTGGTGATGGTGTCGCTCGCCGCCAGGGAGACTCTGGTCCCCGCCCCGACGGTCAAGGTCGCCGACGACGCGGGAGTCGTGGATCTGGCCGGGGCGGGACTCACCGGCTGGGGCGTCCGCGTCCGGGGCGCAGGCCTCGGGGTCGGGGACGGCGCGGGCGGGGGCGGCACGTCCCTCAGCGCCGCCGTCGATTCGGTCGGGGCCAGCGCCAGGTTCCGCGCGGTCGCGTCCTCCGACTGGCTCGCCTGCTCGCCCTTCGCGCACGCCAACAACGCGGCGGCGGCGATCGGCACCAGGGTATAGCGGATCATGTTTGCGCCTCTCTTTTCGGATCGCTCGAAGTGATTCGGATCGCTCGGACCCAATATAACAGGCGGACAGGCGGACGGAAAACGGAGGGACGGGCGGACAGGCGGACGGGCGGACGGTGAAGGCCCATGTGAGCTACGCGTGTTCGCTCGGCCGTCCGCCTGTCCGCCAGTCCGCCTGTCCGCCCGACTACAGCCGGCTCTTCAGAAAGTCCGGCGTCAGCCCCTGGAGCCAGCCCGCGAGCAGCGTGAACCGGTCGGTGACCAGGAGGATTCCCAGAACGATGAGCAGCCCGCCGGCGATCCGGTCCACCCACGCGATGTAGGGCCGGAACCGCTGGAACCACGCAAGGAAGCGGTCGAGCGCGAGCGCCGTCAGGACGAAGGGCACGGCGAGGCCGAGGGCGTAGACGGCGAGCAGCGTCGTGCCCTGCGCCACGCTCGCCTGCGCGGCGGCCAGCGTCAGGATCGCGCCCAGGATGGGACCGATGCAGGGCGTCCACGCCGCCCCAAAGGTGATGCCGACGAACGCGGAGCCCAGGTAGCCCGGCGGTTTGCGCGCGAGCTCGAGCTTCCGTTGCCGCATCAGAAACGCGGGCCGCACGATACCGAGGAGGTAGAGGCCGAACAGGATGACGATCACCCCGCCGATCCGTCCGATCCACACCTGCAAGTGCAGCAGCAGAGCCCCGAGGGCCGAGGCGGTCGCGCCGAGCGCGACGAAGATGAGGGAGAACCCGGCGACGAACCACAGCGCATGCGCGAGCGCCGTTCCGCGCCGCACCTCGAGCTGTTCAACCGAAAGCCCCGTGAGGAATCCGACATAACTCGGCACGAGGGGCAGCACGCAGGGACTCAGGAAGCTCAGGAGACCCGCCTGGAACGCCGCGGCGAGCGAGACGCCGCTCACCGGCCCTCAGCCGCAGAAGCACACCGCCGAGAGGACGGTCGTCCAGCGGCCGTCGTCGCCGCACTCGGCGGTGGATGAGACGTTCATCGTGCGCACGATCTCCCCCGACAAGAGCCACTGCTCGCGGCGCTCGTCCCACGCCTTCTCCGGGTCGAACGGCACGCCCAGCACGGTGGCGAGCATCGAGGCGGCGAGGTCCTCAGCGTACTCGCCCGCCGTGACCTCGTTCTGGCCGTAGCTGTGGTGCTCGGAGATGTAGCCGTGGTGGGTCGGATCGGCCGGCATGGCGACGCCGATGGACGCGGCCACGAGCCGGCTCGGCTCGTTGGTCGACGACTCGGCGATGACGGCGAAGACCACCTGTCCGGGCTTGAGCATCGACAGCCCTTCCTCGCGGTCGACCAGCTCGCAGTGGGGCGGAAAGATCGAGCTCACCCGCACGAGGTTGAAGTTCGCCAAATGCGCGTCGCGCAGCGCCATCTCGAAGCTCGTGAGCTTTTCCTTGTGCCGACCCACGCCCTTCGAGAGAAAGGCCTTGGTAGGCACGAACATTCGTGAGTCGATCAATCCGTCACCTCGCGCGCGCCAATGGGTTCGCCTGCTGACAGCTCCGGCACAGCCCGTAGACCTCCAAGCGGTGGTGATGGGGCCGGAACTCCACCTCCTCTGCGAGCAGCGCGATCATCCGCTCGAGCCGGTCGTTCGAGAACTCCATCACCTTCCCGCACGACGAGCAGATGCAGTGCTCATGCGCCTGGCCGGGCGCGAGCGGCTCGTACCGCTTGAAGCCCTCGCCGAAATCGTGCTCCTTGGCGAGGCCGGCGCCGACCAGGAGATCGAGCGTCCGGTAGATCGTCGCGGTCCCGACCGCGACGCCTCGCCTCACCACCGATCGGCCCACCTCGTCGGCCGACAGGTGCTCGGCTGCGAAGAACACGGCCTCCGCCACGGCCAGGCGCTGGTGCGTCGCCGGCAGGTTGTGGTCGGCGAGATAGCGGCGGAACTGCTGCAGCAGCTTGGCGCCGTCAAGCTTCATACCACACGCCGGCCCCCACCGCGACCGGGACCGCAGGGTCGCCGGCGCGATCCGCCACCGCGTGCATCACCTGCGCGATGGCGTCCGCGGACGACAGCCCCGTCTCTTCGACCTCCACCTTCGACCGCCCGCGCTCCTTGCCGCGCACGACCAGCATGTAGCGCGCCGTATAGACGCGCAGCCGGCCGCCCTCCACGCCCCGGCGGGCGATCACCGCCGTGCCCCACTCGCGGCCGTCGCGCTTCAGCGGCTGGAACAGGTAGATGGTCTCGATCTCGGCCGGCGGCAGCTGCGCCGCCACCGCCTCGGCGACCTTCGCCCAGCCCGGCCCCCGGCCCGGCTCTAGCGGAGGAGGGCGGCGGGGGTCCGAGCTTGCTCCCATCGCTCCGTGTAGAACCGCAGGACGTGCATGAAGTCCTGCGCGTTCGTCACCACGCCGTACGCCTGGTGCGTGCCGCGGTCCCGCAGCTTGTTCACGACGAATTCCGTCTGGTCGACGCAGATGGTCGCAAGCGGCCGCAGGTCGTCCGGGCTGGACGCGTCCACGAACGCCGGCAGCATGTTCCCGACCGCGATCGCGTGCAGGGCCGTCGCGACGAACACGGCGAACGTCGCGCATGCCGTGACCTCCCGCATCGCGTCCTGGGCGGCGAGCGTGTCGGAGAGCACCTCGGGGAGCGGGCCGTCGTCGCGGATCGAGCCGGCGAGCACGAACGGGACGTGGCAGGACACGAGCGCGTGCATGATGCCCGACGTGACCAGCCCCTGCTCCACGGCGGCCCGCGTGCCGCCGGCGCGCCGAATCGCGTTGATGGCGCGCATATGCAGGGCGTGGCCGCCTGCCACTCCCTCGCCGGAGCTCGACATGCCGAGCGTCGTCCCGAAGATCGCGGCTTCGAGGTCGTGCACCGCCACCGCGTTCCCGCCCAGGAACGCCTGAACGTAGCCCCTGCGGATGAACCAGATCATGTCCTCGCGCGCCCGTGCGTGCACCAGCGCGGGGCCCACCACCCAGAGAATCGTCCCACCCCGCTGCTTCTCCTCGCCGAGCAGCTGCGCGAGCACGCCGTAGTCCACGGGCCGCTCGCGCGACACCTCGGTTTGCATGAAACCGAACTCGTTCGCGCTGTGGCCGCCGCCCAGGAAACCCTCGCCGTGGACGAAGATCCCCGCGCTGCCGTCCTCTTCCGTGCCGACCGCGACCCGCTGGCCTCGCGTCACCTTGCGGGGCTCGGTGACGACGAGATCCCCGGTCGGGTGCAGGACGATGCCGCAGTCCATCCGTGGCAACCGGGGCCGGCGCCACGCCCCCGCAACCTTGACGTAGGTGGGGAGATTCGTGGTCGAAAAGAAGCCGTCGGGAAGGACCCCGTCGGCCGGCGCGGGCTCGAAGCGCGCATCGGGAGCGCCCGCGAAGGGGGGCGCGTCGAAGTCGGGTGGTCGGTAGTGAAAGCGGGGCCGGCTCACAGAACGGTCAAGTTACCGGAAGGGAATCCTCCCACGCAACCGGAGGACTCGCCGCCGCGCGCGGACGACTTCACATGAGCGACACGGGATCGCGGTCGACCACCACCGTGCGAGGCCCGCTCGCTCCCCACGCCCGCACCACCCGCCCGATCGCCCGCGGCTCCGCCGACTTCACGAGCACGTGCCAGCGCCAGCGCCCCTGGAGACGCATGATCGGGCATGGCGCGGGGCCGAGCACCGTGAGCGCGCCGGCGAGTCGCTCGGCGTTGGCGCGCCGGAGCCACGCGGCGACCCGCTCCGCCGCCCCTTCCGCGGCCGCGGGGTCCTCGTCCAGAGCCACGAAGCGCGCCAAGCCGACGTGCGGCGGGTAGCGCGGGTGCGGCGGCGCCCGGAGCGGCAGCTCGGCCGCCGCGAAGTCCGCGACCGAGTGGGCGGCGGCGGCCCGGATCGCGTGATGATCCGGCGACCGCGTCTGCACGAACACCCGACCGCCCTTCGGACCGCGGCCCGCCCGGCCGGCCACCTGCGCCACGAGCTGGAAGGTGCGCTCGGCGGCGCGGAAGTCGGGCAGGTTGAGCCCCGTGTCCGCATCCACCACGCCGACGACGGTCACGTTCGGGAAGTCGAGCCCCTTCGCGATCATCTGGGTGCCGAGCAGGAGGTCGATCTTGCCGTCCGCCATGCGCGTGAGGATGCGGTGGTGCGCCCACTTGGTGCTGGTGGTGTCCAGGTCCATGCGCGCCACGCGCGCCGCGGGGAATCGCAGCGCCACGAAGTGCTCGAGCTGCTGCGTGCCGAGCCCGCGCATCCGCTGGGTCTCCTTGCCGCACACGCGGCAGGACGTCGGGATCGGCTCCTCATGGCCGCAGTAGTGGCACCGCAGGGCGGGCGGCGTCTGGTGGACCGTGAGGGCGATGGCGCACCGCGGGCACTCGTGCACGTCGCCGCACGACGGGCACTGGAGGTAGGTGGCGAAGCCGCGGCGGTTGAGCAGGAGCATGACCTGCTCACCGCGGGAGAGCGCGCCCCGCACCGCTTCGTCGAGCGCCTCGCTCCACGGGATCCCCCGCGCCTCCGCCGCGCGGGGCGCGCTCCGCAGATCGATGACGTCGACCGGCGGCAGCGGCCGCGCGCCGATCCGCTCGGGCAAGCCGAACATCCGGATGCTGCCGGCCTGCACCAGGGCCAGCGTTTCGAGCGACGGCGTGGCGCTGCCCAGAATCACGCGCGCGTGCTCGAGCTTGGCGCGCACCAGCGCCACGTCGCGCGCGTGGTAGCGCGGCGCCGTCCCCTGCTTGTAGCCGGGCTCGTGCTCCTCGTCCACCACGACCGCGGCGAGCCGCTGGACCGGGGCGAACACGGCGGACCGCGGGCCAACCGCCACACGCCGCTCGCCGCGGCGCAGCGCCCGCCAGGCGTCGGCGCGCTCGCCGTCCGAGAGCCCCGAATGCAGCACCGCGACCTGGTCCCCGAAGACGCCCCGCACCCGCGCGACCGTCTGAGGAGTGAGCGCGATTTCCGGGACGAGGAGAATCGCACCGTTCCCCGCCGCCACGACGCCCCGCAGCACCTCGAGATAGACGAGCGTCTTGCCCGAGCCGGTGACGCCGTGGAGCAGGACGGGAACGTCCGGCGGCGTCGCCGCGATCGCGGCGACGACCCCGCGCTGCGCGTCCGTCAGCGCGGGCGGCGGCGGCGAGGAGAGCTCGGCGAACGGATCCCGTGGCCTGGGCACGTCCGCGTAGCGCGCGAACCGCTGGCGCACGAGACCGTCGAGCGCCGCGGGAGAAAGGCGCAGCTGCGTGACGAGGTGGCGTACGGGAGCGGAGCCGCCCAGCGCTTCGAGCGCCTCGTACGCGACGCGTCGCTTGGGCGCGCGCCGGAAGGCCCGCTCGCGCTCGAGCAGCGAGGGCAGCGACTGCGCCAGCACCAGGACGCGCTCGGCCTGCTCGGCGGGTCCGCCCGGCCGGCGCACGCTCCACAACGCCCCCGGCAGGAGCGCCCGCGTGGCGAGGCCCAGCGGCGTGCCGTAGTACCGGCTGATCCAGCGGCCCAGCTCGACGAGCCCCGGGCTCAAGGCGGGCTCGTCGGGGACGTCCAGCGCCGCCACGACGCCCACCACCCGGCGTCGCCCGAGTGGCACGACCACCCGCGCGCCGGGCGCCACACGCTCGGCGAGGCCGTCGGGAATCTCGTAGGTGTAGGTGCGGCGAACCGGAACGGGGAGCACGACGTCGGCGTATCGGGCGGGCTGGGTCACGGGATCACGCCTGTACCTCACCCCCTGACCCCCTCTCCGCATCGCGGAGAGGGGGAACGACGTACACTCACCGGCGCCGGACGCCAAGGCCCGGCTCGACGGGGAGTCGGATCCGCCCGCCATCGATCCCGGCGCCGAGAAATGCGCGGCCGCCGTGATGCCGAGCGACGACTCGATCATGCACCCGACCATCACGAGCAGCCCGTGGGCACGGGCCGTGGCGATCATGCGCAGCGCCTCGCGCAGCGAGCCGCACTTGGCGAGCTTGATGTTGATCCCGTCCGCCGCACCCGCCACGCGCGGGATGTCCGCGGACACGAGGCAGCTCTCGTCCACGACGACCGGCAGGACGCCGCGGCGGCGCAGGGCGGCGAGCCCCTCCAGGTCCTCGGGCGGCAGGGGCTGCTCCACGAACTCGACGCCGTACTCCTTGAGGAGGGGGAGCAGCGCGAGGGCCCGCTCCCGCGTCCAGCCCGCGTTCGCGTCGACGCGGATCGGCTTGTCGGTGGCGTCGCGGATGGTGCGCAGGATCGCTTCGTCGCGGTCGGTGCCCAGCTTGATCTTGAGGATGGGGTAGGCGGACGCCTCCGCGACCTTCTGACGGACCCTGTCGGGCGTGTCGATCCCGATCGTAAAGGACGACCGCGGCGCGCGGGCGGGATCGAGCCCCCACAGGCGCCAGAGCGGCTGGTCCAACCGCTTGCCGACGAGGTCGTGCAGCGCCGCCGACAGGGCGGCCCGGGCGGCGCCGTTGCGCGGCACGAGCTCGGCGAACTTCGCCTCCGCCGCCTCGAGGTCGAACGGGTCCGCAGGGAGGTGCGGCGCCAGCCGCTCGAGCGCCGCGAGCACCGTGTCCGCCGTCTCGCCGTAGTACTTGGACGGATCGGCCTCGCCCCACCCCTCCACCCCGTCGCCGTCGCACAGCCGCACCCAGACCACCCGATAGTCGTCCCCGCCGCCGCGGGCGATCACGAACGGGTGCTTGGTTTTCAGGCTGATGACTTCGGCGGCGAGCTTCAGAGCCATCGCTGGCGCTTCAACCACCACAACACGGCCCCCGAGACGACGCCCATCGAGGCCAGCGCCAGGTAGAAGCCGAGGGGATGGTCGGCGAACGGGAGCCTGCTGAAATTCATTCCGTAGATCCCACCGACCACGATCAGGGGGACGTCTGGGACAGGTACGTCTCCAGCACGCCGGCGAGCAGGTCGCGGGTCGAGTCCACCGATTCCATGATGCGGATCGTGTGATCGTACACGTCCCGATAGTAGAGCTGCGTCTCCGGCCGGATGTACGCCGAGGGGCGGTTGGTGAGCGTGTTCAGCACTTCGCGCAACGGCCCGACGTGGCGGCGGAACGCGAACGCGGCGCGTTTCGCCCGGAAGATCTCGTGGATGAGGCCCTCGTCGAACTCCGCGAACAGCCGCTCCTCGAGCCGATCCACCAGCGCGTTCATCTGCTCGACCAGCGGGAAGTAGGCGTCCACCGCCTGGTCGATGATGGCGTGCATGGTCGCCTCCGCTCCGCGGGCGAGGAGATCGGAGCTGCGCACCAGCCGCTCGCGCACCGCCTCGCACCCCGTCGCCGCGACGGCGTGGACGGTGACCAGGAAGTTCTTGCCGAGGAAGTAGTAGAGGTTGAAGGTCTCGAGGTCGAACGGATCGGCCGTGGTGCGATCGAAGCGGATGCCCGCCATCACCACGAACACGTAGCGGTCGTATTCCTCCAGCTTGACCCGCGTCCTGGGTGACAGCGTGTCCTCGACGGCCAGGGGGTGGAACTCGAACACCTTCTCGAGCAGCGCATGCTGGTGCATGTCGGTGCTGTCGATGTCGACCCATAGCTCGCCCTCGCCCGACCCCACGACCTCCCGCAACCGGGCCGGCGAGAGGCATTGCTCCAGGGCCCCATCGGGACGCCGGTAGATGCTGGCGGGCCAGTGCTTGGAAACCTGCGGCTGCGCGACGACCTCGGTCACGGCTGAAGTATCGGAAACACGGCGCGCTCATGCAAGCGCGCGCACGAGTGCGCGCGCGCCCGCGGCGAGCAGGTCGAGCCGGTAGCCGCCCTCGAGCACCCCCACGACCGGCGCCGGCGCGACGCGCTCGCGGAACGCCGTGGTCCAGCGCGCCATGTCCTCGGGCTCGAGCGTGAAGCCGCCGAGCGGGTCACCCGCCAGGGAGTCGAACCCGGCCGACACGAGCAGCAGATCGGGCCGCCAGCCGGCCAGCGCCCGGTCCACCACCGCCAGCAAGTCGTGGACGTACACCTCGCGGAGGAGCCCCGGGGGCCGCGGCACGTTGAAGACGTTCCCCACCCCGCGCTCGTGCTCCGCGCCCGTTCCGGGATACCACGGATACTGATGCATCGAGACGTAGCGGATCGACGGGTCCTGCTCCACCAACGCCTGCGTGCCATTCCCGTGGTGCACGTCCCAATCCACGATCAGCACCCGCTCCGTGCCCAGGTGCTGCGCGTGCCGCGCCGCGACGACGACGTTGTTGACGAGACAGAACCCCATGGCGCGCGCGGCGAGCGCGTGATGGCCCGGCGGCCGTGTCGCACCGAACGCGGCGCCCGCGGCGATCCCCCGCTCCACCGCGCCGATCGCGGTCCCCGCCGCGGCCATGCAGGCGTCCCAGCTGTCCGCGCTCATCACCGTGTCCGCGTCGAGGACGCCACCGCCCTGCGCGGCCAGCCGCTCGAGGCCGTCGAGGTAGCGCGCCGGATGCACCCGCTCGACGGCCGCGCGCGGCGCGAGGCGCGCCTCGCACCACTCCACGAGAGGGGCGACGTCGGGCGCACGCAGTCCCTCCAGCACCGCCGCGATGCGCCCGGGCCGCTCGGGGTGTCCGAGGCCGGGGTCATGACGCTGGCACGCGGGGTGAAACAGGACGGGGACGGGCATGGACTAGGGGCTGGGGGCTGGGGCGAGCAGCTAGCGAGTGGAGGTTCGGGGCTGGGGCTAATCTAGCCCCTAGTCCCCAGCCCCTAGTCCCTAGCCCCTGGTCCTCGCAGCAATTCCCGTATCGACTCGACCTCGGCCCGCATCTCCTGTCGCGCCGCGTCGAGCTCCGTCAACACGCGCCGGTAGCGGCGCCAGCCGACGACGACGAGCACCGCGGCGAGCGCGCAGAGCCCACCACCCACGGTGAGCCACACGCGGCCGAGGCTCAGCCCGGAGTACACCAGCAGCAGCGCGTCGAGCGCGAGGAACCCGACGGCGAGCGTGGTGAGCGCCCGGTGCCGCGCGGCCGAGCGGTGCGGCGTCATCGCACCGGCTGCCGCCGCGCGGGCAGCACGACGAATGCGGCGTTCGGCCCCGCGCCGAGCTCGCCCAGCGTCAGGAACTCGTCCAGCACCTGGGCGCCGCGGAATTTGAGGACGTAGTCGTCCAGCAGCAGCGAGTCCCGCTTCAGGGCCTGGGTCAATGCTTGCCGCTTCAGCTCCGCCGCCGTGGTCGCGGGCTCGACGGCGAGCAACACCTGGTCCCACACGTCCGTCACCATCACGCGCACCGGGAACCGCTCCGCCACCGCCGTCACGCGACTTCGACGCCCGACTCGAGCGGCAGGGTCGAGAAGAACCGGTCCACCGCCTGGTCGAAGAACAGCGTCGACGCCCGCACCCGCGTCCGTCCCGCCTCGTCCGCCCAGGCGCTGAACACGACCTCCTCCCCACCCTGCCCGCGCAGCACGACGAAACGGGGTCCCTCTTTTTCCACGAACGCCGCCGCGTGGGGCACCCGCTCGGCAAAGAACTGCTTCGCCCGCTGCAGCACGTCGGCGGGCGGCAGCCGAACGGTCGTCATGTGGGTCACGGCTGGCGCAGGATCGTGATCCCGGTCGGCTGGAGCGGCACGGCGACGCTCGCCACGAGGGCCTTCGTCACCAAGTCGATGACGCTCACGGCGCCGGGGTCCACACCCTTGCTCTCCTGGGAGATGAACGCATAGCGGTTGTCCGGCGAGTAGGCGACCCCGTGCGGGAACGCCTTCGGCGTCGGGATCCGAGCCACCTCGGTCAGCGCTGCGGCGTCGATCAAGGAGACGCTCTTATCCTTCTTGTTGGTGACGATGATCCACTTGCCGTCGGGAGACGGCTCGGTGTTGTAGGCGCCGGCCCCGGTCGGGATTTCCTTGACCGGGTCCAGTGTGGCGGCGTCCAGCACCTGGAGGGAGTTGCCGTGGTTGCAGGCCACGTACAAGCGCCGGTCGTCGGGAGACACCGACACGAAGGTGGGCGAGCAGTCGGAGGACGCCGCGCCACCGGCCGCAGGAGCCGTCATGTGGGTCATCCCGGCACCCGTCTTGTGGCGCCGGGTGATCGCGAGCCGCGCCCGGTCGATCTCGAGCACCTCGTCCGAGTTCATGCAGGTCACGTAGACCCGCGTCCCCGCGTGATTCACCTTCACCCCATGAGGCATGTCGCATGCCGGCAGGTTCGTGATGGTCACCATCTGCGGCGTGTAGATGATGGACACGACGTTCATGCGCGGATGGTCGCCGTGGAAGTCGGAGTTCGCCACGAAGGCGAGCTCGCCGTCCGGCGTGAGCGAGATGGTCGTCGGGAACATCTCGACCGGCGCCTTCCCCACGACCGTGTCGGCGCCCGCCGCCATCTTCCAGAGGCTGCCGTACGGCGTGCCGTGGGCGATCGTCACGTACCAGTACTTCCCATCGGGTGAGACCGTCACGTTGTGCGGACCGTCGATGTCCACCGGCATGACCCCGACCGGCACGACCCGCACGGTCTCGAGCGCCGCCCCGTCCCAGGTCAGCTGGGTGACGACGTCCCCCGACTCGCTCGAGACCAGGATGCGGTAGCTCGGCACGTCCGCGCCGCTCCCGCCGAGCGCGGCCACAAGCACAGCCGCAACAAGTCTCGTCATCGATGGTTCCTCAGGTCTGCGGCACCAGGGGCTGTGAGCGAGAAAGATAGAGCCCCGCGTGCCGGGCTGACACCCCCGCGCGATCCACGCCCAAAGCAGCCGCGACGCACCTGGAGGACTGATCGCACGCGCCAGGTGGAACGCGTCCCCGACTCGATTATGTCAGAGCGGCAGCGCGGTCGGTCAATCTGAGCGGCGCACGCGGTCAGGACGGCACCTTGGGTGGGCACGCCCTTTGCCTGACGGCGCGGGCGCAGAGCAGCAGCGAGTCACTGAGTCACCTGTCCAACAGCGGAGGTGCTGGACCATGCTCGTCACGACTACTCGTAGCTTGAGGGATCCGGCGGTGGAGGCGTCCAATCTCGAGCGCCGGATGAGCCGCCTCTTCAACGAAGCGCTGGGCAACTTCGACTGGCAGTACCGCGACAACGCGGGCGCGTCGTGGGTGCCGCCGGTGGACATCCTCGAGCAGCCCGATGCAATCCGCATCACGGCCGAAGTGCCCGGGGTGAAGCCCGAAGACGTCAAGATCTCGCTCGAGAACAACGTCCTCACGATCCGCGGGACCAAAGAGCAGGTCGCCGAGGAGCGTACGGAGCGCGTACACCGCTACGAGCGGACCTACGGCGCGTTCGAGCGCAGCTTCACGCTGCCGACCACCGTGGACGCGAACAACATCAAGGCCACCTACGAGCACGGCGTGCTCACGGTGACGCTGCCGAAGGTCGAGAAGGCGAAGCCCCGCCAGATCGCGGTGCAGGTCGCGTCGACGTAACCTCCCCCCCGTTCCCCCTCTCCGCATTGCGGAGAGGGGGTCAGGGGGTGAGGTACCCTCTCCGCGTTGCGGAGAGGGGGAACGGCGGGGAAGCCTAGAGCGCGTCCATCAGCTCCCGGAGCTTCCCCTCGAGGCTCGAATTCGGCACCGCGGTCGCACCCGCTTCGCGCGCGGCGCGCAGCAGGTCCGCTCGGACGTGCGAGCCATAGGCGAGCACCGGAACCCCGCGCGCGACGAATCCCCGGATCCGGTCCGTCGCGCCGGCCTCGATTTCCAGGACGGCGACCTCGCATGCCGCTTCGTCCCGCGTGACTTCCCAGCCGCCGGCTTTCACCAGGCCCTCGAGCTTCGAGCGAAACAGCAGATCGTGCGTCCCGAGAAAAGCGCGCTTAGGCATCGAGCGGCTCGAGGGTGACGGCCTGCTGAACCGGAGCCGGCGTCGTGCGGAGCAGGTCCAGGGGCGACGCTGTGCGGCGCAGCACCAAGACCGCATCGCCCGGCGGCGGCTCGGCGAGGCCCTCGAGCACGAAGAACGCCGGCGCGCGCCCGCGCGCGCGCGGCACCCGCGCCCGGTAGCGCCGCCCGTGCCAGACGAGCTCCAGCCCTTCCCCCTTCCCGCTCGCCTTCTCCTGCCGCTCGATGAACACGTCGTCGTCGACCTTCCAGATCCCGTCCGCGACCTGCTCGCCCGACCGATAGAACACGGGGTCGAACGGCTGCCCCGCGTGCCGTTTGAAGTTCTCCTCGGCGGCCCAGTCGTACGCCTCGAGCGCCCCCGCGTTGGCGCGCCACTCGAGGTGATGGCGCAGCTCATGGGTGAGCGTCTCCCACGCCTCCTCGCGCCACGCGAGCTCCCCGAGCCGCGCGAGGCCCTCGAACGAGCCGTGATACAGGACGATCCGCGACTGCAGGTCAGCCCCGCTGCCGCTCCATTCGAGGGGGATGCACTCGCCGAGGGTGTAGACGTCGCCGCGCAGGGGGTGGGGGACGACCTTGGGGCTCACTTCCACCGCCACCACCCCCTCCAGATACGTCGGAGGGACGTCCTTCAGGAGGCGGTCGACCAGCGTCCGGAAGTCATCCAGCCTCACCGCACCGCCCTCCCAATTGCGGATTGCGGATTGCGGACTGCGGATTCGAAGGGCGGGCGTCCAATCCGCAATGCGCAATTCGCAATCCGCAATTGAGGCCTCAGCTCTTCAGCCGCTCCGCCAGGTACTCACCGAGCCGATCGGCGGCCAGGCGAATCTGCTGCAGCGTGTCGCGATCCCGCACGGTGACCGTCCCGTCCTGGGTCGACTGGCCGTCCACGGTCACCCCGAACGGGGTGCCGGCTTCGTCCTGGCGCCGATAGCGCCGCCCGATCGAGCCGCCGTCGTCGTAGAACAGGTGGTGCTGCCGGCGCACGTCGTCGTAGATGCGGCGCGCCAGCTCCGGCATCCCGTCCTTGTTCACGAGCGGGAACACGGCCGCCTTCAGCGGCGCGAGCGCCGGGTGCAGCCGCAGCACGACGCGCAGCTCGCCCGCGACCTCCTCTTCGTGATACGCGTCGCACAGCACCACCAGCGTCGTCCGGTCGGCGCCCGCCGACGTCTCGACCACGTAAGGGATGAAGCGCTCCTTCGTTGCGGCGTCCAAGTACTCGAGCCTTTTCCCCGAGTACTCCTGGTGGCGCGACAGGTCGAAGCTCGCGCGGTTGTGGACTCCCTCGAACTCGTTCCAGCCGAAGGGGAACTCGTACTCGATGTCGTACGCATCCTTGGCGTAATGGGCGAGCTCCTGCGGCGTGTGCTGGTGGAACCGCAGCTTCTCCGGGCGGATCTTGAGCCGCTCCACCATCCACTTCATCCGCTCGTGGCGCCAGAACTCGAACCACTCCTGGTCCGTCCCCGGCTTCACGAAGAACTGCATCTCCATCTGCTCGAATTCCCGGGTGCGGAAGATGAAGTTCCCCGGGGTGATCTCGTTCCGGAACGCTTTGCCGATCTGGGCGATGCCGAAGGGAATCTTCTGGCGCGACGACTGCAGCACGTTGAGGTAGTTGACGTAAATCCCCTGGGCCGTCTCGGGACGCAGGTACACCACGGCGGCCGCTTCTTCGACCGGCCCCATGAACGTCTTGAACATCAGATTGAACAGGCGCGGTGCGGTGAGAGCACCCCGGGTGCCGCACACCGGGCACTGCGCGTCGGGCTGGCCGGGGGTGCCCTTGATGCGCGGGTCGTCGGCGCGGAAGCGATTCTTGCACTGCTTGCAGTCCACCAGCGGATCGGTGAACCCCGCGACGTGGCCGGACGCCTCCCACACCCTGGGGTGCATCAGGATCGCCGCGTCCAGGCCCTCGATGTCGTCGCGCTCGTGCACCAGCGAGCGCCACCACTGCTCTTTGATGTTCTTCTTGAGCTCGACGCCGAGCGGGCCGTAGTCCCACACCGACCCCACACCGCCGTAGATCTCGGACGATTGGAAGACGAAGCCGCGTCGCTTGGCGAGGGACACGAGCTTGTCCATCACGCCGTCGTTGGGGGGCATAGGAGCGCGGGAAAATAGACCGCCGGCTAGGCCTGAGGCAACCCGAACGCTTCCCGCGTCGCCCGCTCGGCGAGCGCCGCGATCCCCGCGGCGTCGAGCACACTGCCCCCGCCGTCCAGGGCGTGCACGCCGCTCCAGCCCTCGACCTTCCCGGCCACGACCGCGAGCTGCTTTTTCGCCGCCTGAGCGCGGCGTACCACCTCCCCCGACGCCTTGCCGACGAGCGACGTGCGGTCGAACGACCCCTCGCCCGTGACGACGAAGTCCGCCCGGGCGAGGGCCGCGTCAAACCCCACCCGGGACAGCACCCACTCGGCCCCCGGCGTGAGTTGCGCCTTCGCGAAAAACGCCAGTCCGGCGCCGAGCCCCCCCGCCGCTCCGCCGCCGGCGAGCGTCCCGAGGTCGGGCCGCCCGTGCCGCGCCATGAGCTGCGCCAGGCGCTCGAGGCCGCGTGCCAGGAGCTTCACGCCCTCCGGGCCGGCTCCCTTCTGGGGGCCGAACACCGGTGCCGCTCCCTCCGGGCCGACCAGCGGCGTCGTCACGTCGGCGAGCGCGATGACCCGGGCCTCGAGCCCCCGCGCCCAGCCGCCGCCCAAGTCGGCGAGCCGCGCCAGCGCCCCGCCACCGTCGGGCAGCGGCGCGCCCTCAGCATCCCGACACGTCCACCCCAGCCCGCGCCCGGCGCCGGTCCCGCCGTCCACCGTCGCCGAGCCTCCCAGCCCCACGACGACCACTTTGGCGCCACGCTCCACCGCCTCCCGGATCAGCTCGCCCACGCCCCGCGTCGTGGTGCGCAGCGGATCGAGCTCCTCCGGCCGGAGCAGCGCGATCCCGCACGCGGTCGCACTCTCGAAGATCGCCGTCTCGGCATCGACCCAGCCGAGCACGCCCTTCACCGGTGCGCCGAGCGGGCCGGTCACTGGGACGTGCTCGCGCCGGGAGTCGGGCGGCAGCACGGCATCGAGCAGGCCGTCGCCCCCGTCCGAGATCGGGCATAGCAGCATCGCAGCCCCCGGCAGGGCGCGCCGGATGCCGGCCGCGACCGCTTCGGCAACCTGTCGGGGGCCGAATGTACCCTTGAAGGCGGCCGGTGCGGCCAGCACGACAGGCCGTGTAATTGCATTGTGCATAGAAACGCGCGCTTTGCGATGGGTGTTTGGTTTTCAACATTGGGCTATGTGATTCTGCGGTGCTATCTTGCGGTTTGGGCACTGATCTTGCGAGATACACGCCTCGGCACATCTCTGTCAAGGGCAAACCGCCGGCGACGGCGGGACGCAAAGCTCGGGGTCTCGGTGTTGGCACGAGACAGCCCGGCTGCCGGAGGAAGCATCCGGCCCCACGCCCTGACAAGAGAGCGCGGGGCCTCTTTGTTTGGCCGCGCAAGCGAAGATTCGTCTCGCTCACATCGGGTTCTAGGGCGCACGATGTCGGGCAGACGATCACCCCCCAGGGGAAACTCTGGGGGGTTTGCTTTTGATGTGGTTGCAGATCAGCCCGCCGTGCGCCCGCCCGTTCTCGATGAAGAGCTTGTTGGCGTCGAGGCCCGAGGCCAGCACGCCCGCGATGTAGACGCCCGGGACATTCGTCTCCATGGTGGCGGGATCGTGGCGCGGCACGCCGCTCGTGGCGTCGACCTGCACGCCGATCTGGCGGAGCAGGGTCAAGTTCGCCCGGTATCCGGTCAGCGCGATCACGAAGTCGGTCGCGAGCGCGTCGACCCGCCCGTCCACGTCCGACCGGATCACGACCTCCGAGCGCCGGATCTCCACGACCCGGCTGCACCACCGGGCGGCAATGCTCCCGTCCTTCACGCGGTTGGTGACGTCCGGGAGGATCCAGGGCTTCACCCCGCGGTCGAACTCGCCCAGGAAGTGCACCAGCGTGACCCGCGCGCCCACTCGGTGGAGCTCGAGCGCCGCTTCGACGGCGCTGTTGCCCCCGCCTACCACGACCACCCGCTGCTGCCAGTACGGGTGCCCCTCCACGAAGAAGTGCGACACGTGCGGCAGCTCCTCGCCGGGCACCTCCAGGAGGTTGGGCGTCTCGAAGTAGCCCGTGGCGTAGACCACGTGGCGGGCGTGGACCATCTCCGGCTCGAGGTTCCCCCGGTGGTGCGCGACGACCTCGAACCCGCCGTCAACCCGCTGCACCCGCCGCACCTCGTGGTAGGCCCGCACGTCGAGCTCGAAGTACTCCGCCACCTTCCGGTAATAGGTGAGGGCCTCGCGGCGGGTCGGCTTCTCAGCGGCCGTGACGAACGGCACGCCGCCGATCTCGAGCTTTTCCGGCGTCGAGAAGAACGTCATGTAGAGCGGGTAACGCATCAGGCTCGAGACCACGGGCCCCTTGTCGAACAGCGAGCAGGTGAGATGGGCGCGCTTGGCGGCGACGCCCACCGCCAGCCCGCACGGCCCCGCCCCGATCACCGCGACCTCCTGCATCAGCGCCGCTCCGGCACGAACACGAGTCGGTGCACGCCGCTCACGACACTTCGATGATCTGGTCCCGGCGGGTGCCGACGCTCACGTACTGAATCGGCGCGTGGGCCAGGTCCTGGAGTCGATCGAGGTACGCCCGGGCCGCCGGCGGGAGGTCGGCCAGCCGCCGCACCTGATTGAGGGATTTCTGCCACCCGGGAAGGGCCTCGTACACGGGCTCCACGCGGGCGAGCCGCTCGACCTCTGCCGGCATGCTGTCGAGCGACTCGCCGTCGAGCCTGTAGCCGACGCACACCGGGATGTCGGCGAACGAGTCGAGCACGTCCAGCTTCGTGACGGCGAGGCCCGTGAGGCCGCTGACCCGCACGGCGTAGCTGACCACCACCGCGTCGAACCACCCGCAGCGCCGCGGCCGGCCGGTCGTGGCCCCGAACTCGTCGCCCAGTCCGCGAATCCGCTCGGCGACCTCCGGCTCCGCCTCGGTCGGGAGCGGCCCGTTCCCCACCCGCGTCGTGTAGGCTTTCACGACGCCCAGCACGGCATCGATCGCGGTGGGGCCGATCCCCGCCCCGACCGCGGCCCCGCCGGCCGTGGTGTTGGACGACGTCACGAAGGGATACGTTCCATGATCGACGTCGAGCAGGGCGCCCTGCGCCCCTTCGAGGAGCACCGACTCCCCGCGCTGCAGCGCCTCGTAAACGACCCGCCCCACGTCCACGGCGAGCGGCAGGAGCCGCGGCGCGAGCCGTTCGAGCAGCCGGACATGCTCCTCAGGGTCGGCGCGCTCGCGCGAGTGCAGGAGCTCGAGGAACTCGTTCGCGGACTGCACGCGCGCACAGACGAGTTCGCGCGCCCGCGCGAGATTGCGGAGGTCGCCGACCCGAATCCCGCGGCGGCCGTACTTGTCCTCGTAGGTGGGCCCGATGCCGCGCCCGGTCGTGCCGATCTGGTCGCGCTGCTCGCGCGCCCGGTCGAGCAGCTTGTGGTACGGCAGTGTGAGATGCGCGCGGTCCGAGACATAGAGCTTGTGGTCGGTGCGAATGCCCCGGGACGTGAGGGCGTCGAGCTCGGTGAAGAACGTCTCCGGGTCGAGGACGACGCCATTCCCGACCAGGCAGACGGCGCCCTGGATGATCCCCGATGGGATCTGGTGCAGCACGAACTCGCCGGCGCCCGTGTGCACCGTGTGTCCGGCGTTCGCCCCGCCCTGATAGCGCACCACCAGGTCGGCGCGCTCGGCGAGCACGTCCACGATCTTCCCCTTGCCCTCGTCGCCCCATTGGGCGCCGACGACGACGGCGCAGTGTATCTTCGGTCCGAACATGTCGCTCCAACAAAAACGCCCCGGGGGGCGGGGCGTGCGAGCATCCTCCGGCGGAAGCTAGGCCGGCGACCAGGCTCCGTCAACGCGCCAGTCCGTCACGCGCCAGTCCGTCACGCGCAGACGAGCATCGCCACCCGCTCCCGGTCGGCCGGCGCCAGCGGGGCGAGCGGCGCCCGGCACGCCCCGCCGTACAGCCCCACGGCGTCCATGGCGGCCTTGACGCCCGCGGGACCGAGCTTCCCCACGATCTCCTTGTCGAGCGGGACCAGCCGCTCCTGCAAGGCCCCCGCGCGCGCCCGGTCGCCCGCCCGGAAGGCGGCCACGATGTCCGCGCACAGGCGGGCGGCGAAACACGCGACCGCGACGATGCCGCCCTCGCATCCCAGCTCGAGCGCCGTGTACAAGAGCGAGCCCGATCCCGCGAGCACCGACCAGCCGGGCGCCGCGCCGCGAAAGGCGGCGAGGTTGCTCGCGTCCCCCGAGGAGTCCTTCACCCCGACGATGTTCGCGTGCCCCGCGAGCTGCAGCAGCAGCCCGGGGGCGATGGCGAGATGCGTGTACTTGGGGATGTTGTAGACGAGGAGCGGCACGGCGCTCGCATCCGCCACCGCGCGGTAGTAGTCGGCGAGGCTCGCCGGCGTGGTGGCGGCCGAGAAGTACGCGGGGGGCCGCACCAGCACGGCGTCCGCGCCCTCGGCCGCCGCGGCCCGGGTGAGCGCGACCGCTTGCCGCGTGGATTCCGCGCCGGTGCCGGCGATCAGCCAGCGCCCGTCCGGCAGTACTTCGCGCACCCAGCCGACGAGGCGGCGCTGCTCCTCGGGGTCGAGCAAGGCGGACTCGCCCGTCGAGCCCCCGACGACGACGCCGTCGAGCCCCGCGTCCACCAGGCGCCGGACGTTCTGGCGGAGGTGGACCGGGGCCACGTCCCCGGTGGCGCCGTCGAACGGCGTCGTGAGGGGGGCGAGCACCCCCGCGGGCGACCGCTCCGTCACTGCCCGGGCAAAAAGGGCGACAGGTCGTCCCCCGACGCCTGCGCTCCGTGGGCGGGAGGCGCGACGCGCGAGCGGCGCCGCACGCTGCGGATCTGCAGCTCGAAGTCCGCCGGTTTGGGGGCCGCGGCCAGCGCCGTCTCGTACGTCACGACCCCCTCCGCCACCAGATCCATCAGGTGCTGGTCGAACGTCTGCATGCCGTACTGGTCGCGGGCCTCCCGCATGTACTCGTGCAGCTCGGCCGCGCGACCCTCGTTCCTGATCGCATCGCGCACCGCGTCGGTGCAGATGACGATCTCGAGCGCCGCGGCCCGCCCGGCCCCGTCGCCGCGCGGCAGCAGGCGCTGGCAGATGACCGCCTGCAGGGACTCGGCGAGTCGCGCGCGCGCCACCGCATGCTCCTCGGCCGGGAACATCGACACGATCCGGCTGATCGTGCTGAGCGCGTCGGGCGTGGGCAGCTGGGAGATCACGAGGCGCCCGGTCTCCGCGGCCCGCATCGCGGTGCCGAGCATCTCGGCATCCCGCATCTCGCCGATGAGCACCACGTCCGGGTCCTGCCGCAGGGCGGCCCGCAGCCCGGCCTGAAAGTCCTCCGTATCGACGCCGACCTCGCGCTGCGTGACCGAGCTCGTGACGTCGCGGTGCAGGAACTCGATCGGGTTCTCGAGCGTCACGATGTGCTTGTTCTGCGTCTGGTTGATGTGGTTCACGATCGCGGCCATCGTCGAGCTCTTCCCCGCGCCCGTCCCGCCCGTGACGAAGATCATCCCCTGCTCCGCGGAGGCGATCGTCATGAGGACGGGAGGCAGCCGGAGCGACTCGAACGTGGGCACGTCGAACGGGATGACCCGCAGGACGATCATGAACGAGGAGCGCTGGCGCAGGATGTTGACCCGGAAGCGTCCGACGCCGGGCATCCCCCACGAGCAGTCGTAGTCGCGCAGCTCGTCGATCCGCGCCCGGGCATCCTCAGAGGGCAGGAAGCGCAGCGCGATCGCCTTGGTCTGCTCGGGCGTGAGCCGCTGCTTCGTCAGGGGCACGAGCTTTCCGTCGATGCGAGCGCGGAACACGTCTCCGGCCTTGATGTGCAGGTCCGACGCGCCGCGATCAACTGCCGCCTTGATGATTTTTTCCATTCAGTACCCGGCTTCCGGGTCCACCACGTTGACCAGGGGCGTCCCTGCAAGATAGTGCCGGATGTTCTCCACAATGAGCCCCGTCTCGCGCTCCCAGAACCGGCCGGTCACGGCGGCCACGTGCGGGCTCACGAGCACACGCGGGTGCCGCCAGAACGGATGCCCGGGCGGGAGCGGCTCGACGCTGAACACGTCGAGCGCCGCGCCACGCAGGCGAGAGGCGTCGAGGAGGTCCAGCAACGCCGCCTCATCCAACAGCGTCCCGCGTGAAACGTTCACGACCATCGCGTTCTCCGGGAGGCGCTCGAGCACGGCGCGGGTCACCGCGCCCTGCGTCTCAGAGGTGTGGGGCGCGGCGATCACGAGGCAATCGCTCTCGGCGGCGAGGCGCGCCAGCTCCGCCGGCCCGCCGACCCAGCGGACGCCCGGCGGCCCACCCCGGCCCCGGCGCCGCCGCACCCCCGCCACGCTCATCCCCAGAGCGAGGGCGCGCCGCGCGACCGCACCACCGATCCCGCCCAGCCCGAAGACCCCGACCCGGAGCTCGGCGAACTCGCGCACCCGCACCGCGAAGTCCGCGAACTCGGGCCTAGCCCAGCGTTCCGCGGCCTGGAACTCGCGCATCCGGTCGAGCCCGCGCGCGAAATACGCGATGGCGGCGATCGCCCAATCCGCGATCGGCTCGGCGTGCACCGCCGCGGAGTTGGTGAGCACGATTCCGCTGCCCCGGACGTGCGGCAAGGTCGCCCCGATCCCCGCCGTGCCGCTGTGGGCCCACCGCAAGGTGCCGCGGGCCGCCGCCACCACACCCGCGGGGACTCCGTAGCCGACGTAGATCTCGGCGCCGCGGGCCGCCGCCACCGCCTCGGGGGTCGCCGAGCCGCCGTCGCCGTCGGACGCCGCGGGCGCCTCCACGGCCGTCACTTCCCACCCGGCGCCCAGCGCCGCCCGGATCGCCTGCACCGCGGACGGCGGCACGCGCCAGGCGGCGCGCGGCGACGCCAGGTCGACGACGAGGCGTCGCGTCACTCTCCCGTCGAAACCGTGCGCACGCCCGGGTGGTGCAGCACGCCCACCAGCACCTGGTCGTGCAGGCGCTTGGGGCCGCGCAGCTCGAGCTCGATCACCAGGTCCACGTTTTCGTGGCGGGACGCGGCGCGCTCGATTTCGAGCCCGGTCCGCCGGACGAGCGCTTCCAGGTCTTCGAGGGCGGTCGGCTCGGGCTTCGCGTGGACGAGGAGCCGGCTGCGGCTCGAGGCGCGCGCGACGAGGTCTTCGACCCACCTGAGGCCCTGGAGCACGACCAGGACCAGCAGCGCGGTGCCGAGCGCCGCCTCGTAGGCGTGGGCGCCGAGCGCCATCCCGATCGCCGCCACCACCCAGATGGTCGCGGCGCTGGTCAGACCCGTGACCGATCCCCGCGTGTGCAGGATGGTGCCGGCGCCGATGAACCCGACGCCGGGAAGGATCTGGGCGGCGATGCGTGCCGGATCGCCGCGGCCCAGCGACAGCGTGACCGACAGGGCAGTGAAGAGCGTGGCGCCGACGCAGATCAGGACGTTGGTCCGGAGACCCGCCGGCTTGCCGCTCAGCTCGCGCTCCAGCCCGATCGCGCCGCCGAGCAGGATGGCGAGCACGAGCTGGAGCAGCAGCTCGAGGTGGAACACATCGGCGATCCGCGCAAGCAGGTCAGCCATCAAGCCTCCGGGTCGTCCAGGAACCCCATTCGCCGCCGCACCTGAGCCATCGTGCGGCGGGCGATGGCACGCGCCTTCCCTGCGCCGGCGCGCAGCGCGTCCCGCATCCGCTGCGGCTCGGCCTCGAGCGCCCTCGCCCGCTCGCGGATGGGGGTGAGCGCGGCTATCATATTGTCTGCGAGGACCCGCTTGCAGTCGAGGCACCCCCAGCCGGCGGTGCGGCAGTTACGCGCCACGAGCGTCTGGGTGTCGGGCGGCGAGAAGCCCTGGTGAATGGTGAAGATGTTGCAGATGTCCGGGTTGCCCGGGTCCTTCCTGGTGACCCGCGCCGGATCGGTGGTGGCGGGCTTGAGCTTCTCCCAAATCGTCTCCGGCGTGTCGAACAGGCTGATCGTGTTGCCGAGGCTCTTCGACATCTTCGCCTGGCCGTCGAGCCCGAGCACGCGCTTCGCCGTCGAGAGCAGCGCCTGCGGCTCGGGGAACGCGAAGCCCGGCCCGTCCGCGTAGCGGGCGTTCCAGCGGCGCGCGATCTCCCGCATCAGCTCGAGATGCTGGAGCTGGTCTTCCCCGACGGGCACGAGGGTCGCCTCGTACAGCAGCACGTCCGCCGCCTGCAGCACGGGGTAGTTGAGGAGCCCGGCCGGCACGCTCTCCTGGCGCTGCGCTTTGTCCTTGAACTGCACCTGCCGCTCGAGCTCCCCGAGGGGCGTGACCGTATTGAGCAGCCAGTTCAACTCGGCATGCTCCGCGACGTGCGACTGCACGAACACGATGCAGCGCTCGGGGTCGAGCCCGGCCGCGCAGAGCGAGACGGCCATGTCGAGCGTCCGCTGTGCCAGGGTCGCCGCCTCGTACGCTTGAGTGATGGCGTGCAGGTCCACGACGCAGAACACGCAGTCGTGCTGATGCTGCAGCCGGACCCAGTTCTGCACCGCCCCGAGGTAGTTGCCGATGTGCAGGTCGCCGGAGGGTTGGATGCCGGAGAAGACGCGCGCCATGGGGGGACAACCTACGACGCGGGGGCACAGCGCCGCAAGGTGCGTGAACTCAAAGAGTTAGTCGACCTGGCCTTGAGCGCCGCCGAGCGCGCCGCGACCCAGCTCCGCCGGCTCCCGCCCGCGCCGCCGG
>WNGB01000974.1_pt1 | contig 65614 bp, 52 predicted proteins | sample 5400681 | NCBI WGS metagenome assembly WNGB01 (sample SAMN13153367, study PRJNA577476) | soil metagenome | isolation source: 115 cm soil or saprolite under grassland replicate 2 | place: USA:California | collected 2016-06-15 | reverse complement strand
TGCCGCCGGGCGTTCCCGCCGAGATGTACCTGGGCGGCGACGGCCTGGCGCGCGGCTACTGGCGGCGGCCGGACCTGACCGCGGAGCGCTTCGTGCCGCACCCGTTCGCGGCCCTGCCCGGGGAGCGCCTCTACCGCACCGGCGATTTGGCGCGCTGGCAGCCGGACGGCACGGTCGACTTCCTGGGCCGGGTCGACCGTCAGGTGAAGATCCGCGGCTTTCGTGTCGAGCCGGCGGAGGTCGAGGCGACGCTGGAGCGGCATCCGGGGATCGCGGCGGCCGTGGTCGAGCCGCGCGACGACGGCCGCGGCAACAAGCGGCTCGCGGCCTGGATCGTCCCGGTGTCGCGGCATGCCCCGGGCCTGGCGGACGCCGAGCTGCTCGCCTGGTGCCGCGACCATCTGCCGGCCTTCATGGTGCCCGGCGCCTTCGTGGTGATGGACGCCCTGCCGCTCGATTCCAACGGCAAGGTGGACCGCCGCGCGCTGCCCGAGCCCGACCGCGGCGCCCAGGGCCACTTCATCGCGCCGCGGACCCCGCTGGAGGAGCAGGTCGCCACGGTCTGGGCCGATGTGCTGGGAGTCGGGGCGGTGGGGGCCGAGGACGACTTCTTCGAGCTGGGGGGACATTCGCTGCTGGCGACGCAGATCGTGTCGCGCCTGGCGCGCGACTTCAGGGTCGACCTCGGGCTGCGCGCCTTCTTCGACGCACCGACGGTGGCGGGCGTGGCGCTGTCGATCATCCGGGAGCAGGCGCGGCAGGAGGATCCGGACCAGGTCGAGCGGCTGCTCTCGCAGGTGCGGAACCTGTCGCCCGAGGAGATCGCGAAGCTGTTGAACGAGGAAGGGGCATGACACGCCCCGGTGACTCCCTCTCCTCCTTGACCCCCGAGCAGCGCGCCGCCTTCGAAGTCCTGCTCAGGCGCCAGCGGGCAACGGCGGCGCCGCGGCGGGACCTCGAGGCGATCCCCCGCCGCTCCGATCCTTCCACAGCCCCTCTCTCCTTCGCCCAGCAACGCCTCTGGTTCCTCGATCAGCTCGCGCCCGGCGATCCTTCCTACAACATCCATGGCGCCTTCCGGTTGCGCGGAGCCCTGCGGGACGGCGCCCTGGCGTGCGCCCTGTCCGCGGTCGCCGCGCGGCACGAGCCCCTGCGCTCCCGCTTCCCCTCGGCGGATGGCAGGCCGCGACAGGTCATCGATCCTCCCGCGGACGTCCCCCTCCCGGTCCTCGACCTGTGCGCGCTGCCGGCGCCCGGGCGCGAAAGCGAGCTGCGGCGCCTGGAGCTGGAGGCGGCCCGCCGCCCCTTCGACCTCGCGCGCGGGCCTCTCCTCTCCGCCGCGCTCGTCCTCTGCGCGCCCGCCGAGGCCGTCCTCCTCGTCGCGGTCCACCACATCGCCGCCGACGGCTGGTCGATCGGCGTGCTGCTGCGCGAGCTGGCCGCCTTCTACCGCGCCTTCCTGGAGGGCCGGCCCGCGGACCTGCCCCCCCTGCCGGTCTCCTATGCGGACTTCGCCGCCTGGCAACGGGAACGGCTGCAGGGCGAGCGGCTGGCGCGCGAGGTCGGGCACTGGCGCGAGCGGCTCGCGGGAACGCCGGAGCTGCGGCTGCCCGCGGAGCGGCCGCTCGCGGACGAAGGCTCCCGCGGCGATGCGGTGCCCGTGGCCGTTCCGGCCGGTCTGGCGCACCGCCTGAAGGCGGTCGGCCGCGGCGCGCGGGCCTCGCCCTTCATGACCTTCCTCGCCGCGTTCCAGGTCCTGCTCTCCCGCTGGACCGGCCAGCTCGATTTCGCGGTCGGCACGCCGGTCGCCAACCGCACCCGGCCCGAGATCGAAGGGCTCGTCGGATTCTTCGTCAACATGCTCGCGCTGCGCGCCGACCTGGACGGCGATCCGTCCTTCACCGAGCTCCTCGGCCGCATCGAGCGGGCGGCCGTCGACGCCTTCGCGCACCAGGAGCTGCCGTTCGAGAAGCTGGTCGAGGAGCTGCAGCCGGAGCGCCGGCTCGGCCGCTCGCCGCTCTTCGCCGCAGCGCTCGTCCTGCAGAACCTGCCGCCGGCCGCGGCGCGCCTGCCGGGGGTGGAGATGACGCCGCTCGCCGTGCGCAACGGCACCGCGCGCTTCGACCTCTCGCTCGTCCTGCGCGAAGAGGACGACGGTTTCGCCGGAGAGCTGGAATTCCGCACCGCGGCCCTGGCGCCGGTGGCCGCCCGCCGCATGGCGGAGCATCTCCAGGTCCTCCTCGCCGCGATCGCGGACGATCCCGGCCGGCCGGTCTCCACCCTGCCGCTGCTCACCGCGCCCGAGCGCCATCAGATCCTGGCCGAGTGGACGGGACCGGAGCCCGGCGGCTCCGAGTCTCTGGAGGGGGGTCTGATCGAGCGGCTCGCCCGGCAGGCCGCCCGCACGCCGGGCACGCTGGCCGCGGTCTCTGGCGAAGCGTCGATCACCTACGGCGAGCTCGACCGGCGCGCCAATCAGCTCGCCCGCTGGCTGCGCCGCTCCGGCGCCGGCCCGGAGACGGCGGTGGCGATCTCGGTCGAGCGCTCGCTCGAGATGGTGGTCGGTCTCCTCGGGATCTTGAAGGCGGGCGCGGCGTACCTGCCGGTCGATCCGCTGAATCCGCGCGAGCGCCAGGCGTTCCTGCTGGAGGATGCCGGCGCCGCGATCCTCCTCACCCAGGAGCGCTGGGCTGCCGGTTACCGCGCGGCGGGGCGGCGCGTTCTCTGCCTCGATGCGGAGTGGAGCGAGGTCGCCGCGCAAGCGGACGAGCCGCCGCGGCGCGTCTCCGCTCGGGAAAACCGGATCGCCCTCCTCTACACCTCGGGATCGACCGGGCGTCCGAAGGCCACGGTCCTCGCGGAGAGCGGCCTGCTCAATCTCTGCCGCTGGTACGTCCGCGTCGCCCCGATCGCGCCGCACACGCGGTCTCTCCTGGGTCTGTCGTTCAGCTTCGACGCCGCGTTCAAGAACATCGTCGGGCCTCTCCTCGCCGGAGGCCAGGTCATCCTGCCGCCGCCGGGTCCCTTCGACGCGGGGGAGATGCTGGATGCGATCCGCCGCCACGCGGCCAATTTCCTCTGTACCACGCCCGGACAATTCGGCCCGATCCTTCAGCGGGCGGCGAGCGAGGGCTGGGAGGATCTGGAGACGCTGGAGACGGTGATCCTGACCGGCGAGGCGGCGCGCTGGGCCGAGCTGCGGCCGTGGCTGGCGAGCGGCCGGTGCCGCGCCGAGGTCCTCAACATGTACGGCCCCTCGGAGGCGTCGGACACGGTCTCCTGCCACCGCGCCACGTTCGAGGAGATCGCTGGCGCGGACCGGCTGCCGGTGGGACGCCCGGCGGACCGCACCCGCCTGCTGGTCGTCGATGCCTGGCTCCAGCTCTCTCCGATCGGCGTCCCGGGCGAGATCTGCCTGGCCGGCGCCGGCGTGGCCCGCGGCTATCACGCGCGGCCGGGATTGACCGCCGGGAGGTTCGTCCCGGACCCCTGGGAGAGGGGAGGGCGGATGTACCGCACCGGCGACCTGGCCCGCTGGCGGCCGGACGGCTCCGTCGAGGTCCTCGGACGGATCGACCAGCAGGTGAAGATCCGCGGGGTCCGCGTCGAGCCGCCCGAGGTGGAGGGCGCGCTGGAGGCCCATCCGGCGGTGGTCGGCGCGGTGGTCGGAGCGTCGGTCGACGCGGCCGGCGAGAAGCGCCTGATCGCCTGGCTCGTGCCGGCCGAGGGTGCGGCGCTGCCGGCGGCCGGAGCCCTGCGCGACTTCCTCCGCGAGCGTCTCCCCGAGGTGATGGTCCCGGCCGCGTTCGTCCCGCTCGACGCCTTCCCCCTGACGCCGCGGGGGAAGATCGACCGCAAGGCCCTGCCGGAGCCGGGATGGGAGCCCGCCGCCGGCGGCCCGCCGCGCGACCCCGCGGAAGAGCTGATGGCGGGGCTCTGGGCGGACGTCCTGGGCCGCGACGGGATCGGCCGCGGCGACGACTTCTTCGCGCTCGGCGGCCATTCGCTCCTGGCCACCCGGCTGGCCGCCCGCGTCCGCGCCGCGTTCGGCGTCGACCTGCCGGTGCGCAAGCTGTTCGAGCACCCGACCCTGGCGGCGCTGGCCGGCGAGGTCCGGCGGCTCGCCCAGCAGGGCCTGAATGGCCTGCCGGCGATTCCGCCCCCGCAGCCCCGGCCGCACGGCGCAGGCGCCCCTCTCTCCTTCGCGCAGCACCGCCTCTGGGTGCTGCACCAGCTCGATCCCGGACTGACCGCCTACCACATCCCCGCCGCCGTCCGCCTGCGCGGGAGGTTGGCGGCCATGGCGCTGGAGCGGGCGCTCGGCGAGATCGTCCGGCGCCACGAAGCGCTGCGCACCGCCTTCCCCCTAGAGGACGGCGATCCGATCCAGATCGTCGCCCCCGCCGGAAACCTGCGTCTGTCCGGCGTCGACCTGTCCCGGCTGCCGGAGGAGCGGCGGGAGGTCGAAGTCCGGCGGATCGGTGCGGACCTGGCGTGCCGCCCGTTCGACCTCGAGCGCGGTCCGCTGCTGCGGCTCCTGCTGCTTCGTCTGGCGGCGGAGGAGCGCGTCCTCCTTCTCGCCGTGCACCACCTGGTCGCCGACGGCTGGTCGATCTCGATCTTCCTGCGCGAGCTGTCCGTCCTCTACGCGGCGTTCCTGCGCGGTCTCCCCTCGCCCTTGCCGGAGCTGAGGCTCCAGTACGCCGACTGGGCGCTCTGGCAGCGGGACTGGCTGCGCGGCGCGGCGTTGGAGGAGCAGCTCCGCTGGTGGCGCGACCGCCTGGACTCGGCGCCGCGCGTCCTCGACCTGCCCGCCGACTTCGCACATCCGCCGGTCGAGACCCACGCCGGCGCGGCGGTGCCGGTGCGGCTCCCGGACGATCTGGTGGCGGATATCCGCAGGCGCGGCCTCGGAGGGGCGGCGACGCCGTTCATGGTCCTCCTCGCCGCTCTCCAGGTGCTCCTCGCCCGCCTGTCGCGGGCCGCCACCGTGTGCACCGGAACGCATGTGGCCGGCCGCGACCGCCTGGAGAGCGAGGAGCTGATCGGGTTCTTCGTCAACACCCTGGTGATCCGTACCGATCTGGAGGGCGACCCGTCCGGCCGCGAGCTGATCGCCCGCGTGCGCGAGGCCGTGCTCGCCGCCTTCGCGCACCAGGACCTCCCCTTCGAGAAGCTCGTGGAGGCGCTCAGCCCGGCGCGCGACCTCCACGGGTCGCCTCTCTTCCAGGTCGCCTTCACCTTCCAGAACACGCCGCGGGAGGAGCTCCATCTCCCCGGCCTCGCGGCCGAGATCCTGGAGGCGGACACCGGGGCGGCCCACTACGATCTCTCGCTGGTCCTCGCGGAGTCCGGCGCCGAGATCGCCGGAGCGCTCCGCTACCGCACCTCCCGCTTCGCCGAGCCGACGGTCCGCCGCCTGGTCCGCTCCTGGGAGACCTGTCTGCAGAGCCTGGTGGCGGAGCCCGGTGCGCCGGTTTCCGGGCTCTCCCTCCTCACCGCGGCCGAGCGCCGGCAGATCCTGGAGGTGTGGAGCCGCAGCGCCGACGAGACCCCGCGCGAGCCCGGCCTGGACGAGCTCTTCGTACGGCAGGCGGCGCGCACGCCCGAGGCCGTTGCTCTGGTCGAAGGAGAGACGGAGGTCACCTATCGCGAGCTCGACCGGCGGTCGGCCGTCCTGGCCCGGCGGCTCTGCGCGGCCGGAGCAGGACCGGACGTACCGGTCGCGGTCCTCCTGGAGCGCTCGGCGGACATGGTGGTGGCCCTGCTGGGCATCCTGCGGGCCGGAGCGGGCTACGTGCCGCTCGACCTCGGCTATCCGCGGGAGCGGCTCGCCTGGATGCTGGAGGACTCCGGCTCCCGCCTCGCGGTGACTCGTGGCGATCCCGGTCTCGACCTCGGCAGGGAGCTCGCGGTGGTGCGGATCGACGACCTCCCGGCCGATACCGTGGCGCCGCCGGCCGTGCCGGTGAGCCCGGACAACCTCGCCTACATCCTCTATACCTCGGGAACGACCGGAGCTCCGAAGGGGGTCGCCGTGCCCCGGCGCGCGATCGCGCGGCTGGTGATCGATCCCGGCTACGTCCATCTGGGACCGGAGGAGACGATCCTGCAGCTCGCCCCGGTACCGTTCGACGCCTCGACGTTCGAGGTCTGGGGGGCGCTCCTGAACGGCGGCCGGCTGGCGGTCTTTCCGGCGGGGCCGGTCTCGCTGCACGAGCTGAGCGCGGCGCTCCGCCAGCACCGGGTGACCACCGTCTTTCTCACCGCCGGCCTGTTCCATCAGATGATCGACGAGGAGCCGCAGGGGCTCGCCGGATTGCGCCAGCTCATCGCCGGCGGGGATGCGGTTTCGGTGGCGCACGCCCGGCGCGCGCTGGAGCGGCTGCCCGGCTGCCGGCTGGTCAACGGCTACGGCCCGACCGAGGCCACGACCTTCGCCCTCTGCCATCCGGTCACGCCCGCCGATACCGAGCGCCCGGCGCTCGCCCTCGGCCGGCCGATCGCGCGGACCGGCGTCTGGCTCCTCGACGAGCGGCTGGAGCCGGTGCCGCCGGGCATTCCCGCCGAGCTGTACCTGAGTGGCGACGGCTTGGCGCGCGGCTATTGGCGGCGGCCGGACCTGACCGCGGAGCGCTTCGTGCCGCACCCGTTCGCGCCCCTGCCCGGGGAGCGCCTCTACCGCACCGGCGACCTGGCGCGCTGGCAGCCGAACGGCACGGTCGACTTCCTGGGCCGGATCGACCGCCAGGTGAAGATCCGCGGCTTCCGTGTCGAGCCGGCGGAGGTCGAGGCGGCGCTGGAGCGGCATCCGGGGATCGCGGCGGCCGTGGTCGAGCCGCGCGACGACGGCCGCGGCACCAGGCGGCTCGTCGCCTGGATCGTCCCGGCTCCCGGAGCCCCTTCCGCGGCCGGGTTGCTCGCCTGGTGCCGCGACCGCCTGCCGTCGTTTCTGGTGCCCGCCGCCTTCGTGCGGCTCGACGCCCTGCCGCTCGATCCCAACGGCAAGGTGGACCGCCGGGCGCTGCCCGAGCCGGAGTGGCGCCGGGACAGCGGCGCCGCACGCATCCCGGACGAGGAGCGGATGGCGGCACTCTGGGCGGACGTCCTGGGTCTTGCCGAGGTAGGGGTCGAGGACGACTTCTTCGCGCTGGGCGGGCATTCGCTGCTCGCCACGCGCCTGATCGCCCGTCTGCGCGCCGCGTTCGGAGTCGATGTGGCGGTCCGCACGCTGTTCGAGAACCCGACCGTGGCGGCTCTCGCCGCCGAGGTCCGCCGGCTCGCCCGTGACGGTCCGGCGGCGCTGCCGCCGCCGCGTCCGCGGCCGGAGCGGCGCGGCACCCCGGCCCCCCTCTCCTTCGCGCAGCGCCGTCTCTGGGTGCTGCAGCAGCTCGACCCCGGGCTCACCGCCTACCACGTGGCGGCGGCGCTCCGCCTGCGCGGGCGGCTGGAGGTGGCGGTGCTGGAGCAGGCGCTCGGCGAGGTCGTCAAGCGTCACGAGGCGCTCCGCACATCTTTCCCTACGCAGGACGGCGAGCCTGTCCAGGCCGTCGCGCCCTTCACCGGCCTGCGGCTCCCCCGCGTCGACCTGTCGTCTCTGCCGGCAAGTCGGCGGGAGGACGTGGGACGGCAGATCGCCGGGGCCGCGGCGCGCCGTCCCTTTTCCCTCGACCGCGGGCCGCTGCGGCGGCTCCTGCTGCTCCATCTCGGGCCGGAGGAGAACGTCCTCGTCCTGGTGGTCCATCACCTGGTGTTCGACGGCTGGTCCACGGCGGTCCTCCTGCGCGAGCTGTCGGCCCTCTACGCGGCCTTCCTGCGCGGCCTTCCGTCCCCCCTGGCGGAGCCGGCGCTCCAGCCTGCCGACCAGGCGCTGTGGCAGCACGAGCAGTTCCAGGGCGAGGTGCTCGAAGCGCAGCTCCGCTGGTGGCAGGAGCGGCTCGCCTCGGCGCCGCGCATCCTCGACCTGCCGACCGACTTCCCGCGCCTCCACGTGCAGAGCCATGCCGCGGCGTCCGTGCCCGTGCGGCTCCCGGAGCCGCTGGTGGAGGACCTCCGCCGTCTCGCCCGCCCGGCGACGCTCTTCATGGTCCTCCTCGCCGCTTTCCAGACCGTGCTGGCCCGCCGGGCCGGCGAGGAGACCGTCTGCGCCGGGACCCATGTGGCCGGCCGCGGCCGTCTCGAGAGCGAGGACCTGATCGGGTTCTTCGTCAATACGCTGGTGATCCGGACCGATCTGGACGGAAACCCGTCCGGCCGGGAGCTGATCGCCCGGGTGCGCGAGGCGGTCCTCGACGCCTTCGCCCACCAGGACCTCCCCTTCGAGAAGCTCGTCGAGGCGCTCAACCCGCCCCGCGATCCGCGCTGGTCGCCGCTCTACCAGGTCGCCTTCACGCTGCAGAACACGCCTCATGAGGATCTCCACCTGCCGGGGCTGGAGGCCGAGCTCCTGGAGGTGGGGACGGGGACCACGCAGCTCGACCTGTCGCTCACCATGACCGAGACCGCCGGCGCCGCCGCGGGAGAGCTGGTGTATCGCACGGCCCTCTTCGCCGGGCCGACGGTCCAGCGCCTCGCCGGGCACTGGGAGGCTTTCCTGGCGGCCCTGGTGGAGGAGCCGGAGCGGCCGGCGCTGGAGCTGCCGCTCCTCTCCGTGGAGGAGCGCGCCGAGGTGGTCGCGGAGTGGAGCGGTCTCGCGGTTCCTCCGCCGGCGGGGGAGGGGACCTTCCCGCTCCTCTTCGAGGCCCAGGCGGACCGCACGCCGGACGCTCCGGCCGTGGTCGCCGCCGGACGGACCCTCTCCTACCGCGAGCTCGACGAGAGCGCCGACCGGGTCGCCCGCTGGTTGCACGGCCGGGGCGTGGGGCCGCAGACGCGGGTGGCGCTCCGGCTGGAACGCTCGCCGGAGATGCTGGCCGCCCTGCTGGGGGTCTGGAAGGCCGGGGGCGCCTACGTGCCGATCGATGCCGCGACTCCGCCGGAGCGCCTCGCCTTCCTGCGCGACGACGCGGCGGTGGCCCTGGAGATCGCCGGCGAGGACGTAGCCGGGCTCGACCTCACCGGGGAGAGCGCCGGGAGGCTCGGGTTGCCGGCGGCGCCGGAACAGCTCGCGTCTGTGATCTATACCTCCGGCTCGACCGGCCGGCCGAAGGGAGTCATGGTCTCCCACGGCAGCCTGATGGCGTTCGCGCGGGCGTTCCGGGACACGCTCCCCCTCTCCCGGCAGGAAGGGAGGGGGTGGGAGAGGGGGCCGGGGGGTGAGGGGCTCCGGTTCGGCCTCAATGCCTCCCTGGCCTTCGACGCTTCCGTGCAGGCCCTCATCCCGCTGCTGGCCGGCGGCTGCGTCTGGATCGTGCCCGAGGAGGCGCGGCACGACGCCGACCACATGGCCGTCTTCCTGCGCGCGGCGGGCCTCGATGCCCTCGACTGCACGCCGAGCCAGCTCGAGCTGATCCTCGATGCCATGGAGGCTTCCGGCCACCCCCCGGGGCTCGTGCTGGTCGGCGGCGAGCCGGTCCCGCCGGCCCTCTGGCGCCGCATGGCCTCCCAGCCCCGGACCCGCTTCTGGAACGTCTACGGGCCGACCGAATGCACGGTCGAGGTCACGGCGCGGCTGGTCGATGGAGAGCGGCCGGACGTGGGGAGGCCGCCGGCGCCGGCCGGAGCGCGCGCCGAGATCTGGATCGGCGGACCGCAGCTCGCCCGCGGCTATCTGGGCCGTCCGGACCTGACCGCCGACCGCTTCCGGCCCGATCCCTTCTCCGGCCAGCTCGCACCCGGCGCGCGTCTCTACCGCACCGGTGACCTCGCCCGCCGGCTGCCCGACGGCCGGATCGACCTGCTCGGCCGCGCCGACCATCAGGTCAAGCTGCGCGGCCACCGCATCGAGCTCGGCGAGATCGAGGCGCAGCTCCTCGCCCATCCTCTGGTGCGGGAGGCGGCGGCCGGCCTGCGCGGCGACGGGCACGGCGGGCAGCGGCTGATCGCCTGGATCGTTCCCGCCGGGGAGATCGAGCCGCGCGAGCTCCGCCGCTGGCTCGGCGAGCATCTGCCGGGCCCCATGCTCCCCGCGGTCTTCATGGTCCTCGACCGCCTGCCGAAGACGTCGAGCGGGAAGCTCGACCGCCGCGCCCTGCCCGATCCCGGGCGCGCGGGACGAGCCGCCGAGCCGGGCGTGCCCTCCGGCGACCGGGTCGAGAGAGAGATCCGCGAGCTCTTCCGCGAGGTCCTGGACGTCGAGCGGGTGGACCCGTCCGACGACCTCTTCGAGCTCGGCGGCCACTCGTTGACGGTGTTCCGGCTCGCCACCCGCATCCGCGAGGCCTTCGGCGTGCGGCTCGCGGTCAGCCGCCTGTTCACGGATTCGACGCCGGCCGGGCTCGCCGCGGTGATCCGGGGCATGGCGAGGGACGATTCCGGGCTGCCGCCGGTCCACCGCGTGCCGCGCGACGGTCCGCTGCCCCTCTCGCTCGCCCAGCAGCGCCTCTGGGTCCTGCACCAGCTCACGCCCGGGCTCACCACCTACCACATCCCTGCAGGCCTGCGCCTGCGCGGCCGTCTCGACCTCCCGGCGCTCGCCGCCGCTCTGATGGAGATCCTGCGGCGCCAGGAAGCCCTGCGGACCTGTTTTCCTCTCCGCGACGGCGAGCCGGTCCAGTCGATCGCGCCGCCTGCGCCGCCCGTCCTCTGCGAGATCGACCTGTCGGGCGTGGCGGCTGGCGAGCGCGACACCGAGGCGCGGCGGGTCGCCACGGCCGAGGCCGCCCGCCCGTTCGACCTGGAGCGCGGGCCGTTGCTCCGTCTCGCCCTCCTGCGCCTCGGACCGGAGGACCACCTCCTCTTCCTCGTCGTCCATCACCTGGTCAGCGACGGCTGGTCCACGGCTCTGTTCCTGCGCGAGCTGTCCGCTCTCTACGGCGCCTTCATACGCGGCGAGCCCTCGCCGCTCCCCGAGCCGCCGGTGCAATACGCCGACTGGGCGGTCTGGCAGCGCGAGCAGCTCCAGGGCGAGGTCCTGGACGCCCACCTCCGCTGGTGGACCGAGCGCCTGGCCGGTGCGCCGCGGGTGCTGGAGCTGCCCACCGACCGGCCGCGTCCGCCGGTGGAGAGCCCGGCCGGCGCAGGCGTGCCTCTCCACCTCCCGAAGCCTCTGGTGGAGGCTCTCCGCCAGATCGCCCTCGCCGAAGGCGCGACGCTCTTCATGACCCTCCTCGCCGGCTTCCAGGCGCTCCTCGCCCGGCTGGCGGCGCAGGAGACTGTCTGTGTGGGCACGCATGTGGCCCGCCGCAACCGTCTGGAGGTCGAAGGGCTCATCGGCTTCTTCGTCAACACGGTGGTGATCCGCGCCGACGTGACGGCGGGGCTGACCGGCCGCGCGCTGGTCGAGCACGTGCGGGAGGCGGTCTTCGGCGCCTTCGCGCACCAGGACCTCCCGTTCGAGCGCCTCGTCGAGAGCTTCGGCCTGGAGCGCGATCCGCGCTGGTCGCCTCTGTTCCAGGTCTCCTTCGCCTTGCAGAACGTCCCGCACGAGGACCCCCGCCTGCCCGGCCTGGACGTGGAGCACCTGGAGGTCGACACCGGCGCCGCGCACTTCGACCTGGCCGCCGCGCTCGTCGAGACCGCGGACGGCGCGGCGGGGTCGCTCCGCTACCGTACCGCCTTGTTCTTCGAGCCGACCGTCCGCCGCCTGGCCGGGCACTACGAGGCCTTCCTGCGGGCAATGGCCGAAGACCCCGATCGGCCGGTCTCGACGCTGTCCTTCCTCACCCCGGCCGAGCGCCATCAGATCCTCGTCGAATGGGCCGGCCCGGAGCGTGCCCTTCCCGACCAGAGCCTCCCGGAGCTGTTCACCGAGCAGGCGGCCCGGACCCCTGAGGCGGTGGCGGTGGTCTGTGGCAAAGACACCATCGACTATGGTGATCTCGCCAGACGCTCCGACGACCTCGCCCGCCGGCTCCGGGAAAAGGGTGCCGGTCGGGAGACGGCCGTGGCCATCTCCCTGGAGCGCTCGGTCGAGATGGTGGTGGGCCTCCTCGGCATCCTCAAGGCGGGCTCGGCCTATATGCCGATCGATCCGCGGAACCCGCGGGAGAGGCAGGCCTTCCTCCTGGAGGACGGCGGAGCATCCATCCTCCTGACTCACCAGGAGATCGCGACAAGCTCCGGCAGGGAGGGGGCGCCCTCCCCCGCTCCGCGGGGGAGGGACGGGAAGGGGGAGGGGGTCCAGGCCCTCCTCTACACCTCCGGGTCGACCGGCCGTCCCAAGGCCACGGCGCTCACCGCCCGGGGGCTGCTCAACCTCTGCCTGTGGCACCGCGACCTCTGCCCGGTGGTGGCGTCCACCCGGTCCCTCCTCGGCTTCTCCTTCAGCTTCGACGCGGCGTTCAAGCACCTGATCGTGCCGCTCCTGGTGGGAGGGCGCGTGGTGCTGGCGCCGCCGGGGCCGTTCGACGCCGGGGAGATGCTGGAGACGATCCGCCGCGACGCGGTCACTCTCTTCGGCACGACGTCGAGCCAGATGGTCGCGATCCTCCAGCGGGCGGCCCAGGACGGGTTTCAGGGGCTGGAGACCCTGGAGACGGTGATCGTGGGGGGGGAGGCGACTCCCTGGGCGGAATTCCGGCCGTGGCTCGCGAGCGGCCGCTGCCGCGCCGGGATCCTCCACACCTACGGCCCCTCGGAAGCCTCGGACACAGTCGCCTGCCATCGCGCCACCCCGGACGAGATCGCTGCCGCCGAGCGCCTGCCGGTGGGCCGCGCCGCGGACAACCTCCGGATGATGGTGATGGACGCCGGGCTGGAGCTCCTGCCCCTCGGCGTGCCCGGCGAGCTCTGCCTGGCCGGAGCCGGCCTGGCCCGCGGCTATTTCGGCCGGCCCGCGCTGACCGCGGAGAGATTCGTCCCCGATCCGTTCCATCCGGGCGAGCGGATGGTCCGCACCGGCGATCTCGCCCGCTGGCGGACGGATGGCGCCCTGGAGGTCCTGGGGAGGATCGACCACCAGGTGAAGATCCGCGGGATTCGCGTCGAGCCTGCCGAGGTCGAAGCCGCCCTGCTCGCCCATCCGGCTGTCGGTGGCGCGGTGGTGGCGGCACGGGAGGGCGCGGCCGGCGAGAAACGGCTGATCGCCTGGCTCGTGCCGGCCGAGGGCGCCGAGATCCCTCCGCCTGGAGACCTGCGCGAGCACCTGCGCGAGCGCCTGCCGGAGGCCCTGGTCCCGGCCGCCTTCGTCCGCCTCGCCGCCTTCCCGGTCACGCCGCGCGGCAAGCTTGACCGCAACGCCCTGCCGGACCCTTCCGCCGGCCGGGTGGAGACGGCGGGCGTGCCCCCCCGGGACGCCGTCGAGCTGCGGCTCGCCGCGCTGTTCGAGGAGGTGCTCGGCGCCGGGGAGGTCGGAGCGCGCGACAGCTTCTTCGACCGCGGCGGCCACTCCCTCGCCGCGGTCCGTCTGGCGAGCCGGATCCGCGAGAGCTTCGGCGTCGAGCTGCCGGTGGCGGCCCTGTTCCAGGCGCCGACCGTCGAGGCGCTCGCCCGGCTCCTGCGGGAGGGCGGCAAGATCGCCTGGTCGCCGCTCGTCTCTCTGCGATCGGGTGGCGAGGGCGCTCCTCTCTTCCTGATCCACCCGGGAGGAGGGAGCGTCTTCCCCTACCTCGACCTCGTCCGCCGCCTGGACGCCGGCCGCCCGGTCTTCGGCCTGCAGGCCCTCGGGCTCGAAGCGGGGCAGGAGCCGCTGCGCACCGTGGAGGAGATGGCCGGGCTCTACCTGGCGGAGATCCGCTCGGTGCAGCCCCGCGGCCCCTGGCATCTGGCGGGCTGGTCGTTCGGCGGCCTGCCGGCCTTCGAGCTGGCGCGGCGCCTGCGCGACCAGGGGGAGGAGATCGGGTCGCTCGTCCTGATCGACCCGACCGATCCGTCCGATCCGTCTGATTCAGACCGCATCACCCTCCAGGCCGCCCTCACCCGCGAGCTCGGCCTCCCCCTGGAGACCTTCGACCCCGCGGACCTCCGCCGCCGCTTCGAGGTCTACCGCGCCAGCGCCGAAGCCGTCCGCGCCTACCGCCCGGGTCCCTACGACGGTCCGCTCGATCTCTTCGAGGCCGCCGATCGGCCGGCGCCTGCGAGCACCTGGCGGCGCCTGGCGCGGCACACTGTCGTCCTTCCGGGCGACCACTACAGCGTGCTGGCCCCGCCTCAGGTGGAGGCGCTGGCGGAGGCGTTGCGTTGATCAGGGCTTCTTGATCCCGATCTCCTCGGCGAGCCAGAGGTGGCGGTCGCGGATGGCCTGGTCGTTGAGGCTGTGGTCGGCGTCGTACCAGAGCACCTTTTTCGGCTCGCTCCCGGCCGCCTGATAGGCCTGGGCGGCCGCTTGGGGGACCAAGGTGTCCTGCCGGCCGTTCTGGAACAGGAGGTGGGCCGGCGCCGCCTTCCCGACCCAGCGGATCGGCTCGACCGGCTCCATCAGCGCCAGCCAGCGCTTCGCCTGCTCCGGCGGGAGGAACTGCATCGGTCCCATCGTATCGTCCGCGCCGGTGAAGTGGGCCACCAGACCGCCATCCCCCACGATCAGGACGTAGGCCTTGAGCCGCTTCTCGATCCCGGCGAGCAGGCCGCCCTGAGCGCCGCCGTAGCTGCGGCCGATATAGGCGAGCCGGTTCTTGTCGACGTCCGGCCGGGACAGGAGGAGGTCCACGCCGCGGCGCAAATCGATGTTGAGCTGGATCTGATCGTCCCGGTCGCGCGCGTCGAATCGGAGCTCACCCTGCGGCTCGTTGAGCCGGCTGCCGCGGGAGAAGGGGGCATTGATCGCCAGCGAGACCGCCCCCAGCTTCGCCAGCTTTTCCGCTTCGGGCAGCATCTTCTGCGCCGTGCCCGGCAAACCGTGCATGAGCAGCACGCCCGCAAACGGGCCGGGTCCGTCCGGGACCGCCAGGAGCGCAGGCACCCGGCCGCCCTTCGGGCTGGCATAGGTGAGCTGCTGGAGGGTGTACCCCTCCTTTTTCTCCGTGGAGACCACCTTGATGTCGAGCGGAGCTTTCGGGTCATAGTCGAAGAGCTTGAGGATGTCTGGCGAAGCCGCGGCCGGTGCGGAGACCGCCGTGTCGGCGCCGCAGGCCGCGAGGGAGGCGGCGAGGGCGAGGGAGCAGAGGGTCCGGTGGAGAAAAATCTTTCGTGTCTTCATAGATCTGGGCCGTGCCCAAGTGGGCCCGGGGATTCTAACGCCTTCCTCCCTCCGCTGCAGCCAGTGCCGCGGCCACGGCTTCCGGCCGTGCCGCGGTCTTCGCTCCGTGGCGCAGCCAGCGCAAGGCTGCGGCGCGCTCGCCGCGGGCGAGCAGGGCCTGGGCGAGCGACAGGTAGGCCTTCGTCGCCTTGGGATCGATCTCCAGCGCCCGTTGCCAGCAGGCCAGGGCCTCCTCCGCTCTCCCCTGGGCGGCGCGGACCTCGCCGAGGTAGTGCCAGCCGGCGGCCAGGTTGGGCCGGGCCTCCAAGGCCCGCAACAGATGCGCTTCCGCCTCGGCGTTGCGCCCGCGCGCCGCCAGCAGGCGCCCGAGGTTGTACTCGGCCTCGATCCGGTTCGGGTGCGTCGCCAGGAGCTGTTGGAGGAGCGCGGTCGCCTCGTCCGTCCGTCCCTGGCCGGCCTGCGCCAGAGCCAGCCACTCCAGGGCCTGCGGCTGGCCGGGGCTGCGCTCCAGGACGCCGGTGAGCGTCCGTTCCGCGTCGGCGGGGCGGAGCGCCTGGAGCTGCGCCTGCGCCAGGTCGAGCCAGGGCTCGCTCTCGGCCGGCTTCGCCTCGTTCAGCTTCTTTTCCAGATACGCGAGCGCCTCGGCTCCCCCCGCGGTCCGCGCGACGGCGTCGGCGCGATAGACCTCGCCGAGAGCGCCGCCCGGTCCACCGGAGAGGAGGCGCACGTCAGTCAACACCGGCTCGCTCATCGACCCCGCCGGCCGCGTGCTCCGGCCGGGTGCACGCCGCCTTGCCGTGGCAGGACTCGCAGGCGGCGCGAACCTGGGCGGCCCGCTGCTCTTCCGGAACGCGCCGGTGCGGATCGTGGCAGGTGAGGCAGGAGAGCCTGCCGCCGCTCTCCAGAAAACACCGGCTCTGCCGCAACCGGTAGGGATGATGGTTGATCTCGAAGCGCTCGGACCTGGCTCTCCCTTCCTCCTCGACGTCGACCTGGACCAGGTAGTCGGAGACCGGCTCGCCGGGCCGGAACGAGAAATCGCCGCGGCCGAAGCGGCGCAGGCCGGGCATGGCCACGGAAGGCTGCAGATGGCACCCCTGGCAGACCTCGTCGCGCCGCTCGATCGGCAGCCGGCCCGGGTTGAAGATGCTGGCGCGGATCTCCGACTTGAGGCCGATTCCACCGAGGGCCAGCCCGACGTGCTCCGCCCCCGGTCCATGGCAGCGCTGGCACCCGATCCCCTCGGGCATCGCGGCCGGAAAGATCTGCGGCGCTCCATAGGCGTCGGCTCCGGCCGGCACGTCCGGATAGGCGGTGTGGCAGAAGACGCACTCGCGCCGCACCCGCCGTACGACCCCTTCATGGTCCGGGCGGTCGAACCCCGGAGCCATGCCCCAGCTGCCGGTCTGCGTGTACCAGGCGAGCGGGAGCTGATAGAGCTCGCCGCCGGCCGTCTGATAGAGATAGGTCCGCGCGTGGTCTCCCGAGCCGAGGATCCAGTCGACCGGCGTCTCGAAGACGTTGATCGGCTGCCCGTCCGGCCCGGTCTGCCACCGCCGGAAGATCACCCGGCCGTCGCGGCGGATGATCTGGAATTGCTGCCCCGAAGGACCGTGCACGAAAGGCGGAGCCGAGAAGTCCTCGATGTCCGCAGCCGGCCGCGGCCGCTGGAACGCCCGGGCCATCCCCTTGGCCGCATAGGACGCCGCGAGATCCGTATGGCAGAGCGCGCAGGCCCGGTCCGCGACATATCCGGGCGCGGCGCCGGTCGTGGGAGGAAACCCGAACGAGCCGAGGTCGCGCGTGATCGGAGGCAGGGTAGCCGGGGCCTGCCCAAAGAGCAGCGGGGCCAGAGCGGCGAGGACCGCGACCGCCGAGGCACGGGAAGGAGGCATGACGAAGCAAGGATAGCAGGCCCTGCTACCATCCCCCCCGATGCGCCTCAACGACCTCGTCGCCACCTCCCGACGCGTCGCCGAGACCCGCGCGCGCTCGTCCAAGATCGCCGCCCTCTCCGGCCTGCTCCGCCAGCTGGGACCGGACGAGATCGTTCCCGCCGCCTCCTGGCTGTCGGGGTTCCTCCGCCAGGGACGGATCGGCCTGGGAGGCGCCGCGGTGCGCAACGCCCTGCCGGGGAGCGCTGCGGCCGAGCCGTCCCTCTCCGTGGACGAGGTCGACTCGACGTTCGAGCGGATCGGGACGGTCTCCGGCGCGGGCTCGACGGCGGAGCGGACGCGCCTCCTCGGTGCCCTGCTCGCCCGGGCCACCGCGGAGGAGCAGGACTTCCTGGTCCGTCTCGTCTTCGGCGAGCTGCGCCAGGGAGCCCTCGCGGGGCTGATGGCCGAAGCGCTCGCCGTGGCTGCCGAGGTGCCGGCCGACGAGGTCCGCCGCGCCCTCATGCTCGCCGGCGAGCTGCCCGCCGTGGCGCGGGCGGTGCTCACGGAAGGGCGGGCCGGGCTCGACCGCTTCCGTCTCCAGCTCTTCCGTCCTCTCCAGCCGATGCTCGCCCAGCCGGCCGGAGACGTCTCCGACGCCCTCGAACGGCTCGGCGAGGCGGCGCTGGAGCTCAAGCTCGACGGCGCCCGCGTCCAGGTGCACAAGGCCGGCGGCGACGTCCGCGTCTACTCGCGCCGGGGGAACGACGTCACCCAGGCCGTGCCCGAGCTGGTGGAAGCGGTCCAGGCTCTGCCGCCGCGGCAGATCCTCCTCGACGGCGAGGTTATCGCCCTGCGGGGCGACGGCGCGCCCCACCCCTTCCAGACCACCATGCGCCGCTTTGGCCGCAAGCTGGACGTCCCCCGCCTGCGCCAGGAGCTCCCGCTCACCCCGTTCTTTTTCGACCTCCTCCACCTGGACGGCGCGGACCTCCTCGACCGTCCGGCCGGAGAGCGCTTCGCCGCCCTCGCGGACGCCGTGCCGGGCCTCGCCGTGCCGCGGATCGTCACCACCGATCCCGAGGAGGCCGACGTCTTCTTTACGGAGGCCTTGCGGCGCGGTCACGAAGGCATCATGGCCAAGGCCCTGGACGCGCCCTACGAGGCCGGCCGCCGCGGCTCCTCCTGGCTCAAGGTCAAGCCCGCCCACACGCTGGACCTGGTCGTCCTCGCCGCCGAATGGGGGCACGGCCGGCGCCAGGGCTGGCTCTCCAACCTCCACCTCGGCGCCCGCGATCCCGAAAACGGCGGCTTCGTCATGCTCGGCAAGACCTTCAAGGGTCTGACCGACGAGATGCTCGCCTGGCAGACCCGGAAGCTCCAGGAGCTGGCGATCGGCAGCGAAGGCGGCTGGGCCGTCCACGTCCGGCCCGGGCTGGTCGTCGAGATCGCCTTCAGCGACGTGCAGGAGAGCCCGCAGTACCCGGGCGGCATGGCCCTGCGCTTCGCCCGCGTCAAGGGCTACCGCGAGGACAAGACCGCCGCCGAGGCGGACACCATCGACACCGTGCGGAAGATCTTTCTGGCGGGATCGGCGCGGCACGTGGAGCAACGCTAGAATGCCGCGCATGACACGAATCGATACGAAGCTGATCCACGCCGGCGAGCCCGAGCCGCGCATCGAGGGTGCGGTCGCGATGCCGATCTTCCAGTCGGCGGTCTTCGAGGGCTGGAGCGGGCGCGGTTACCACGACATCCATTACATCCGTCTCAACAACACCCCCAACCACACCGTCCTCCACGCCAAGCTGGCGGTGCTGGAGAACGGGGAGGCCGCGCTGGTCACCGCGAGCGGCATGGCCGCCATCTCGACCAGCCTGCTGACCGTCCTCTCGGCCGGGGACCACCTGCTCGCCCAGGCCTCCCTCTATGGCGGGACGCACGATTTGATCACCCGCCATCTACGTCGAGGCGATGACCAACCCGCTCCTCGAGGTGGGGGACCTGGCGGCGGTCCCGCGCTTCGCGCGCCAGCACGGCCTCGTCTCTCTGATCGACAGCACCTTTGCGTCGCCGGTCAACTTCCGTCCGCTGGAGCACGGGTTCGACCTGGTGCTCCACAGCTGCACCAAGTATCTGAACGGCCATTCGGACATCGTGGCCGGCGCGGTCGTCGGCGGCGCCGAGCAGATCGAGACGATCCGTCACAAGCTGAACCACCTCGGCGGCTCGCTCGACCCGCACGCCTGCTTTCTGCTCCACCGCGGCTTGAAGACGCTCGCCCTGCGGGTGCGCCACCAGAACGAGAGCACGTTGCGGCTCGCGAGCTTCCTGGCCGCGGCTCCCGGCGTGCGGCGGGTCAATTATCCGGGGCTCGCCAGCCATCCGCGCCACGCCCGGGCCTGCGAGCTGTTCACCGGCTTCGGCGGTGTGCTGAGCTTCGAGCTGGAGGGGGGAGCCGAGGCCACCAGCCGCTTCATCGACCGGGTCGAGATTCCCCGCAAGACGGTCAGCCTGGGCGGCGTCGAGACCCTGATCACCCGTCCGGCGCTCTCCAGCCACGCCGCTCTCGACCCGGAAGACCTGGAGCGCCTCGGGCTCACCGACAGCCTGATCCGCGTCGCCGTGGGCATCGAGGACGCAGACGACCTGATGGAAGACTTCGAGCAGGCGCTCCGGGGGTGAGCTCAGTCATGGCGCTTTCTGAACCAGTCCATCAACCCGCTCCGCCGGTGAGACTCCGCCGCGCCACGTCCTCGACCGCGGCGGCCAGCGCTTCCGGGACTTCCTCCTGCAGGAAGTGACCGGCCTCGGTCCGCGTGACCGGGGCCTGGGGAAAGGCGCGCTCGTGGCGCCGCAGCGCCCGGCCGAGGATCGGATCGCGCATCCCCCAGACCAGGGCGATCGGACCCTGAAAGCACCGCGTCCAGGCGTCGCCCTGGAGCAGGGCCTCCATGCTCCAGTGGTCGGGCCGGTCGGGCACCATCCGCGCCAGCGCGAGAGGGGCGACGCGCTCGCGCCAGGTGCGGAGCGGCCAGCGGTAGGCCCGGGCCACGTCACCGCGGATCGACCCCTTGTCTCCCTGGATCCGGTGCAGCACGCTCTGAGGAAACCCCAGACCGCGGAAGGCGAGATCGCTCACGAGCGGCACGCGGGAGAAGGTGTGGAACGGAGTGCTCCGCGGAAGAGCCGGCACGGACACCACGGTATTGCCGAAGACGAGGCCGGCGAAGCGTTCCGGCAGCCGCATTCCCACCTGGGAGCCGATCGGGCCTCCCCAGTCCTGCCCGGCCAGCACGATCCCGTGCAGGTCGAGGCGCTCGACCAGCTCGGCGATCGCCGCGCCATGCCGCTCGACCCGATGGTCTGAAAGCCGCGGCAGGCGCGAGGAGAGCCCCAGGCCCAGGAGGTCCGGAGCCACGCAGCGGAAGGACGGCAGGAGCGCGATGACCTTGCGCCAGAGGAAAGACCAGGTCGGGTTGCCGTGGAGCATCAGCACCGGCCGCGCCGCCGGGTCCCCCTGATCGATGAAGTGGAGCCGCCGTCCGGCGTCCGGCCCCTTTTCGAGCACATACGCGGCCCGGCGGAAGGGGAGCTGGCGGGCGATGAAATCCGGCAGGGGAGGCGGGTCGGTAAAGGGCATGGGCTCTATCCTTCTACATGGTACTTCGTTCCCATCTCGGCCACCCGCCGGCGTGCCGGTCGCCACCCTTCCAGGCTGCGCGACCGCGGCGCAGTCAGTTCAGTATTCAACGAACAAGGAGGGCTGAACATGACGGCATGGAATGAATGGTTCGCAAATCTCGACGGTCGCCTGGATCCGGAAGGGCAGCTCCCGGAGATCCATGAGTTCATCCGGGGGGTCGAGCAATGCCGCTCCGACCGCGGCCTGGTTTCCGGGAGATCCCGGTCGCCCGCTCTCGATGATCTCCGGTCGACGGCGCTCTTTGCCGGCTATCTCGCCGAGAGCGCCGCCGAGAGCCATCATCTGGCTGCCTCCCTGCTGTATTCGCAAGGGAAGGAAGCTTCCTGGTTGCCTGCGGCGCTCCCCAACAGTGAGGAAAGCAGGCTGGTCAAGAGACTCCGGGAGGCCGTCCCGGCACGCCTCTCGCAGTCCTGAGAGGCAGGTCGACCTCGCCCATCGAGCTTGCGCCCGAAGGGGTGTGTTAAAATGGCGGCGCCTTGAGCCAAGACCCTCCGCGATCTCTCGTCTTCTCGTTGTCAGGTCCCTGCAGGCACCCCACGGCGGGCGCTCGGAATGAGGTCCGTCTGTGAGCCCGCTCCTGCTCGCCGCCACGGCCCCGGCTGCCTCTCCCATCCACATCGGTCCCTGGTGGGGTCTGTTTCTGGCGCTCCTTCTGGTGGCCCTCAACGGGTTCTTCGTGGCCGCGGAGTTCGCGCTGGTCAAGATCCGTCCCACCCAGATCGAACCCCTGGTCCAGGAAGGGGTGGGCCGCGCCCGCAAGGTCCGCCACATGGTGCGGCACCTGGACGCCTATCTGTCGGCGACCCAGCTCGGCATCACCCTGGCCAGCCTGGCCCTGGGCTGGATCGGCGAGCCGGCCTTCGCCTGGATCGTCGAGCCGGTGGTCCGACCCTTCGCGGGAGACAGCCCGCAGCTCGTCCACTCGATCGCCCTGACGATCTCGTTCCTGGCGATCACGATCCTGCACATCGTGCTCGGCGAGCAGGCGCCGAAATCGATCGCCATCCGGAAAGCCGAGGGGACGGTCCTCGCGGTGTCGCTGCCGCTCCATTTCTTCTACAAGGTCACCTATCCGGCGATCTGGCTGCTCAACCACGCCGCCAATTACCTGCTCCGCGTGATCGGGATCGCGCCGGCGAGCGAAGGAGAGCTGGCTCATGACGAGGAGGAGCTGCGCCTGCTCCTCTCTTCCAGCCAGTCCAGCGTCGTCTCCAAGCAGACCCGCGAGCTGCTCGACAACATCTTCGAGCTGACGCACCGGGTGGCGCGACAGATCATTGTGCCGCGGCAGGACGTGATCTATCTCTCCACCACGCGGACGATGGCCGAGAACCTGCGCACGGCCCGCCGCAGCGGCCACACGCGTTTCCCGCTCTGCGAAGGGGATCTCGACCACGTCGTCGGCCTGATCCACATCAAAGACCTCTTCCGCAGGGAGCGCCCCGTCACGACGCTGCGCGAGGTGGCGCGCGAGATCGCCTTCGTCCCCGAGACGCTGGAGCTCGACCGCCTGCTCAAGCGGATGCGCACCGAGTGCTTCCACCTCGCCGCGGTGATCGACGAGTACGGCGGCATCTCCGGAGTGGTCACTCTCGAAGACGTCATCGAAGAGATCGTCGGGCAGATCCAGGACGAGTTCGACGTCGAAAAGCCCGAGATCCGCCAGGAGGAGGACGGCTCCTGGGTCGTCTCCGGCGGCATGCTGGTGGAGGACCTGGAGGACGAGCTGGGCATCGAGCTCAGCGACCGCGACGAGGACACCATCGGAGGCGTGGTCCTTTCAGAGCTCGGCCGCGCCCCCGCCGTCGGCGACCGGATCGAGCTCGGCCCCGTCGTGCTGGAGGTCCTCGACGTCGACAACAACCGCATCAGGGACCTCCGCCTCACGCTGCTCAAGCCAGTGACCGTTCCTCCCGAAGAGGAGAAGTAGCTTCGCGGATCAGCTTCCTGGCATCAAATAGGTAAGGTATACTTACCTTATTTGGAGGCAGGAAGCATGATAGCCCCTTCGCAGGAGATCTACTCGGTCCTTCGGCAGTACAACCCCTGGTGGGAGTCCGGGGCCATTCGCGATCTCCCCGGCTGGCGGCGGACGGCTTTCTCCGAGCTGCTCCTCTGGCTGGCGGAACCTCCGGCGCCGCGAGCCATCCTGCTCAGCGGTGCCCGGCAGGTCGGCAAGACCACTCTGCTGCTTCAGGCGGTCGAGGAGCTCCTGGCCCGCGGAGTCCGGCCCGAGCGCATCCTGTACGCGACGTTCGACCATCCCCTGCTCAAGCTGATCGGGCTGGAGGGGGTTCTCAATGTCTGGCGGGAGATCCAGCCCCGCTCCGAGGAGACCGAGTACATCCTCCTCGACGAGATCCAGTACACCCAGAGCTGGCAGACCTGGCTCAAGCACCAGGTGGACTTCGAGAAGCGAGCCCGCATCGCGGTGACCGGCTCCGCCGTCCCCCTGGAGACCGAGAGCCTGGAATCCGGAGTCGGCAGGTGGCACACCATCCGGCTGGCCACCCTGTCGTTTTCGGAGTACCTCCAGATCCAGGAGATCCGGCTGCCCAACCTTCCTGAGGTGGACTCCCTTGCCGAGATTTTCTCGTGGAGCCCGGCCGATCTCATCCGCGCGGGTGAGACGGCACGTCCCCTGGTTGCCCACTTTCACGAGTACCTGCTGCGCGGAGGTTTCCCGCAGACGGCCCTGATCGAGAGCGTCACCTTGGCTCAGAAGCTGCTGCGGGAGGACATCGTCGACAAGGTCCTCAAACGGGACATGACCGCGCTGTTCGGGGTCCGGCGGGTGCTCGAGCTGGAACGGACGTTCCTTTATCTCTGCCTGCACGACGGTGGCCTGCTGGACATCCAGGCCCTCTGCACCCAGCTCGGGCTCAAGAAGCCCACGGTCAGCCGGTTCATCGACTTGCTGGAAGCTGCCCATCTGGTCTACCGCCTCCCCCCCTATGGTTACGGCAAGGAGATCCTGCGCGGCAAATTCAAGGTCTACCTCGCCGACCCGGCCATCGCCGGGAGCGTCCTGCTCAAGGGCCGGTCACTCCTGGACGATGAGATCCGGCTGGGTGCGGCGGCCGAGACCGCGTTCTTCAAGCACGTCTACGCCCGCTATTACCAGACAGGCGTGAGCTTCACCTACTGGCGGGGCCGCAAGAGTCTGGAGGTCGACATCCTTGCCGACGTCAACCTCCGGCTGATCCCTTTCGAGGTCAAGTACAGCCTGAGCCCGGTGCAGGAGAGCGATCTCAAAGGGCTCCGCCTCTTGTGCGAGGAAAAGGAGATCCCGCGCGGCTACGTGATCACCCGCCAGATCTCCGATTTCGGAGTGGCGACGCTTCCCGGCAAGGTGGAGGCGGCGATCCTCAAGATCCCGGCGCCGCTCGCCTGTTACTGGCTTTCGCGCTCGGAAGGGCGGTCCTGACGGGTCGATAACAACGCCTCAGGACCTCAAGGACCTCCGCCTCAGGAGGGACTGGCGGAAGCGCATGGGAATCGAACCCACACCCCGGACCGCAACCGGCCCGGGACAACGGTTTTGAAGACCGCGGGAGGCACCAGCCCCCTAGCGCTTCCTCCGAGGCGAGGCGATGATAGGAGATCCTGGACGCTCCCGTCCACCATCCGAACCATGGCCAAACCTCCAACCGACCCACCCGACAGCCCGGCGGCACTGCTCCGCTCCATCCCCCAGGTCGACCGGCTGCTGCAGTCCGAGGAATTCCAGGCTCTTCTCGCGGCGCATGCGCGCGAGGAGGTCTTGCGCGAGGTGCGCAGCGCCTTGGACGAGCTGCGCCGCGAGGCCGCGCGCCTCGACCCTGGCGCGCTCGCCGTCGAGGCGATCCGGGACCGGGTGGCGGCGGGGCTTGCGGGGCAGGCTCAGCCGTACTACCGGCGGGTGATCAACGGCACGGGCGTCGTCCTCCACACCGGCATCGGCCGCGCGGTCCTGGCGCCCGAGGCGGTCGAGGCCCTGGCCCTCCACGCGCCGCATCCGCAGCGGCTGGAGATCGACCTCGACAGCGGCGCCCGGGGTGGCCGCGACGAGGGGTGCGCGCGCCTGCTGCGCGAGCTGACCGGCTGCGAGGATGCCACGGTGGTCAACAACAATGCCGCGGCCACGCTGCTCCTCCTCGCCGCCCTGGCGCGCGGCAAGGGGGTGGTCCTGTCGCGCGGCGAGCTGGTCGAGATCGGCGGCTCGTTCCGCATCCCGGAGGTGATGAGCGAGAGCGGCGCCCTCCTCGTCGAGGTCGGCACCACCAACCGCACCCATCTCCGGGACTACCGCGCCGCTCTCGGCGAAACGACCGGGATGATCCTCAAGGTGCACACCTCCAACTACCGGATCGAGGGCTTCACCAGCGCGGTGGAGATCGAGGACCTGGTCGCCCTCGGGCGCGAGCACGGCATCCCGGTCGCCCATGACCTGGGATCGGGATGCGCCGTCGATCTGGCGCGCCACGGCCTTCCCGGCGAGCCGCTCCTGCGGCGTTCCGTGGCCGCCGGAGCCGATCTCGTCTGCTTCAGCGGCGACAAGCTCCTGGGAGGTCCCCAGGCGGGGATACTCCTCGGCCGCAAGGAGATGGTGGAGCGATGCCGGCGCCATCCTCTCTACCGCGCGCTGCGCCCCGGCCGGCTCGTCTACACCGCTCTCGAGGCGACGCTCCGCCTCTATCGCGCGGGTGAGGAGGCGGCGGTCGAGCGCGTGCCCGTGTTGCGGCAGCTCACGGCCACGGCCGCCAGTCTGCAGCCGCGGGCGCGCCGGCTGGCGCGGCGGCTCGCCGGCTGCCCGGGCGTCACTGCCGAAGCCGTGCAGTGCACGTCGCAGGCGGGGAGCGGCGCGCTGCCGGCCCGCGAGATCGCCAGCTGGGGAGTCCAGGTGACCACCGCCTCCCGCTCCGCCGAGGAGCTCGCCGCCGCGCTGCGCACCGGCGACCCGTCGATCCTGGCGCGCATTCAGGACGACCGCGTGCTGCTCGACGTGCGGACTCTTGCCGACGACGAGATGCCCCTGATTGCTGCGCGTGTCCGGGAGATCGGGGGGTGCTGACCCTCACCCCCTGGCCCCATAGGGGCGAACTTTCCGATCCCACCGCCGTCTGCCAGGGGTTCAAACCCCTGGCTACCACCAAAACACGACCCCTCAAGGGGGCGTGAAGGGGGTGTCGTCCCCTCGGGGACGACCTTTTTTGACGGATAGCCAGGGGTTTTCAACCCCTGGTGTGCGCGGAGGGAAGTCCAATTAGCGCGTATGGGAGTCGGGGGGTGAGGGTCAGCGGCGGCCAGGTATAGAATCCCGCCGTCATGGCTTGGCTTCGACGGAAATTTCGTCTGACGGCCTGCGCGACCACCGGTGGCTGAGCGGCCAAGGTGGGTCCGGGGGACCTCGCAGACATCATCGCTCCGCTGTCCCGGCTGACCGGCCGGGATGAGCGGGTCCTGGTCGGCTACGAAACCGCCGACGATGCCGGAGTCTTCCTTCTCGACGGCCATGCCCTGGTGGCGACGGCCGATTTCATCACTCCGGTCTGCGACGATCCGCGCCGCTTCGGCCGCGTCGCGGCGGCCAACTCCCTCTCGGACGTCTATGCGATGGGCGGCCGGCCGCTCTTCGCTCTCAACCTCTGCTGCTTCCCGCCGGCGGACGACGTTCCGGACGGCGTCCTGGCCGACATCCTGACCGGAGCCGGAGAGGCGCTGGCCGAGGCGGGCGCGGCCCTCCTGGGCGGGCATTCGGTGCGCGACACCGAGCTCAAGTTCGGGCTCGCCGTCGTCGGCCAGGCCGATCCCGGACGCCTCCTCACCAACGCCGGCGCACAACCGGGGCACCGCCTCCTCCTCACCAAGCCGCTCGGCACCGGAGTGCTCATCAACGCCTTCAAGGCGGACAAGCTGGACGAGGCCGGGCTGGAGCCGGTGCTCTGCGAGATGGAGCGCCTGAACGCGGAAGCCTCCCGCCTCGCCCTCGCCCACGCGGTCACCGCGGCCACGGACATCACCGGCTTCGGCCTCGCCGGCCATGCCCTCGGATTGGCCCGTGCCTCGGGCGTCGGCCTCCGCATCGCGTTCGAGCGCCTGCCGGTCCACGACGGGTTCTACCGTCTGGTCAAAGCCGGGATCTCCACCGGCTGCACCGACGCCAACGAGGCCAACGCACGCCCCCTCCTCACCGACCACGCCGGGCTCGACCGGCTCCAGCGCGAGCTCCTGTTCGATCCCCAGACCTCGGGCGGGCTCCTCCTGTCGACGCCGGAGGAGAGCGCCCCGGCCCTGCTCGCCGCGCTCCTCGCCGGCGGCCACCGCGCGGCCGAGATCGGAGAGGTGCTGCCGGGACCGCCCCGCTTCGAGGTGGTTTAGCGCCAATGCTGTTCGGCTAGCGGTCGCTGGGAGCGCCGGCATCCTTGCCGGCCCCCAGCCCCAGCACATCCCAGACGACACCCACCAGCTCGTCGACTTCCTCGTCTGTCAGGGTCTGGAGACTCTCGATCGAGAGCTTTCCGTTGCGGGTTGCGAGGCTGCGGGCCTCCTCGTAGCGCGCTCGGAGATCGGCAGGAAAGTTTTCCTTCTTGAGGATCAAGAGAACCCTGAGCAACATCCTCTCCAGCCGTACCTGCTGTGTTAGCTCTTTACCCATGGCTTGGTGTTCTCCTCGCCAGGTTACCTTGCTAACCGCGACGGCTCCGCCGCCTAACTGCTCACAGAAGGAGGGGGATTGCAGGATAGGTGCCATGGAGAGGAACGAAAGCCGGGGATGGGACCCGAAGGTCGAGCGACTTGACCCAAAAGGGCGGTCAGCGCCCTCCAGGGTCGAGCGGTTTGACCCGCGGGTCGAGCGACCTGACCCGAAGGTCGAGCGGTTCGCCCCGCGGGTCAAGAGGCCTGACCCGAAGGTCGAGTGAGTTGCCCCAAGGGTCGAGCGGTTTGACCCACGGGGCGCGCGGCTTGACCCGACGGTCGGGCGGTTCGCCCCGAAGGTCCAGCAGCCTGACCCGAAGGGCGAGTGGTCTGACCCGAAGGTCGAGAGGCTCGCCCCGAAGGTCGGACGACGCGCCCCGCGGGTCAAGAGGCTTGATCCGTGGGTCAAACCGCCTGCCCCAAAGGTCAGGTCGTGCGACCCTCGGGGCGACCCGCCCGCCCCTCGGGTCAGGTCTCTCGCCCTTCAGGTCAGACGGCTCACAAACCGGGTCGAACCGCCCGCGGGAAAGGTCCGGCAGCGCGCGCCAGAGGTCGGGTGAAGCGCGCCGGGGGTCGAGAGGCGGGCGTCGAAGGGCGAATGGCTCCCGGCGAATTCCGAAGCTCCTCTCGCCGACCAGCGAAGGCACCCCTCGTGGTCCCTTTCGACACCTGGTTTTCAGGGACTCTCGTCCGCGCGGTCATGGGGGCTGCGGCGGCGCGGCCCCGCTGAAAGGAGCTCTTCATGTCCTCTTCCTCCCGTCGCAAGATCGGTGTGCTGCTCGTCGCTGCGGTCCTGTTGGCGCCGTGGACCGCGGCCGCGGAGCCCGGTGCCTGGAAGGACCCGTCGGGCACCCAGGCGCCCTGGGGCCTTCTCGCTCAGCTCTGGAACGCCGTGGCCGCGCTCTGGGGCGACAACGGTTGCTCGATGGACCCGAACGGCGGGTGCGCGATCGACAGCGCCACCCCCGCGCCGACTGAGAACCTGGACGAGGGCTGCAAGATCGATCCGTTCGGCGGCTGCCGGGAAGGCAGCACCCTTCCCGTTCCCACTGAGAACCTGGACGAGGGCTGCAGCATGGACCCATTCGGCGGTTGCGGGAACGGGAGGTAGTTGTTCGTCTCGGGACACCCTTCCCGGGCCGGTCTCGGCCGTGCCGCGCCCGGGTTTTTCGAACATCACCCCGTGAACCGCAGCGCCGCATCATGCCGCGCCCGCCGCAGATAATCCGCCAGCCGCCGCACCAGCTCGATGCTCGCCCGCTCCCGCTCCGCGGCTTCCTGGAACAGCTGCACCGCGGCCAACGCCTCGCGGTGGACCCCCTGCTCCTGGAAGACCGTCACCATCTGGCTGGCCAGGTGCTTGACCTCGGCCGTCCGGCCCTGCTGGAGATAGAGCTTCGCCAGGTCGAGGGAAGTCAGCGCCGCGTCATAGCCGATGTCGCGAGCCAGGAAATCGTCCCGCACGGTCGCGAGGGCGGCCTCGGCTTCCTCCAGCCGCCCCATGCCCGCGGCGATCCAACCCTGCAGCCACGCCAGCCGCACTCGATTGACTCCTTTGGCGACCCGTCGTCCCAGCTCTTGGAGTTCCTCCAGAAGCCGGTCGGCGTCGGCGTAAAGCCCCAGCCGACACAGATTGACGCTCAAATTGAAGCGCTGGGCCCAGAGCAGGCGCGGCTCGCGTTCCGCATCGATGTGGGGCAACGCCAAATGTAGGGTGGCAATTGCCTCCTCGTACCTGCCCATCTCTTCGAGGGTGTTGGACCGGTTCAGGAGCAGAAACTTTGCTTCGCCGGCCCGATCAAGGACGATGGCTTGGTCGAGCAGGTCTAGAGCTTCTTGTAGATGGCGTTGCGCGCGGCGCAAGGACGCCTTGAGGCCGAGCACGCGCGCCTCGGCGAGCCGGTCTTCTGGGTCCCCAGCGGCGCCGGCGCTCCAGAGCGCTTCAGCGCGTTGGAGGTCCTCGGCGGCCGCCGGCAGGCTGCCGCCAGCGCGGAGTGCGCTGCTGACATGGAAGGCGCAGTACCCCGTAAGCCGGGACCGAAAGGCGTCGCTCCCGGCCACGAACGGCGCGATCAGCTCCCCGAGCCCCGCCAGCTCCAGGGCTTCGGCCGGGTCGTCGGCCGCGGCTTCGATGCTCTCGTCGCAAAGAAACCGGCACAACGCCCAGTCCTGAAACCCAACGTCTTCCTGGACGATCGCCCTCCGTTCGGCCGCGGAGTAGGGCCGCAGACGCTCCCATAGGGCCGCGGCCTGCCGGTCCGCCTCGGCGTCCTGCAGGTGCGAGGGTCGGCCGCCTGCCGCGAGAGGCGGCGTGAAGGGGAGGAGCACCGGCTCGGCGGACCGGAAGATCGCCGCCCAGCGGACGACCCTTTCCAGGGCTCTGAGGCCCGCCGGCTCGGCCGTGTGGTCGAGAAGCTCGGGGGCGAGGCCCAGCAGATCGGCGAGGGCGTAGATTTCCGGGACGGTCACCTCGAGGGTCTCGGCGAGCCTGCCGAGGGTGGAGGGCCGGGGGAAAGCCTGGCCCTTCTCGATGGCGGAAAGATGGCTCCGTTTGGTCCCGGCCTCTCCCGCCACGCGCTTCAGACTCCGCTCCCCCCGGTAGAAGCGCAAGGCGGCACCCAACGCTCGCGGGTCCCGCTTCGTGGCATCCTTGTCCGGAGGCCCGGCATTCCGGAATCCGGGTGTGGCCGGGGTCCCCGTGGTCCCTCTCGAAACCTGGTTTTCGGGGTTTCTCGCCCGCGCGGTCATGGAGGCTGCGGCGGAGCGGCCCCGGTGAAAGGAGCTCTTCATGTCCTCTTCCTCGCGTCGCAAGATCGGTGTGCTGCTTGTCGCTGCGGTCCTTTTGGCGCCGTGGACCGCGGCCGCGGAGCCCGGTGCCTGGAAGGAACCGGCGGGCACCCAGTCGCCCTGGGATCTTTTCGCTCGTCTGTGGAGCACTGTGACCGCCCTCTGGAGCGACAACGGCTGCTTGATAGACCCGTTCGGCGTGTGCGGCGCCGCCAACTCCCCTGCCGGCCCCACCGAGAACGTGGACGAGGGCTGCAAGATCGACCCGTACGGCGGCTGCAGGAACGGCAGCACCGTGCCCGCCCCCACCGAGAACCTGGACAACGGCTGCGGCTTGGACCCGTACGGCGGCTGCAGGTAGCTTGACTGCACCCTTCCCGGGCCGGCCCGCCACGACCGTGCCGCGCCCGGGTATTCCCTAGCTCCACGAGTTTATCCAAAGCCGCGAGACCGGCGGAAGTCGTCCCGCAGGCGTCGGGCCAGCTCCAAGGTGAGCGTCTCCTTTTCGACCGCGTCGCGGAACAACAGTAGCGTCGCGTGCGCTTCCCGTGAGATCCGCTGCGACTCGAAGACAGGCGCGAGTTCCCGGGTGAGCTGTCGCACCTCGGCGGTGCGGCCCTGTTCCTTGTAGAGAACGGCGAGCTCAAGGGAGACGAGAGCGGCGTCGACGGGAATTTCTCGCTGGAGGAACTCCCGGCGCACCCGCTCGAAGGCAGCTTCAGCCTCGGCAGGTTGGCCGAGGCCCGCTTTGATCCATCCGGCGAGCCAGCCCAGCCTCGCCAGCCGGACTCCACCCCCGAGTCGCACTGCGATCTCTCGCAGACCTTCATATTCGACCGCAGCCGCAGCGTGCCGCCCTAGATGGCAGGTGTTCACGAGAACATTGAAGCGTACGCTCCAGAGCAGATACGGCTCGTGCTCGGCGTTGACGAGAGGGAGTGCCCTAAGGAGGGTGGCGAGTGCTTCCTCAAAATCACCCGCTTCTTCGAGGACATTCGCCCGATTGACCAGCAGGTACTTTCTCTCACTACCGCGGTCGGCCTCGAGGGCACGATCGATGAGCTCGAGCGCTTCGGGCAGCTCGCGTTGTGCGCGCTTGAGCGAGGCCTCCATACCGAGCACCCGCGCCTCATCGAGAAGCCTATCGGGATCTCCGGCCTCGCCGGCCTTCCAGAGAACATTGGCCCGCTCGAATTCGTCCTCGGCCTCGGGACGAAACCGCCCCTTGACCCGGAAGGCATTGCCGCGGTGGAAGGCGGCGTAGCCCTGGGAGCGGGAATGGAAGGCTGCTTCCCCGGGTGCCAGGTCGGCGATCAGGACGGCCAAGTCCGCCCAGGCGAGCGCCTCGTCGGGGTCCCCGGCCGCGGCTTCAATCGACTCGTGGGCGGCGAGCTCGGAGACCGCCCAGGTCTGAAAGGCCGGGTTCTCGCGGACGAGGGCGGGCCTCTCGGCCGCCGGGTGGGCGCGCAGCCGCGGGAAGTGGACGCGGGCCATCTCGCGGTCGGCCACCGCCCGGGCCAGCCACCGGCTGCGCCGGAGCACGGCCCCGTGGAATTCGCCCAAGGAGAGAGCGAGCCGGTCGATCTCCAGGTCCGCCGCCGTCTCGGGCGCGCCGGCGCGCAGGGCCGCGGCCTCGGCGTCGGCCCGCCGGAGGAAGTCGAGCGTCCGGTCCACGAAATGTGGCGGGAGGTCCACGGCCGCCGCGGTGCGCTCGAGCAGGTGGCGCGGGGGCACGCGGCCATTCTCGTAGTCGTAATACGAATCCGGCGCCAAGCCCAGCAGCGCGGCGATCTCGTGCTTCTTCATCCCTCCCGTCTCGCGGATCACGGCCAGGGTCCTGCATTCGATTGGCTTGCCGCTCATCGCAGATCCTCACCTCATGAAAGGTTGGTCCACTGAGAGAAGGGTACACGAAACCGCGCTGAACGTGACAGCTGGCCGCAACTTGCAGACGCCCGGGGAGCACGCCCGGCTTTTCAGGGATTGCCGAGGGGCAACGAGGTCCCCTCGGACCGGAGTTTTCCGATCTGGATTGGCGTGTGGGTGGAGCGTCCGTATCGTCGGGGTGGCCGAGGGAGGCCCCATCCGGGGTCTCTCCGCCGAGGGTTCTTCTTCATCTCGGGGCGGGTAAGCCACTCGAAAGGGGAGCTTTCCCGCCCCATTTTTGAGCTTGACGGGGTGCCGATGCCCGCCGAGGCCAGCCATGGAACACCCGAGCCAGGACGCCCTTCTCCGCTTCGTTTTGGGGGCGGCCAGCCGCCAGGAGAACCGCCTGATCGTCAGGCATCTCCTCGCCCGCTGCCCGGCTTGCGCGGCAGCGGTGAGGGAGTGCTGGCCGGGCGAGGTCGACGGAAGCGCAGAGGCCGGCCGCCTGTCCGGTTCCTTCACTACCGGAAACGCTGCCCGCTGGAGGTTCGGCTTTGGCTGAGAGTCGGGCTCGTTCCCAAGAGCGCCCGCGCTCTGGCAGAGGCCGGCTATCACGCGCTGGCCGACCTCGGCGGGGCGACGCGGGAGCAGCTCCTCGCCATCCCGGGAGTCGGCACGGCGACCCTGAAGGTGTTGGAGGAGACCCTGGGCAGTCCGATTCCGGCCGCCGGGAAACGCCGAGCCTCGCCGCCGGTCACCCGGCCCTGGCCGGAGATGGTCTGGCGCCGGCGTGGCGTTCCTCCTTCGGCGGCGATCACCTTCGCCCAGGAGGGGATGACGTTGGAGCGCCTGAGCTCCATCTCGCGCGAAGAGCTCCTCGACATGGTCGGAGTCGGACCAGGGACCATCAGAGCCTGCGAGCTGATCGTGGGCCGAAGAATCCCTTCCCAAACCCCTGCCAAGGACGGATGAAAGGGTGATTCGAATGGACATGGACATCGACGATCCGCTCGACCACATGGACTACGCAGAGCTGCTCGAGGCGACCCGCGGGGAAGTGCTGGCAGCGCTCGCGAGCTTGGAGGATCTTCGCAGGGCCCTCGGGGAAGCTCGCGAGCGAAAGAGCACCAAGCGTCCACGGAAGCGGGGAGCCTATCCGCGGAGGGTGGAGTGACCGAGCCCCGAGACGAGGTCCGCAGGCTCACCGAGGCTCTGCGCACGGCGATCCGTCTCAGCGGCGTCTCACACCGGCAGATCGAGCGGGAGCTCGCGATGAGCACCGGCTATCTCACGCGGATCCTTGCGGGCCGACTCCAGCTCCGGGTGACGCATCTGCTGTCGATCTGCCAGGCCATCGGTCTCCCCGCGGAAAGCTTCTTCGGCGCGCTCTATCCTTCCAGGACGCCGGCGAGCGAAGCCGAGGCGCGCCTGACCCGGGGCCTGGCTCAGCTCCATGCTCAACCGGACCAGAGGCGCGACCCGGAGAGCCTGCTCCGCGAGCTCGGTGCCTTCCTCGAAGAGATCAAGAACGAGCTTCGCGAGCGGAAATAGACTCTCCATGCTTCGATGATGAGAAGGTATTGACGGTTTCATCTCCTCCTCCGTATACTATGTCAGCGATGCTTCCATCAAGGAGGAGCACAGGTGAACCAAATCGATCCATGGGCCGCTTCTGCGGAAAAGATAAAACTGCTGGTGGAGTCGTCGTTCGCGACTCGCTACGACGATCTCGAGGCGACGCTCGAGGCTTCGAGCCTGGCCGTGGCTCTCGTCGAAAAGTGGCGCAACGAGCTGCCGGAAGACGTCGTTGTCGCCGCGTGGACGCAGCATGGGAATGCCCTGCGTCTGACCAGTCGCTACGACGAGGCGGAGAGTATGCTGGCCAGGGCAGGCGAGCTACCGGTTTCCGATCCGCCAACCGGCATTCACCTTCTCTCGGTGAAGGCCAGTCTTCATCGCAACACCGGCAGGTATGAAAGCGCGGAGAGCCTGCTGGTCTCTGCGCTCGCGGCGCAGCAGCCGCTCGCAGACCCCGTTGGCTTGTCGCGGATCTACAACCTTCTGGGAATCTGCTACGTGGAATCGGGAAATCGGCCGCAAGCGTTTTGCGCTTTCCAGACCGCTCTCGACCTTCTGGGCCAGGGCTCGCCTCGCGACGTGCTTGCCGCGACGGGACACAACCTGTGCCACGCCCTCGTTGCGGCAGGCCGGCTGGAAGCGGCATCGGCTGCCCTGGTCAGCCTCGGGCCGCTCTACCGAGGCCTGACCTCCACGCGCCTGTTGGCCAAGGCCGATTGGATGCGGGCGCGGCTGTGCCGGGCTCTGAAACAGCTGCCGGCCGCCCAACTCGCGTATGAGCGTGCCTATGAGATCTTGAGCACGGGGCCGCGCTCTGCTGAGCTGGCCGTCCTGGTCAAAGAGATGAAGGAGCTGCCTGCCGCTAACTGGCCGGCTCCCGGGTTCGATCCTTCTCGAGCTGTTCCAGGCGGCTCTCCGTGTCCTCCTGGCGCCCTTCGACACGGCGGATCGCCTCCACCAGCGACTTGACCAGCTCCTCGTCGGAAGGCCCCAGCTCGAGGGGCGTCGGCTCAGGCTCACCCAAGGCGACAGCAAGATCTCCAAGGGTCGCCCCATAGCCCGCGAGCAGGCGTCCCAGGTTTTCGAGGGTCGGCCTGGGGCTGTCGTGCTCCCAGCGCGACAGTTGACCGCGGTCGATTTTCAGCTTTTCCGAGGCTTCTGTCTGCGTGGGAAAGCCTGCTCGCTTCCGGAGGCGGGCGAGGGCTCTTCCGAGGCCTTCGAGGGGGTCTTCCTGAACCATGGCCAGCATCCTAGAATGTTGCGCACTGCAAAATCAAGCCACGAAGTGAATCTCATCGCACAAAACCCCTTGACAAGCTCGCCAGGCCCACATACAGTGTGTCGCACGACAAGCGGATGCGGTTTCCGTGACGTCGGACGCGAAGCGAGGATGGAGTTGACGGGAGCCACAAATTTCCAAAGGAGAAGCCGTATGACGACGAAGCAGGCGGTCCAGGAGATGGGAGGGGAGTGGGCCGAGCTGGAGTTTGACGAAGTCTTCTGGTTCACGATCAAGGCGGAGGGGAGGCAGGAGCCGGGCGTCTTCGATCTCGGCACGGCAGGGTGTTCCTACTCCTCCTCGTTCGAGATGACGGTCAGCCAGGACCGGCCGGTGAGGCTCGAGCTCGTGCCGCTGGGGACCACCATCACGATTTATAACGAAAAGCGCTTTCCCGCCGTCATGGAGGCGGCGGGTTGACCAAGGAGAGACTCAGATGACCGAGCAGAACACTGTCCAGGAGCTCAAGGCGGAGCGGGTGCAGGAGGAGATGCAGCTCGTCGACGTGGCGGACGATCCTTTCTGGGTGTCGCTCAAGGCGGAGCGGGTCCAGGAGCCGGAGCTTTTCGCCGGTGCAAGGGGAGGGCAGCTCTCCTCCACCTTCGAGCTGACTCTCAGCCAGAAGCAGCCGGTGACGATCGAGCTCATGGCGCTGGGGGTGACCATCACGCTCCATGGGAAGCAGACCGAAAACAACGCGGCCGGCCAGACGCCGGTCCAGGACTAGGAAAGGAGGACGAGCCATGCCAAGTTTCAACGCATTTGCCGACGTCAACCGCGATCTGGAGCTTCTTCTCGACGCCGCAGAGAGGAGCCCGGAAATCCAGGCGGGGATCGAGGTGGAGCGCCAGGCCGTGGCAGAGGTGCTGGCGGACGTCAGGTCCCTCAAGGCGCGGCAGGATGAGCTGACCGCGCTGCGCCAGCAGGTCACCCAGCAGCTCAAGGCGGCCATCGCGCGGGGCAAGGATGCGGCGATGCAGCTGCGCGCCGTGGTGAAAGCGAAGTTCGGACCGAGGAACGAGCGCCTGGTCCACTTCAAGATGGCTCCCTTGCGCAAGCGGCCGCGCAAGCCGGTGGAGAAGCCGGTGCCCGAGGAGAAGCCCGAGGAGAAGCCGCCCGTCTAGTCAACCTGTGAACCCCGGGGGGGCGTGCCGCAAGCGCGTCCCCCCATTCTTTGAGACCAAACCAGGAGGTCGACCAGCGGGGCAGCGCGGACCGGTGCTCCCCGGAAAATCGCGTCCCGCAGCGCTGGCGCAGGGTTTGCTCTGGGGACTTATAGAAGATGAGATCTTGGAGGAAATGATGTTTAGCTTAACAGAGGAACAGGCTGTCCCGGAGCTGAGCCAATCCCCGCGGGCCCAGGTGGTCTACCATCCCGAGACGCACAGCCTGCACGACTGCGAATACCTGCTCGAGATCGCCGGGCGCGCGGGGCTCGGAGGTCTCTTCCTGGCCACCGATCACCCCCTCCCTCGGGGGACGGTCCTGGCCCTGGAGATCGAGGCGACCGGAAAAGACGGCGCCTTCGCCCCGCTGCGCGGCCGTGGCATCGTCTGCTGGCGCCGCCGCTGGGGCAAGCCGCGTGGCATGCACGTGGTCTTCTTCGAGATCGAGGGGCTGGGCCAGCCGGCCCGGCCCGACTCCCGCGCCGCCAGGCTGCGGATGTCCTCCCTGCCCGCGCTCTCCTGAACCTGTTCCGTAATCTGTAAAGACCATCCAAAGTCCGGACGGAAACTCCCGGGGCCGCCCCGGCCTCGCCCTGAAACCCTTGTCTTTCAGAGATTTACAAGTCGCCCAACAGGCGGCATACGGCTTGCTCTTGAGGTCGGCAAGGACATTTCAAAAAAAGGAGATTCCTCATGCGGCAACTCACCGCCCTGATTCTCATATCGGTTCTCTTCGCCGGTTGCGCCACCTCCGGCTCGCGCTGGGAGATGGCTGCGGTCGGCGCCTCGCTGGCGGACCTCGGAAGCACCGGCGGAGCCGTGGAACAAGGAATGAAGGAGCAGAACCCTCTCTATGGAAGCAACCCGTCCTCCGGTCAGATGATCGCGATCAATGCCGTCATCCTCGCGGGTGTGTGGTACCTGACGCGCAACATGGAAGACGACGCGCGCCAGAAGGTGTGGCGCAACGTGGCGGTGATCCGGATGGCGGCGGCAGCCTGGAACCTCAGCCAGAGCGGCGGCGGTTTCAAGCTCAGCTTCTGAGAGCTGGACGTCCAGGATCTGGACGCTCCAGTCCGGGTTCTGGACGGTTCAGGGGGCTTGATGAGGGCTTTCAGGCTAGCCAAGCACCCTCGCTCCATGGTATGACAGTTGCACCTTCTGCGAAAGTAAGGTGTGACAGTGAATGAAAAAATAGTCTCCTGGACCGAGGCCTCGGCGAATGCGGATCTCGAGCCCATGATGGCGGAAGCCGCACTCGCGATGGCCATGTTGACGGCCCTTCCCGTCCAGATGGCGGTGCTCGATGCGAGAGGAACGATCCGCTATGTCAATCAGACCTGGCGGGAGACGGCGCAGGCCATCGTGGGCGAGACAGGGTTGGGAAAGGTCGCGGAAGGTGTGAGCTATCTGGACGTCTGCCGGCGCTCCGAGGAGAGGGGAGACGAGTCCGCCGGGGAGGTGCGGCGGGCTCTGGAAGCGATCCTCCGTGGTGAGCTCGAGGTCTTCATGCAGGAGTACCAATACCGGTGTGCCGAGGGAGACGAGTGGTACCTGCTGTATGCCGCTCCGCTGCAGACCGAGGGCGCGGTCGTCGCTCACATCGACGTCACCGGTCACAAGATCGAGGAGCAGGAGCTCGCCCGCCGCGAGGTGAGACAGCGCCTGATCCTGGGCAGCACCTCCGAGCTGATCTCGACCCACGCGGCCGATTCCTCGTTCGTGTTCGCCTCGGGCTCGGCCTACTCCCTGCTCGGCAGCGAGCCCGAGGAGCTGATCGGCGACCGCCTGCTCGAGCTGGTCCATCCGGACGATCTGGAGAGCGCCGCGCGGACCTGGGACCGGCTCCTCTCGGGCTCGGCCCAGGAGACGGTCACGGCGCGGCTCCGGCGCCAGGACGGCCACTTCGTCTGGATGGAGACCTCGCTGCGCAGCCTGCTGCCGGGCAGCCAATCTCCGGACGAGCTCTTCGTCGCCGTCTCGCGCGACGTGACGGAGCACAAGGAGGCCGAGGAGCGGCACGCCGAGCTCCGGCTCGCTCTCGAGCGGGCCGCTTTCGAATGGCGCTCGACCTTCGACGAGATCCAGCTGCCGATTCTCCTGCTCGGTCTGGACGGTCGCATCCGGCGCCTGAATCGCGCCGCCACCGATCTGCTGGGATGGGACTACCGCGACGCCGTGGGCCGCACCATCGACGACCTCGGCTCCGGCCAGCCGTGGCAGGCGGTCGCCGCGGTGGCGGGGCGCGCTCTCGAGGGCTTCGCTCCGGAGCTCTGCGAGGCCCGCGACGAAGCCACGGGACAGACCTGGGAGGTCGAGGCCAGCCTCTCGGCCCCCGGCGATGAGCAGGCCAAGCTCATCGTACAGGTGCGCGAGATCACCGAGACCGTGCGCCTGCAGGAGTCGCTGCGGCGCTCGGAGACCATGGCGGTCTTGGGCTCGGTGGTCGGCGGCGTCGCGCACGAGGTGCGCAATCCGCTGTTCGGCATGTCTTCGGTCCTCGATGCGTTCGAGAACCGTTTCGGCGACCGGCCCGAGTTCCGGCCCTATCTCCCTCTGCTGCGTTCGGAGGTGAGCCGGATGACCGAGCTGATGCAGGCGTTGCTCGAGTATGGCAAGCCCGCCCGCCTGGAGCCGGTCCCCGGCGATCCGATCACCGCCGTGCGCGAGGCCGTCACGCTCTGCCGGCCGCTCGCCGACCGCCGCACGATCGATCTCGTGGTCGAAGGGCGCGCCGGCAGCCATGCGGTGTCGTTCGATCAACACCAGCTCGCCCAGGCGTTGAAAAACGTGATCGAAAACGCCGTACAACACGCGCCGGAGGGGAGTGTCGTCACCATCCAGGCTGCGCCGTTCTCGCAGGATGGAGCGCCCTGCGTGCGCCTCGCCGTCTACGACCGCGGTCCCGGCTTCGCTGCGGCGGACGTCGCAAAGGTGACGGAGCCTTTCTTCTCGCGGCGCAAGGGAGGCACCGGCCTCGGGCTGGCGATCGTCTCCCGCATCGTCGAAAGCCATGGTGGCCGGCTCCGCTTGGGCAACCGGCCCGAGGGCGGAGCGGAGGTGGAAATCTTCCTGCCCGCCGCAGGTCAACCTGATTGAAAAGCGGCGGATTGAATCGAGATCTTATGGATCGAATCCTGATAGTCGACGACGAGCCGATCATCCGCTTCGGCGTCCGTGACTTTCTGACCGCGCGTGGCTTCGAGGTGGAGGAGGCGGACACACTGGAGGCGGCCCGGCGGGCCTTTCAGCGCATCCGTCCCGACGCCGTCGTCCTCGACTACGCCCTCCCCGACGGCAACGCCCTGGATCTCATCCAGGATCTGCACGCGATCGATGCCGCCGTGCCGGTGGTGCTGTTGACCGGGCACGCCTCGATCGATCTCGCGGTCCGCGCGATCAAAGAGGGCGCCGAGAATTTCCTCACCAAGCCGGTGGAGCTGTCGGCTCTCGCGGTGGTGCTCGACCGTGCGCTGGAGCACCAGCGCAGCCGGCGCCGGCAGGCCGCCCGCCAAACGCGCCAGGCGCGGGAGGTGGTCAACCCGTTCCTCGGCACCAGCCCGGCGATCCGCGCCCTGGCGCAGGAGGCGGCGCTCGCGCTGCGCTCGGATGGGCCGGTGCTGCTGCAGGGAGAGACCGGCACCGGCAAAGGCATCCTCGCCCGCTGGCTCCACGAACAGGGATCGCGCAGCCAGGAGGCCTTCGTCGACCTGAACTGCGCCGGCCTCTCCCGCGAGCTGCTGGAAAGCGAGCTGTTCGGCTATGCGCGCGGCGCCTTCACCGGCGCGGTCACCGACAAGAAAGGTCTCTTCGAGGTCGCCCACAAGGGGAGCCTGTTCCTCGACGAGCTCGGCGAGCTCGACGCCGCGATCCAGCCGAAGATCCTCAAGGTCCTGGAGGAGAAACGCTTCCGCCATCTCGGCGAGACCACGGATCGCTATGTCGACATCTTCCTGATCGCGGCGACCAACCGCGACCTCGCGATCGAGGTCAGCGAGGGAAAGTTCCGCAGCGATCTCTACTTCCGCCTGAGCACCATCCCGATCACGCTGCCCTCGCTGCGCGAGCGCAGCGAGGACATTCCGCTGCTCGCGCAGAATCTGCTCACCGAGCTGGCGCGCGATCTGCGCCGCCCCGGCATGCGCCTCCACCCGCAGGCGCACGAGGCCCTCTGCACCTATTCCTGGCCGGGCAACATCCGCGAGCTGCGCAACGTGCTCGAACGGGCCGTGCTGCGCGCCCAGCAGGAGACGATCCAGCGCGACGACCTGCGCTTCGCTCCCATGCTCGCGGGGCCGGCCGCTCTCGGTGGCGGGGCGCAGACCTTGCAGCAGGTGGAGCTGCAGCAGATCGAGAGAGCGCTCCAGGAGGCGCGGGGCAAGGTGATCAACGCCGCCCAGCGTCTCGGCATCCCGCGCAGCACTCTGTATCAGAAGATCAAAGAGCACGGTATCAATCTTTCGAGGTATCAGGCATGACTCCCAACCGGATCTCTCCCTGTCCCCGGCGTCTCCTGGTGATCGACGACGAGGAGTCGATCCTCTTCGCCATGTGGGACTTCCTGACCCAGCGCGGCTACGAGGTCGACCAGGCGCGCAGCCGGCGCGAGGCCGAGGACCTCCTCGAAACCGGCGCTCCCTATGCACTGGTGATCGCCGATCTCCGGCTCGACGTTTCTGATCCCCGCGGCGGCTTGCGCATCCTGCGCCGGGTGCGCCAGAGCTCTCCCAAGACCCGGACCATCCTGCTGACGGCCTTCGGCAGCCCCGACGTGGAAGCCGAGCTCGCGGCGGTCGGCGCGGACCGCCTGCTCTCCAAGCCGCAGCCGCTCGAACGCATCGCCCGCGAGGTGGATCTCCTCCTCGCCAACGGAGCCGCCGTCTAGCCGTCCACACGCTGGACGAAGCGTCTCGAAACCGGAGGTAAACCTGTGTTCAATCCTGTCAATCCGCCCGCGCCGACCGCGGTATCTCTTTTGCACCATCCCCGGTCCGAGTCCACTATCTAAGCCGGGAGGTCACGATGTCCGAATCCCTTGCTGCACCCTGGAGGATCGAGGTCCTGCTGGCGGCGAACCCCAACGAAGAGCGTCTGCTGCGCGCTCACCTCGCTCTGGCCCGGCCCGGAATCTTTCGGGTTTCCGCCGTACCGAATCTGAATGACGCCGTCGCCGAGCTGCGCCGGCGTCCTTACGATCTGTTGCTGGTCTCGCTGCACCCATCGGATCCATCCGGCGCGGAGGTCCTCTTGAAGATCCGCGGGCTGGCCTACCGCATCCCCGCCGTCGTGGTGGCCTGGGGAGCCGATGAGGAGACCGCGCTCAAGGCCGTCGAGGCCGGGGTCCAGGAGGTGCTCGATCCCGACACGCTGCGTCCGGAGACCCTCGGGCGGACGCTGCGCCATGCGATCGCGCGCCACCGGCTCCTCGTCGAGCTGCGCCGGGCGCAGCAGGCCTCGGGCTCGCAGACCTTCTTCGACTCGGTGACCGGTCTCGCCACCCGCGGCGCGTTCATCCACCGCCTGGAAGAGACGGTGAGCCTGGCGCAGCGGTTCGGCGAGCATCCGGTGGTCCTGTTCGTGGGGCTCGACGGCCTGTCGCAGGTCAGCGAGTCGCTCGGCCCGCTGCTCACCGCCCGGGTGCTCCAGGAGACGGGCCGGCGGCTGCTCTGGTGCGTACGCAGGTCCGACCTGACGGCGCGCCTGGGCGGTGGACGCTTCGCCGTCCTGCTCCCCAACGTGCCGAACTTCCAGGCGGTCAACGCCGTGGCGGAGCGCATCCGCCTCACCCTGGCCGAGCCGATGGAGAACCATTCGCGCCGGCCGCAGCTGACCGCCAGCCTCGGGCTCTCCTGCTATCCCCATGACGGGGAGACCGCGGAAGCCCTCCTGCAACAGGCCGAAGTGGCGCTCGCCCGGGCGCGGGCGAAGGGAGGCAACTGCAGCCGCTTCTCCCGCAATCTCGTCCTGCTCCTCCGGCCGGAGGCCGGAGCGATCCCGGCCCCTGCCCTGGCCGATCGGCCGCAGGCAGCCGGAGCGAGGTGATGATGACGCCCGCCGCCGCCACACGAGCCCTGCTGATCGAGGACGATCCGGGCGACGCCCGGTTGGTGGCCGACGGTCTGCGCAGCCAGCCGGCGGGCTTCGAGCTCCAGGTCGCCGGCCTTCTCTCCTCGGGTCTGGACCGTTTGCGCGAGGCGCGGCATGACGCGCGAAGGTACGACGTCGTGCTGCTCGATCTGTTCCTGCCGGACAGCCAGGGGCTCGACACCTTCATCCGTCTGCAGGAGGCCGCCGGCGATCTGCCCATCCTGGTCCTCACCGGGCCGGACGACGAAGAGCTGGCCGCGCAGGCGGTGCAGGCGGGGGCGCAGGACCATTTCGTCAAGGAGAGCCTCGACGGGCCGGCCCTCGCGCGGGCCATCCGCCATGCCATCGATCGCAAGCAGGGGGAGCTCCGCCTGGAGCGGGCCAATCGCGAGCTCGGGAGCTTTCTGCGCCTCTCCGCGATCGGCTTGACCGAGGAGCCTCTCGCCACCACCTGCGAGCTGATCCTCGCTGAAATCTGTTCCGCCACGCGCTTTCCGGGCGCCTTCCTGGACCTCTGGGACGGCGAGCAGCGGGTGCTCCGCCTGCTCGCCCAGCGTGCGATCGAGCCGCCGCTCCCCGAAGGCGAGCGCCCGGCAGCCGATACAGACCTCCCGGCGCGCGCCGCGGACGCGGCGATCCCCCTCGTCGAGCAGCTCGCCGATGGATCGCTCGCCGTCTGCATCCCGATGAAGGTGGCCCAGCGGGTGCTCGGCACCCTGACGTTGACCGGCCCTGCGGGAGGCGCGTCCGGCGCTCCCGACGCGAGCTTCCTGACCTGGCTCGAGGGACTGATCCAGCAGGTGGCGATCATCGTCGAGCACAAGCGGCACGAGCAGCACATCCGGCTCCAGGCCCGGATCCTCGCCGACGTCCGCGACTGCATCATGGTCACCGACCTCCAGGGGCGGATCATCTATTGGAACCAGGGGGCACAGATGATCTTCGGGTATACCGCCGACGAGGTGCTCGGCGAGACCACGGCCCTGCTCAATGGCTCGCGCGGTCCCCAGACGCAGGAAGATCTCGGAGTCCTGAAGCTGGGGCAGAGCCGCATGGAGTGGCCGGGGCGGCACAAGGACGGCTCGCGCGTGTGGGTCGACATCCAGGTGAACCCGATCCACGACTCTTCCCGCGTCCAGATCGGCTGGGTCGGCATCTCCAAGGACATCACGGAGCGCAAGGCGATGGAAGCGGAGCGCCGGCGTCTGGTGCACGACTTGAACGAGCGGGTCAAGGAGCTGACGGCGCTCCACGAGGCCTCGAAGCTCGTGCAGCGGCGCGACCTCGAGATTTATGATCTGTTGCTCAAGATCGCCGCTCTCCTGCCTCCCGCCTATCAATATCCTGAAATCGCCGCGGCGCGGATCACCTGTGGCCGGATGTTCGCGGAGAGCCCGGGCTTCCTGGAGTCTCCCTGGTCGCAGCGCGCCACGTTCACCAGCGGTGACATCGAGGGGGTGCTCGAAGTGGTCTATCTCGAAGAGCGGCCGGTCGTTGCGGAGGGTCCGTTCCTCGCCGAGGAACGTTTCCTGCTCGATTCGATGGCTGAGATGCTGCGCATCCATCTGGATCGCGCCCGGGCGGAGGAGGCCCAGCGCGAGAGCGCCAACAGCCTGCGTCTGATGGTTCAGCAGATGCCGGCGATCCTGTGGACCACCGATCTGTCGCTGCGGATCACCTCGTCGCAGGGGGCGGGGCTCGCGACAGTCGATTCCGGGCTGGACGCCAGCGAGGGGCGCACCGTGCTCGACGTCCTGGGAGATGGCGCCGGCGTGGCGGTCGCCGCGCACCGCCGCGCCCTGGCCGGAGAATCGGTCAGCTACGAGGTGGAGCAGAACGGCCGCACTCTCGCCTCGCACGTCGAGCCGCTGCGCGGGTCCCAGGGAGAGATCGTCGGCTGCATCGGCACCTGTCTCGACGTCAGCGGCCAGCGCGAGGCCGAAGAGGGGTTGAGCGAGGTCAACGAGACGCTCAAGGCGCTCATCGAGGCCTCGCCGCTCGCCATCTTCACCGTCGACGCGGAGAGCCGGGTCACCTTGTGGAGCCCGGCCGCCGAGCGGACCTTCGGCTGGACGGCCGCCGAGGTGCTCGGCCGGCCGCTGCCGATCGTCCCGGACGACAAACGGGACGAGGAGCTGACTCTGCGCCAGAGCGTCCTCGCGGGCGAGCGCTTCATCGGTCTGGAGACGCGGCGCCGCGACAGCTCCGGCGAGATGCTCGACGTCCGCATCTCGGCCGCGCCGCTGCGCGACGCCCGCGGCCAGATCAGCGGGCTGGCCCAGCTGGTCGAGGACATCAACGACCGCAAGCGGGCCGAGCGGGCGATCCGGCGGCTCGCCTCGATGCCCGAGCAGAGCCCGGATCCGCTGGTCGAGCTCGATCTCGCCGGCAATACGGTCTACGTCAATCAGGCGGCGCGCTCCTGCTTTCCCGACCTCCAGGCGCTGGGCTCGTGGCACCCGGTGCTCTCGCGCGTGGCTCCGATCATCCAGCGCTTCCGCCACGGCGAGCGCAAGTCGTTCTCCTTCGAGGTCCTCCACGAGGAGAAGGTCTTCCACCAGATGGTCTACTTCGTCTCCGACAGCAGTCTGGTGCGGGTGTTCCTGCAGGACGCCACCGAGCAGCACCGCGCCAAGGAGCTGCTCGAGCGCGAGGCGCTGCACGACCGCCTGACCAGCCTGCCCAACCGCGATCTCTTCCTGAAACGGACGAGCGAGACGCTGAGCCGGCACAACGGCACGGAGTCGGCGCCCTGCGCCGTCCTCTCGCTCGACCTGGACCGCTTCAAGGTGGTGAACGACAGCCTGGGGCAGCTCGCCGGCGACCAGCTCCTGGTCGAGATCGCGCGTCGCATCACGGCCTGCCTCCGCAGCTGCGATACCGCGGCCCGCCTCGCCAGCGACGAGTTCGCGATCCTCCTCGACGGGACCGACGGGTTGACCGAGACGCTCATGATGGCCGAGCACCTGATCGAGACGATCGGGCAACCGATCGAGGTCTCGCGCCAGGAGATCTTCCCCAGCGTCAGCATCGGCGTGGCGCTCGGCACGAGCTACGAGGAGGCGGAGCAGATGCTGCGCGACGCTCAGGTGGCGATGTACCGGGCCAAAGGGCTCGGCGGCAGCCGCTACGAGCTGTTCGACCGCGCGATGGCGCGCCGCCCGCTCGAGCGGCTGCGCCTCGAGAACGACTTGCGGCGGGCCCTGGAGCGCTCCGAGCTCAAGCTGTACTACCAGCCGGTGGTGCGGCTGGAGGACGGCGCGGTGGCCGGCTTCGAGGCGCTGCTGCGCTGGCCGCGGCCGGACCGGATGATCCCGCCGGCGGAATTCATCCCGGTGGCCGAAGAGACCGGCCTCATCGTACCGATCACCTATCAGACGCTCACCGAAGCCTGCCAGCGGCTGCGCGAGTGGTCCTCGCAGCCGGTCTCGGTCTATGTCAACGTCTCCGGCCGCCTGTTCTCCGCCCCCGGGATCGTCGAGCGCGTCCAGGCAGCGCTCGACAGCTCGCAGATCGACCCCGCGCGGCTGGTCCTGGAGATCACCGAGAGCGTCCTGATGGAAGATCCCGAATCGGCGGCCGAGACGCTGGCGCGCATCCGCGACCTCGGCGTGCGCCTGACGATCGACGATTTCGGCACCGGCTATTCGTCGCTCGTCTATCTGCAGCGCTTCCCGGTGCACTGCCTCAAGATCGACCGTTCCTTCGTGGCCAAGATCGGCGAGCACGGCGAGAGCCCCGAGATCCTGCGCGCCATCGTGAACATGGCCCAGCGTCTGGGGATCGGCGTCGTCGCCGAGGGGATCGAGACCGAGCAGCAGCTGTCTCAGCTCATCGCGCTCGGCTGCCGCCTCGGCCAGGGATATCTCTTCTCGCGGGCGGTGGACCGCGAGACCGCGCGCGACCTGCTCTTCCAGCCGCCGCCCTGGGCCCCCCTCTTCCAGGGCGCGGCCAAACCGCACAAAGCCGAACGAGGCGGCCTGCGCGCCGTCCGGGCTCTGCGGCCGTGAAGGGGAGGCGGATTGAAACCTGGGGATAGGGCGGAGGGCGCGCTCAGGTCGTCGCCATCGCGTGCCGTTTGCGGTGGGCCTCGACCTTGATGCGGTTCAGAAAGACCTGCAGCGGGCGATCCGGAGTCCCGGGCTCCTGGCGGGCCGGGTGAGCCGCGCGTCCGCCGGAGGCCGCTTTCCAGCGCGTGGAGAGCAGCGCAGCGGACCGGCGATGTACCTCCGCCGCCTGCTTGTCGGGATAGACCAGGTTGAGAGCCGCCCTCCAGAGCTCGTCCAGGATGCGGAGGCGCAAGTCGTTGCGGGAGAAGCTCATCTCGGATCGGCAACGCTGGGCTGCCTGGAGGAAGTCGCGGATGTCCGGAAGCTGACCCCCGGTCCTCGGATCGACCAGGCCATCGAGATAGGCGAACCAATCATCCCAAGTCCTCATGTCCGGCTCCCTGTTTGATGACTTCATGGTGAGCTAGGAGAGGACGGATGTCCCAGTCCGGACGGGTGGGGTGCGGCGCGTGGGTGGGTGGCCTACTCAGTCTGAAAGAGATCCTCGACGATGCTCCACAGATCCTCGACCTCGTCGTCGGTGAGCGCGCGGATGCTTTCCGCGGACAGCTCGCCGTCGCGGGAGGCGAGGCTGCGGATCTGCTCGTACCGCGCCTGAAGGGAAGGAGGGAACTCTTCCCGCTTGAGGCTCACCAGGGCCCAGAGCAGGACTCTCTCCAGCCTCGCCCGTTCCTTGTCCTTCTGCGTCAGCTCTTCCACCATGTCGAGGTCCAATCACCCGGTGCGTCGAGTCCGAGAACTGGACATTGTAGCAAGAGAGGAGCAGGACCGCTCTCCTCAGGCCGCGGCGTTGTGCGCGTGCCTCCCCAGACACTCGCGAACCAGATCATAGGACACCGGCTTCTGCAGATAGCCGGCGGCGCCGAGGGCACAGAGGTCCTGCGGCAGCGACGGATCGGTCTGGGCGCTGGCGACGACCACCGGGATCCCGTGCGTCAGGCTGGACTTCTTCAGCCGCTTCAGGGTGTCCACCCCGGAGCCGCCGGGCATCTTGATGTCCAGCAGGATGACGTCGGGACGCAACCGCATCGCCAGGTTCAGCGCCTGCACGTTGTCGTACGCGACCACGACCTCGAATCCGTCGCCCTCCAGACGGGAGGACAGGAGCTCGACGAACATGGGGTCGTCATCGGCGATCAGAACCCTGGGGGGCATGATTCGTCCTCCTCGAGGATCTGTGCGATCTCCTCCTGCAATGCCGAGATTTCCCGGCTCAGGTCGTCGACCGCTGCCGCATCGGCGGGATCGCCTTTGCGCGCGTTCTCGTCGAGCCGCCGCGCGGCCTCGAACGCTCTCCCTTTGCACCAGTACCCGATCATTCCCTTGAAAGCATGGGCTGCTTCAGAGACCGCCACCGCGTTTCCTCCGGCGACGGCCTCCCGGAGCTGGCCCAGGCGACGCTCGACCTCGTGGTCGAAGATCTTCGCCAGGCGCCGCAGGAGCTCGGGGTCGCCCCCCACCTCCTCGAACAGGGTCTCGCGATCGATCTGGCTCGCGGGGGGCAGGGCGGCGCTGGCTGCGGCCGGCGCGGCATGGGTCAGCGACGCGATGGCCCGCAGCAGATTCTCGGCGCTGACCGGCTTGCAGATGTAGTCGTCCATGCCGGCGCGCCGGCACATCTCCTGGTCTTCCTGCAGAGCATGGGCGGTCATCGCGAGGATCGGCACGTGCCCGCCGCTCTCGTTCTCGTGCTGGCGGATCGCGGCCGTGGCCTGCAAGCCGTCCATCTCCGGCATCTGGACGTCCATGACGACGAGGTCGAACTTCTGCCGGGCCATCGCCTCCAAGGCCTCCCGGCCGCTCCCTGCCACGGCCACCGTGTGCCCCTGCTTGGTCAGCAGCGATCTGGTGAAGAGGACGTTGAAGCGGCTGTCGTCAGCCACCAGGACGTGCAGCGGGCGCACCGGAGCCGGCGTGGAGGCCGCGAGCGGACCGGCCGGCCGGCAAGGGCCCGTCTCCTTCTCGGGGGCGAGGAGGAGCTGGACCGTGAAGCGGAACGAGCTCCCCTTGGCCAACTGGCTTTCGACCGCGATCTGCCCTCCCATCTGCTCGACCAGGCTCGCGGCGGCGGCCAGCCCGCGTCCCTGGAAGATGAGCTGCTGCTTGTTGAGCGGGATGCCGGCCCCGGTATCGGAGACGGCAAAGCGCAGCCGGACCACGCAGCCGGACACGTTTTCGCGATGGACCCGAACGGAAATCCCTCCAGTCTCGGTGAACTTGATTGCGTTCTCGACGACATGGATCAGGATCTGGCGGAGGCTGTCGGCGTCGCCGGCCAGCGCGTCGGGGACGTCGGGAGCCACGAAGATTTCGAGCTGCAGCTTTTTGCGCGTTGCGGCCAGCCGCAGCGGCGCGAGCGTTGCGGCGAGAAGCGACCGCAGCGACAGCTCGGCTGGATCGAAGGACAGCTCGGCCGCCGGTGGACTGGATGGGGAGACATGGGCTGTGCTCATGGGACCTCCTGGGCCGGCGGGCGCCGCCTGCCCTCTGGTTCGAATTCGTCATGCTCGCGCACCACCGGGGTGCGCCTCCCGGGAACGGGCTCGAAGGTGGGCGGTTCCTCACCGCCGGGAGACAGATGTGGGTTGCCGGCGGACCCGCCGCGGCGCTCCATCGATTCAGGGACGGCCACGGATTCGATCCGCCAGCGCAACCTCATGGCCTGCCGCCCGGCACGCCGGATCTCTCCAGGCATCTCGAGAACCCAGGAGATCTCGAATCCTCCCGAGAGAGCCGAAGGAAAGCTTTCGAAGACGGGAGAGAAATCGTCTACTCCGGCCCGGCCGGCGCGACCGATCCCTCCCCGCGCATTGCGCGTCGTGAAGAGGAGCCGGCAGTCCGGCGGAGCTCCCTCCGCCAGGACGCTGAGGCGGAGAGCCCGGCCGGGGAGGAGCTGCGCCTGATGGAAGCTCACCACCACCGGACGCGTGGGATCGCTGGAGCCGCCGATCGCAGCGCTGTCGAAGGCGATCTGCTGAGGCAGCTCGATCGACACCTGCTCCTGGACGACCGGGGGCGCGGTGATCCCGAGCGAGGAGAGAGCGACGGCGGCGACGAGATGGTGCCACATGGTCACGACAGGTCCTGGAAGATGATCGGGCGCTGCTTCCGCATCACGCGGAGAGCGACATTGTCGAGCGAGCTGCCCGGCGGCAGCCCGAGATCCATTCGCGACGGAGCCGCCAGGATGAATCCCTGCGGCAGGTGGGCTGGATCGATTTCCAACCGATAGCTCCCGGAGGACAGGTTGAAGAAACCGAAGCTCCCGTCCGCCTCTGTGCTGGTCGCGCGGTCGCCGAGGAGCACGACGACACGGCCGACCCCCTCGTCGGGAGACGGGCGGCCGTCGCCATCCCGGTCCTCCCAGACCCGGCCTCTCACATGGCCCAGAGGCACCAGCTCCAGGTCGATCTCGGCGCGGTCCCGGCCCTTGATCTCGACGCCCCGGGCGCCGCGGGCGGCCCAGGAGGCCGGCAGGGCATCCTCCGGGATCCGTGCCTCGTACTGCCCGCGCGGCACGTGCGGGATGGCATAGCTGCCGTCGTCGGCGGTCACCGTGCGATAGGGTCCGAGCTCGACCACCGTCCCGGCCGGCGCCGGCCCCATCGGGGAGGCGACACGGCCGGTGACGAGCCCACCTCCGGCCGGCGTCCCGATCTGCATGATCCGGCCGACCTGGAGCTTGAAGCGGGGTTGATCAGCCCATCCTCCTGCGTCCTGGAAGGAGTAGAAGCGCCCGAATTCCGCGAAGAGCGAGAAGCCCCGCGGCAGATCCTGGGTCAGACGCACGCGCAGCGGATCGTCCGCCGGCGCGCTGGGTGACAGGGCCCAGACCTGCAGCGCCGTCCGCCGCACAGGCCGCCAGGAAATCGTGAGCTGCTGCCACGGCTCGGCGCTCCCCAGGCCCGCCCATTGGCTCACCGACTGCAGGTCGAATTTCAGCCGGGAGCCGGCGTCGAACGTGGCGGACGCGCGGAGCTCCTCCAGCTCTCTCCGGACCGGCGGCCGCCCGAACAGCGACGCGGCCTCGCTCCACCGCCGCTGCCAGCGGACGCGCAAACGGACCGGTCCGAGCGGTGCTCCCAGCAGCACCGCATCGGTACGGGCCCGCCCGAGGCCGGTCGCCAGCGCCACGCTTTCCACGCCCATCTCGGCACCGCGGACCAGAGGGACGTGCAGGGACAGGGTCGTCTGATCGAACGCGTTCTCGTCCTCGCCGCTGCGGCTCCAGCCACCCTGCACACCGATCTTCAGGGGAAGCTCCAACCCGCCTGAAACCCCGAAGCCGCCCCCCAGGTCGTCTCGCCTCCAGTAGCCGAAGAGGCCCATGTGGTCGCGTTGCCAGCGGCCGCGGAGGAGGCACGAGCCGTCCGTCGCAATCTCCCCGGAGATCCCGGCGCTCCGCCCCAGGCCGAGCTCATCGTGATAAGCCAGCACGGTGTCCTCGCCGCCTTCTCCGAGATACAGCGAGAGCGTTGGCCATGCCCGCGGCTCGGCGGCGGCGCCTCGCCTGCGGATCAGCCGGACCCCTTGGGCCGAGCCCCGGATGTCGCTGAACAGATCGCCTGCTTCACCGCCCCACCCGGTCTCCGGGTCGGACAGGGAAGCGCGCCCTTGCGTCATCTCGAGCCCCGCGGGGTCGCCGGCCAGCCGTCCGGACATCTGCGCCTCCCAGCCGCGGACCGAGCCGAGGGCCGAGAGCTCACCGGTCCAGCCCTCTCCGAGGACGTGCGCCACGGCCATGTCGAGGCGGAGGCTCTCGCGGGCCGGCGGCAACACGACTTGCGAGGGCAGCGGCGCGCCGACCTCCGCCGAGCCCGCCGGCGCCGGCGGAGCGGCGATCACAATGGGCTCCCAGCCATCCCCGGTCGTCCCGCCTGCCGTTTGTCCTGTCCCGGGCGCCACCAGGTCGAGCCGGTGCGCGGCACGGTCGAGGACGAGCGAGAGGCCGGCGAGCTCGGCCACGGCGGCGGCCGGCAGGTACACGGAGCGATCTTCCAGACGCAGCGGGAGGTCGAGGAGGATCTCCTCGCCCGGTGCCCTCAGCCGCGATTCCCCGGCCGCGCCGCTCCAGATCCGCCCCTCCCGGTCGCGCACGGAGACCGCGCCGCCGTCCACCCGCACGGTGAGCCCCAGCAGGGTCGCGAGCGCCGCCACGTCCACCAGGACGGCTTCGCCGGCCTCGCGGGGGGCGGCCGCACGCGAGGCATCCAGGCCGAGCACCGTGACACGCCAGGAGTCTGCCGCGGCCTGGACCACCGGCAGCAGCAGACCCAGGATCAGGATCAGGGTGTCAACGCACCGGACGCGCGGCGTCATGGCGGATCTCCATTTCCTTCTGGACGCCGATCAGGTGGTCGAGCCCCGCATCGAGGATCACCCGTACGCGGTACCGGCCGTCCGGCAACATCGAGGCCTCGGGCAGCTTCGCGGTCAACGTGTGCGTGCGGGCCGGCTCGGTCAGGACCCTGGCCCGCGGCAGAGCCACGCTGGCCACGGGCGTCTCTCCGCCGGGAGCCAGAAACTCGATCCGTCCCTTGACGGCGACCGGCGCATTGCCGAGGTTGCGGACCTGCACACGGGCACGGGCCTGCGAGAGATCGACGCTGGCGACCTCGATCCGGCGATCGACCGGCGCGAGATCGACGAAGATCCCCGTCGAGATCGAGGAGAGGAAACGAAGGCCGACCCCCTTCGGCGTGACGAGCGGGTCCGGAATCTCGTCGACCGTGAGGACGCACCAGTAACCACCAGGCCCGGCCTCTGCCGGGACCGCCACCGTCACCCGGATCGAGAGGTTGCCTCCGCCGGCGACCGCCGTCTCCGCCGGGTTCAGGGAGATCCAGGGTGCGCACGAGCGAGAGAGCGTGCCGGCCGGGCGATAGAACGAATGCGAGCCGTCCTCGTCCTCCCACCAGTCCTCGGGGCGGGAGCGGAAGTGCACCGTGGGTTGCCCAGGCGAGAGGCGCAGCCGGAACTCCCGGTTGACCACCTCTCCGGGCCGGGCATGGACCACGATGTTGTCGAAGGCCGATTGGAACTCCAACCCGAAGAGAAAACTGCCATGCAACAGGAGGAGAACGGCGATGCAGAGGGTGCGAGCGATCAGGTTTTTCATGATGGGCTCCCGCGTGAAAGGTGGGGCGCCGGTGAAGGCGGCCCCACCTGTCCCGATTCACTGAGTGTTGCGCCTGGCCCAGATTTCTCAGATGCTCTGGAATTTCCAGGTGATGGTGAGAGTGTGGTTGCCGGCACGAATGACATCTGTGTCCGAGGCCAGGGTGAAGAGCAGATCGTCGGTGCTGCAGGCGGCGCCGGTCGGATCCTCGTCGCATGTGGCCACCTCGGTGTAGCTGCTGTCCGTGGTCAGCGCGCCATCGTTGTTGGTCCCGTTGGTCCAGGTCGACGCCCAGGACACAGAGCTCGCCGCCCAAGTGGCGGTGGATTCAGCGGCCGGCGTGCTGAAAGCTGCCGGCGATGCGATCGAGACCTTCAGCTGATTGCCCGCTGCGAGCGCGATCTGGGTGATGTCGACTGAAGCGGCGGCGTCCGCGTCCGTGTCGGCGGCAACGTCGGCCACCTCGAAGTTCACGGTGGCGGGCACCAGGACGCGCGCCTGCTCGTGCACGTCCGCGGTGAAATCAGTCTCCTGACTGGTGTCCGGACCGGCCGACAGGTCCACCAGGGTCTGCGCGAAAACCCCTCCAGCAACCAGCGCCATCACAGCCATTCCCAAGAAAATCTTTCTGAACATTTTGTGCTCCCTTCCTCTTTAACTTCTGTTTTCTGTTGCTCGTCTTGCTCAGGCCTCCGGGCCAACGGGGCCCGGAGGCCATGAAGGACTGGATCAGGTGACTGGAGGCTCCTTCGTGTTTTACCTCCTTTCTCAATCCCTTCCTTGCTTCCGGACGCCAGTCATCCAGAGCATGGGGCGTGCCAACGATCGAAACCAATGGCCTGCAGAGGGGAGGTCTCTTTCTTTTCTGAAGAATACGTGAACCGTCCATCCAACCGCCGGACGAAGCGTCCAGATAGACGACATTCTATGAATCGGGAAATGCGGTGTCCGGCGCCCGGATACGCCGTCCAGATCCGGGACGCGCCCGCGGGACCGCTCCGCAAGAGCCTTTAGTTTTCAGTGGATTGGGTGCTGCGGCGCCCGGTATCGGGTTTGCAACAGAGGAAGTTCCGGAACCTGATTGACCAGAAGCAAGGAGGAAGGTCCATGAGCGCGATTTCCGCCAGCGAGTCTGTCATTCCCCAAACGGAAGCCTACCGCGTCAACGTCGCGGGGATGCCGGCGAGGGTCCATTTATGGAATGGGGACGTCGTCGAAGCCAACTTCTATCTCCGCCTCTCGGGAGCCATGGGCCCGGGCATGGAAGGCCTGGGAGAACGCCTGAACGATACGAAGACGATGTTTCTCGCCTGCAAGGTCGACCAACAGGTGCAGCTGCTGCACTTGAACGCGATCGCCTACATCTATGTGCCGGGATTGACCGATGAGGTCGAGCACCTCGAGAGCCTGGGCGCGCAGCGCCAGCCGGCCCGCATCACCCTGCGCACCTGCGAAACTCTGCACGGAGAATTCCTTTCGATTCTGCCGCCGAGCCGCTCGCGGGTCTCCGACCTGCTCAACGAGCCCGGCCGGCGGTTCGTCCTCTTCCTGCACCAGGGTGGGACCTGCTGGGTGAACCGCAAAGCGATCGCGCGCGTCTGGACCTAGTAGGGCGGCGGCGCGACGGATCCTTCGTCGTCCCCGAGCCCGGTCAGGCCCGTCATCTCCCCGAGCCGCTTGCGGACTGCCGGGTCCTGGAGCAGCTTCATCAGCTTTTCCGGATCGGCGCCCGCGCGGTCCGTATCGCGGATGCCCAGGGCGGCGAGGTCGATCTCCCGGTTGGCCGGGCGCCGCGCCCGCGCTCCGGCGAGCCGCTCGCGCAGAGCCGCGGCCTGTTGCGGCGCGATCTCCCATTTGAGGACGATCACCCGCTGCACCGCCGGCCTTTCGCTTTGCCACTCCGCTCCGAGCTGCCGGACGGCATCGGCGAACTCCGCCGCGTCCTGGGCGGAATCCCACTCGGTGACCCAGGCGAGCAGGCGCCGGCCGCTCTTCGCGCTTCCTCTCTGATAGACCGCGAAGCGGTCGCCCCCCCAACCGGCCGCGGCCGTCTCGTCGCGCAGCAGGATGCGCACCGCGAGCTCGCCCATCTCGCCCTCGGCGACCTTGGCGAAGCCGGGCAGCGCCCCGGCGAGATCCGGCAGCTCCACGGCGACCGGGTCGTCGCGCCGGCCATGCCACTTCTCGGGATGGAGGATCTGCTCCGAAGAGCGTGGCGGATCGCTGCGGAAGGCGTGATCGAGCAGCTTCTGCCCGCCCTTCTGGCGCACGCTGATGCAGAAGCGGCTCCCCTGGCTGTAGCTGAACAGCAGGGTTTCGCGGATGAACGGCGGCGCCTCGGCGAGCAGCTCCTGGGAGCCCGCGGCGGCCAGGTCTCGGGAGCTTCCCATCGCCTGTGCCAGCAGATCGTCCGCCCCCGGCAGCTCCTCGATGGGCATTCCCAGGAGAGCGTCCAGCATGGTCAAGGTGGCGTCGCCCTCGGCCAGCGCCTGCCGGGCGGTCGACGCATCGGACATGGGATCGCCCTTGGCGAACGTGGTGAGATCGAAATACTGGTCCTGCAGCGCGTGTGTCAGCTCATGGACGAGCACCATGTCCTCGGCGCGCTGCGGATCGAGCCCGGCCTCCTTCTCGCGGCCTCCCAGGACCTGGCCCTCGCGGAGCACCAGGCTCAGGGATTTCTTCTCCGGATCGTAATAGCCGGCGATCTCCTGGGTCAGGAGCCTGGGGAGGAACGTCGCCAGGTCGAGGCTCTCGGGGATCAGCCCGAACGTCTTCAGGGCGATCTCCGTGGAGCGCAGCTCGCCGGGGGGCATGTCCTCGCGGAGAGACGCGGCGACCTCCTTGGCGAGATCCTTCTCGCTGAGCGTCCGCGACCGGACCTCTTTCTTCGCGCGCAGGCCGCGCCAGGTCTCCGCCTGGTGCAACAGCTGTCGCAGGTGCTCCTGTTGTCCTGCGGGGTCCCTCACCCCCGGCCCCTCTCCCGCGAGCGGGAGAGGGAAGCACAGCAAAGACAGCGACAAGAGTGCAGCCAGGCCGGGGGTGAGAGACCTCACTCCTCCTCCTCGTGACACATCCGGTCGATCGCCACCGCGCAGGCCAGGATCAGGGCATGGTCCTCGCCCTCGGCGACGTCCACGCCGTAGGTGTCCCGCAAGGCAAACCATCGTTTGGAGATGCTGGCGACCTCGCGTCCGTTGCGGGTGACCGTGTATTCGTGATCGAGCAGGTCGCCGCGCGCTTCCAGCTCGTCGCCGCCCGCGTCGACGTGGAACTTGCAGTGCAGGGGGGAGAAGAGAGACTTGTGGATCGAGACGTCCGGACCGCCCTCGCGGGAGATCTCGTAGGTCTTGCCGATCGCCAGGAGCTTCTTGTGGATGCGGGCGACCCGGTTCCCCGCCGCGTCTTCGAGGTCCAGCGCGTCGCGCAGGGTCAGGACCTTGCCGTCGACGCGGAACGCTTCGCGGCCGCTCTCGTCCCGGATGACGTAGTCGTCGCCGAGGCTCAGGATCTTCTCTTGCATCACGTATCTCATGCTTCCTCCTCGGGAGAAGAGTAGCCATTCCGAGGGCCGGACGAAAGGGAAGGCGCGGGAGAGGTGCCCGGGTGAGAGCCTACTCCGGCTTCTTCCCCGCCACCTCTCTGAGCTGCCTCGGCAGCTGGCGGGTATCGATGGGCTTGGCGATGTAGGCATCGCAGCCGGCTGCGAGCAGCTCGTCGCGCGGGTAGGATTCGGGGAAGGCGGTCACCACCACGATGGGGATGCGGCTGGTTTCCTGGTTGGCTTTGAGCTGCCGGACGAGCGCCAGCCCGTCCATCCCGGGCAGCCGGAGGTCGAGCAGGATGACGTCGGGCGTCGCCGTCAGGATGGCCTCCACGGCTCCCTCGGCCGAGGCTCTCTCGTGAACGACGTGGCCGTCCATCTTGAGCACCACGCTCAGCAGCTTGCGGTCTGTCGGATGATCTTCAATGACCAGCACGTTCATTGGAGTACCTCTTGCGCAAGGCGGCGGCGCTCAGGACATCCGCGACCTGCTGCGGCAATTTCCGCGTATCGATCGGTTTCGTGATGTAACCGTCGCATCCCGCGGCGAGCGCCTTTTGATCGTCGCCCTTCATGGCGAAGGCGGTCAAGGCGATGATCGGGACGTGCTGCAGCCGCGCATCCGCCTTGAGCTTGCGCGTGAGGGTCAGGCCGTCCATGCCGGGCAGCGCGATGTCCATCAGGATCAGGTCGGGAATGGTGTGCTTCAGGATCTCCTGCGCCTCCTCGGCATCCGCGGCCCGGCCGATCGAATAGCCTTCGAACTCCAGCACGTCGCAGGCGAGCTTCAGGTTGACCGGATTGTCGTCGACCACGAAGATGAAGGCGCTCATGGCAGCATGGCTCTCGGGATGGCCTGGGTCGGCTCATGGATCATCGGCAGGTCCACCGTGAACGTGCTCCCCTTCCTGGGCTCGCTCTCCACCGTGATGCTCCCCTTCTGGAGCTCGATGATCTTCTTGGTGAGCGCCAGGCCCAGGCCCGTACCCTGGTGGCGCCGTGCGAAGCCCGAATCGAGCTGCTGGAACTCGATGAACAGCTTCTCGAGATCCTCCGGCTTGATGCCGATGCCGGTATCGCGCACCTGCAGCCGGACGCGGTCCGGATCGCGGAGGTTGGCGACGATCTCCACGCTCCCGCCGTCCTCGGTGAACTTGACGGCATTCGAGAGCAGGTTGTAGAGGATCTGCTTGAACCGCTGCTGGTCGAGCGTGACGTGGCCGACAGCCGGCGCGATCTCCCGGCGCAAGGTGATGTTCTTCTTCGTGGCGAGCGGCGAGATGATCGAGCACACCTCCTCGACCGCCCGCGGCAGCGTGAAGGTCTCGGGGAAGAGCTCCATCTTACCGGATTCCACCTTCGACAGGTCGAGCACGTCGTTGATCAGCTGCAGCAGGTGCCGGCCGCTGTTCAGGATGTCCTGGAGGTATTCCTTCTGCTTGGCGTTGAGGGGGCCGGGCCGCTCGTCGACGAGGAACTCGGAGAAGCCGATGACGGCGTTGAGCGGCGTGCGCAGCTCATGCGACATGTTGGCGAGGAACTCGCTCTTCAGCCGGCTGGCCTCCTGGAGAGCCTGCTCGAAGCGCTTGCGCTCGGTGGCGTCACGGATGGCGCTGGAGACGAACAGGCCCTCCTCCGTCTCTATTGGGCTCAAGCTGATCTCGACCGGGAACTCCGTGCTGTCCTTGCGCAGCCCATAGAGCTCCAGGCCGGCGCCCATCGCGCGTGTCTTGGGAGACGCGAAGAAGCCCCCGCGATGCCCCGGGTGGACGTGGCGGAACCGTTCCGGCACGAGCATCTCGATCCGCTGTCCCAGGAGCTCCTCGCGCTGCCAGCCGAACAGCTTGACCGCCTGGGAGTTGACCAGCACGATCTCGCCGCCCTGCTTGACGATGACCATGGCGTCGGGCGCCGACTCCAGCAGGTCCCTGAACTTCTGATCGGCCTTCTTGCGGCCGGTGATGTCGCGAATCGCGCTCATCACCATCGTCCCCTGCTCGGTCTCGATCGGGCTCAAGCTGATCTCGACCGGGAACTCCGTGCCGTCCTTGCGCAGAGCGTGCAGCTCCAGACCCACGCCCATCGACCGCGCGCGCGGTTTCGCGAAGAAGCCGCCGCGGTGCCCGATGTGGGGCGTCCGGAACCGCTCGGGCAGCAGCAGCTCGATCGGCCGTCCCACCATCTCGCCGCGGGCGTAGCCGAAGACCGCTTCCGCCTGCGAATTGACCAGGACGACCCGGCCCGTGACGTTGACCATCACGATCGCATCCGGCGTCGACTCGAGGAGGTTGCGGAACTTGGCCTCCAGCAGCTTGGCATCGCGCAGCACCCTCAGATGGGTGACGTCCTTCTTGGTGGAGAGGAAGTAGTCGAGGCGGCCGGCGGCGTCAGAGACCGCCTTGGTGGAGACGTTCACGTCCACCAGGGAGCCGTCTTTGCGCCGGCGCACCGACTCGTAGACCGCCAGCCCCTGCGCGAGCGCGTCCTCCTGGATCCGGCGCTCCTCCTCGACCTGGTCCGGCGACACGATGAGGTCGGTCAGCGGGTGCCCCATCGCCTCCTCGGCCGTGTAGCCGAAGATCGTCTCGGACGCGCGGTTCCAGTGCAGGACCTTGCCCTCCGGCGAGATGGCGATGATCGCGTCCGGCGTCTCTTCCCAGTACCGTTGGGTGTCGTCGAGGCTCATGGCAGTACAATGCGAAGCGGCAGTCCGTCTTCCAGCGTGCTATTGTATACTACGTGAACAGGCACGATAACCCGGCTGCTGCCACGGAAGCAATGCTACCTCCCGAGCTCACCCGTCCTCTCTGCATTCTGGTCGTCGAGGACAACTTCGTCAACCAGCGCCTCATCGAGGCCTTCCTCGAGGACGCGGGGCATACGCCGGTCCTCGCCGGCAGCGGCCGCGATGCCCTGGCCGCCCTCGAGCGGCAGAGCTTCGACCTCGTCCTGATGGACATCCAGATGCCCGGGATGGACGGCCTCGAGGCGACCGCCGCGATCCGCGTCCGCGAGGAGTCGACGGGCACGCGGATCCGCATCCTGGCGATGACGGCGTACGCCGGCCCGGAAGACCGCGAGCGCTGCCTCGCGGCCGGTATGGACGGCCACGTCGCGAAGCCGGTCCGTTACGAGGAGCTGATCGCGCTGATCGGGAGCGTGGCGTCGAGGGAGCAGGAGCCCCTGCCGGCTGCCGGGATCCGCGGCAGGGCCGGCCTGCGCAAGGAGCTCACCCGCCGCTTCGTGGCCGATGCGGAGCAGCTGCACGCCGAGATGCGCGAGGCCATCCGCCGGCGCAATGGGGCTGCGCTGCAACGCGCCGCGCACAGTCTGCGCGGTACGGCCGGCTTCTTCGCGGCTGACGGCGTCTTCGACCTCGCGCGGCGGCTCGAAGAGCTGGGTAAGGCGGAAGACTTCGGCGCCTACACCGACCGTGCCGCCCAGGACCTCGGCGAAGAGCTGACCCGCCTCGCGCGGCTGACGCGGCCTACCCCTCCTCCACCGGCATGATGGAACCGCAGGTCCAGGAGCGTCTCCACCTGCTCGGCGAGCTCACGACGGCTTTTGCCGAGGTCCACAACGATCAGGCTCTGCTCGACCTGATCGCCCGCCGTACCGCCGAGGTGGTCCCCGAATTCTGCACCGTACGCCTCCTTTCGGCCGACGGAAGGCGTCTGATGACAGCTTCCATCTTTGCTCCGGAGCCCGAAGCTGTCGTCTTTCTGCGAGAGATTCTGGGGGGAGCCTCTTCTCTGGTCGAGGACCATCCGCAGGCGGCCCAGGCGCTCCGGACCGGGCAGACCGTCCTCTCCCCGGATCTCCCCTTGACCCTCACACAGAACCTGATCCGGCCCGAGCTCTGGCCGCTGGTCGAGCGATTCGGTCCCAAGCAGGCCCTGGTTGTACCGATGCGCGTCCGCGGGCGCACGATCGGCGTCCTGTCGATCGGACGGTACCAGCCGGCGCTTCCCCTCTTCAGCGCGGACGATCAGGAGCTGGTGCAGGAGGTGGCCTCTCGCGCCGCCCTGGCCATCGAGAACGCGCAGCTGCACAGGCTGCTCACCACCGAGCGGGAGACCCTGGAGCGCATCATCGCCGAGAAGACCTCGGAGGCGGAAGAGGCGCGCTGGAAGCTGGAGGAGGTGACGCGCCTGCAGCGCGCCACGACCGACAACGCCAAATATGCGATCATCACGACCCGGCTCGATGGCACGATCATCACCGCCAATACCGCCGCCGAACGCTGGCTTGGATATCGCTCCGACGAGGTGGCAGACAAGGTCTCCGTCGCTTCCCTCCACGATCCCCGGGAGCTGGAGGCGCGGGCCCTGGAGCTTGCGGGCGAGCTCGCCGAGCCGGTCGCTCCCGGCTTCGAGGTCCTGGTGACACAGGCCCGCCGCGGCCAGGCCGAGGTGCGGGAATGGACCTATCTCGGCAAGGACGGCGTCCGCTTTCCGGCTCGGCTCTCCGTCTCCCCGATCCGCTCCAAGGGAGGCCGCGTCAGCGGCTTCGTCTTCACCGCCAGCGACCTGCGGGCGTACCGGCAGGCGGAAGAGGCGCTCGATGCCGAGCGCGAGCGCACGCGCTCGATCCTCAACGCCGCGGGGGAGGGGATCCTCGGCATCGACCTGCGAACCCAGAGTCTCTTTCTGAACCCCGCCGCGACAGCCATGCTCGGCTGGACCAGCGACGACCTGCAGCCGCACAATGCGCACGAGCTCCTCCATCACTCCTATCCCGACGGCCAGCCGTACCCTTTGACGGAAAGCCCGATCTATCTCACCTGCACACAGGGCACGAGCTGTCAGATGACCGGCGAGCTGTTCTGGAGCAAGGATGGACGGGCGGTTCCGGTCGACTACACCAGCACGCCGCTCTATCACCAGGGCAAGCCGGTCGGGGCGGTCGTCGTGTTCCGGGATGTGACGGAGCGCCAACGAATCGAGGCCGCGATGCGAGAGGCCCGGGGCGCTGCCGAACGGGCGAACACGGCGAAGAGCGAGTTTCTTTCCCGCATGAGCCACGAGCTGCGCACTCCGCTCAACGCCATCATCGGCTTCAGCCAGTTGCTGCAGCGGAAACCACTGTCAGATCTCCAGAGCGAATATGTCGGCTACATCGAGAAATCAGGCGACCATCTGCTCACGTTGATCAACGAGGTGCTGGACATCGCCCGGATCGAGGCCGGGAGAATGTCCCTTTCGCTGGAGCCGACCGATCTGCAAGACCTGATCGAGGAAGTGATCACGTTGATTACACCGCTGGCGGAGAAGCGGCAGATCCAGCTCATCCAGACCACCTCCTCTGCGGGTTGCGTCCATGCCGACAAGCAGCGCCTCAAACAGGTTCTCCTCAACCTCTGCTCCAACGCCGTGAAGTACAACCAGAACGAGGGACAGGTGCACGTCTGGGTGGAGCGGCTGGCCACAGGGAGATTTCAGATCGGGGTCGAAGACAGCGGATTGGGGATTGCGCCGGAGCAACAGTCCCGTCTGTTCGTGCCGTTCGAGCGCTTGGGTGCGGACCAGCCGGGCACCGAAGGGACCGGGCTCGGGCTCGTGCTTTCAAAGCACCTGATCGAGCTCATGCACGGCACCATCGGCTTCGAAAGCGTGGTGGGGCAGGGCAGCACGTTCTGGGTCGAGCTCCCGGCGGCAGAGCCGGAGGATGTGAAGGCTCCACAGGTTCCTGAGATTTCCATCGCCGGAGGGCGAGGCCGCGGCGCGACGGTCCTCTACATCGAGGACAACCTTTCCAACTACCGGCTCGTCGAGTCCATCTTCGAGCAACGCCCGCAGGTCCGGCTCATCCCCGCGATGCAGGGCCGCCTGGGTCTGGAGCTCGCGGGCGAGCACAGGCCGGACCTGATCCTCCTCGACCTCCATCTCCCGGACCTCGCGGGCGATGAAGTGCTCCGCCGCCTCAAGGAGAATCCCGAGACCCGAAACATTCCGGTGGTCATTCTCACGGCCGACGCTCTGCGGTGCAGCCAAGAGAGACTCGAGAAGCTGGGAGCCGCCGCCTATGTTACCAAGCCCCTCCAGATCCAGCCCTTTTTGGCGCTCGTCGACCAGATCCTCTCCTCGGAGAGCTGACCAGCCGGTGGCGGGAAAGCTCTCCCGTTGAACGGGAGAGGCTTTCCGTTGAGCGGGAGAGGCTTTCCGTTGAACGGGGGAGGCTTTCCGTTGGACAAAAAGGGTCTCCCGTTGAGCGAGAGACCCTTTTTGCTCAACGAGAGAGGCTTTTTGTCGAGCGGAAAGGGCTTTTTGTCGAGCAGGAAGGGTCTCCCGTTGAACGGGAGAGGCTTTTCGTTGGACAAAAAGGGTCTCCCGTTGAGCGAGAGACCCTTTTTGCTCAACGAGAGAGGCTTCTTGTCGAGCGGGAAAGGCTTTTTGTTGAGCGGAAAGGGTCTCCCGTTGAACAAGAAGGGTCTCTCGTTGAACGGGAAACGCTGAGAGCAGGGACGGGAGGCTCTTCGAGACGAAAAAAGGGGCATGGCCGAAGCCACGCCCCTGTAGGTGTTCGGCAAACGCCGTTCGGTTACGAGGCCGCCAGCTCGACGACCGGCGGCTCCTCGGCCGGCTCCGGCTGGATCCGCGGCCGGCCGCGGAACGGCTGCAGCCCGAACTCCGCCAGCTTCTCCGCCCGGTTGCCGTAGTGCTGCTTCACTCCCACATCGATGAAGGCCACCAGCGAGTTCCCTTCTCTCATGAGCCCGGCGATACGCTTCGAGACCTCCTGCTTCCTGGCCGTCAGGCTCGCCTGCTCGGTCGTGAGAGACCTCACCTCGTTCAGCACGTCATTGAGCCGCAACCGCTTCATCTCCAGATGCGGGAGGTCCGGCTCATTCGCGGCCACCGCCTCGTTCCGGAGCTCCATCTTCTTCCGTTCCTCGGCATATGACGATCCTGCCATTCGTCTTCCTCCTCTGTTGGTTGTAGGTTTCGGGCTGCCCGGGACTACCCGGGCTATCCGAGCTGCTCGCGCCACCCGCTTCCTCAGCAGGGCCATCGACTCCTCCTGCACACGCTCCGCCTTCAGCTCCTGGACGGTGTTCTGCTCAGTCATCCAGCTCCTCCTTGGGGTCGCCCGCCGCCTCCATGGCGGCGAGACGTCGAGGCTATGAGCCCTCACGTGGCTGCATTACAGCCTCATGAGAGCAGGATAACCCGGCCTGCGATGGCCTGTCAAGTCCCCTTTGTGGTTTCAATTTGTCCTCGTGTTGGGCATTCAGGGCTCTAGCTGTGGTAAGCTGTGGACATGAAGGGACATCGAGGATCGGAAAACCCATCGGCGGTCGAGGTCGCGAGGGACGTTCTGAAGGACACTCTCAAGCGAGGGCCGGTCTCGCTCGACGAGATCGGCCGGCGGCTGGGGCATGTGCGCGGCTACATGAGCCGCGCCTTGCGGGGGGTGAATCCTCTCACCATCGAGACGATCGTCGGCTCCCTGGAGGTCGCGGGCATCAACCCCGCCGACTACTTCGCGGCCGTCGCGGAGGCGCTCACGCCACCCGAGGACGACGACGCCGTGAGCCAGGCACAGATCGAGAAGACCGTGCTGCGCACCCTCCGGCGGCTCGGCTGGCTGGAGGCCGATGAGGGAGAAAAGCGAGGCTCAGGTCGGTCGCGACGCTAGCAGGGCTTTGTACCGCAGTGCGGCGGAGAGCTCGGGTGCCGATCGCCACGGAAAAGGAGTCGGCTCAGGGTGATTTCGCCCCCGCAATGTTGAACTGGCTGAAGTTGATGCCGTCGCACTCACGTCTCGCGGAGATCCAGGAGCCGCTGCGCCAACAAGGCGTCGACGAACTCGAGGAGCTCCTCGCGCAGGCGGTCCCTCGGCACTTCGTACTCTTCGAGCAGAGCTTCGAGAGCGGCCTCCACGCGTCCATGCTGCACGAGGAGACGCCACATCCGTGTCCCCGTTTCGTTGAGCCCGAAATAGCGCCCGCTGTCCAGCTCGAGAAGGACCCCCTCTCCTGCCAGGTCGCGGAACAGGACGCGTTCCGGAACGACCACGGTGGAGGTGAGCGTCGAAGAGGGAGGGCTCAAGGCGACGCGATTTTAGCACTCCCGCCGGGTGCCGGTCAGCGCGGGGCGGCCTTCCGCCGGTAGCCGAAGTCGACGTCGGAGCGGGAGGCTCTCACGATAAGCGACGCGTGCGAGGCTGCCAGGCCGTCGAGACCGTAGGTCTGAGACATACCCGAGGGCAGGGTCGAGGTCACGATCATGACCGTGTAGGTGCCCACCCAGAGGTTGGAAAACGAATAGTTGCCCCGGCTGTTGGTCGTCGCCGTCGCGAGGAGGTTGTTGGTGGCGTCGTAGAGCTGGACGGTGGCGCCGTTGATCCCGTGCTCGTCGGCGTCCTGCACCTGGTCGCCGTCCTGGTCGTTCCACACGCGGTCGCCGACCGAGGCGGTGCCGCGATAGCCGAAGTCGAAGGTCAGGACGTTGCCGTCGACCACCGTTTCGGTGCGCTGGACGGGCGTCGTCGCAATGGCGCCATCGAGCGGCCCGCCAGGATCGGAGCTGCCGGCGGCGACGCGCACGGTAAAGGAACCGGCCGGGACATCGAACGCGTAGTTGCCGCCGGCGTCCGTCGTCGTGGTGGCGATGACCGTGCCGGCGGTCCCGAGGAGCTCGACGGCCACGCCTGCGATCCCCGCCTCGGCCGAGCCGGCCTGGACTCCGTCGGCATCGAGGTCGCGGAACACCGTGCCGCCGGCCTGGAACGGGAACAGGGGAGAGCAGGGCTCGAAGGTCTCGCTGACGCACAGCACCGGGCCGGGCAGCCGTACGGCGTTGAGATTGCTCAGATCGACGCCGAGGACCCGCAGCTCATAGGTGCCGCCGGGGAGGCTCGCCGCCGCGTAATCCATCTGCGAGCGGTCGAAGGGATCGGTCGAGATCCGGAGCTGCTCCCATTCCTGGTTGCCCGAGGGGTTCTCGTCGGCGAAGACCTGGCTGTCCGGGGTGTGGAGCTCGCTGCGCACCGAGGGCGTCCGCAGGAAAATGGAGTAGGTCTGATCGTCGTCCGGAGGGTTTCCTGTGCTCAGAGAGATCCCGCGGGAGACCCCTTCCGCGACGGCGTCGGGCGACCTGACCCAGGAGGGGAGGGTGCCGTTCGGAGTATCTGGATCGTCCGTGTCGAGCTCGGTACCGTCACTCTTACCGCGATCGAAATCGCCGTCCCAGACGCTGACCTCCGTCTGCGGCCCCAGCAAGCTGAAGAAGAAGCGGAACGTCCCATCGTAGGTGGTGGGTGTGAGCGCCGGATAGCTCGGATAGATGATGCGTGCGTCGTCGAACGCGGTCATCGAGGCCATGTACGAGAACGGCTGGCTCTGCGGCAGGATCATCGCTATTCCAGTGGTGCGTAGCTTGAAGCTGTTGAAGGAGGCGACCTGGCTGTTCAGCAGCTCGATGTGCAGCCGGTAGAAGAAGTCGCCGCCGGGCGAGACGGCGGCGGGCGCCGTGGCGACCGTGAAATCGAGCCAGTCATTGTCCGGCAGGGCCGACGAGCTGACGGAGGGCGCGCCGGGCTCCAGATCGACGGGCTCCGAGCCGCTCCCATCGCCCAGGGGGTCCGCGTATAGCGTGTAGCTGTAGGGGATGTTGGTCGCGAAGTCCCAGTGCGACTGGAGGAGCCCGTCAACGCCCCCGGAGTCGCCGTCGAAGAGACCAACC